>Ga0126384_10000091_pt1 | contig 38065 bp, 28 predicted proteins | sample PanSoiMetPlot_36_FD_92543 | JGI IMG/M metagenome (GOLD analysis project Ga0126384, IMG submission 92543) | Tropical forest soil microbial communities from Panama - MetaG Plot_36 | ecosystem: Environmental > Terrestrial > Soil > Tropical forest > Bulk soil | place: Panama | collected 2016-02-17 | reverse complement strand
GACAACATCGACGCCCACGATGCGGTGGTGCTCGCAATCGGTGAAAAGAAGTTGGGAATCCAAGCGGCATTCGTTCGAAGCCGGTCGATGTTCGGCGTGGTAGCGCGAAAATATCCCTCGGACGAAAAATGGTCCGGACGCAGCGAATCCGCGGCCAGGACAATTACCGGCTTCCCAGAGCCGCGATAGTGTGGGTGGGAGGGGTTGAACGGGCTCGAAAGTCCGACCAATAGGCCAGCTGCGATCGTCGGGGGCTTGGTCCGCAGCACGAAGCGATGGCGCCAGAGCACCATCGCCACCCAGAGCCCCAGGCCGATGGCAATCGCCAGATCGATGTGCTCGCGACCGAGGCGCTCGACGATGAAAACCTGAGCCGCAGCAAGGATTCCGCCGCGGCGCCAAAGCCAGTCTTCAAACAAGGCCGGGCGCCGGGCAACGATCCGAATCGCGCAAATGGTTGTCATCGCCAGGCTCAACCACAGCACTCGCCAGGGGCGAACCCGAAACCCAATGCCTGACATCAGAAGATGCGAGGCAATGCCCGCGGTTGCACCGATAACCGCGACGGCGAGCCCGATCTTCAGCTGCACCAGCAGAATATGTAGGAGGTTTGAGCTGAGCTCGGGTCGCACCTGCGGCCCGATCGCTTTCCAAGTCGGAACTGCGGCCACGCCGAAGGATGCCAGATGACAAAGCAATAGAGCGGCGCCCCCGACAGCGGCGCTGTTCAGAAGGTTTCGTATTTCGGGAAATGCGAGCGATGATAAACGCTTCAGACCCATCAAACGCACTTCCAGAAGGAAAACCGATCTTGTTTACCGGCGCAAGTCAACCGCGCGCGAAGGCGTTGCAATGCATTGCACGTGGGCTCAGGTAGGCGGGCTGTATGATTTCCACCCGTCGGCTTTTGCTGTTGGTTTATGCGTGGTCGGGTGTCGCGGGGCTGATTTTCGAGGTTGCGCTCCAGCGCGAATTGTCGCGCGCCTTTGGGGTGACCGCGTGGGCCTCGGCCACGGTCTTGGCAGCGTTGATGATCGGCACCACTTTGGGGGCACTGGCGGTGGGGAGCTGGTCCGATCGGATGTCCAACCCTCTTCGCCTCTACGCCGCCCTCGAGGGAGGGATCGGCGTCGTCGCGTTGCTTACGCCGTCCGCTTCGACCCGGCTAACCCATTTCTTTGAAGCCTTGGCGGCTGGTCGAGATCCGAGCTCGATTTACGTTGCCGCGATTAGACTTCTGCTGGCGCTCGCGTTCGCTGTTGTTCCGGCGTTCCTGATGGGCGGGACCTTCCCGGCATTGGGTAGTGGAATTGCCCGCCTGGTGGGCAAGACCGGTGAGTCCGGCCGAAGCATCGCCGAGGTGTACGCCGCAAATTTGTTGGGCGCGTTCGTCGGAGCGGCCTGCGCTACCTACTTGCTGTTGCCGTCGTTGGGACTTTCCCGGACGCTTTGGTGCGGCGCCGCCCTCAACCTCTTCGCAGCCGCGGCCGCGCTTCTTTTCACTTGGCACACCACCTTTTCGCGCGCGATGCGGCAGGAGGTCATCCACCGCGCTCCGGCATTGTTTCTCGCCGCTTCGGCTTGGTCGGGGTTTTCCACCTTCGCGTACCAAGTCGCTTGGACCCAGCTTGTCGCTCTGGTGATTGGAAGCTCGGCCTACGCATTTGGGCTGATGCTGACAATCTTCTTGCTCGGGCTCACCGCCGGATCGATCTTGGCCTCGCGCTGGCGCGAGAAAACTCCGTCTTGGATGACCATCGGGGCGATCCAGCTCGCGTCATCGATCGCGGTCGTCGCCACTCTTCCGCTCTGGGGCAACACTCCGGCACTCTTCGCCCGGCTTGGCCCGAGCATCGCCAGCTTCTGGGGACAAGAGACGTCTCGTGCCTTGGCTTGTGTCTGCGTTCTCTGCGTCCCCTCGATGGTCCTGGGAATGTTTTTTCCCCTGCTTCTGCGAAGCACGGCCAGCGCGAGCCGAGTCGGCAACACCTTGGGCGGAATGGCCGCGGTCAACACCTTGGGCGCCGCCGCGGGTTCTTTGAGCACTGGCTTTGTTTTTCTTCCAGCACTCGGCTCGCGAACGGTTTTGGAATTGGCCTCCGCCGCCGGTTGCTTGGTGGCGGTGCTTTGTTTCCGACGGCAAATTCGCTACCAGGTTGCCGCCCTCGCGGTAGCAGCTGGAATCTTCACAATCCCTTCCTGGGATCTGATTAAGATCTCCTCGGGCGCGAACGTCTATTTTTCCATGCCTAGCTGGGCCCGCGGGCGGATACTCTTCGCAAAAGAGAGTGTCGAGTCGGGCCTAACGACCGTGGTCGAATTGCCGCCCACCGGCTCTGGGCGCAAAACGCTGCTCACCAACGGAAAGTTTCAGGGTAACAACTCGGGTGAAATCGTCGCTCAGGCACGCTTCGTTCAACTTCCGCTGCTTGTCGATCACGACTACCACCGAGCACTGCTGATCGGGATTGGCACCGCCGCCTCACTGGCTGCGCTGGCACTCCAGCCCTACCAGGAAGTGGAGGCGGCTGACCTCTCCCGGGATATCGTTGATGCGGCGAGACTTCACTTTGCGGATATCAACCACCACGTGCTCGATTCCGATCGGGTACGACTGCGCTTCTCCGACGGGCGCAATCTCCTTCTTCTCAGCAACCGCGAATACGACCTGATCACCATCGAGATCAGCAGCATTTGGATCGCCGGGGCGGCGGATCTCTACAATCGCGAATTCTACCGGTTGGTGCGAAATCACCTCGCCCCGCGCGGAGTGATGCAGCAATGGGTTCAGCTTCACCACATGCCGGCGCGCAATTTGGCGGTCATCCTTCAAACGATTCGCGCCGAAATGCCACATTTGGCTCTCTTCGCGGGCGGTGGACAAGGCGAGATCCTCGCCAGCACAGCTCCACTGGAAATCAACTACCGGCGCGTCCTCGAGCTTAACCAGGCACTGCGTGGAACATCGGCGCTCCAAGGCATTCCAGGTGGCGACCTCCTGTTCCTGTACGGGGAGCTTCATCTCGACGAGCGCGGAGTCGACCGATTTATCGCTGACCACGCTTTGGACGAAGGGGTTCCTCCCAATTTGGTGTCGACGGATGACAACATGTATCTCGAGTACGAAACCCCCAAAGCGAACGCTCTCAGGGGGTCGTCCGCGAAACAGGTCCTGGATCATTTGGCTCAGTTCGGCCCGGCAAGCTTGCCCGTCAATCACGCGGATCGCCCGGGATCCGAGGAGCACGTCCTCGGAGCCAAGCTCGCGGGCTCGGGACAGCTGGCAGATTCGCTTCTGACGTTGAACCGAGCCGAAGGGCTGGGAGCTCCCTCGGGGCGATTGCGCGAGAGTGTGACAAAGCGACAGAGCGAGCTTGCCGCGGCTCAGCGCTGAGGCAGACCAGGATGGCTCAACCACGGTTGGAGTTTGCGGTGACGGCCACGCTGCAGAGCGCGGCGGCGCTTCTGCTGTTGTCGGGCTACCTACCGCTTCTCGATTTGAAAGGCGCTCCCAGGCTGATCCAGATCGAAGATCACCTCGCGGTACTCTCCCTGGCATTCCTTCTCGGAGCGTGTTGCCTCATCCCGGCGATCCTGTTGCGCTGGCCACAGGGAACCTGGGGGCACTTTCCCGCACGAGCGCTGGCGACCGCGATCTGCGCGCTTGAGCTGTGCTACCTAACCCTTGACCGGCAGCTATTTCGGGTGATGCGGCTGCATCTGGACTGGAGCATTATCGCGGTGCTGCGGCAGCCAAGGGCCCTGGAGGGAATCGGCCTTCCCAGCTCAGTGGTGTGGCAATTCGCAACCGCTGCGGTCTTTTCCATTGGATCCGCCCTCGGCATTTCGGCGGCAGCGGCAGCGATCGCGCGCACTTTCCCCTTGCCTGTCCAGTGGGCAAAATATTTGGCCGGCCTGGCGCTGCTGTTGGTGGGATTGGAGCGCCTAAACTATTCGGTGCTCTCAGTCGGTCTGATGACCGACCGCGACGACCCTGCGGAAGTGCTGCCTCTCAACGCCTGGATGTCGTTCCGGCTGCCGGAGGACACCGTCTTCGCTCTGTTTGGGCTGAAGGACAGCTACCGCCGCCATGCAGAAGCACGCTTCGGCAGCCTTCCGGCTCCCACCGACGTGCGTTACCCGTCGCCGCAGGCACGCACTTTCGCTCCCCTTCGTCAGGAACGACCCAACATCTTGCTACTTGGCATCGAGAGTCTAAGGGCCGATGCGATCGATCCCGAGGTAACCCCGAACCTGTTCGCCTTGGCCGAGCGCCACACCTGGGCGAAGGCGCATTATTCTGGCGCGAACTGTACCCATCTTGGCCTGTTTACCCTGCTCTACGGGCTCTCTCCACGCATCTGGGGCCCGATGACCGACCTGTCACAACCTCCTTTTGTGTATGAGCTGGCCCGCCGCGCGGGGTACGAAGTCACCGCCACCAGTTCCGCGACTCCGGATTGGTTTGGGATCGATCGACAGGCACTCAGACCAGAGCTTGCCCTTGGCCGATACCAGGGAACCGAGGATCCCGATGCCCGCGCCGTTGCGGATCTGGTTCGCTACATTCAAGCGCCGCGCGGTTCGCCTTTCTTTTCTTTCCTGTTTCTCAACGGCACCCATTTCCCCTATTACGTTCCACCCGGCGGCGACCTTTTCCAGCCGCAAGTCGAGAGCATCGATGTCAACGATGCAGATCTGGTCGCACGCCGCGAGCGAATCATCAATCGCTACCGCAACGCGCTCCACCGCGTCGATACGCTGGTGGGCGAAATTCTGGAAGCGGTTCGCAACCGAGACGGCAATACCGTGGTCGCGGTGACCGGCGATCATGGCGAGTCGTTTTGGGACGATGGCCGATTTTTCCACACCTCACTTCTGTCCTCGGCTCAGTTGCACGTTCCCCTGATCTTGAGCGTTCCCGGCAGGGGGCCGGAGCGCATCGAACGGGTGAGCAGCCATGTCGACGTGATACCCACGTTAATGGATGCGGCGGGAATTGAACTCGACCCCTCCACATACTCCGACGGACGCTCGCTGATCTCGGGACTGACGGACCAGGCCCTGGCCGCTCAGTTCTCGCTCGGATACCCACAGGAGTTCGCGCTCATTCAAACGCAAGGGCTGGTGCGTTTTCGCCTCGAGAACGGGCGAATTCGGATGCTGGGAGCCGAAGCGCCAGACGGTCGGACCTTGTCCGGAGAACAAATGAGGCGGGTCGAAGAGGAAGCTTTCCCCTCCCTGATGAAGGTGTTTCGTCACACCTCGCGGTGGTGGCCTACTTCGACCCATTCGTCTTGAAGAAGGACGGTGTGCGCACCTGGCCAGTTTCGTACAACGCCATACAGCGTTGAGGCGATTGCGGAAAGCGCTCTAAATTCCCTTCACCCCAACATGCCGGACGCAAACGCCGTTCACCCGCTCGCCGTCGGAAGCGCGGTTGAATCGATGAAGCACACCATCGCCGAAGGATGGATCTACCCGGTGTTCTTCCTGTCCGGATTCGCGGCGCTGCTTTACCAGGTGATCTGGCAACGAACGCTGCTCACCCTCTATGGAACCAATGTCGAGTCGGTGGCGATCGTGGTCACCGCGTTTCTGCTGGGTCTTGGTCTCGGCAGCGTCGCCGGCGGCGCCCTGTCCAAGATTCCGGGTTGCTCCCCGCTGGGTTTGTTCTGTGTTGCGGAGCTCGGCATTGGCGGTTTCGGTTTGGTCTCGCTTGGACTGTTTCATTGGGTGGGTAAGTTCACCTTGGAATTGTCGATTTGGGGCACCTCGGTCACCGCGCTGTCGCTGGTGCTTTTCCCTACCCTGTTCATGGGCGGCACCCTGCCATTGCTGACCGCGCACGCGGTGGCGAGCAACGGCAACGTCGGCCGATCCGTCGGCCTGCTCTATTTCATCAACACCTTCGGTTCAGCACTGGCGTCCATCGCCGCGGCGACTTTTCTGCTCCGGGCGATGGGGCTGCAGAAAACGACCTGGCTCGCGGCGCTGCTCAACTTGATCTCCGCGGCGATAAGCGCGTTCTTCGTGTTCCGCAGCGGAGTCCGACGGTGAGGTTACTTGTCGGGATTTTCGTTTCCGCGACGTGCGGATTCATCTCGCTCTCTTACGAGTTGCTTTGGTTTCGCGTCTACTTCATCGCCAAGGGATCGCTCGGGTCCTGCTTCGCCGTTCTCCTGGGAGCCTATCTGTTCGCGCTCGCATTGGGGGTGCTCTGGGCCCATCGGTTGTGTCAGAAGGATCCACAGGACTTCTCCCAGTACCTCCGTTCCGTAGCCGGAGCGTTGGTCGCGGCCTACTCGATAGCTTTCATTTCGATCCCGGCATTCGCTTGGTACTGCACCGCGGTGCACCAACACAACCGGTTGCCCTGGCTCGTCCTTCCGGCTGCCTTGCTCGGGGCGGCGTTTCCCTGGGTGGTGCATTACTCGGTTCCAGCCGACGGGCGAGTCGGTGCTCGGCTGTCCTACCTGTACCTGGCAAACATCGTGGGATCCGCAGCGGGCAGTCTGTTGACCGGATTTTGGCTGATGCAGATCTGGACGATTCGCCAAATCAGCGTCTTTGCGCTCGTCCTGGGGCTGCTCATTTCCGGGGTTCTCTACGGCGCCTGTCGACTGTCGCCGGTGGGTCTGGTTGCGCGGCTTGGCACGGTCGCGGCGCTCGGTGTCGCGGCGTGGTTTGCTGCACCCCCGCTTTTCGATGGCATCTACGAGCGCATCCAGATGGGCACCCAATACGCGTCGAGCTACCGTTTCGCCGAGGTCCTCGAGAATCGTAACGGGGTGATCACGATTACCCCCGAGAAAACCGTCTACTGCAGTGGCATGTACGACGGCGCGATCAACGTCAGCCCCAGAAAGCCAGACAAGAATCAAATAATGCGAGCGTACGGAATTTCCGCTCTACATCCTCGGCCGCAGGACATTCTGATGATCGGGATCAGCATGGGGGCCTGGGGCCAGGTGCTGGCGAACCACCCCGATCTCCGCAAGCTCACCATCGTGGAGATCAATCCGGGCTACCTCCAGTTGATTCCCAAATTTCCAGAGGTGGCAAGTATTCTCCACAACCCAAAGGTCGAAATCGTCGTCGACGACGGGCGCCGATGGCTGGCCAGAAATCCTGACCGGCGCTTTGACCTGATCGTCTTCAATGAGGGCGCTCACTGGGTTTCCGCTTCGGCGCACATATTGTCACAGGAGTTTCAGGAATTGGCTCGGGCGCACCTGTCGCCCGGCGGCGTCTACTATTTCAACACCACCGGATCTCGGCGAGCGCAACGGACCGCGGCTCTGGTGTTCAGGGATGTTCGCCGGATCTTTCAGTGGATCGCCGCGAGCGATGGGCCGATTGGTTTCGACGCCGATCGACTTCGGAAGATGCTCTGGGCCTACCGCATCGATGGCCAGGAAGTACTGGTTCCCTCGAAGGCCGAGGATCGGCTGGAAGTGGATCGAATCGTGGCGGAGCTACGGGGTGAGCAAGAATCACGGGAACAGATCCTTAACCGCACCGCGAGCTTAGCGGTGATCACCGATGACAATATGGGTTACGAGTGGAACAACGCGATCTGAACGCGCTGGCGCGGAAACTGCTTCCCGCGCTTGCGGTCGCTTCCGGCTGGTGTGGGATTGCCTATGAGCTGCTCTATTCTCGGCTGCTGACGACGTACCTCGGCGACATGTTCCATGTGAACGCCGCGATCCTCACCAGTTTTCTGCTCGGAATCGGCATCGGGGCCGCGGTCGCTCGACGGTTCTCGCGGTGGCTCTGGCTGATCGAATTTTTGATCGGCGTCTATGCCTTGATCGTTGCCGGTGCGCTCTTTGGCTATCAAGACGATTTGATTCGCTCGCTGGTTCCGAGGGTGTCCGGTGGTCCTGCAACCACCGTGGCGGTCGCCATCGCCTTCACCGTACTTCCGGCGTGCCTAACAGGCTTTAGCGTTCCGCTCTTCTCGCAATCCCTTCGGAGGATGCAGCGAAACGATCATGAGGGGAGTTCCTTTCGCCGAGTTTATTGGCTCTACAACATCGGCGCCGGCGCCTGCGTGTTGGTGATGGAATATGGATTGCTGCGCTGGTGGGGCATCCGGGCAACGCTCGTCTCCCTGTCGTTGGTCAATCTGGTCAGCGGTTTGCTACTCCTGCGGCTGAAGGTCCCGAGCGCCGAGCCGATGCGCCCGGTTCCGACTTTTGGCACCGCCAGCGAGAGGCCGGCGCTGTTCTTTGTCAGCGCGCTCAGCGGCCTGTACCAATTGTTTTTGCTGAAGTTGACTGAAATCCTCTTCGGGCCGTTTCACGAGAACTTTGCCTTGTTGCTGGCGCTCAGCCTGATCGGCATCGCGGCGGCCAGTTACTTGGTTCAGAAGCGTAGGGTCTCATTTGATCGGCTCCTCCAGCATGGCCCAGTGCTCACTTCGCTCGCCTTTATTCTCTTCGGCCCGCTGATTTACACCTGGGCCACGCTCAACGGTGCGTTCGGCGTCACTCCTCTGATCAGCGAATTTCTCAAAGTCACCATCTTGATGGCCTTCGCCGCAGGGCCGACCTTGGTGTTCGGGGCCACGGTACCCGCGCTGATGCAGGATCGGACCAGCGACGATCGCGCCGTTGGACAGCTGCTTGCGACCTCGAGCTTTGGCAACTGCCTCGGGTACCTGCTGGCGGTGCTTCTGGTCTACCAACGCCTATCCTATGCCTGGCTTGCGCTCATTTTTCCCGCGGGTCTGTGGGTGGCCGGCGGCGCTTACCGGCTCAAGCACCGGTTGGCCCTGGGCCGATCCTCGCTGGTGGCGTTGTTGCTCCTGCTCGCGATTCCCTGGTCATGGCCGGCATCTCTGTTGCAGCTGAGTTATCGCGAATACATCAAAGCGGAGGTCTTGAATCGCGCACTGGCGAGCGTCGCCGGGTTCGAGGAGCTCAGAAAGTTCGACGAGAACGTGAAATTGATCCGGACCCTGGGTGGGGACACCGAGGTGGTAATCAACGGATACCGCAGCCTGGTTTCATCGCATCGCGATCGAACGAACCTCAAGGAGCTGATCGTCGGTGCCGTGCCGGCGCTGTTTGCGCAGCGGCGGGAGCGGGCTTTGGTGCTCGGAGTAGGCACCGGAATCACCGCCGGCGCTGCCGCCAGCCTTTTTGAGGAGACCACCGGCGTTGAAATTAATCCGGCGGTATCCGCGGCGCTGCCGAAATTTTCCGAGCACAACCTAAATCTCTTGCAACAACCCAAATTCAAGCTGGTCCTCGAGGATGGCCTCAGCTTTCTGGCAACGACCGATCGGCGCTACGACGCGATCATCAGTACCGTAACCAGTCCGCTGTATTTCTCCTCCAGCAAGCTCTACACGCTGGAATTCTTCCAGCTCGCCAAAAGCCGGCTTGCCCCCGGCGGGGTCTACGCGATGTGGTTCGACTCTCGGGTGACACCGGAGGGCGCGAAGATCATCTTCGAGACAATTCGCCAAACCTTCGCGGATTGTCAGCTGGTGTATCTCAGCCCGGTTTACAGCGAGGTGGTCTGTGGCACCCAGCCGCTGTTTTTCCACGGGTTGGAAGAGCGCGAGTGGCCGATGCAGCTGCGCACTCGAATCAACGCGGAGCGATTCAAGCTCGCCACCGCCGAGTTTCTCCGACTGCTGGTGCTCCCAGAACATCGAATCATGATGACCCGGTGGAATGCACCCCTGAATACCTTCGACCGACCGCAGCTGGAATTCTTGATGGCGGCGGCCTCCTTGAATGATGTCGATCTAAAGAGCGCTTGGACGCCCTATCGTCTGGCCAATGCGAATCTGCGCGCCACCGTTGGAGACCCGATGCCGCTCAGCGAGAATCGCCTGGCGATGCGCTGCCTTGTGTTTCGAGCGGTCGGCGGGGTCGAATACCCCGACTGTCCATCGCCCTACGGCCCCTCCTCGCAAAGCTTGCCGCTGAGCTATCTGGAGAACATGGTCGAGTTGTTGCGCGACGGCGAAGCGCCCGCCGGGATGCTGGCGATTGTGGAGCAGATCGCCGGCCGCGGAGACATCGATCGGGCCCTGTCAATCCTCGCGGGGATGGACAAGCGCTTCCAGGGTCGGGTCGATTACCGTGAGCTGCAGGCCACCCTTCGTTTCGAAAAGGACGGCAACCTGGCAGACCAAGAGTTGGTGGAACTCTACCGCCTGGCTCCGCTCAATCAGGCCGTGCGGCGCCTTGCGGCTCGAGCTTGCGCCCAGCGGGGCGACGCTGCCGATGCGTTGATGCATCTGGCGGTCCTGCAGCGACTGGGGAACATCAAGCCCGGCGACCGTCAGCTGGCGGCTGCGCTGGCGGGGTTGCCATCGCCGGAACACCGAACACCATGAGCGAGGCGGGTGAAGAGCGGGTCGAAGGGCTCCAGGCGGCATCGCTGCTCTCCGGCGCCGCGGCCTTGGTCGCCGAAACCCTTTGGGTGCGTTCGTTTTCCGCGATGCTCGGGGCTACCGTGGAAGCCGCGGCGGCGACCTTCTCGGCGTTTCTGGTCGGGCTTGCCGTGGGAGCGTACCTCGCGGGCCGCGTCTCGGATCGCCTGGAACGGCCAGCGCTCACCTACGTCGCGGTAGAGCTTGCCATCGCGGTCTCTTCCATCGTCGCAGGGCTCGGCCTATTTCATTTCCGAGATCAGCTGATCATCGGCGGGACCTTGGTGGGCCTGGCGCGCGCGGTGGTGGCGTTCTCCGTGGTTCTGGCGCTGGTTTCGATTCCAACCGCGCTGATGGGAGCGACGTTTCCGCTGATGGTGGCTGCGGTACGGCGCACCAAAGCTTCGATGACCATCGTCGGCAGATTGTACACCCTCAATACGCTCGGAGCCGCGGCCGGCGCACTGCTCTGCGGCTTTGCATTGATCGACTTCTGCGGGGTTCGGGGCTCGGTGGTGATCGGCGGGTGCTTTAATCTTGCTGCCGCAGCTTGCGTCCTAGTCGCTCGAAAGACTCCCCGCCGGCCAGAGTCGTTGCCCAAGCCGACGGCCGAAGCGGCTCCCGCGCTCGAACATTTCGCGCCACCTGCGCACTGGGTGTTGTTGCTGGTTTCGCTTTCCAGTGGCGCGATGACCTTGGCGGTCGAGGTCATCTGGACCCGGCTTGCCAGCTATTTCTTGGGCAACCGCGTCTATGCATTCAGCACACTTTTGGCTGGGGTTCTGATCCTGCTGTCGCTCGGCTCTCGCCTGGCGGAACGATTCCTGGCACGCGCCAACAGACGTTTGCCCGAGACATTCGCGGCCCTCCTGCTGATCTGCGCTGCCTCGACGCTCGTCTGCGGATGGCTGGCCGACTGGTGGATTCGGCGAACCGGTTGGATCGAGGCCCACCTCGCCTTCGGACCTGCGCTGGTCCTTTGGCAGATGGCCAAAACCCTATTCCTCCTCTGTCCAATGCTGATCCCGATGGGCTGCCTGTTCCCTCTCAGCTTGACCACTGCCCGACTCACCAGAGAGAGAGCCGGATCTGGAGCGGGCCTCTTCTATCTGGTCAACACCGCCGGCGCGGTTCTGGGATCGCTGCTGGTTGGCTTTTGGTCTCTTTCAGAACTCGGTACTTTTGGCAGCATCGCCGCTCTGGTGACACTTGCGGCGGCGGTATCGGTGTTGGTGTCACTGTCCTCGGTTCCCGCACGTCGCTTAAAGCTGGTGGGCGTGGCCGCGGCGACCGCGGTGTTTTCATCGATCTACTGGGTTTTGCCACCGCAGCTCACCGTCTTGGGCGAGAAGGAAAGCTTGGTATTTCGGAGAGAGGACGCCTACGGCGTTTTCCAAGTCGTCCGACTTCCCGATTCCACGCTCCAGGTCACTGAGAACCGAACCCCCCTGGTTTATCACCTGGGGGCGCTCAGCACTTCGTACGTTCAACAGATGCAGGGGCACCTCGGGGTCTTCTTCAACCCCGGTTCCCGGAAGGCGCTGGTGCTGGGTAGCGGTTATGGAATTACCGCGGGCGCGCTCAGCACCTATCCACAACTGGAGCGCATCGACGCGGTGGAAATCATTCCCGCGATGGTGGAGTCGGCCGACCTGTTCATGCCCTTCAATCTCGGTTATCACCGCGACCGGCGGGTCCGAGTGATCGTCAACGATGGCCGACACTTTTTGGCGAGTCGTCCGGATACCTATGACATCATTTCCATCAATGTCACTGACCCGCGGCTGCCCGGAGCGTCTGCCTTTTTTCACCGGGACTTCTACGAGATCGTAAAACAGCACCTCGAGCCCGGTGGGGTCGTGATTCAGCATGCGTACGGAACCGAGCTGGCGACGCTGCTGAGCACGCTCGCCAGCTCGTTCAGTAACATTCAGATGTTTCCCGCCTACGGCAATGGCTACAACGTGATTGCTGCGACTCACCCGCTCGTCGTGGACCCGGCGGCGATTGAACGCCTCAGCCTGATACCGTCGGTCAGAGCGGCACTGGAGGGAATCGGGATCATTCCTCCATTCCGGCCGGCCCGAGTCTATTCGCACGGATTGACTCCGTCCGATGTTCCGAGACTCTTCGCGGAGGCGCGAATCGCCACCGACGATCATCCGGTTCTCGAATTCTCACGACGTGGGGATCCTCGTTCGCTGTTTGTCAGCAACGAGTAACCCAAAGATGGTTATTGGCCCTTTCTTCCAGCGATGCCGCACCGGCCTCTATGCCGCCGCAGTATTCGCGTCAGTGGTGGTGCTGTTTCATCGAGCGGCATTCACCGACCAAATCTTTTTCTCGCGAGATATCCAGCGAGTTTATTATCCGTTGAAGCGCTATTGGGCGGAAAGAGTTCTCCATGGAGAGTTTCCCCAATGGTTTCCGTACGACGCGCTTGGCCAACCCTTCATCGGGATGGTCATTTCCGGAGCATTTCACCCTTCCAACCTGCTGTATCTGCTGCTGCCGCTCGGAACCGCGCTGAAGCTTAACGTTCTCCTCTGCTACCCAGTTGCTTTCTTCGGCGCGTACTTTCTGGCGCGCCGTTGCTCGCTGTCCGCCATTTCCTCGACGCTCGGGGCGGTGCTCTTCGCTTTCAACGGTTACATGATTTCGGTCACCAACAACCTCCTCTACCTCACCGCGGCGGCGACTCTCCCCTGGGCGCTATGGGCGGCGGACCGGTTCTTCGCCGCGCCGACCGCGCTTCGAGCCTTGGTCGGCGCGAGTCTTCTCGCTCTGATCCTCTTCGCGGGAGATGCCCAAAGTTTCGCTCTCTGCATACCTAGCATCGCCCTGCTGTTGCTGATGAGACACCGCAGCGGCAACGCGGGGCCGGAAGTGAAGGCGCTGGGTTGCCTGATTGGACTTGGGCTGCTGATCAGCGCGATCCAGATCGTTCCGGCGCTCAAAATCCTTCCGGAGACGGTTACCAGTCTGCGTCGACTCGACAGCGCTTTGTTGTGGTCAATGCATCCGATGCGCCTGCTGGAGCTGATTTGGGGCCCGCTCTTCGGAGGTGAACCCGGCACCAGCGCGTCGATGGCCATTGACCGAGATCTCTTGAAGACGGGGATGACCACCCTTTGGGTCGAGTCGGTTCACCTCGGGGTGCCGGCCGTGTTTCTCGCTCTCGCCGCCTGGTGGATTCATCGAAGGAGTTGGCAAGCCTGGTGCCTGATGCTCTCTGGCGTGCTTCTGCTGACGCTCATTTTCGGTAAATTCGCGGGCCTCTACGCCTTGGTATTCAAGCTGCTGCCGCTTTGGCGAAGCTTTCGCTATCCGGAGAAAATGTTGCCGTTGTTGCTGCTGCTTTTGTCAATTTCGGCGGGGATCGGCCTGGAGCGAGCTCTCCGAAATGGATGGCTCAGCGCTCGACTGTCTCGGCTGCTGTGGATTGCCGGCGCGGCGACCTCGTTGGCGTTTTTCGCCGAGTGGGCTGATCGCGCTTTCTCCAAAGCGGTGCTTGCGCCGCTGTGGAGCGGAGCCCCGCCCGCAGAGGCGATGTCGCGGATTCATGACGCGTTTCTGACCGCGACCGCTCGATCTTCGCTGGTGAGCATCGCGCTCGGCGGACTGTTGATTGGCGTCGCGCGCCGGCCGCGCTTGGGCCTGGCGATACCCGCTCTGTGCTTCCTCGAATTGGCGGGCGCGAACGAGCCCTTCTACGACCTCACCTTCCCGAGCTTGCTGCAGACTCCGACCGCCTTTGTGTCTGCCCTAGAAAAGAAGGAGGGCCCGGCGGCCCTGGGTAAATATCGGGTGGTCTCAGCGATTCAGGAGCACCACGTACCTGTGCGGGCGGGGCTATCGCTCCCCGATGGTTATGCGGTGTCTGTGGCCAGTGCGCTGCTGCCAGACATCCCGGCGCTTTGGGGAATTGAATCGGCCGATGCATACCTTCCCGCGGAATCGAAGCGCGTCTATCGACTCACCCAGGAACCGATGATCTGGTACCTGCGTTTTGATGCGGACTTCGGCACCCGATACACGGTTTTGCCGAACGAGTTTTTTGAGCAGGTGAACGGCCGTAGGGATCTGGTGGTGATGCGGCATCCTGCGTTGCATCTTATTTTGCTTGAGAATCCGTCGGCGGCGCCCAGGGCGGCTCTGCGGCGCGCCCACTGCGTGGGTTCCGAGCAGGAAGCGTTCCGAGCAGTGATTTCGAGAAGCTTCGATCCAGCGCGAGAGGCGGTCCTCGAGTGCGGGGGACACCGGTCTTCCTCGAATTACAGAGCGGTTCCGTTGGACGAGGCGAGGATCGATGACTACGCGCCGGAGCACATCGAGATAACTGCTCAAAATGCGTCTCCCGCACTTCTGGTGCTAAACGATGCGGCTGCCCAGGGCTGGACCGCGAAGGTCGATGGCAAGGTAAGCGAAATTTTTCCCGCGAATTACGCCGTTCGCGGCATCGAGCTCCAGCCCGGCCGGCACAAGATTCTACTCACCTATCGCACCCCGGGGTTGTTCCTCGGCCTGGGTATTACCTGCTCAGCTCTTTTTTCGGTATTGGGCACAATCCTGTTTCGTCGATTTTGGGCAGTGAGGTCACAAAAAACGTCACCTTGGGCCATTCCCGCAACCCGGCAGTGAAAAATTCGGCAGCGTTTTCGCTGGATTTAAAGCCCGCTCGCCGCTTGGAGCAAACGTTGCAAGCTGCCCCGTCGGCAAACTTGCCGCATTGACCTCTAAAGGAGAGATGTAATGATTCGTAAGATTCGTCAACGTGGTTTTACTTTGATCGAGCTGATGATCGTGGTCGCGATCATCGGCATCTTGGCGGCTATCGCCATTCCCAACTTCATCAAGTTCCAGGCGCGCTCCAAGCAGGGAGAAGCGAAGGCGAACCTGAAGTCGTTGTTCACTGCCCAGCGCTCCTATTTCCAGGAGAAGGACCGGTTCTTGAACACCATCAACGACATCGGGTTCGGCCCGGAGCGCGGCAACCGATACGCCTACTTTAATGGCGGCGGTACTTGGCAGGACCGCAGCACGCTCTCGGGCGCCGCGGCGACCACCGACACCAACATCACCACGGACACCTTCAAGTTCCAGGGCGCAGCCACCAACCCTGTAGCGGCCGGCTTGGGCCTTATCTCTTGGGCTCAGAACGGCCAGGCGGATCCGAGCGTTCCCGGCGTGACCGCTGGTAACGTGTGCCCGCTTTGCAACTTTGAAGGCCACGCCAGCGGCAACGTCGACACCGACACCACCATCGACACCTGGTTCATCAGCTCGAAGGACGCCAGCGTGACCGGCGCCTGCGGCAACACCGATACTGCCGCTCCCGCCGGAACCCCGTTCAATACCAACAACGACGTCACCTGCTAAATCCAGGATCCTGCAGCACCGGCGACAGGCAGCGTTTCGCTTCCTGTCGCTTTTTTTCTAGCTGACACGCGGCGTGGATTGGCTTTGCGAGGCGTCCAGCTGCCACCCGTTCGCTGAACCTGACACCCGCTCGTACAGCTCGCGGCCGGCCATTTGGCTGTGTCATTCTACCGGCCGGTGCCCTCCCAACAGATCCGTAGTATTCGCCTGTCACTTCTGGCAATCGGCGGTGGCATTGCTCTGGTGGCCGCGCTTTCCGGCCCTCCGGTGAACGCCAACCACGAGCACGCGCCGCCATTGTTACCAAGACCGGAATTGCTCATCACCTTGGGCAACGCGCAAAGGCACATGCTCGCCGACTATTACTGGGTGCTCACCACCGAAGCTACCGGAAGGGCCTCGAACCGATACGAATATCGCGATATTGCCGACTACGCCGAGTTGGTTTCCGACCTCGATCCGAATTTTCGCTACACTTACGTGTTCGCGGGAGTTTCGGTTCCCTACAACCTGGGACGCGAGACGTGGGTCAATACCGAAGAATCGACGCGCATTCTGAAAAAAGGGTTTGTTCTGTTCCCTGACTATGTCTACTTACGCATCGTACTCGCCTACAACCTGAGCTACTTCCAGAAGGAATATCAAAAGGCCGCAGACATCCTGCGGGACACCGTCCGGCTGCCGATGGCTCCCAAATACCTATCGGAGCTGGCCACTCGCCTCTATGCCCAAGCTGGCGCCATTGACGCGGGCCTCACGCTCGCGCATTCGCTATTCCAAAACGCGCCCGACCCGAGCACCCGAGAAGCCTTCGAGCTCCGGACCAGAGAGTTGCTGCTGGAGAGAGAGCTTCAAAAGCTGGACCAGGCGATTGCGGAATTCCGAAACCAGAAGGGCAGACGTCCGGATACGCTGTTTGAGCTGGTCAGCGCCGGAATCGTTCATGAGATCCCCGCTGACCCATTGGGAGGAGCCATCGTCATAGGGCCGGATGGGCGCAGCCATTCAACCGTCGCCGGCAATCATCGACTCGAGGTTTATGACGCGAGAAAGCTCAATTGAGAGGATGGGCCGATGAACCCTTCTCTGCCAATCGAAACTCAGCAGCTGACCAAGACCTATCGGCTCGGGTTCTGGCTGCACCGGAAGGTCCGGGCGCTTCAGGACCTCACCCTGAGAATCGAGCCAGGACAAGTCTACGGGTTGTTAGGGCCCAACGGTGCTGGGAAGTCAACCACCATCAAAATCCTGATGGATCTGGTGCGCGCCACCAGCGGGCGAGCTCGAATCTTCGGGCTCTCGCCGACCGATCAAGCGGCTCGCAGGCTCGTAGGCTTCCTTCCCGAAAACCCCGCTCCCTATGAATACCTCACCGGTCGCGAGTTCCTCAGCCTCGCGGGGCGGATGGCTGGGCTCGGTGGAAGAGAGCTCGATCTGCGGATCGAGGAAGTGCTGGGGATGACGCAGATGACCCGCGCCGCAAGTCTTCAGATCCGCAGGTACTCGAAGGGCATGATTCAGCGGATTTCGCTTGCCCAAGCCATCCTTCATCGCCCTCGGCTGCTGATCCTCGACGAACCGACTTCCGGTCTGGATCCGATCGGGCGTCGCGACATGCGGGATCTGATCCTCTCCGAGCGGGACCGGGGCACCACGGTTCTGTTTTGTACCCACATCATTCCCGACGTCGAAGCATTGTGCGACCGCGTCGCGGTGCTGGTCGGAGGTCGGCTGGAGCGGGAAGGCAGCGTTCAAGAGCTGGTCAGCGGCCAGGTACCGGTGATGGAGCTGATCTTGGAGGGCATCAGCGCCGAATCCTTGCAGAGCCTGGGAGTTCCCTTGCAGTCCACGCAAGCTCTCGGCGCTCGACAACTGGTTCGCACCGGCGACCGCGAATCGCAGCAGCTGATCCGCAAGGTCTTGGAACAGGGCGGAAAGGTGACCCAGGTACAACCAGCTCGCTTTTCACTGGAAGATCTCTTTCTCAGGACCATCGAGGAAGCAAAACAGGCAGCGGTGGGAGGACAGATCGTATGATCGGCGCCGTCGCTACTCTCGCCTGGAATGGCTTTCGGGAAGCGCGCCGAAACCGCGTCACCGTGCTGGTGGCGGCATTCGCCGTCGCTTTGGTGATGGGCGCGGCGCTGCTCACCGAGGCCACCGTCTCGACCTTGGAGCGGGTGCTCACCGATCTTGGACTGGGATCGATGAGCTTGATGTTGACCTTGCTCGCGATCTTTCTCTCCAGTGGACTGTTGAGCAAGGAAATCGAGCGCAGAACCATCTTCATGGTGGTCTCGCGTCCCATCTCCCGAGGCATGTTTCTGCTGGCTCGCCTCGCCGGAAACATGCTCACCCTCGGAGTGATTCTGTTGCTGATGGCGCTGCTGTTTACCGGCGAGCTGGCCCTCTATCGTTTTCCTCTCCATCAATCGCACTTGGTTGCGATGTCGGTTTTGTGGGTGGAGCTGTTGCTGCTCAGCAGCTTCGGCTTCTTGATGTCCAGCTTTTCCAGCCAGATCGTTTCGGCGGTGGTGACCACTGGAATCTACTTCGCCGGCCACCTCTCGGGGGAGATTTACAAGCTGTCACAGAAATCGGCGAGCGGCTTGCTGAGGGGACTGGGCAAGGCGGTGTATTATCTGTTGCCGAACCTCGAGAGATTGAACTTTCGTCCCCACGCAGCCTACGCGCTCCGGGTCAACGGCGACGAAATTCTCCGTTCGGTGCTGAGCGGCTTGGGCTACTCGGCGGCGCTGATCGGATTGGCCGTCCTGGTATTCTCCAGTCGCGATTTCAAATAATCAGTTCGATCCCGACTCGGAGGAGTCCACTTTGTCCGCCAAGCCATGCTTGGCGAGCCGATAGCGAAATGAGCGGAAGCTCAGATTGAGAATCTCCGCCGCCTTGGTCTTGTTTCCCTCGGCACGCGCCAGGGCCGCGAGCAGATACTGACGTTCGGTCTGATCGAGATGCCGGTCCAATGAAAATCCTGGGGCAAGTGCGAGGGCCCCGTTCGCGGGGATTGGCTCCGACTCGCCGCGCAACGAAGGTGGAAGCGCCGCCGGCTCCAAAGTCGAGCCCTCCGCCAGCGTGGCCGCGCGCTCGATGATGTTTTCGAGCTGCCGAACGTTGCCCGGAAACGAATACGCCTGCAACAGCTCGAGGGTGTCCGGGGAAAACTTCAACTCCGGTCGACCCAGGCTTTCCTTCATCCGGTTGAGGAAGAAGTTCGCGAGCACCCCGATATCCTCGCGGCGTTTGCGCAGCGGCGGAAGCTCGATCCCAATCACATTGAGCCGATAATAGAGGTCCTCGCGAAATCTCCCTTCCTTGACCTCGTTCTCCAGGTTTCGATTGGTCGCCGCAATCACCCGCGCTTCGAAGGGGATCTCCTCCGAGCTTCCCACCGGTTTGACGCGCCGTTCCTGCAGTACTCGAAGGAGCTTCACTTGCATCGCCGGTGAGATTTCGCCGATCTCGTCGAGAAACACCGAGCCGCCGCGGGCCGAAACCATGATTCCCGATCGGTCGGCGCTGGCGCCGGTAAACGCGCCCTTGACGTGGCCGAACAGCTCGCTTTCGAGCACTCCCTCCGCCAGCGCCGCGCAGTTGACCGGTAAAAACGGCTCTCCGGATCGGGAGCTTTTGCGGTGTATCGCGCGGGCCACCAGCTCCTTGCCGGTACCGCTCTCCCCGGTGACCAAGACGGTGGAGCGCGAGCTCGCCAGCTTGTTGATCAACGACCAAACCCGCTGCATCGGCGGACTGGTACCCACCAGGATCTGGCTGGTGGGAACACCGCCGGCACGAAGCTCCCGGTTCTCCCGGAGCAGCTCTCGCTTTTCCAGAGCTTTCTGGATCAGGAGCATCAGCTCCTCGTTGTCGAAGGGCTTGCAGATGTAGTCGTAAGCGCCCTCGCGCATCGCCTCCACGGCGGTGGAGGGTGTTCCGTAGGCGGTGATCAGGATCACCTCCGGGGGGGATGGGCAGCTCCGAGCGGCGCGCAGCACCGAAAGCCCGCTCTCTTGGCCCAGCCTGATGTCGGAAATCACCACGTCGAGGTCATTCTTGAGAACGATGTCGATGCCGCTGGAAACGTCGGCCGCGGTGATCACCTGATATCCGCCACGCGAAAGGAGGAGCTCCAGGTACTCGCGCATCGACAACTCGTCATCAACGACCAGGATTTGCAATGCTGGCCTCCTGGGCGGCTGGCAAGCTCACCAGAAATTCGGTTCCGCGCTCAGGCGAGGAAGTCACCTGGATTTTGCCTCCGTGCGCGCGGACCAGTGAATGGGTGATCGAGAGCCCCAGGCCGGTGCCGCCTTTTTGAGTGCTGTAAAACGGATCAAAAATTCTCCCCAGATCGCTCTGTGGAATCCGACCTCCGGAATCCCACACCCGGATTTGACACTCGGCACCGCACTGCGCGACGGAGATCCGCACCTTGCCGTCTTGGCCCACTGCGGCGAAGGCGTTTCGAATCAGGTTCAGCAGAATTTGCCGGATCTGATCCGCATCCACCTGGGCTGGAGTTTCCGCGGTGCGCAGCTCCACCTCGATCCCGGCGGAGAGAGGATCGGCGCGCAGCATTTCCACGGCTTCTTCGGCAATTTTCGCGAGTGACTCCAGCCGAGTCACCGGCGCCGGAGGACGCGCGAACTGAAGAAACTCCTCTACCAATTTGGTCAGTCGGTCCGATTCGCGCACCAGGATGGTGGAAAGCCGCTGCGAGGACCCGTCCCGGGCCTCGCCGCCCAACAGCTGGGCCGAGCCGCGCATGGCGGCGAGCGGATTTTGAATTTCGTGTGCCAGCTGCGCCGCCAAAGATCCCAAGGAGGCCAGGTGATCGACTCGGCGCAGCTCGCTTTCCAGGGCGCGCAAATCGGTCAGGTCCTGGAACACCACCAGCAGCGACTTGCTGTGCCCCTCGAGAGCGGTGACCGAAAGCCCGAGGATCCGGGACCCAGAGGGCGTTTGGACGGTGACCTCACAGCGCCGGACCGGACCAATCCTCAAGACGCCGGGGATCAGTTCCTCAATGTTGCGAGGGGCGGAGCCTCGCCCGCCGAGCCCAAAGATGCTTTCCCCTGCTTTGTTCACGAAGCTGATGGTTCCATCCGGGTCGCAGGTCACCAGACCGGAGAGCATGCAGGCCAGGATTTGTCTCTGCAGGTCGGCGATCCGCTTGAGATCGGCCTCTCGCTCAGACAGCCGCCCACCCGTGGTCCAGAGTTGCCGAACCAGGTAGTTCGCCAGTGCGGCGATCAAGAACTGAGCAAGGGTATTGCTCAAGATCGCAAACCACAGCTTGCCCGAGGACGGCATCGCGCTGCCCTGCGGCGAACGCAACACCCCCGCCTGAATCAGCAGGCTCAGCGCCCCGAACGCCCCCGAGGAGGCCGATGCGGCCAGCAAGGCTCCTCGCTGGTAGAGCAAGATCGCCGCGGCAATCACCCCGAGCGAATAGGCGAAGATGAACGGAGAGTCGCTGCCTCCGGTGAGGTAAACCAACCCCGACGCCAGCAAGACGTCTCCCAGAACCTGGGCGTAGGCGGCTCCCGCGCCGACGCGACCGCGACGCAACATCAGGCCGTAGATCAGCGTGGAGAGATAGACGATTCCGATCAGCCCGAAAAAGAAGGTGTCTTCTCGGCTCAGCTCCGCGACCGGCTGCGAGAGCAAGCGCACCAGGGTGGCGCTCAACAGCAGCGTGGTGGCGACGGTGCGAAAAACCGTGAGCCACACCAGCTTGAGCCGCAGATCCGACCCAGCGCCAATCGCAAACCCCGATCGAGGCACGGGGCCCGGAGGATTATTTGATTGCACCGGCAATCGAGAAGATCGGCAGGTACATCGCAATCAAAAACCCGCCGACCACCGCTCCCAAGAAAACCATCAGCAGCGGCTCAATCATCGCCGTCAGCCCGGCCACTGCGGTATCCACTTCGTCGTCGTAAAAGTCGGCGATCTTGTTGAGCATCGCGTCCATCGCACCGGTGGCTTCGCCGACGCCGATCATCTGCACCACCATCGAGGGGAACACTTTGGTTTCGAGCAGCGGTCCGGCGATGTTCTTTCCCTCTGAAATCTTGGTTCTCACGTAGAAGATGCCGTCCTCCACGGTTCGGTTTCCGGCGGTGCGGGCGGTCACGTCCAAGGCATCGAGAATCGGCACGCCGGAGCTGATCATCGTTCCCAAGGTGCGGGTGAAGCGGGCCACCGCCACCTTCCGAATCACCGGTCCGATCACCGGCACCTTGAGCGAGAACTTGTCCACGATTCGGCGGCCCTTGGGGTTGCGATAGAACATCGCCATTCCCACGATCACCGCGGTTATCGCTCCGACCAAGTGCAGGATGTAGTGCTGTAACCAAGTCGAGAGGTCGACCACGATCTGGGTGGGGGCCGGCAGCGACTGACCAAAGTCGGCGAACATTTTCGCGAATACCGGGGTGACTTTGAGCAACAGGACCGCGGTCACCGCGATCGCCACGATGATCACGATGCAGGGATAGATCATCGCGCCCTTCACCTTCCGCTTGAGCTTCTCGCTCTTCTCGCGATACACCGCGAGCCGGTTGAGGATGGTGTCGAGAATGCCTCCCACCTCGCCCGCCGAGCACAGCTGAACGTACAGTTCATCGAAAATTTTGGGATGATCCTTGAGCGCGTCGGCGAAGGTGGACCCCGACTCGACCTTGGTCTTGATCGCGAAGATCACCTTCTTGAACGCGGCGTTGTCGACTTGTGAGCCGAGGATGTCCAGGCACTGGACCAGCGGCAGACCGGCGTCGATCATCGTCGCGAACTGACGTGTGAAGACGAGCAGGTCCTTCCCGCTCACCCCACCCATCCCCGGGATTTTGACGCTGAGCTCCAGCGGCTTCTTCTTGACCTTCACCGGATTGAGGCCGAGGGAGCGAAGGCGATTGTTCACCGCCTCCGCGTCGTTGGCCTCCATCTCGCCCTTTTTCAGCTCGCCGCTTTTGGTCCTGGCTTCCCAGAGCCAATGGAGGGTGCTCGCCTTCTTCGGCGTTGGCGCCTTCTGCACTGCGGCTGTTGCCCGAACTGCCATCTGGTAAGCCTCCTCTGAATGGGGCGAAATTCAGCTGCGCCGACTACCGCCCACCCGCCGCCGCTCCCGCCGATCGTTGCCCAGGAATCACCCCGCTGGCCATGATGTTCTTGAGCTCCTCTGGATCCGAGCTGCGGCCGAACGCCTCCTCGTTGGTGATCAACCGGCGCGAGAGCAATGCAGCCAGGGACTGGTTGAAGGTCTGCATCCCAAACTTGTTTTGCCCCATCTGCATCTGCGAGTAGATTTGGTGGACTTTGTCTTCCCGGATCAGGTTTCGAATTGCGGGATTTGGAATCATCACTTCCAGCGCCAGCACCCGGCCCGGTCCGTTCGCCTTGGCCAGCAGCGCCTGGCTCAACACCCCTTCCAACACGAAGGAGAGCTGAGCCCTGACTTGTGGCTGCTGGTAGGGAGGAAAAACGTCGAGAATCCGGTTGATGGTTTGGACACAGCTGTTGGTGTGCAGGGTGGCGAAACAGATGTGCCCGGTTTCAGCGATCACCAGCGCGGCTTCGATGGTCTCCAGGTCTCGCATTTCCCCCACCAGCACCACGTCCGGGTCTTGGCGCAGGATGTACTTGAGCGCGAGCTTGAACGAGCGGGTGTCGGCTCCGACCTCTCTTTGATTGACCAGGCAATTTTTGTGCGGGTGAAGGTACTCGATCGGATCTTCAATGGTCATGATGTGTTCATGTCGCTCGGTGTTGATCTTGTCGATGATCGAGGCGAGCGTGGTGGACTTCCCGGATCCGGTGGGGCCGGTGACCAGGATCAACCCGCGCGGTCGCTTTGCAAAATCCGAGACCGACGCCGGCAAGCCGAGCTCTTGGAAGTTGAGAATCTTGAAGGGAATGGTGCGAAACGCCGCCGCCACCGAGCCGCGCTGCATGAAAACGTTGGCCCGAAATCGAGCCAGGTCCTTGACGCCGAAGGAAAGATCGAGCTCGTTTTCTTCCTCGAACTTGTGCTTCTGCGCGTCGGTGAGTATCGAGTAGCACAGGGATTTGGTCTCTACCGGAGTGAGCGGCGGCATCTTCAGCGGAACCAACTCGCCGTCGATCCGGAGCTGGGGCGGTGACGAGGTGGTGATGTGCAGGTCCGACGCTCCCTTCTCCACCATCGCCTTCAAGAGCTGATGCAGGTTCGCCAAAGGTCACCTCGCCGCGGCGGGCCAGACGTTGGGTTGAACGATTGAAACCACGATCGGCTCCTAGAACCTGTCCGCAGCAGTGTTGGCCAGCACTTCTTCCAGGGTGGTCACCCCGGCGACCATCTTGTTGAGCGCTGACATCCGAAGCGTCTGCATTCCGAGGCGGATTGCCTCTTGCTTCAGCTCCGCGGCGGACGCACCGTCGATCACCAGCTCCTTGAGGCCGTCCCAGAAGGGCATCACCTCGTACACCGCGACTCGCCCCCGGTATCCGCGATCGTTGCACTCCTTGCACCCCGCCGGTTCATAGGCGGTAAAGCCGTTGATCCTGTCCGGGGGGAGGCCGGCGTCGAGCAAGGGTTGCTCCTCGACTCTCTCACCCGGCCTCTTGCAAACCTGACACAGCCGGCGACAGAGGCGCTGCGCCAATATCAGGTTGAGCGAAGCGGTCACCAGAAACGGTTCGATGCCCATGTTCAAGAGCCGGCTCACGGTACCGGGCGCATCGTTGGTGTGGAGCGTGGAGAGCACCAGGTGTCCGGTCAACGCCGCCTTGACGCCGATCTCCGCGGTCTCGAAGTCCCGGATCTCGCCGATCATGATCGTGTCTGGGTCCTGGCGAAGAAAGCTCCGGAGCGCGGCGGCGAAGGTCAGGCCAATCGACTCGTTCACCTGGACCTGGTTGATTCCGGCGAAATTGAATTCCACCGGGTCTTCGGCGGTCGAAAGGTTGTCCGACACTTGATTCAGCGCCGCGAGCGCGGAGTAGAGCGTCGTCGTCTTCCCGGATCCGGTGGGACCCGTCACCAGCACCATTCCATAGGGCCGGTCGATCGCGTCCTTGAACCACTTCAGCGGATCGGACTCGAAGCCGAGCTTGGTCATGTCCAGCTGAAGGTTCGACTTATCGAGCAGTCGGAGCACGATCTTCTCGCCAAAGAGCGTGGGGCAGACGCTGACCCGAAAGTCCATCTCCTTTCCACCGGCGACCCTGATCTTGATTCGCCCGTCCTGGGGGAGACGTCGCTCGGAAATGTCCAGCTCCGCCATGATCTTCAAGCGGGAAGTGATCGCATTCTTGAGCTGCTTCGGGGGGCGCATCACCTCGTAGAGCACGCCGTCGATTCGAAATCGCACCCGAAAGTCTCTCTCATACGGCTCGACATGGATGTCGGAAGCGTGCTTCTTGATCGCGTCGAGCAGAACCAGGTTCACCAGCTTGACCACCGGCGCTTCGTCGGCCTGCTTGGCCAGGTCCTCGAGGTCTTCCACCTCCTCGTGGGTGAGCTCGACCTCTTCGCTGACCTCGCCGACGATTTCCTCGAGAGACTGGGTCCTCTCGGCGTAATACTTTTCGATCGCCTCCCGGACCGAGACCTCCGAGGCGACCACCGGCTCGATGTTGTAGCCGGTGAGAAATTTCAGGTCATCCACCGCGTAGATGTTGGACGGATCGGACATCGCCACGATCAGCGACGGTCCGGCTCGATTCACCGGAATCACCAGGTGTTTTTCCGCCACATCCTTGGGGACCAGCTTGATGATTTCAGGGTCGATATCGAAATCTTTGAGGTTGATCGCCGGAACGCCGTACTGGCGCGACAGGAAATCGGTGAGCCTCGACTCCTCGATCGCACCGGTTTTGATCAGCGCGCTACCGATGCGGGTTCCGTTTCTCTGCTGCTCCTCCTGCGCCTTCCTGAGCTGCTGGATGGAGATCAGATTCTCCCGAACCAGCAATTCACCTAGACGACCAGACATTGCTATTGCGCCCTCGGCGAAGAAGAGTGATTCAAAAAAGCGTCAGAATCGTGGGGAGTTGGAAGGACGATTCGATGTCTCGAATTGTCTCAAATCCTAGCTGCCGGCCGAAAATGGTGTCAAGGAACGCACAAGGACGCCAGTGTGTGTACAGAGCTGGTGATTATTTACAACGGCTCACTCAGTCGCACGAGCCACCGCGACGCGCGCCGACTCCACATCTCGCCCAATCTGCGCCGCCAGCTCCGCCGCCGAAGCAAAACGCCTTTCAGAACGAAGCCGCTCCAAGAACTGCACCCGCAATCGCGCCTGATACAACTCGCCGGAAAACTCGATCAGGTGGACTTCGATGGTCACCTCGGTGCCACCGAAGGTCGGTTTGGTTCCGATGTTGGCGGCGCCGGGAAGCCAAACCTCGTGGCCGGGATCGCGGCCGATTCGAACCCGCACCGCGTAGACTCCGGGCGCCGGCCGAAGCTCATTGTCGGTGTCCACGTTGGCGGTGGGAAACCCGATTTGACGCCCGCGACCCTGGCCGGGCACCACCACCCCATCGAGATCGAAGAAGCGGCCTAGGAGCCTCTTGGCCGCAGAGACTCGACCTTCGAGGATGTACTCGCGAACCTTGCTCGACGAGACCACCACGCCGTCCACGGATACCGGCGGCACCACCTGTAGCTGCGCCCGCCGGGCCTTCGCCGCGGCGGCCAGCTTCTTCACCCCTCCTTTTCGTTGTGCGCCATAAGTGAAATCCGAGCCCACCACCAGGTACTGAGCTCCAAGGGTGACCAACACGGAATTCTCGAAGTCGGACGCAGGGGTCTTCGCGTACTCCTGAGTGAACGGCTGAATCACCACCGCCTCCAGCCCGCTGGCTTCCATCAGCTCCAGCTTGCGCGGAAGCAGGGTGATCAGCTTGGGCGCCAGCTCGGGTTGCAACACCTTGCCCGGATGGGGATCGAAGGTGAGCGCCGCTGGGGCCGCCAGCTGCCTGGCGCGTTGGAAGAGGCTTTGGTGGCCGAGGTGGACGCCGTCAAAATTGCCCATCGCCAGCGCGCACCCGCGCAGCTGCGAGGCGGTGGCAATCCCATGGAAAACCCTCATCGCGATTCGATATACCCCACCGGCGAGTCCGAAAGGCATGTCACGAGTCCCGCTTTTGCCAAACCCCGTCGGTCAGGAATTGGTTGGCCTAGCCTCGCCGCCCGATTGGGCGCGGGTCTTCGGCCAAGAGGGTCCGCTGGAGCTGGAAATTGGCTGCGGCGCGGGAGGCTTCGCGCTCGATTACGCGGGCCGCTTTCCGCAGGTGCGCTACCTGGCCTTGGAGCGCCGCAAGAAGTTTGCTCGTGAGTTGGACCGGCGATCCCAGGCCCGCGCTCTGACCAACCTCAAGGTGGTGGAAGCCGACGCCCGGATCGAAGTCCCTCGGTTGTTCTCACCCGGTTCGCTGGCGGCGATTCACGTCCACTTCCCAGACCCTTGGTGGAAGCACGCCCACCAGAAGCGCAGCATCCTCACTCCGGCGTTCTGCGGCGTGTTGTTCGAGCTGCTTTCTCCAGGGGGCGCGTTCGACTTTCGCACCGACGTCCAAGAGAAGGCTTTTGCGATTCTCACTACCCTCGAAGCCGCCGGATTCGTGAATCCGCTTGGACCCGGGAGCTTTCACCCTCGTGAGCCGGACGACATTCCCTCGACGCGGGAGCGACGGTACCTGTCCACCGGCGCGACGATCTACCGCGCCCGGTTGCGCAAAGGCGGCGGCCCGTTCGGCGCCAACTGGTATTCTCCCTAGGGTTTGCCCTGCTCTCCTGCCCGCGTCTTCTCCGCGGAGGGGGCGGACCGCGCGGGTTCAGCGATGGGATTGCGATCGGGATTGGTGAGGGGAAAACGGGTATGCACGTCGGCGAGCACGAACCCCATCAACAGCGCCAACCACACCAGCGCGGTTGCGAACGCCAACCTCGGCGATCCCCGGTGTTCCCAAAGCTGCATGAAGATCAGCACCACCAACGCGGACTTGGTGATGGCGATGGACATCGCGATCGCCACCGACCCTATTCCCAAATCGACGCGCGAGAACAAAAAGGTGGTGATCGTCAACACCATCAGTCCCAGGTAGGTGAGTGCATACCGAGTCGCGGATCGGTGGTGCGTGCCCTGGGCCGTGACGTCCGCCATGTTCTCCTCAGCTGATCAAGTACAAAAGCGGATACAGAAAAATCCAAATCAGATCCACCAGGTGCCAATACAGACCACCGTTCTCCACCGCCGAGTAGGTCTGATGAGAGAAGGTGCCCCGAGCCGCGAGCGCCGCCAGCCACACCAAGACGCCGGTGCCGGCGAGCACGTGGAGCGAGTGCAGTCCCGTCAACAGAAAATAGACGGTAAAGAACATGCTTGCTCCCGCGGTCCGGATCTCAGGGAAGGTGTAGTATTTGCCGGGGAGGGCCCCTTCTCGGAAGTGGGTGATGTACTCGACGCCGTGCAATGCGAGAAAGGCGATCCCGGTGGCCGCGCCGATCAACAGGCCCACCGCGGCTCGGCCACTTCGGTCGCTCAGCGTGTAATGGTGCGCCATGGCGACGGCGAAGCTTCCGGTAATCAGCACCGCGGTTTCGATGGTCGCGAGCACCGCGTCCAGGTGCTTGCCGCCCTGGACAAAGCTCTCGTGATAGAGCGAGCGGTACTCCATGTAACCCACAAAGAGACCTGCGAAGAGGAGAATCTCGGTCGCCAGGAAAGCCCACATCCCAAGCCGGGCGGCATGTCTTTGGACCTCTGGAGATGAAAAATGGCTCTCGGCGATGGCCTCAGGATGCATGTGAGACCTCCAGCACCGGCGTGCTGTAGTCGTGTGGCTGCCCCTCGAACACCGGGGTTTTCTCGAAATTCTGCGGCAGAGGTGGAGAGGAGGTGTTCCACTCGAATCCTCGAGACCCCCAGGGATTGTCCCCGGCCGGTTGCCCGTATTTGAGCGCGATCACCAGGTAGATGAAAATGATCAGGAACCCAAAAAACAGCAGCGTGGCGCCGGCGCTCGAGGCCACGTGCAGCGTCTGGAATTTCTCCGGATAGTTGTAGTAGCGGCGCGGCATTCCCATGTTCCCGAGCAAGAACTGAGGAATGAAGGTGGCGTTGAAACCGAGGATGATCAGCGATGCCGAAACCAATCCCCATCCTTCTGGGTAGGTGCGGCCGAACATCTTCGGGAACCAGTAGTGCAAGGCGGCAAGAAACGCCATCAACGATGCGCCGACCATGATGAAATGAAAATGAGCCACCACGAAATAAGTATCGTGCCAATGAACATCCAAAGAAATCGTCGCCACCGCGATGCCGGTCATCCCGCCAAACACCAAGAAGTACAAAAATCCGCAGATATAGGCGAACGGGGTCTTGAAGGCGATCGCTCCCCCGTACATCGTCCCCACCCAGGTGAATACTTTTATCGAGGTAAAAATGGCCACGAACATCGAGAGCACGCCGAAGGCGCCAGAATCGAAGTTTGATTGACCGGAGACGAACATGTGATGGCCCCAGGTGAAAAACCCGACGAAAGCAATCCCCAATGAAGAGTAAGCCACCGCCTTGTAGGAGAGAATGTTCTTGCGCGCAAAACAGGAAACGGTCTCACTGATCACCCCCATTCCCGGAAGGATCATGATGTAAACCGCGGGATGAGAATAAAACCAGAACAAATGCTGAAACAAAAGTGGGTCCCCGCCTCGCGCTGGATCAAAGAGGCCAAATTTGAAAGCGTGCTCCACGAACAACAGCAACAGCGTCAACCCCAGGACCGGCGTGGCGAGCACTTGAATGATCGAGGTCCCGTAGATTGCCCAAACGAACAAGGGTAGCCGCATCCAGGTCTGACCGGGACCGCGCATCGTATGCACGGTAACGATGAAGTTGATTCCAGTGAGGATGGTGGAAAAACCGAGGATGAAGATTCCCAGCAGCACCGGGGTGACGGTGGTCGCGGTGGTGCTGCTGTAGGGCGTGTAGAATGTCCAGCCGGTATCCGCTCCCCCGTGAATCATCGCCGCGAGGGTGAAAGCAGCGCCGATCAAATAGATGTAGACGGAAGCGAGATTGAGCCGCGGGAAGGCCACGTCTCGGGCCCCCAGCATGATCGGCAGGAAGAAATTTCCGAATACCGACGGAATCGACGGGATTAAGAAAAACCAAACCATGACGATGCCGTGGAGCGTAAAGAAACGATTGTAGGTGATGGCATCGATGTAGGTCGGGCCGGGGGTAAGCAACTCGAACCTCAGCAGCAGAGCGAACATGCCGCCCACGAACAGGGAAATTAGGATCAGCACCAGGTACATGACGCCGATGCGCTTGTGATCCGTTGTGAGCAGCCAAGACCGAAGCGTGGTTTCGGCGTTGAGGTAACTGCGAGCTGGAAGCGCGGCTTCAACGGCGGATGGGCTCATAAACTGGCCTCCGCGAGCGAGCCTGTTCCAGCGGCTCGCTCCGCAGTGATTTGATGAATTCAACGATCGCCGCGGCTTCCGGCCCCGACAGCCGACCCTTGAACGAGGGCATCACCGGCTTGAATCCCCTCACCACTTTGGCGAGCGGGTCCATCATCGATTCCGTCATGTAGGGCTCGTCGGCAGTCACCGTCCCGCCCCCTTCGAGCGGTTCCCGCCGAAGGTACAAGTCCAACCAAGTTGGGCCGATGTGCGGAGAGCCATCCACCGTGTGACACTTGAAGCAACCGTAGCGAACTGCCAGCTGTTCGCCCTGTCGAACTGGATTCGTCAGCGCCGAGAAATCCTCGTCTGGCGTCCGGCTTCCATCCTGCTGGGCGACTCTTCCTCGGCGCTGCTCGACCAGCCAGCTATCGAACTCCTCGGGCCGCATCACCACCACCTCCGCCAACATGTTGGAGTGATTCGTTCCGCAGAACTCGGCGCAGTAGACCGGGTAACGACCGGGCTCGAGCGCTTCGAACCAGGCTTCGGTGTATCGACCCGGAAGGGCGTCTCGCTTGATGCGAAAGGCCGGGACGAAAAACGAATGAATCACGTCTCTCGAGGTCAACAGCAGCCGGACCGGCCGGTTCGCTGGAACCCGGAGAACGCCCGCGGAGTTTGGCCCGTCCGGATAACTGAATTTCCACATCCACTGCTTGGCCATGACGTACACGTCCATGGAGTTGCTGGGAGGGGTGCTGAGCAGCAGAAAGTCGTGATACCCGCGATTCACCCAAGCGAGGAAAAAGCCCAGCGGTACCGCGATGAACAGCGCCTCTACCCAAACCGGTGGCTGTAAGTGGCGCGTCGTTTGGGTCGGCGACCGTCGTCGAAACCGAACGAAGAAAAACAACGCCGTCAACCCGACCGCGGTCGACATCAGCATCGTGGTGATGATCACAAAGTAGTGGAGCTGATCGACTTGGCGAGACAGGCTGGATGCCTGCTCGGGGAGAAACAGGACTTGCCGGAGGAACTCGTTCATCAGGCGGTTCCCCTCTTCAGCTCCCGCCTCCAGAGGAATGCCAGCAACGCTGCCAACGCCGCGAACACCAGGAGCGCTCCTCCCTTGAGAATGCCGGTCACGTACAGGCCATACCGCCGCAGCGCGGGATCGTACTTGAAGCAGCGCAACAGGACTCGGTCGAGCGAAGTGCCCACCTTCTCACCCCCGGCTTCGACCAGCGCCAACTTGAGGTCGCGCGGCGGGTACTCGAACCCGTAGAGGTAACGAGAGATCTTGCCGCTGGCGGTCAACACCATGATCACCGCCGGGTGGGCATACTGATCGGTGGATGGGTCATAGGCGTAACCGAAACCGACCGCTTCCGCGAGCCGTTGAATCTCGGGATTTTGACCAGTTGCAAACGTCCATCCCGCCGCGGCGGAAGGCTCTCCCAACGCTTGCAGGTACCCGCGCTTTCTCTCCGCCGCCAGGTACGAGGTTTCCCTGGGATCGACGCTCAAGGTAAAGGCGAAGTAATCCTCTCCGAGTCGAAGTCCGGTGCCCCTCAACGCCTTGCTCATTCCGCTGAGCATCAGGCCGCACAGCATTGGGCAGCCGTAATAGTTGAGCGACAAGACGACCGGGCGCGCGCGGTGGAGTTGATCCTTGAGGCGCACCGAAGCGCCCGAGGAATCCTGGAACACCAAATCCTCGGGCACCAGCTCTCCGAGGCGCTCCGTTACCTCGACGGACTCAAGCACCGGCGGCGGGTCGCCACGGTCAGCGGGTGCCGCCGCAGCAAGCGCAGCGATCGCGAGCAGGGCCCAGTTCACGGCCTTGACTCCGCTGCCATCTGTTCCATGGCGCGCTCGATGGGCACGTGGATGATTTGCTTGTCCCGGTCCACCCACCCGTAGCTGTTGAGCCGCATTTCCTGTTCCTGCCGCTTCTTGGGAGCTTCCTCTTCCAACTCGAACAGGCGTTGGTTCACCATCCCGATCTGGCTTCTTCCCACCTCTGGCGGAATTCGAGCGCGTTCCGCAGGCGCGACCGATTGGCTTTCTCGCCGGAGAACCCGGTCTGCCCACAGCACCGATAGCGCAAAGACAGCCGCGCCGATCGCCGCGACCGCGAGCACTTTCCGAATCGGCAGGTGTTCGGGATCGCCCGGCTCGGTGGGTTCGACCGACTTGACTGTCGACGGGCCACGGTTCATGGCTGCCGATACCTCAGCGAGAATTGCAAGTACGGATCACCGACCGGAAGCGTATAGCTGCCGCGCATCCGCCAGATCGCGAATGAGATCGACGCCCCGCCAACTCCGATCAGGGAAGTCAAGTCCGTCCAGTGAGGCTTTGGGCCGCCCGGATCGAGCACCGGCATCACCACCCAATAGAGATCCAGGTAATGGAAAACCAACACCCAAAGCGCAATCCAGCCCAGTGGACGCGGGTTTCTCTTCACCGCTCGAGGCATCAGTGCGAAAAAGGGCACCACAAATTGTCCGAAGAACAGAGCGATGCCGATCGGCCGCCATGGCCCGGCGGCGCGCGGCAGATAAAAGGTCACCTCTTCTGGAAGGTCCGCGATCCAGATCAACATGAACTGGGAAAAGGCGATGTACGCCCAGAAGATGCTGAAGGCGAAAAGGAAGTTCCCGAGGCTTTGCAGATGCTCGGAAGAAACCAGACCGGCGTAGAAGTTTGGGCTGCGGGAGAGCACGGTAACCAGGATCAGCATTGCAATCCCGGAGAGAAAGGCTCCGGCGAAGTAGTAGACGCCAAAGATCGTCGAGTACCAAGTCGGGTCCAGCGACATCAGCCAGTCGAAAGCTGCAAAGGTCAAGCTTAGGCCGAGGATCGGAACCGCCGCCGAGCCGAGGCGCCTTTGCTTGACGCTGAGGCGAAGATCCTCGCTCTCGTCCTGCCGTCGCGACCACCAGCTCAGCGCCCAGCTGACCGCAATCCAGATCGCGAAGTACACGGCCGCCCTCGCGATGAAGAAGGGAACATTCAAGTAGAATCGCTTTTCCTCGAGCAGCCGCGCCAGGGACGCGGGAAGACCGCTGCGCGTCCAGACGAACAGCTCCTTCATCCCCAAGAGGACTGGCAAGAAAAGCACAGCGAAGAGCGCGCTGCATTCGGCCATCCGTTCCAGCATCCGCCGAACCACCACCGGCCATTTGGCATTCGAGGCGTGGAAGATGGCGACCAGAAACAACGCGCCGAGGGAGATGCCCAACCAGAACGCCATCGCGGTTAAGTAGGAAAACAGGGTGCGGCGCGGGTCGCTCAGCCCTCCAATGGCCGTTCCAACCAGACCCGCCGCGCCCAACATCAGCGCCACCAGCATCGGGCCTTTCCCACCTTCGAACGGCGCGACGACCTTTTCGCTCATTGCGCCTCCCTGAGCAGCCTCTCCCGGACCTCAGGAGGCGCATCTTGCAATCGGGAATTTTGACTGCGCTGAAGGGCCCGCAGGTAAGCCACCACTTCCCAGCGCTGGCGGCGAGCAAGGTGCGGCGCGTAGGACGGCATCAGCCCGTAGCCCTCGGTGATCACCGCGTAAAAGAAGCCCACCGGGCGGTCGGCGAAAGCGTGGATCGAGGGAGGAGCGATCAGCGCCATCTTCTCGGTTACCACCGATTTGCCATCCCCCAAAAGCCCATGGCAAGCGGCGCAAACAACCTCGAAATGGTTCTTTCCCTGTTGCAGCGCCTGCAGGGTCACCGGAAAAGGAAATTCGGTGACGTACGCCTCTCCAATGCGCCCATCGGGGGCGGAGTTGACCTCCGACAAAGACTCTCGCGATACAGTCCCAAAGGGCGGTTCCCTCATGCTTCGGCCGTCCTCGAAAAGGTCGTTTTCGCTGAATGGCAGATATTTCGGCTGGGTCACCATTCGCTGAAGCTCGCGATTGGTGCAGCCGACGCAGAGAATCACAGCCAGGAACCAACACTTCATGATCGCTCCGGAACCGCGGCGACCTGGACCGCCCCCAGGTTCTTGAGCTCGGTGCTCACGGCGTCCAGCTGCGGCCCGCCTTCCTGGACCTCGATGCTCAACCAAAAGCCATGCGAGGAAGCGCTGCGAAAGGCTTCGAGATCAAACGCGGGATGGTACGGCTGAGGCAGCTTGAGAATCGCCCAGAGCCCGAAGAATATGGAAAACGAAGAGAGGAGCACTCCGCTCTCGAAGGTGATCGGGACGAAGGCGGGAGCGCTGTGGGGAGGGCGACCACCGACGTTGATCGGCCAGTCCACGGCGTTGGTAAGAAACTGCACGAGGTAGCCAAAGGCAGCTCCCCCCAGTCCCCCCACCAGACCCAACAAGGGCACTTTCGATCTTTTGAGGCGCAGAGCTTCGCTCGCGCCATCGAGCGGAAAGGGAGAATACGTTTCGATGGGCTCCGAGTGCCGGCTTCGAAGATCTCGCGCCGCCTTGAGCAGCGCCCCGGAGGTGGAAAATTCCCCTAAGACCCACAGCGCCATTGGTCATCTCCTAGGCTGCTTCCGCCACGTGGTTCCCTTCGGAAAGCTCGTGTTGCAATTCTTTGACCTCGCTGGCGGATACCGCCGGTATGAATCGAAGGAAGAGCAAAAACAAAAGCCCAAAGAAACCAATCGTCCCGGACAGCAGGGTCCAATCCACCCAGGTCGGCGCGTAGTTGGCCCACGAGGATGGGAGAAAATCGCGGGTCAGCGAAACCACCACGATCACGAACCTTTCGCTCCACATCCCGACGTTCACCAGCACCGCGGCAACCCAGGTGACCAGGGTGTTGGTCCGCATTCGCTTCGACCAGAAGATCTGGGGAACTAGGACGTTGCAGAAAATCAGCAACCAATAGACGAACGCATAATGGCCGGTCATCCGGTTGAGTGAAGCAAAACGCTCGTAATCGTTTGCGCTGTACCAGCTGGTGAATGCCTCCATCAAATAGCCATACCCAACCATCATCGAGGTGGCGAGCAGGACCTTGTTCATGTTGTCGATGTGTCTCAAGGTAATCACGCGAGTCAAACCCAACGCGCGTCGGGCGGGGATGATCAGCGTTTGCACCATCGCGAAGCCGGAGAACACGGCGCCAGCGACGAAATAGGGCGGGAAGAGGGTAGTATGCCATCCCGGCAATTGAGAAATGGCGAAGTCGAAGCTGACGATGGTGTGCACCGAAAGCACCAGCGGCGTGGCCAAGCCGGCGAGCAGCAGGTAAGCAATACGCCAGTTGTGCCATTGGCTCGCGGAACCTCTCCAGCCGAGCGAGAAAATTCCGTAAACAATTCGCTGCACCTTGCCTTTCGAGCTGTCCCGAAGTGCGGCCAGGTCCGGAACCAGCCCGGTGTACCAAAACAAAAAAGACACTGTGAAATAAGTGCTCACCGCCACCACGTCCCACGGGAGAGCGCTCTTGAATTGCGGCCAGATCCGCATCCGGTTGGGATACGGCACGAGCCAATAGGCAAACCAAGGCCGGCCGAGGTGCAGAACCGGAAACATCCCTGCCTGCATTACCGCGAACAAGGTCATCGCCTCGGCAAAGCGATTGATCGAAGTCCGCCATTTTTGCTGAAACAGCAACAGGATTGCGGAAATCAACGTCCCTGCGTGACCGATGCCGATCCACCACACGAAATTGACAATTCCAAATGCCCAGGCGGCGGGGATGTTGTTTCCCCAAGCTCCGATGCCGCGAGCCAGGGTGATCGAAATTGCGGCGATCAGCAGCCCGGTGCCGCCGAGGCTGATCAGAAACAGAAGCCACCAGCCGCGGCCAGCCCCGCGCCAGACCGGATTGAAGAGCATCTGGGTCAGGCTGGCATTGTCGTACCGCCCCTCGATCAAGGGATGGCTCTGCAGGGGATCCTTGACCTCGCTGGCTTCCATGGTCAGCCCAGCTCCGGGTTGAGGTTGCGTACCCTGGCCAGGTACGCCGTACGCGGGAGCGTTCCCAGGTCGTGAAGCAAGTCGTAGCGGCGCGAGTCCCGATGCAACCGGCTGACGGCGGAGTTGGGGTCGTTCAAAGAGCCAAAGCTGATCGCTTGGGCGGGACAAGTCTCCTGGCAGGCGGTGCGAAGCTCCGACTCATTGATCTTGCGGTGCTCGATCTGCGCGGTGATACGTGCCCGTTCAATTCGCTGAACGCAGTAGGTGCATTTTTCCATCACCCCTCGGGCGCGAACGGTCACCTCGGGGTTCATTGCCATCCGTCTGGTTTTCGGCATCTGGTCGGTGTAGTGGAGGTAGTTGAAGCGCCGGACCTTGTACGGGCAATTGTTGGAGCAGTACCGCGTTCCCACGCAGCGGTTGTAGACCATCTCGTTGAGGCCCTCATCGCTGTGGACCGTCGCGTTCACCGGGCAGACGTACTCGCAGGGCGCCTTTTCACAGTGGACACACGCCACCGGCTCGGTGACCACTCGCGGATCTTCGACCGAGCCGGAGAAATACCTGTCCACCCGCAGCCAGTGCATCTCCCGGCTCCACAACACGTTCTCCTTGCCAACCACCGGGATGTTGTTTTCGGATTGGCAAGCGACCACGCATGCGCTGCAGCCGGTGCAGCGGTTGAGATCGATCGCCATCGCCCACCGATAGGGAGCGGCGTCGTAGCTGACCGGTGAAAGAATGCTCTGGAGCGGCTCGCGCTCGGATTCGAGGCGGCGGGTGGAGGCCTCGATGTCGGCGAGGGCCATATCGATCGCCACCGGCCGGCCTTCCATCGACCAATGATCGTGCGTGACCGCCAGCTTGTGCACGCCTCCGGTCCGCTCCACCCGCACACCTTTGTCAAACCATGGAGCGTTGCTGCGGCGCAGGGTGAACGCGTTAAAGCCAACCCCTCGAGCGACGTGCTCGGTCCCCGACCGACCGTATCCAAGCGGGAGGGACACCACGCCGTCGGCGTGCCCGGGTAGGACGTAGACCGGCGCGGCGAGCTGCTGTCCCTGGTACTGGAGCCGCACCACATCGCCGCGCTCGACTTGCAGTCGGCGCGCGGTGGCCGGACTGATCAGCGCCGCGTTGTCCCAGGTCAATTTGGTCACGGGATCTGGCAGCTCTTGAAGCCAGGCGTTGTTCGCGAACCGCCCGTCCGCGAGCTTGTAATCGCGAATAAACGACAACTCGAGCGAAGCCGGGTCGGAGGTCTCCTGGGCCGGCGATGGAGCAGAACGAACCGCGCCGATCAATGAGTCCCGAGCGATCGGAGCTGAAACCGCCACCGCGGCCGTCCCCGGGACGACCCCACTGCCCAGCCAAGTTTCCCAGCGCGACTCAAAATCCGAAACCCGTGCCATTCGCCTCCACGTCCCCTTGAGCAACTCGTAGGGGCTCCGGTCGCGCTCCTCCAAGAATGCCGCCAGGACCTCCAGCTCGCTGACGCCGTTGAACAGCGGAGCGATCAACGGCTGGATGATCGAGACGGTTCCGTCCGGCGCTCGCGCATCGGCCCAGGACTCGAAAGGATGCACCGCCGGGATCATCCAGCCCACTTGTTCGGAGGTTTCATCCTCATAAAGGCCGAGGTAGATGCTGCTCGGCACCTTCGCCAGCTCCTGAGCGAAGGGCACGTCCGCGGGAGCCGAATACACCGGGTTGTAGGCACTGATCACCAAGGTATCGATGTCCCCGGCGCGCATTTCCTCGGTCAGCTCGGCCAGCGCCGAAGGTCCGGAGCGCACATCCAGCAACGCCGGAGACACCAGCTGGAGCGTTTGGCCGATGTTGCCCAATGCCGAGTTGATGGCGCTGCCGAGAGCGTGCACCAGCGGCGGCTGCCGCGGGCCAACCAGGACGATCGAATCGCCGCGGTGACGGACCAGGTCTGCAGCCACCGCCTTGACCCAGCGCGCCTCGCT
>Ga0126384_10000090_pt1 | contig 38209 bp, 29 predicted proteins | sample PanSoiMetPlot_36_FD_92543 | JGI IMG/M metagenome (GOLD analysis project Ga0126384, IMG submission 92543) | Tropical forest soil microbial communities from Panama - MetaG Plot_36 | ecosystem: Environmental > Terrestrial > Soil > Tropical forest > Bulk soil | place: Panama | collected 2016-02-17 | reverse complement strand
GCCCGAGCGCCCCGGGCGCGCTTGAGGCGAGGGCGCCGCGCGCCGGCCTTGGCACCGCTTGGCGGCACGGCGCGGGCGGCAGCATGGGCAGAAATCGAATTGCAGGGCGAGCGGCGGACCGCCTATAGCCAAGCCCGCCGCGCTGCAATATGAAGCGGGCCCATGCCAAAGCGCACCGACATCAACTCCATCCTGATCATCGGCGCAGGCCCGATCGTCATCGGCCAGGCCTGCGAGTTCGATTATTCCGGCACCCAAGCCTGCCGTGCCCTCAAGGCCGAGGGCTTTCGCATCATCCTGGTCAATTCCAATCCGGCCACCATCATGACCGATCCGGAGCTGGCCGATGCGACCTATATTGAGCCGATTACGCCCGAGGTGGTGGCGGCGATCATCGAGCGCGAGCGGCCCGACGCCTTGCTTCCGACCATGGGCGGACAAACCGCTCTCAATACGGCGCTGAGCCTCGCTCGCCAGGGGGTGCTCAAACGCTTCGGCGTGGAAATGATCGGCGCCACCGCCGAGGCCATCGACAAGGCCGAAGATCGGCAGCTGTTTCGCGAGGCCATGACCCGCATCGGCCTCGCCACCCCCAAGTCAACGCTGGCCAACGCCAGCGAACTGAAGCGGCAGGACCGCACCCGACATGCCGCCGAGCTTGCCCGCATCGAGGGTCTGGCTGAGCCCGGCGAGCAGGCGGAGCAGCGCGCAAGCTACCTCAAGGCCTGGCAGGCGGCCGCCCACGACCGCCACAAGCGCTACCAAGAGCAGGCCCTACTCAAGGCCATGGAGGGTCTGTCGAGCATTGGCCTTCCCGCCATCATTCGGCCGTCGTTCACCCTGGGTGGCACCGGCGGCGGCATTGCCTATAACCGCGAGGAGTTTCGCGACATCGTCGAGCGCGGCCTGCAGGCCTCGCCCACCACCGAGGTGCTGGTGGAGGAAAGCGTGCTCGGCTGGAAAGAATTCGAGATGGAAGTGGTCCGTGACAAGGCGGACAACTGCATCATCGTCTGCTCGATTGAAAATGTCGATCCGATGGGCGTGCACACCGGTGACAGCATCACCGTCGCACCCGCCCTGACCTTGACCGACAAGGAATACCAGATCATGCGCAACGCCTCGATCGCGGTGCTGCGCGAGATCGGCGTGGAGACCGGCGGTTCCAACGTGCAGTTCGCGGTCAATCCCGATGACGGTCGGCTGGTGGTGATCGAGATGAACCCGCGCGTTTCGCGCTCCTCGGCCTTGGCCTCCAAGGCCACCGGCTTTCCGATCGCCAAGGTCGCCGCCAAGCTCGCCGTCGGTTACACGCTCGACGAATTGGAAAACGACATCACCGGCGGTGCCACCCCGGCTTCCTTCGAGCCGACCATTGATTACATCGTCACCAAGATTCCACGCTTCGCTTTCGAGAAGTTTCCCGGCGCGGAGCGCACGCTCACCACCTCAATGAAGTCGGTCGGCGAGGTGATGGCGATCGGCCGTAGCTTCGCGGAAAGCCTGCAGAAGGCGCTGCGTGGCTTGGAGACCGGCCTGACCGGGCTCGACGACATCGAGTTGTGGGGACTGGGGCAGGGCGACGACAAGAACGTGGTGCGAGCCGCGCTCGGCATGCCGACCCCCGACCGGCTGCTCAAGGTGGCGCAGGCGATGCGGCTGGGTTTCGACCACGAACAGATCTACGCCTGCTGCCGGATCGATCCCTGGTTCCTGGCGCGGATCCAGGAGATCGTCGATCTGGAGGCGCGTCTCAAGGCGCATGGGTTACCCGATGCCGCCGAGCCGCTGCGGGCGCTGAAGGCGATGGGCTTTTCCGATGCACGGCTCGCCAAGCTGGTTGGTGCGAGCGAGGCCGAGGTGCGCCAGCGGCGCGCCGAGCTCGCCGTGCGTCCGGTGTTCAAGCGGATCGACACTTGTGCCGCCGAGTTCGCCTCGCCGACGGCCTACATGTACTCGACCTATGAACGCGGCTTGGTTGGCGCCCCGGTTGACGAAGCCGACCCCTCCGACCGCGACAAGGTCATCATTTTGGGCGGTGGGCCCAACCGTATCGGACAGGGGATCGAGTTCGACTACTGCTGCTGCCACGCCTGCTTTGCCTTGGCCAAGGCCGGTGTCGAGACCATTATGATCAACTGCAATCCCGAGACGGTCTCGACCGACTACGACACCTCCGACCGTTTATATTTCGAACCGTTGACGGCCGAGGACGTGCTGGAAATCATCCACGTCGAGCGTTCGCGCGGCCGGCTCAAGGGCGTGATCGTGCAGTTTGGCGGACAGACACCGCTCAAGCTGGCGCGCGCCCTGGAAGAGGCCGGCGTGCCGATCCTCGGCACCTCGCCCGACGCCATCGACCTGGCCGAGGACCGCGACCGTTTCAAAGCTCTGATCGAGCGGCTGCGCTTGACGCAACCGGAAAGCGGCATTGCGCGCACGCCGGCGGAGGCGCGCCACGTCGCCGACGCGCTTGGCTATCCGGTGGTCATTCGTCCCTCCTACGTGCTCGGTGGTCGGGCCATGCAGATCGTCGCCGACAGCAGCGAGCTCGATCGCTACATCGCGCGGCTGTCGGAGACGCTCGACCAACCTTCCGATCTGGCGGTGTCGGCGGCGCGGCCGTTGCTGGTTGACCGCTATCTGAGCGGCGCCATCGAAATCGACGTCGATTGCCTCAGCGACGGTGCCGATACCTTTATCGCCGGCATCATGGAGCACATCGAGGAAGCCGGCATCCATTCCGGCGACAGCGCCTGCTCGCTGCCGCCGCATTCGCTGGATTCGGCGTTGATGGTGCGGTTGGAGAAACAGACGCGCGACCTGGCTCAGGCGCTCAACGTCGTCGGCCTTATGAACGTGCAGTACGCCGTCAAGGATCGGCAGATTTATGTGCTCGAGGTCAACCCGCGCGCCTCGCGCACGGTGCCGTTCGTCGCCAAGGTGATCGGCAAGCCGATTGCCGGCATCGCCGCCCGCATCATGAATGGTGAGCCGCTGGCCGCGTTCAAGCTCAAGCCCGTGAAGCTCACGCACGTCGGCGTCAAGGAGGCGGTGTTTCCCTTCGCCCGGTTCCCCGGCGTTGATCCGATCCTCGGCCCGGAGATGCGTTCAACCGGAGAGGTGATGGGCATCGATCACGTTTACGCTCTGGCGTTTGCCAAGAGCCAGCTTGGCGCCGGCAACGTATTGCCGCTCAGGGGTAGCGTGTTTGTGTCGCTGCGCGACCAAGACAAGGAGGAGATCCTGGGCGCCATGCGTGATCTAAGCGAGCATGGTTTTCGCATTCTGGCCACGCGCGGCACCAAGCGGGCGCTACAGGCGCACGGCATTGCCTGCGAGCAGGTCAATAAGGTGCTCGAGGGCCGACCCCATATCGTCGATTTGATGAAGAACGGTGAGGTGCAGCTCGTTTTCAATACCACTGAAGGGGCAAAGGCCCTGGCCGATTCGAAGGATATCCGGCGTACCGCCTTGCTCAACCACATTCCATACTATACAACTTTAGCTGGCGCGCTTGCCGCGACTGAGGCCATTCTAGCGCTTGCTGCTGGCAGTCTTTCCGTGGCGCCGCTGCAATCTTATGTAAGCCAAGCATCCTGAGGATGTCATGGCCGGCGCTGTGATCGGGGCTGGCCAAACCCAGTAGACTGAGTGAGACTGTAGGGTGGTGCCGGCACCCGGCCGGACACCGGCTATTGCGAATGTGAGCCTAGGCTATGGAAAAAGTGCCGATGACGGTTGAGGGGTTCAAGAAGCTCGAAACCGAATTGCACCGTCTCAAGGTCGAAGAACGTCCCCGCATTATCCAACAGATCGCGGACGCGCGCGAGCACGGCGATCTTTCCGAAAATGCTGAATACCATGCCGCCAAGGAGGCGCAGGGACTTAACGAAGCCAAGGTCGCCGAGCTCGAGGACAAGCTCGGCCGCGCCGAAGTGATCGACACTTCCAAGCTCACGGGCAGCACGGTCAAATTTGGGGCCACGGTCACCCTGGAGGACGAGGACTCCGGTGACAAGGTCAAGTACATGATTGTCGGCGAGCACGAAGCCAATGTGCGCGAGGGCAAGATTTCCATTGCCTCGCCGATTGCGCGCGCCCTGATCGGCAAGGGCAAGGGCGACAGCGCCGAAGTGACGACGCCGCGCGGCAGCCGCAGCTATGAAATACTCAAGATCGAGTATAAATAGGCGGTGGGGGCCCGGCGAGGACTGGGTGTCGCTTTTTTGCCCTGCGGCAATCCCCAGCACGGCGGCTTGCTACGCGATCTTGCTTGATCCGCAGCCACGAAGCGCCCATACTTTTAAACCATATTGACGACGAACGTTGCATAGCGCGCGGCATTACTGCGCTAAGCTGGGGGTTCGGCTTAGAGTTGGCGTGGGGCGCGTTGGCCGAAAGCGAGCGATGGGGAAGCTCTGGTCATTTTTGGGGGGGCGCCGCCGTGTGGGTTGGCTGGCGCTAAGCGTTGGCTTGGCCCTGGCGCTGTTGATCGCCGACGGGGCACTGGCCAGAAGTCGCGGGCGCGACCGGCGCGGCGACGATAGTTCCCTCAGCGGCGGGTCGCGTGGCGGCGATGCCTCTTCAGTCAGCTCGAGCGGACGCGGCAGCACGGATAGCGGTGGCACGCGCACCTCTGGTGGCAACTCCGGCGGCAGCGGCGACAGGAACGGCAAGTCGAAAGACGACGATGGCGACGACGATGCACGCGGCAACAACGCGGGCCGTCCGCAGCTTCCGGGCAAAGGCGCTAATGACCCGCCTGGAACCGTGGTCGAAATGCTGCAGCGAATGTTTGCCAACCAAGGCAACGCGCCGGGCGCCACAAGCGATGCCAAATCGGCCACGCGATCCGATGATGGGCGCAGCTCCGGCAAGTCCCAGGGCGGCGACAAGGGCGGCAAGACCGACAGCGCCAGCACGGCCGACGCCAACGCCAAGGATGCCAATACTGCCAATACTAAGGATGCCAGCGCGAAAGACGCCAATGCGAAGACTGACGGCGCCGGCAAAAAGGATCAGCCGGCGACACCAACGATTGCCCGGGCGCCGTTAGCGCAGGACGCGCCGCAGGCCAAGCGGGCGCTGCAGCGTGCGCGTTCGCCATCCTTGTCCTGGCAGCGCGAGGCAAGCGCCAGCGATCTCTTTCGGCGCGATGAAGTGCTGGTGGTAAACGCCTCGCCCGCGGCCATGGCGCAGCTACAGTTTGCGCATGTGGAGAGCATCACCACGGGCGACACCACGATTTCCCGCTTTGTGGTGCCTGACGGACTGGATGCGATCGCGGCGCGGCAGGTATTGCGCCAGGAGATGCCCAACGTGGCGTCGGCCTTCAACTACGTCTACCGGCCCTATGTGGCGGCAACGGAGGCGGGCGGCGGCATCTCCGGTCAGACTCAGCCGGTCAAGGGCGTAAAGGGCTGCAGCGCGGAGCGCTGCTACGGACCAGGCTTGATCAATTGGCAGCTGGAGCAAAGCTCCTGCACCGTCGAGATCGGGGTCGGCGTGATCGATACCGGCTTCGACAGCCAGCACCCCGCGTTCAAGGACCGCAAGATCAACTGGAGCACGGTGCTCGAAGGCAACAACGTCTCGGTGCAGACGTGGCATGGCACCGGTGTGCTGGCACTGTTGTCCGGCAACCCCCAGGGCAGTACGCCGGGGCTCATCCCACAAGCCACCTTCACCGCCACCAACACATTCTACGCCGATGGCAGCGGTCAACCCGCAACCGACACCACCACCCTGGTGAAGGCGCTCAAGCTGATGGAGACCTACAAGGTCAAGGTGGTCAACCTGAGCCTGGCTGGGCCGCAGGATGCGACGCTGCACAAGCAGATCAAAGCCATGAGCGAAAGCGGCGTGTTGTTCGTGGCGGCGGCCGGCAACGGCGGCCCGTTCGCGCTGCCAAGCTACCCTGCCGCCTATCCCGAGGTGATCGCGGTCACAGCGGTCGATCGTAATCTGGTGGGTTACCGACACGCCACCCGCGGCCCGCACATCGACTTGGCGGCGCCTGGCGTCGACATTTGGACCGCGCTTCCCGACAAGCGCGAAGGCCCGCAGACCGGAACTTCGTTCGCCGTCCCCTACGTGACCGCCGCTGCCGCAGCGGTCTATCCCAAGGAGGAGCTCACCTACCGCGGCCAGCCGCTGGATCCGAAGAAGGCGGTGCTGAGCCGGCTGACGACCCGTGATCTAGGTCCGGTCGGCCGTGACACCATCTACGGCCAGGGCCTGCTGCAAGCGCCGCCCAAGTGCGCCGACAAATCCAATCCAAATGCCGCCGTCGAGGTCAGTTCGGCGTGGTCGCCGACCTTGCAGCCGGTGCTGCAGCCAGAGCCACTACCGGCCTCGAGCCTGATGTCGCTCACCCCATCGGCCGAGGTGAGGTGGCCGGGCGTTGTGCAGCACCTCTCGTTCCAAGGCGACAACTGACAAGCCCGCGATCGCTGCCGTTGGATGCTGGCGTTGCTGCCGGCAACGGTTTAACGCGGCACCTGCCAACCGTCGGCGATCAGCTTGCGTTCATCGGCGGGCAGCAGCACCACGTCGCGCATCAGGGTCCCGAGCGTCCGTTCGATGCCACCGGCCTCGTTGCTCCGATCCGCCACCTTCCCGGCCGGCACATATCCATTCGCCTCGGACGTGCCCGCGGTCGGGGTTGCGGTCTTGAGCTGCCAGGCACCCGCCTCATCACGGCAGGCGATGCTTTTGAGGCCGCCTCCCTCCGCTGACAAGAGATCGTACTGGCGGCACCATTGCTTGGTCGTGCTCAAGAAGGTCCCGGTCGGCTTGAGTGTGACGAGTGCAGCTGCAACATTGCTTTCCGCGGTCTCGAGCGTCCGCTGCAGCTCAACGGCGAGCAGGCGCTGACCGGCTTGCTCGCGATCGGGCGCCCGGAGGTACCAGGGGAGAGCCGCCGCGCACATCAGTGCCAACATCGCCGCCAGCGACCATGCGGGGATAGGCAAGCGTGCCGACGCGGGCGCGGCGGGGCGCCGTTGCCGGGGCGCGAACCACCGCGTCTCCCCAGCATCGGGCTCTGGCTCGGACCTCGCCAGCACCTGGCGCAGGCGATCGGGGATCGGCGGCAGCCGGTCGAACGGCCGCGCCAGACCCCGATTGGTCAAAATAAAGCTTTCGAGCTTTTCAAGCAGCGCCGGATCCTGCCCCAACGCTTGCCGTACCAGGGGCCGTGCCTGGCGGGGCAGTACGCCGTCGGCATAGGCCATGAGATCGGCATCGGAAATGGTGATCATGGCCGCGACCCTGCTATTGCTGCGGTAAGGCGTGGCTTAGTCGGCATGTCCAGCTCCGGCCGCGGCCCCTTGATTGGCCGCGGCGCCTTGAACAAGGGTATGGCTTTGGCCGGCGTTGCCGGGGGCCGCCTCGGGTCTTGTGCGATCGGATCCATCCACCTGTCTCATGCGACCCTGGCTGGGATTGCGCGATGCGCGACACAACCCGTGGCGCCCGTCTCCTGACCCGAGTTCGTCGCCTTGTTCCAAATCTCCCGCCAAGGCTGGCATACTGCCTAAGTCTCAGCAGGACTTCGATTATCGGGTAGGGAACGCGTCCTCAGTACGCTGTCTGCCCGCAGACCGACGACCTAACGCATGGCGGGGAACTTTATTCTCGCAAACAACAAAACGCCTCCGGGGGTGTGGCATAACTACAAGGCTCGCCACGGCGCGAGGCCTCGGCCTAGCCGCGGGGCTGGCGCTGGCGGGCGTGCGCAACCGGTACCCCGGGCTCGAATTTGACCCGGCGGATCACCAGCGTGGTCTTGACACTGGCCACATTGGGCGCGGCCGTGAGGTCCTCGATCACGAAGTCCTGGAACGCGGTGAGGTCCGGGGCTACGCACTTCAATTGAAAATCGCTCTCGCCGGACAACATGTAGCATTCGCGGACCAGCGGCCAGGCGAGGACGCGATTCTCAAAGGCGCGCAGATCAGCCTCGGATTGACTATGCAGACCCACCATGGCGAAGGCGATCACCTCAAAGCCGACGCTCTTCTCATCGAGCAGCGCAAAATAGCCGGTGATCATGCCGGCCTCTTCCAGCGCGCGCACGCGCCGCAGGCAGGGCGGGGGCGAGATCCCGACCTTGCGCGCCAGTTCGACGTTGCTGATACGGCCATTGGCCTGCAGTTCCCTGAGGATCCGCCAGTCGGTGACATCGAGCCGTACGCGCATGCCGGTGGAGCTCCCTTGGCATGGGCCAAGAGTTTCCAGAAAGTCCCGCCGCGCGCAACATCGTTTCCGATCTCGGACAGAAACCAGCATCGGTCGCCACGGAGGCTGCGATGAGCGAGCGTTCAGCGCTTGAGGGTCGCCGCGGCTGGATCGTCAGCGATGGCAAGCGCGGTAACGAAGTGCAAAGCAGCGGGGTGCTTCGCGCGCTGGGCCTCACCTACGAGTACAAGCGCGTTGATCCGCGGGGGCTTTGGCGCTTGCTGTCGCCTTGGGGTCCCGTCAACCCGGCCGAGCGCTTCGGCAGCGCCACCAGTCCGTTCCGCCCGCCGTGGCCCGATTTCGCCATTGCCACCGGGCGTTTGACGACCCCCTATATGCGCGCCCTCAAACGCCGCGCCGGGCTTGCCACCTACACCATCATCTTGCAGGACCCCAAGGTGCCGGCCACGGCCGCAGATTTGTTCTGGGTCCCCGAGCATGATCGGCGTCGCGGCGCCAACGTCGTCACCACGCTCACCGCACCGCATGGCTACTCGCAGCGTCGCCTCGGCGAGTTGGCGCGCCAGGTGCCGGCGGTACTCGCCGGCCTGCCGCACCCCACCATCGCCGTGGCGCTCGGCGGACCCAACGGCGACTACGTCTATGCCGCCGACGCCATGGAGCATTTGGCGAGCGCGCTCGCCTCCCTTGCCAGCCTTGGCGCCGGACTGATGATCACACCCTCCCGGCGCACGCCCGCTGCCGTCGTCGCCCGCGTGCGGGCTGCGACAGCGGGGCTCGCCGCCTGGCTTTGGGACGGGACCGGCGACAATCCCTATCCCTATTTTCTGGCGCACGCGGACGCCTTCATCGCGCCCGCCGATTCCGTCAACATGACCGGGGAGCCGTGCGTCACCGGCCGCCCGGTTTACGTGTTCGATCCCGGTGGCGGCTCGCCCAAGTTCACCCGCTTTCATGCCGCGCTGGCGCGGCATGGCGCAACGCGGCCGCTGCCGCGCCATTTCGAGCGCTGGCAAACATGGAGCTACCCGCCGCTCGATTCCGCCACCACCATCGCCCAGGAAATTGCCCGCCGCTGGAGCAAGCGCCGGCAGATGCTGGGCGATCTACGGCAGGGTGGAGCCTGAGCGTGGCGCCGTTGGCCGCTCTTGACCGCCGACGCTTTTGGCCGGATATGCAACCCGTGCGCGCTGCAATCGCTTCGACCTGCCCAATTGATGCCTAACCCCCCGCCCGCGAAGGCCTGAACAATGGCCATCCCCATTGTGTCGTTGGTGGTTGCCACCGCGCTCTTCATGGAGAACACCGATTCCACCATTTTGGCGACCGCGCTTCCGACCATCGCGCGCGATCTGGGCCTGGATCCGATCTCGCTGAAGCTGGCGGTAACGTCCTACCTGGTCAGCCTTGCCGTGTTCATTCCCGTGAGCGGCTGGGTCGCCGATCGCGTCGGCGCGCGAACCACGTTCCGCCTCGCGCTCGCGCTGTTCATGCTGGCGTCGATCGGCTGTGCCTACTCAAGTTCGCTGGCGGCATTCGTGTTCTGGCGCGCGGTGCAGGGCATGGGCGGAGCCATGATGGTGCCGGTGGGGCGCATGGTGGTGATACGGACCGTCGCCAAGAATGAGCTGGTGCGGGCGCTGTCTTTCATCGCCATGCCGGCGCTGATCGGTCCCATGCTCGGCCCGCCGATCGGCGGCCTGATCGTCACCTACGCCGACTGGCGCTGGATCTTCTTCGTCAACATCCCGATCGGCATTCTCGGCATCATCCTGGCCACGCTCTATATCCCGGAGATCAAAGAAGAGACGGCGCCGCTCGATCTCGCCGGCTTCGTGCTTTGCAGCCTAGGTCTCGCCGGCCTGGTGTTGGGCGCGGCCATGACCGGGCGGCGTATCGCGCCGATCGAGGTGGCGCTTGCCTCGATGCTGATTGGCGCGGTGCTGCTGGCTGGCTACGTCCGCCACGCGCTGCGCAGCGAGCGCCCGTTGCTCGATCTGCGGTTGATGCGCTTCAAGACCTTCGAGGCCGGCATTCTCGGCGGCACCTTCTTCCGCTTTGGCGTCGGCGCCAGCGCCTTTCTGCTGCCGCTGATGCTGCAGCTGGGATTTGGCCTCGATCCCTTGCAATCCGGGCTCACGACCTTTGCCGGTGCGGTGGGTGCCCTGATCGTCAAGCCGCTGGCGCGCAGCTTCCTGTTCAAATTCGGGTTCCGGCGGCTGCTGGTGGTCAACGGCCTGTTGGCCTCGCTGGTGCTGATGGCGCTAGCGCTGTTCAAGCCGACGACGCCGCACATCCTGATGCTGGCCGTGCTGCTGTTGGGCGGCTTCCTGCGCTCGCTCGAATTCACGAGCCTGTCGGCCATCACCTATGCCGAACTGGAAAGCCGGCAAATCAGCGCCGCCACCGGTATGGCCAGCGTCGCCCAGCAGGTGTCGATCAGCCTCGGCGTGGCAACGGGGGCAATGGTGCTCGAGATATCGGAATCGATGGCCGGGCGGGACGCGCCGGCGGTGGCAGACTTTGCGGTTGCCTTCGTCATTGTCGGCCTGGTCTCGGCCATGACCTCGGTGCTGATGCTGCGCTTGCCGTCGGATGCGGGCGACGAGATCGCAGGTCGCGCATTGCCGCCGGCCGATCCGCCGCGCGTCAGAACGGCTTGAGCAGCCCGGCGTTCGCCGCGGGTCAGCCCGCGGCTGCGCGCGGCCGCCAAATCGCCGAATGGGATACCCGGGCGATCGGCGTGGTGTCGTTGGCCACGATCACGCCCTCGAGCTCGACCAAGCGATGCCCCTTGCGTTCGTAGTTGGCGACGATTTTGGCGCCGACGCGCAGCTGATCGCCGATCGCCACCCTGGCAAAATGCTCAACCGTGCTGCCGACATGGATCCACGGACCCAGCACCACGTTGTGGGTTAGCGCCCAGTTCATAAGCCGCGGCAGCAGGCCCGGGTGACACAGCCCCTCGGCCGCATAGAGGCCATGCGCCTCACGCACGTCGGCCAAATACTGGGTGGCGAAGGCCGCCGTCACTGCCAACGGGCGGATCCCCAGCCAGCGCCCCACCCGCAAACTTTCCGCATCGGCGGGCGGCCGCGGCTCGACGGCTGCCGCCATCGTGAAGGCCGCCATCGGTGGTGGGGCAGCGCCGGGCAAGCTGGCCTCGCCGGTGGCACACAGCTCGTCACGACAGCTGAGGTCGATGGCAAGGCCGCCATCGACCTCGCGCGCGGTCACGGTGGCGAGCTCGCCGTCGTAGACCGGCTTCAGGAAGCGGACCTGAAACCTGCCAGCGTCGAGAAAGGCAGAGCCCCAGTGCGCCACGGCGGGATGGGTCATGTAGGCGTAGACGTCGACCCCAGGAACAAGCCCGCCCCCGAAGCCAAATTGGCGAGCGACGCCGTCGTCGTGCATCTTGTTTTCGGATTGACGGGCGCTGTTGTGGGCGAGGAGGCGGTAGACGGCGGGCGCACCCGCCATGGGCGCTGTTTCTCTCATAGGGTCACTCACGCGATGTCTCCCTCAGGTTGGCCACGCGCACTGCACCCCGCCGCTCGCCATTGGGCGAACGCCTCGTTGGGCCCGATGCCCCATGCCCCTGGACTGGTCCCATGACGCCAGCCCGGGCCCCGCCGGCGGGCCGGCCCACGACGGCCGACACCGATCGCGCTGGCGACGGCCTAGCTTTGCGCCCGGCACCTTGCGAAACGGTAATCTCGCGCGCCTCGCCCGGGCGGGTCCGCGCCCGTTGACGCCGGCGTCGCGCCCGGGGCTTCTGGCGCCGCCCAGCATCCCCCGGAACTTGCCCACAGCCGCGGTCGTTCCCATCTGATCCCTGCCAGGGTGCAAGGTGACCTAAGCGATGTTTCCGATCCGTGACAGCGTCAGTCGCACGCACGACCCGGTCGTCGTATGGACGATCATGGGGCTGAACATTGCCGCCTTCCTCTATCAGCTCGGGCTCAGCCCGCCGGAGCTGCAGCATTTCCTCTACCAGCACGCGCTGGTCCCGCGCCGTTATTTCGCTCCCGGCTGGGCCTATCACTACGGCTTGTCGCCCACCGACTTTTGGCCGCTCCTCACCAACACCTTTCTGCATGGCGGCTGGCTGCACATTATCCTCAACATGTGGACGCTCTACATCTTCGGCCCCGCGCTCGAGGATCGGCTGGGCCCGGCGCGGTTTGCGATGTTGTACCTGCTGGCAGGAATTGCCGCCAGCGCCACCCATGCCATCTTCAACGCCACCTCGACCGTCCCGGCGCTGGGTGCCTCGGGGGCGATCGCCGGCGTGATCGCGGCCTACGCGGTACGTTTTCCCTATGCCTGGGTGCGCATCCTGGTGCCGATCGTATTCATACCCCTGTTCTTTAGCATTCCGGCGATCGCGTTCGCCGGCATCTGGTTCTTCATGCAGCTGATCCAGGGCGCGAGCGAGCTCATGTCGCCGTTCCAAGTGGGCGCCGGCATCGCCTGGTGGGCTCACATCGGCGGCTTTGTCGCGGGCTGGCTGCTGCTCGGCATCCTCGACCCGACGCTGTCCGACGGCCGGCGTCGGCCGCTCTGGTATAATGGCGGCCCCTGGGAGCGTTCCGGGCGCCGCTAGGCAAAGGCTTGGATGCCTCGCTTGAGAGGCAAGCGGCTTCGCGTTAAAAGGCGCGAAAATTCCCCCTGATCCGAAGGATGATGGCGCCCGTGGCCAACCCCCAATACGTCTATCACATGCACAAGCTCTCCAAGACCTATCCGGGGGGCAAGCAGGTCTTGAAGGATATTTCGCTGTCGTTCTTCCCCGGCGCCAAGATCGGCGTGGTTGGCTTGAACGGCGCCGGCAAATCGACCCTGCTCAAGATCATGTCGGGAGAGCTCGACGACTACGTCGGCGAGGCCTGGGCTGCCGACGGCATTCGCGTCGGCTATCTGCCGCAGGAGCCCGAGCTCGACGCTGACAAGGACGTGCTGGCCAACGCCATGGAGGGCGTGGCGGAAAAGAAGGCGCTGGTTGATCGCTACAATGAGCTTGCCGCCAACTACTCGGACGACACCGCCGAAGAGATGGCCAAGCTCCAGGACGAGATCGAGGCGCAGGGCCTGTGGGACCTCGACACCCAGGTCGAGCAGGCGCTCGACGCCTTGCGCTGTCCACCCGGTGATTGGGACGTGAGCAAGCTCTCCGGCGGCGAGAAGCGGCGCGTGGCCTTGACCAGGCTATTGCTCGCCAAGCCCGATATTCTTCTGCTCGACGAGCCGACCAACCATTTGGATGCCGAATCGGTCGCCTGGCTCGAGAGGTATCTCAAAGATTACGCCGGCTGCATCATGCTGGTGACGCACGACCGCTATTTCCTCGACAACATCACCGAATGGACGCTGGAACTCGATCGCGGCCAGGGCGTGCCCTACAAGGGCAACTATTCGAGCTGGCTGGAGCAAAAGGCCAAGCGTCTCGAGGTTGAAAAGGGCCAGGAGGAAGCAAAGCAGCGCACGCTCCGGCGCGAACTGGAATGGATCCGGTCCTCGCCCAAGGCGCGCCAGGCGAAATCGAAGGCACGCATCCAGGCCTACGAACGGCTGGCCGAGGAAGCCGGCCACGAGCAGGTCGGCAAGGCGCAGATCCAGATTCCCCCCGGTCCACGCCTCGGCGGTGTGGTGGTCGAGGTCGAAGGCCTGGCCAAGGCATTCGGCGACCGGTTGCTGATCGACGATCTCTCCTTCACCCTGCCGCCCGGCGGCATTGTTGGCGTCATTGGTCCCAATGGTGCCGGCAAAACCACCTTGTTCAAGATGCTGACCGGTGCGGAGCAGCCCGACGCCGGCAGCATCAGGCTCGGCGACAGTGTCAAGCTCGGTTACGTCGACCAGAGCCGCGATCATCTCAACGACAAAAAGACCGTGTGGGAGGAGGTATCGAGCGGCCTCGACATCATGAAGCTTGGGGACAAGATGGAGGTGAACAGCCGCGCCTATGTGAGCTGGTTCAACTTCAAGGGTCCCGACCAGCAAAAGAAGGTGGGTTTGCTGTCGGGGGGCGAACGCAACCGCGTGCATCTGGCGAAGATGTTGAAGGAGGGCGGCAATCTGCTGCTCCTTGACGAGCCCACCAATGATCTCGACACCGAAACCCTGTCCGCGTTGGAGGCGGCGCTGGAAGATTTTGCTGGTTGCGCCGTCATCATCAGCCACGATCGCTTTTTCCTCGACCGCATGGCCACCCACATTCTGGCTTTTGAGGGAAATAGTCACGTCGAATGGTTTGAAGGCAATTTCCAGGACTACGAAGCCGACAAGAAGCGCCGCCTCGGCGATGCCGCCGTCGAGCCGCACCGGATCAAGTTCAAGCGCTTCGAGCGGCGCTAGATCGGGAGGCAATGCGCCGAAGCGGCGGGACCCACCCGGCGATCGATCACCGGCGCTGAAGCGAGCCACAGCGGCGCGCCGTCACGTGGCGTGGCGGTGGGCGGCAGCTGCGATCTATGGCATCCTGGCGCCTCCTATTCCCGCTCGAACCGGCGGCCGGCGCGGTGTCACGCCTCGCGATCCCAGCAGCGCCGCCCCGCCACCGCCTCGGAGGTCTGACGCCATGGCATATGCCACAGCCCAGGGTGCGCGCATCTACTACGAGGAGGCGGGCCGCGGCACGCCCGTGCTCTTCATTCACGAGTTTGCCGGCGATCACCGCAGCTGGGACGATCAGATGCGGCATTTCGGGCGCGGCTGGCGGGCGCTCACCTGGGGCGCGCGGGGCTATCCGCCATCGGATTGCCCAGACGAGGAGGCGCTCTACGGCCAGGATTTCTTCAATCGCGATGCGATCGCGGTGCTCGATGCCGCCGGCGTCGACAGAGCGCATGTGGTGGGCCTCAGCATGGGTGGCTATACGGCGCTGATGCTGGCGGCCAAATACCCCGCGCGCGTGCTCTCGTGCACGGCTGCGGGCGCGGGCTCCGGCGCGCTGTTGGCGACGCGGCAGCAATTCGTGGCCGACGTTGGCCTACGCGCAGCGGCCTTCGAGCGGGCAGGCCAGATCGACGCCGAGGCCGTCGGGCTCAATCCAACGCGCGTCCAGCTCTTGAATAAAGATCCGATCGGCTGGCGCCGGTTCGTCGATCATCTCGCCCAACATCCCGCGCACGCCGCCGCCAAGACCTTGCGCCAGGTGCAGGGCGCTCGCACCTCGCTTTATGATTTGGAGGCGGAGTTGAAGGCTATTCGGGCACCCATCCTGCTCCTGGTCGGTGATGAGGACGAGCCCTGCCTCGACGTCAATCTGTGGATGAAGCGATTGCTGCCCAACGCCCGCTTGGCGATGGTGCCGGCGTGCGGCCATGCCATCAATTTGGAAGAGCCAGCGCTGTTCAATGGCATCGTCGAGCGCTTCATCGGCGAGGTGGAGCGGAGAGCATGGACGCCGCGCGATGCGCGGGCACTGCCGCCGGCTGCCGCCATCTGAGGCGGGTGCGGCGGCTGGCGAAGGACAGCCGCTCGCTATCCTCGGTTGAGCGCGGCGGTCAGCGCGTTCAAGTTGCCACCGTTCTGTTCGATGTAGTCTTCGAACAGCTTTTTCAGGAACGGCGTCATCCAAAAGCCAAGCACCATGGCATCGCGGACCTTGTAGCCGTTGCCGTACTTGGCCAGCAGCCAGCGCACGTCATAGGCGGTGCCGTCCTGCAGCACCACCTGGCTGTCGACCATTACGCCGCTGCTGCCGCGCGTGCTTTGGTTGGTCCAGTTGACGCGCGAGACCGGATACTTGGGGGCTTCGCTGGCGGCGTAGCGCGAAATAAAACGCACCATACCGGTGAAATAGGGTTCACGATCCGTGGCTGCCAGCTTTGCGCGGTACTGTCCCAGTGAGTAGAGCCCGATGTAGGAGACGTCGGCGTGACGCTGGATCACGGTCGCCATCATGCCGGGCGAGCGTGTGCGGGCCGCGGTCATCAGTTCCTTGCCGACCTGGGACATGTAGATGACCGGCGGATCTGCGGCAATCGCCGAGGAGGCGAGGCCGAACCGATCGGCGGCGATGGAACCGATGAGGGCGGCGGCGCTGAGCAGAGCTGCGCCACGTCTCCTCCAACCACCCCTGGTTAGATAGACCATACAACTCACAACCTTCATCATGCGCGAGCCATGTCCCTCTGCCACGACGCAGACCCCGTGCCAGCGTGTGGAGCATGCGCGTGTTTGAACACGGAATGGGGCACGCCGTCAAAGGCCTCTTCGCTCGACACTTTAACGACGGGTTGAGGCCTCGACATGGCACCGAATTGTGTCGAGCCGGCGATGCGTGAGCTTACTGGAGGCGCAGCAAAACGGGCCGTGGTACCCGGCCACGGCCCGTCCTGGGCAGCTACAGGTGTTGTCGGTTAGCTCTGGTTCTTGACCTCGGGCAGCTTGCTCACTTCATCGGCGGACATGCCGAGTTGCACATTATCTCCGGACTTGGTGAACTTACCGTCCGGGATCTCGACCAGCTTGCCACCGAAGCCAAGGAAGCCGCCGGTCTTGAGGCGAATGGCCTTAACCTTGCCATCGGGGCCGGCATCGACGCTCTGCACCGAGCCGAGCTTCGAGCCATCCGAGGAAAACACGCTGAGGCCGATCATTGGATTTTTTTGTGGTGCCGCCGACTGCTTGTCGGTGGTTGTCGGGCTGCGCGTTGAATCCGACGGCTTCATGGCCGACCCGGAGGGCGGTGTCGGAGCCGGCTCGGGCTTGGCCGCGGGCGGCGTCGCCGGCGGGGTGGTGGCCGGCGCCTGCGTCTGCGCAACGGCCGACAGGGCGGCGGCGCTGGACACAACCGCAGCGGCGCCTATGAGGCGCATCCGCGAGAGCATCGTCATGAGGGATCTCCGTTCGTTGTTGCTGCTCGATGGACAACCCGCCACGGGCGGAAAAGTTGCGCAGCACAAGCTGCCCGCACACGCCGTGAGACGGATCGACACGGGCGTGTGCGAGGTGACACGTTACTGCCACGTTTTGGCCAGTTCGCGGTCACAGCTTTGGCGCGCCGACGCCTGGTGATCGCGCCGATCGGGGCGTAAATCGCGACCGGGCGTCAATCGTACAGGGCGCGGATCGTGTCGGCGCGCCGGCGCCATCGATCTCGGTATCAACAACCAACCACAATCGGGTGCGAGCGAGCCGATGATCGCCGGCGCCGGCGCGCGGTGCCGTGGCTGTGTTCGCTGCCGGCGGTGTGTGTCGGGCCGCGCGCCCACAAGTCGCCCTGCGATCCTCGCACATCAGGATCCGAAAGCTCTTTGGGCTGACGAACGGCCGAGTGCGCGCGGCCGGTCACTTGAGCGCACCCGCATCGCGGCTGCGCGCGGATCGCGCGTGGGCATGCCGGCGCTTTGTTGGTCCGGCCCTCGGCGTCGACGTCTCTCCTTGTTGGATCCATTGTCGACGCGACCCGGGCCGTGTGACGCCCCCATTGACCGGCCGCCCTACGCCCGGCGGCCGCCCGCGACACCTGATGGAAAGGCCGGGCGGCCCGCCCCGTAGGCCCGATCTGCCCCCGAGGCGGTTTCTGACGGTTCTGGCGCCGCCATCCGGGCCTGCCAGGCGCGGTGGCAGTCCCATTCTCTTGCCGTTATCGGCCGACGCGGAACTGGACGGCGGCGGTCTTGACATATAAGGATATCTTTATATGGTGTGATGTCGATCGACAGAGACAACCATGCCGCCATTATCGGTGCCCATCACCGTCAACGTGCTGAAGGCCATGGCCGAGCCGACGCGGCTGCGCGTGCTGGCGCTGCTTGCCCACGGGGCCCTCAACGTCAAGGACCTCACCCGCGTTCTCGGCCAGAGCCAGCCCCGCATCAGCCGGCATCTGAAGCTGCTGGCGGAGGCGGGCTTGGTCGATCGCGCGCCGGAGGGCAGCTGGGTCTATTTCCGCCTGTCCGATGACCACGGCAGCCGCGAGATCGCCAATTTGGTGCTCGGCGCCATCGATGCAAACGATCCGGTGCTGTTGCGCGATCGTGCCCGCGCCGAAGCTCTGCGCGCGGAACGCGAGGCGCTGGCGCAGGCTTACTTTCAAGCCCATGCCAACGAGTGGGACAGTATTCGCGCCCTGCACGTTGCCGAGGACAGCGTCGAGGCCGCCATCGTGGCCGCGCTCGGACCGGAGCCCATGAACCTGCTGATCGATCTTGGGACCGGCACCGGCCGCATGCTGGAGCTGCTGGCCGGGCGCTATCGGCGCGCGCTCGGCATCGACCGCAGCCCGGCGATGCTGGCCTATGCCCGCGCCAAACTCGCGCGCACCAAACTCGCGCAGGCGCAAGTGCGTCAGGGGGATATTTACGACTTGCCGCTCGAAGATGGTGTCGCCGATGCGGTGGTGATGCATCAGGTGCTGCACTTTCTCGGCGATCCCGCTCAGGCGGTGCGCGAGGCGGGCAGGGTGCTGGCCCCCGCCGGCCGGCTGTTGATCGTCGATTTTGCACCGCATGAGCTTGAGTATTTGCGCGACCAGTTTGCGCACGAGCGTCTCGGCTTTACCAACGTTGAGGTCGCCCAATGGCTGGGCGACTGCGGCCTTGAACTGCGTGAGCGCCGCGACCTGGCGCCGACCAGCGCGGCGGAGGCCGGCAAGCTCACGGTTTCGATCTGGCTCGCCGGCCGGCCGACGGCGGCGGTTCCGATCAGTCAGGGCGAAGCTCGCCGCGACATCGAGCGGGTCAGCTGATGGACAACCTTAAAGAACGCCGCAGCAGGCTGGTCGGGGACGGGGATATCAGCGTCTCATTCGAGTTCTTCCCGCCCAAGACGGAAAAAATGGAAGAGGCACTGTGGAGTGCCATTCGCCGCCTCGAGCCGCTGCGGCCGCGGTTCGTGTCGGTAACCTACGGTGCCGGCGGTTCAACGCGCGAACGCACGCATGCCACCGTCGCTCGCTTGGCATCCGAAACCTGTCTCGTGCCTGCCGCGCATCTCACCTGCGTGGAGGCGAGCAAAGCGGAGATCGACGAGGTCGCGCGCTGCTATCACGCCAGCGGCATCCACCACATCGTTGCCCTGCGCGGTGATCCGGTGGCTGGTGCCGGCAGCCGGTACGCGCCGCACCCCGGTGGCTACATCAACGCCGCCGACCTGGTCGCCGGCCTGCGACGGATCGCCAATTTTGAAATCTCGGTTGCCGGCTATCCGGAGGGACACCCCGAGAGCGCCAGCCTGGCGAAGGATCTCGACAACCTCAAGGCCAAAGTCGATGCCGGGGCGACGCGGGTCATCACCCAGTTCTTCTTCGATAACGCCCACTATTTGCGGTTTCTGGAGCACGCCCGCGCCGCCGGCATTTGGGCGCCGATCGTTCCCGGCATCGTGCCGGTGCACAATTTCCGGCAGGTCTCCGGCTTCGCCGCGCGCTGCGGCGCCGCCATGCCGGCCTGGCTCGCGCGCCGCTTTGACGGCCTTGAGCAGGATCCGCAGACCACGCATCTGGTCGCCGCCGCCGTAGCCGCCGAGCAGGTCATGGACCTTGTCGATCAGGGCATCCGGCAGTTCCACTTCTATACCCTCAACCGGGCGGATCTGGTTTACGCCATCTGCCATCTCTTGGGCCTGCGGCCGCAGGCGCTCAAACCGGACAAGGTGGTCAACGCATGACCCGACACCAACGGATGGCCGCATTGGAGGCGCTGGGTCGCCAGCAGATCCTGATGATCGATGGCGCCATGGGCACCATGATCCAGCGGCTTAAGTTTTCCGAGGCCGACTTCCGCGGCGCGCGGTTTGCCGACCATGGCAAGCCGCTGACCGGCAATAACGACCTGTTGGTGCTGACACAACCCGACGCCATTACCAGCATCCACGCCGACTATCTTGCCGCCGGTGCCGACATCATCTCGACCGACACCTTCAACGCCCAGGGTATCTCGCTTGCCGATTACGGCATGGGACATCTGGCCTACGAGATCAACTTTGCGGCCGCCACGCTCGCCGCTAAGGCGGTCGCCGGCGCGGACCGCCCGGCCGTGGTGGCCGGCGCTTTGGGTCCCACCAATCGCACCGCTTCGATCTCGCCGGACGTCAGCAATCCGGGCTTTCGCAACGTCAGTTTCGATGAGCTGGTCGAAGCCTATGGTGAACAGGTCCGCGGCTTGATCGATGGCGGCGTTGATCTTTTGCTGATCGAAACCGTATTCGACACGCTCAATGCCAAAGCCGCCGGGTTTGCCGCCCTCAAGGTGTTCGACGAGACCGGTGTCGAGCTGCCGTTGATCATCTCGGGGACGATCACGGATCGGTCCGGGCGCACGCTGTCGGGGCAGACGCCGACCGCCTTCTACATCTCGCTGCGTCACCTCAAGCCCTGGGCAGTCGGTCTCAACTGCGCGCTGGGCGCCGAGTTGATGCGGCCCTATATCGCCGAGATTGCCGCCGTGGCCGACACCCGTGTCATCGCCTATCCCAATGCCGGCTTGCCCAATGCCATGGGCGAGTACGACGAGGGACCCCACGATATGGCCTGCCAGATGCAACCTTGGGCCAAGGACGGGCTCGTCAATATCGTCGGCGGCTGTTGCGGTTCGACGCCAGCGCATATTGCCGCCATCAAGGCCGAGGTCGAGAGCTTGGCACCGCGGCGGTTGCCCGAGATCGAGCGCCGTATGCGCCTGTCTGGTCTCGAACCCTTCGTGCACGGCTGACGCCGGGGAGCAACGACAGCGATGAGCCTTGCGAGCGCCGCGACCACCTTCATCAACATCGGTGAGCGCACCAACGTCACCGGCTCGATCAAGTTTCGCAAGCTGATCGAGGCCGGCGACTACGCCGCGGCGCTGGCCGTCGCCCGCAGCCAGGTGGAAAACGGCGCGCAAATCCTCGACGTCAACATGGACGAAGGCCTGCTCGATTCCGAACGCGCGATGGTGACGTTTCTCAACCTGATCGCCTCGGAACCCGATATCGCCCGCGTGCCGATCATGATCGATTCATCGAAATGGTCGGTGATCGAGGCGGGCTTGAAGTGCGTACAGGGCAAGGCGATCGTCAATTCCATTTCGCTGAAGGAGGGCGAAGCGGCATTCTTGCAATCGGCACGCAAGCTGCTGCGCTATGGCGCCGCCGTGGTGGTGATGGCCTTCGACGAAGAGGGACAGGCCGATCGGGTGGAGCGCAAGGTTGCGATCTGCGAGCGCGCCTACAACTTGTTGACCGGCGAGCTCGGCTTTCCTGCCGAAGACATTATCTTCGACCCCAACATCTTCGCGGTGGCGACCGGCATCGAAGAGCACAACGGCTACGGCCTCGCCTTCATCGAAGCGACCCGCCAGATCAAGGCAAAGCTGCCGCACGTGCATGTTTCGGGCGGGGTCTCCAACCTGTCATTCGCATTCCGCGGTAACGAGGCGGTGCGCCAGGCCATGCACTCGGTGTTCCTCTATCACGCCATCAGGGCCGGCCTCGATATGGCGATCGTCAACGCCGGCCAGATTGCGCTCTATGACGATATCGAGCCCAACTTGCGGACCCTGTGCGAGGACGTGATCCTCAATCGCCGCGCCGATGCCACCGATCGCCTGCTGGAGGTCGCGGACAGATACAGGGGCGAGGCTGGCAAGCCCAAGGAAAAGGATCTTGCCTGGCGCGACGCCCCGGTTGCTGAGCGCCTCAAGCACGCCCTGGTGCACGGCATCAACGACTATATCGAAGCCGATACCGAGGCCGCCCGGCGCTTGGCCGCCAAGCCGATCGAGGTGATCGAGGGACCATTGATGGCCGGCATGAATGTCGTGGGCGATCTGTTCGGCGCCGGCAAGATGTTCCTGCCGCAGGTGGTCAAGTCGGCGCGCGTCATGAAGCAGGCGGTGGCCTACCTGCAACCCTACCTGGAGGCCGAAAAGAGGGCCTCCGGCCTCGACCAACTGCCGGCGGCGGGCAAGGTGGTGATGGCGACGGTCAAGGGCGATGTGCACGACATCGGCAAGAACATCGTTGGCGTTGTGCTGCAATGCAACAACTACCAGGTGATCGACCTCGGCGTCATGGTGCCGGCACAAAAGATCCTGGAGACGGCCAGGCGGGAGAAGGCGGATATGATCGGCCTGTCGGGGCTAATCACGCCCTCGCTCGACGAAATGTGCCATGTCGCGGCCGAAATGGAACGGGAGCACTTCAGCGTGCCGCTGTTGATTGGCGGTGCCACCACCAGCCGCGTGCATACCGCGGTCAAGATCAATCCAAACTACGTGCGCGGCCAGGCCATCTACGTCACCGACGCCAGCCGGGCGGTCGGTGTCGTATCGCGGTTGATGTCAGATGGCGAGCGCGCCCCCTACATCGACGGGATCCGCGCCGAATATGCCAAGATCCGCGATGGCTATCTCAAGGGCGAGAGCCGCAAAACCCGGCTCCCGCTCGCGGCCGCGCGCAACAACCGCTTCAAGATCGACTGGCGGGCGTTCCGCCCGGTACGACCGAGCTTTCTCGGTTGCCGCGTGTTCAAGTCCTACCCACTGGCGGAGCTGGTGGGCTACATCGACTGGACGCCGTTCTTCGCGACCTGGGAACTGACGGGCAAATATCCACGCATCCTCGACGACAACGTGGTCGGCAGCGAAGCCAAAAAGCTGTTTGCCGACGCGCAGGCGCTGCTGCGCCGGCTGGTGAGCGGCCACTGGCTCACCGCCAATGCCGTGATCGGCTTCTGGCCCGCCAATGCCGTGGGCGATGATATCGAGCTCTACCCCGATGATGACCGCACCACACGCCTTGCCATGCTGCATACGCTGCGCCAGCAAATGGCACGCGAGAACGCGCCCGATCGGCCCAACCTGGCGCTGGCCGACTTCGTGGCGCCAAAGCAAACTGGCGTTGCCGACTTCGTCGGTGGGTTTGCCGTCACCGCCGGCATCGGCGAGGCAGAGGCCGTTGCCCGTCACATCGACGCCAGCGACGACTATAGTCGGATCATGCTGAAGGCGCTGGCGGACCGGCTGGCGGAGGCCTTGGCCGAGCGCATGCACGAGCGCGTGCGCCGCGAATTCTGGGGCTATGCCGGCGATGAGCGCCTGGTTAACGAGCAGCTGATCGCGGAGGCCTATCGCGGCATCCGGCCGGCGCCCGGCTATCCCGCGCAACCCGATCACACCGAAAAGGCAACCATCTTCGACCTGCTCGAGGCGGAAAAGGCGGCGGGCATTCGCCTCACTGAAAGCTACGCCATGTGGCCGGCGGCTAGCGTCTCGGGTCTTTATTTGGCGCACCCCGATAGCCATTACTTCGGCGTCGGCAAGGTCGAGCGCGACCAAGTCGAAGACTACGCTCAGCGCAAGGGCTGGAGCCTCGAGGAGGCCGAGCGTTGGCTGGCACCGGTGCTCAACTACGAGCGCAAGCTCGCGCGCAATGTGGCGGCGTGACCGCCAAATTGGCCTCCCGCGCGTCCAAAACCGGCAAAGCGCTCAATCCGGCCAGCCGACCCATCGCGCGCTGTGATCGCACCCTTTCCCGGGCGCGGGGGCGCGCCCGGCCCAAACATTGGCCACGCGCCCGTGCACACCGCTTGCCCTGCGACGCTGGCAATGCCGATGCCGCCCGCGTTCGCGCGGCACCTTGAGGCCGTGCGCGGCGATTCGAGGGCTGTGATTCGACGAGGATGAGGGTTGATTGGCAAACCTAGGGCGCGGAGATCAGCCGCTCCGCGCCCTCAAGGTTCATTGGGACAATGGCTGATCCCACTTCCCGCGATCAGCACAGTGTATCCCTCACTAGAACATCCCAAACACGACTGCAGTCAGAAAGGCGAAGGATATCAGGGCAGCAAGCACATTGAGCCTGGTCCGTAGTTCCATCGCTCTGCCTCCGGCGAGAGTTGACGCAAGTTGCCCCGCGCCAACGCGGGAATCTAGGGATCGGTTCGATGACTGCCAAGCGAATTCGCTGCTGCAGCGCAATAAATCGATGATGTCGAATGAAGTTCCCGGATTGCCTCACCGCTTGGTGCACAACAACCACTTCTAACCTAGTCTTATACAAGAGGTTTGACTGAGTAAAGGTGCTGTATTAACCTTACATTCAGATTGTAGAGCTTGGTACCTACCCAATCTTGCCCCAATAGCGTCATTCAAGTTCTTGTACAGCGATAAATGCTCCAGCCTCCGCCGCCACGGTCGATCGCCGCCATCGCCGTTGCACGCCTGCACCACGGCCGTCGGCCCCGTTGGGGGTGCCGATCATCGGTCCCAGGGCTCGACACAGCGCGCTTGATGCCGTAGGCGAAGGGCGAATCAGGCATGCTTGGAGAGCGTGATGGCGAACTTCAGGGCCTTGCTGGCCACCAAGTCGGACGCAGGAACGAGCCTTGCCTGGCGCAACCTGGGGCTCGACGACCTGATGGATGGCAACGTCAGCGTCGCCGTTAGTCATACAACCATTAACTACAAGGATGGGCTGGCGCTCACCGGCAAGGCCCCGGTCATCCGGCGCTGGCCGATGATCCCGGGCATCGACTTTACCGGGTCCGTCACCCATTCGGACCATGCCGATGTCCAGGCGGGCGATCAGGTGGTGCTCACCGGCTGGGGAGTTGGCGAGACCCATTACGGCGGCTATGCCGGCATGGCCCGCCTCAACGGCGATTGGCTGGTCAAGCGGCCGCCGCAGCTCTCCGCCGCGGAGAGCATGGCGATCGGCACCGCAGGCTTGACCGCCATGCTGGCCGTGCTCGCGCTGGAGCGCAATGGCCTCACCCCCGACCGAGGGCCGGTGATCGTCACCGGCGCTGCCGGCGGCGTCGGCAGCGTTGCCATCATCCTTCTCGCCGGCCTCGGCTATGCCGTCACGGCTTCGACGGGTCGCAGCAGCGAAGCGCCCTATCTCAAGGCATTGGGGGCGACAGAGGTGATCGATCGGGCGCAATTGGCCGGGCCGGCGCGCCCGCTCGGCAAGGAGCGCTGGGCCGGCGGCATCGATGCCGTCGGCAGCCACACCTTGGCCAACCTCCTGTCCATGACCCAGTATGGCGGCACCATCGCCGCCTGCGGCCTGGCGCAGGGCATGGACCTCGCCGGCTCCGTGGCCCCCTTCATCTTGCGCGGCATTACCCTTGCCGGCATCGATTCGGTGATGGCGCCGGCGGCGCTGCGGCGTGAGGCTTGGCAGCGGCTGGCGCGGGATCTCGACCGGGACAAGCTCCGCACCATCACCACCACCCGGCCGCTGAGCGAGGTGGAGGGACTTGCTCCTGAGATCCTGGCCGGCCGTATCCGTGGCCGCGTCGTGCTCGAGGTGTCCTGAGGGGCCCTTGCATTGATTTGCGATCGGCTCAATCTATCAACTCGACCGCACAGGGTTAGAACGCGCGGCCTGCCGCCGCGCTGACGTGTCCGTTCAACACCAGCTTTCAGCCGCCACATGGTCACCATTCTCGACAGGCGCCAACCACGGCATCCGGAAAAGGCCGCAAGGCCGGATACCCCGACGCTGCGCAAGCCGGATTGGATCAGGGTCAAGGTGCCGGCGAGCTCGGGCGCATTCGCCGACACCCGCCAGATCCTGCGCCGGCACCGGCTCAATACCGTGTGTGAGGAGGCGGGCTGCCCCAACATCGCGGAGTGCTGGGCCGGGCACCATGCCACCATGATGATCATGGGTGACACCTGCACGCGCGCCTGCGCCTTTTGCAACGTGCGCACGGGACTGCCGCAAGCCCTGGACCCGAACGAGCCGGAAAACGTCGCCTTGGCGGTCGCCGAGCTCGGCCTCACGCACATCGTCATCACCTCGGTCGATCGTGACGATCTCGATGACGGCGGCGCCCAGCATTTTGCCGCGACCATTGCCGCCATCCGCGCGCGCACGCCGCACACTACCATCGAGGTGCTGACCCCTGATTTTCTGCGCAAGGATCAGGCCCTTGAAACGGTGGTTGCCGCCGCCCCCGATGTCTATAACCATAACCTGGAGACGGTGCCCTCGCGCTATCTGAAAATCCGTCCGGGGGCGCGCTACTTTCACTCCATCCGACTGCTGCAGCGCGTCAAGGAGCTGGCGCCGGCGATGTTCAGCAAATCCGGGATCATGCTCGGCCTCGGCGAGGAGCGCGACGAGGTGCTGCAAGTGATGGACGACTTGCGCACGGCAAACGTCGATTTTCTCACCATCGGTCAGTACCTGCAGCCGACCCGCAAGCACGCCGCCGTGGCGCGCTTCGTGCCGCCCGATGAATTCGAGGCCTACCGGCGCGTGGCGCTGTCGAAGGGCTTCCTGATGGTTGCCGCCAGCCCACTGACACGCTCGTCCTACCATGCCGGCGACGACTTCGCCCGCTTGCGCGCCGCCCGCGCCGCTGCCGCGCCGGCCCCGGCATAGGTGCGGGATGGGCTCGATGGCGACAGCTTAGAGATCGCAGTGGCATGCCATCGTTTCGCACCACCCATCGAGTGCCGTTCACGCCGCGGCAGATGTTTGATCTCGTTGCGGACCTGGAGAGTTATCCAGCCTTTCTGCCCTTGTGCGAGGCGGTGATCGTGCGTCGGCGCGAGCAGCACGACGGGCTCAGCGTCATTGTTGCCGACATGACGGTTGCCTATCTTGCCATCCGCGAAACCTTCAGCAGCCGGGTCGAACTCGACGCCTCGAACCTGGCGGTGGTGGCGCGGGGCGCCGCCGGCACGCGTGGCCCGTTCCGACAGTTGGAAAATCGCTGGCGGTTTCGCGCCGCCACGGGCGGTTGCGACGTCGAGTTCTTCATCAGCTATACCTTCAAGTCGCTGGTGTTCGAGCTCTTGGTCGGCAGCCTGTTTGCGCGCCTGTTCCGGCGCTACACCGAGGCGTTCGAAGCGCGCGCGCATCACATCTATGGCGCGGAAGGTGCGGCGGCGCGGCATGACCGGCCGGCCGTCTAAGGTGGCGCGCCGATCGCTTGCCACAACAGCGAAAAGGCGGCCTCGACGGCCTTGAGGCGGACGGCGGCGCGGCCAAGATTGCCGAACCGGCATTCGAGGTCGCGCGCCGGCCCGCCACGCACCGCCACGGCCAGATAGATGAGGCCAACGGGTTTGTCGGCGCTGGCACCGCCAGGGCCGGCGATGCCGGTGGTGGCGACGGCAACATCGGCCGACCCACGCGCCAGGGCGGCGGCGGCCATGGCTCGGGCCACGCTCGCGCTCACGGCCCCGTCGGCCACCAGCACATGGTGTGGCACGCCCAGCACCGCCTCTTTGGCGGCGTTGGAGTAGGTGACGAAGCCACAGGTTACGACATCGGAGGCGCCGGTGATCTCGGTCAGCGCGCCGGCGATCAAGCCGCCGGTACAACTCTCCGCGGTCGCGATCTTCAAGCCCCTGGCGCGGTAGGCCGCCAGCAGGCGGTGCGCCTGTTCGAGCAAGGGGGCTGGAAACATCACAGCCTCGTAAACGCAAGGACGGCGCCCGCGGGCAACGGACGCCGTCCACAATAGGCATAAAGTGGAGAGAGGAGAAAGATCAGGCGGCGGCGAGCTTCTCCGCCTGGGTCAATAGGTCATCGAGCGTGGTGCGGCTTTCGGGCCCCATCACGCGCATCGTCTTGGACTGGGCTTCCTTCCACACCGGGTAGGCCTTGTAGATCACCGACTGTCCTTTGGGCGTCAGGTGCAGTCCGCGACCACGCCGGCCGGCCGGCGGATCCATGGTGATATGGCTCAGCGCCAGTAGCCGTTTGAGGTTACGCGACAGGGTTGACTTCTCGATGTCCAGCGCATGCCCAATCTCAACGGCCGTGATACCGTCCTGCTGGGCAAGTTGGGTGAGCAAGGTGAACTGGCTGGCAGTGATTCCAAGCGGACGCAGGGCATCATCGTAAACTCGCGTCACAATGCGGCTCAGCTGCCGCACGCGCGTCGAAATACAGGCCGCCGACGTACTTTCTGCTATTTCGCCGATGTCCGCGGTCGCAACTCCGACGCCGGGTGTCATGATATTCATCGGGCGCCCCCTGGCGCTGCTGCATGGCTCAAGGGTGTGCATGCCGCGATTCGGCCGGGCAAGGCAACGAGCAGCGGCAACTCAGGATTGCGTGCGCGGCATCCGCACCACGGTTGCCGTTGCCAGGGCCGCAATCCCTTCCCGGCGCCCGGTGAAGCCCAACGTTTCGGTAGTGGTCGCTTTGAGGCCGACGCGCCCGACTTCGAGTTCGAGCAGCTCAGCAATGCGCTGGCGCATGGCGTCCCGATAGGGGCCGATGCGCGGCGCCTCGCACACCAGTGTGATGTCAACATTCATCACCTGGGCCGGGCAAAGACGCACCCGGCGCACGGCCTCGCTGACAAAGAGGTGCGAGGGCGCCCCCTTCCAGCGCGGGTCGGTATTGGGAAAGAGTTGGCCGATATCGGCCTCGCCCACGGCGCCGAGCAAGGCGTCGGTCAAGGCGTGCAAGGCGACATCGGCATCGGAATGGCCCTCAAGGCCGTGAGTGTGGGCAAGCCTGACGCCACACAGCCAAACATGATCGCCGGCCACCAGCCGATGCACGTCAAACCCGAGCCCGGTGCGAACGTCGATCAGCGCTTGCGAGTTGGCCATCACCAGGTCCTCGGCGGTGGTAAGCTTGCGGTTTTGTTCGGCTCCCGGCACCAGCGCCACGGCGAGGCCGGCCCACTGCGCCACTTGAGCATCGTCCGTCATCTCCGTCCGGCCGGCGGCCGCGGCGGCGCGATGCGCCGCCAGAATCGGCGCAAACTGAAAGCCCTGTGGGGTTTGCGCGCGCCATAGATCATTGCGGTCAACGTCGGCGGCGACCCGTCGATCGGCATCGGCGCGTTTGAGCGAATCGGTCACGGGCAGGGCGGCGATTGCCGCCGGGCCTTGTGCCAGCGCCGCCAGCACGCGGTCGATGATGTCAGCGGTGACGAAGGGACGGGCGGCATCGTGGATCAGCACCTGATCGGGGGCCCGGGGCTCAAGCGCGATCAGCCCCATCAGCGCCGACTGCTGGCGGCTGGCGCCGCCCGTCACCGGCGGCAACAGGCGCGGATCAGGCGTTGCGACGGCGGTGGCGTAATGTTGGGCATCGGCCGCCGCGATCACCACCTGGACGGCGTCAATCGCCGGGTGCGCCAACAGGACGGCGACGGTGCGCCCAATGACCGTGTCGCCGGCGAGCGGCGCATAGGGCTTGGGTAGCGGGCCAGGTGCCCGCAGGCCGCGCCCGGCGGCCAGGATCAAGGCGGCGGTTTTCACTGTTGCCCTCGAATGGCGGCCGTGGTCTTTCCCATACCTCCGCCCCGAGGTGCCGACAACACGTGGGGGGCCTCGCCTCGGCCAACGGCCATGCTTCGCGCTTGCGAAGCCGATCGGGGCAGGCTAGTCTGCACAAGAGAATGGCACTAGAAACTTCTGCCTAAGAAATGGGCAAACCAGCCTCATCCCTCACCTCCTCCCCGCCGACCGGGTCCCTGGCAGGCCTTCGCATCGGCCCGCATCAGCTCGCGGGCCAGGTGCTGCTGGCGCCGATGTCGGGCATCACCGATTATCCGTTCCGCCAACTGGCGCGGGCGCTCGCGGCCAGCCTGGTGGTCTCGGAGATGGTGGCCAGCGAACACCTGGTGCGCGACCGCCACGGCGCCCGGGCGCGGCTCGAGGGGCAGCCGCTGGCACCGCAGGTAGTTCAGCTGGCGGGCTGCGAAGCGCGCTGGATGGCCGAGGGGGCGCGGCTGGCCGCAGCGCTCGGAGCCGAGATCATCGACATCAACATGGGCTGCCCGGCCCGGCAGGTGACCGGCAAGGCGGCGGGCTCGGCGTTGATGCGCGACCTCGATCATGCCGAGCGGCTGATCGCGGCGGTGGTGGGCGCGGTGACGCTGCCCGTGACCTTGAAAATGCGGCTCGGTTGGGACGAAGCGGCGCTGAGCGCGCCCGAGCTGGCGCGCCGCGCCGAGGCCGTGGGCGTGGCGCTGATCACCGTGCACGCGCGCACGCGTTGCCAGTTCTTCAAGGGGCGGGCGGACTGGCGGCGGCTGGCTGCGGTGAAGGCGGCCGTCAAAATACCGGTGGTGGTCAATGGCGACATCGTCGATCCAGCGAGCGCCAAGGCGGCGCTCAGCGCCTCCGGCGCCGACGCGGTGATGGTCGGCCGCGGCGCCTGCGGTCAGCCCTGGATGCCCGGGCGCATCGCCCGCAGCCTCGCCACCGGAGAGGATCCGGGCCCGCCGCCGCTGGCCACGCAGTCCGAGATCGCGCTCGGCCACATCGAGGCGATGCTCAGCGCCTATCCAAGCCGCAGCGGCCTGCGCAACGCCCGCAAACACATCGGCTGGTATTTGCAAACGAGCGGCCAGCGACCCGACCGGATCACGGAGTGGCGGCGGGCCCTGCTGACATCGGAGGACGCCGCCGGCGTGCTCAGGGGGATTGGGGCGTTCTATCGCGAGGCCGAGGAGATGGCGGCATGAACGAGCTGGCACGGGAGCGGGCGACGGCGGCCGCGCCGCGCCGGCACATCGAGCACGATCTGTTGCTGGCGGCGTTGCCGCATGCGGTCTTGGTGCTCGGTGATGATGATCGCGTGCTCTACGCCAATTGGGCCGCCGAATCCTTCTTCTCCTTGAGCCAGGGTATGCTCAAGCGGCAGACGCTGCCCGATATCATCGCCTTTTCCAGCCCGCTTGCCGCCCTCGTCGGCCAGGTGCGGCGCACCGGCGCGGCGGTCAACGAATATGGCGTCGACGTCGACCTGCCGCGCAGCGGCGCGCACCGGCTGGTGGACGTGTTCGCCGGCAGCTTTCCCGACCAGCCGAGCCTGATCGTCCTGATGCTGCAGCAGCGCTCGGTGGCGCAAATGATCGAGCGCCAGCTCACGCACCGGGCCGCCGCTCGCTCGGTGTCGGGCATGGCCGCGGTCTTGGCCCACGAAATCAAGAACCCGCTGTCGGGCATCCGCGGCGCCGCGCAGCTGTTGGAGCCGGGCCTCAAGGATGACGATCGGGTGCTGACACAACTCATCTGCACCGAGACCGATCGGATCCGCACCTTGGTCGACCGCATGGAGGTATTCGGTGACGAACGCACCTTGGTCACCGAGCCGGTCAACATCCATTCCGTCCTCGATCACGTCAAGCGCTTGGCCGAAACCGGGTTCAGCGACGGCATCAGCATCAACGTCGATTACGACCCCTCGCTGCCGCCGGTCCCGGGCAATCGTGACAAGCTGATCCAGGCGTTTCTCAATCTGGTCAAGAATGCCGCCGAGGCGATCGCGGAGTTGCGCGAAGGCGGCCGCATCGTGTTGCGCACCGCCTTTCGCCCGGGCATGCGCCTGTCGGTGCCCGGCACCGCCGCGCGCGTTGCCTTGCCGCTGATGATCGAGGTCGAAGACACCGGGCCCGGCGTCCCCGAGGCGTTGAAAGCGCACCTGTTCGACCCGTTTGTGACGACCAAGCGCAAAGGTACCGGGCTCGGCCTGGCGCTGGTCGCCAAGATCATCGGCGACCATGGCGGCGTCATCGAATGTGAATCGGTGCCCAAGCGCACGGTGTTTCGCGTGCTGCTGCCGCTGCAGGATTGACATTAGTTCGCTAACCGACAGGAAGTGGCCATGGCTGGTGGAACGGTTCTGATCGCGGACGATGACAGCGCCATCCGTACGGTGCTCAACCAGGCCTTTGCCCGTGCCGGCTACCTGCCGCGCGCCACCGGCAACGCCGCCACCTTGTGGCGCTGGGTATCGCAGGGCGAGGGCGATGTGGTCATCACCGACGTGGTGATGCCCGACGAAAATGCCTTCGACCTCATCCCGCGCATCAAGAAGGTGCGACCGGATCTGCCGATCATCGTCATGAGCGCGCAAAACACGTTGATGACGGCGCTATCGGCGGCAGAAAAGGGTGCCTTCGAGTACCTGCCCAAACCGTTCGATCTGAGCCAGATCGTCAGCATCGTCGGCCGCGCCCTGGCCGAGCCCGGTCGCCGCCGGGAACGTTCGTTCACGGAGCCGGAAAGCGAGGAGCTGCCCCTGATCGGCCGCTCGCCGGCGATGCAGGAGATCTATCGGGTGTTGGCACGGCTGACGCGCACCGATCTGACCGTCATGATCACCGGTGAGTCCGGCACCGGCAAGGAGCTGGTGGCGCGCGTGCTGCACGACTATACCAAGCGGCGCAACGGCCCGTTCGTTGCCATCAACATGGCCGCGATTCCGCGCGAGCTGATCGAGAGCGAGCTGTTCGGCCACGAGAAGGGTGCCTTCACCGGCGCCCAGTCGCGCACCGAGGGCCGCTTCCAGCAGGCCGATGGCGGCACCTTGTTCCTGGACGAGATCGGCGACATGCCGATGGAGGCGCAGACCAGATTGCTGCGCGTGCTGCAGGAAGGCGAATACACCACCGTCGGCGGCCGCACGCCGATCAAGACCGACGTGCGCATCATTGCCGCAACGCATCGCGAATTGAAGTCGCAGATCCAACAGGGCCTGTTTCGCGAGGACCTCTACTATCGCCTCAACGTCGTGCCGCTGCGGCTGCCGCCGCTGCGCGAACGGCTGGAGGACGTTGGCGACCTGGTGCGCCATTTCTTGCGGCAGACGGCCAAGCAGGGCTTGGGGCACAAGGCCATCGAAACCGCCGCCATCGAGCGCCTGAAGCGCTACCACTGGCCGGGCAACGTGCGCGAACTCGAAAACATGGTGCGTCGGCTGAGCGCGCTGCATCCGGAAGACACCCTGACCCTGGAGATCATCGAAGCCGAGCTCGCCGACGCCACCCCGCCGCCCACCGCCGATGCCGGCGCCGCCCCCAAGGAGCTGTCCGAGACCATCGAGCGCTACCTTGCCGCACACTTTGCCAGCTACGGCCGCGACCTGCCGCCGCCGGGCCTCTATGACCGCATGCTGCAGCACCTGGAGCGGCCGCTGCTGGCGGCGGCGCTGGCCGCCACCCGCGGCAACCAGATCCGCGCCGCGGCGCTGTTGGGATTGAACCGCAATACCTTGCGCAAGAAGATCCGCGACCTCGACATTCAGGTGTTCCGCACGCCGGTGGCGTGAGCCCGGCCACCGCCCGAGCCCGGGATCGACCCGCGCGGCGCCTCGCGGCTTGCGCTTCATACCCGAGCGGCTATTGTGGCGGCGCTCAACCCGCGCCGGGCTCATCCCCGCGCCACCTCCACGACACGTGAGGGCGTTGTCGGCTCGCGCCTTGGCGAGCGGACGCCAAGGATTGCTGATGCCGGGATCCCTCCAGATTGAATTCGCGCCGCTCACGCAGACGCCAGCCGGAAGCCTGCTGCTGCTCGCCGGTGAGGAGCTGACGCTCGGCGCCAGCGCCCGCTTGTTCGATCAGCGCACCAAGGGCCAGTTGCTCAGAGCCGCGGCCGCCGCCGGCTTCAGTGGCAAGAGCAAGACCGCCGTCGAGGTGCTGGCGCCGGCCGGGCTTGAGGCCACCCGCGTCCTGATGCTGGGCAGTGGTCGCGCCGACAAGGAGCTCGATCGGCTGCTGCTCGGCGGCTACGCCTTCGCCCAGGCCAATCAGCGCAAGGGCGAGGTCGCCACCTTGGTGTGTGACCCAGTCGATGCGGGCGAGCCCGGGGTCGCGGGCTTTGCCGCCGACCTGGCGCTGGGCGCGCTGTTGCGCAGCTACCAATTCAAGAAATACCTGACCCGCAAGGAGCCCGAGGAGGGGGCCGAGGCCGCCGCCGACGGCCTTGGCAAGCTCGTCATTTTGTCGGACCGGGTCGAGGCGGCGCGCCAGGCCTTCCAGAGCCACAAGGCGGTGGCCGACGGCGTGTTTCTGGCCCGCGATCTCGTCAACGAACCCGCCAACCGCTTGGGCCCGGTCGAGTTCGCCGAGCGCATGAGCGAGCTCGCGGCGAGCGGCCTCGAGGTCGAAGTGCTGGACGTGGAGGCGCTGAGCGCCTTGAAAATGCAGGCGCTGCTCGCGGTCGGTCAGGGCAGCGTGCGCCCCTCCCGCGTCGTCGTCTTGCAATGGCATGGCGCCAAATCGAAACGGGCAAAGACGCTGTGCTTCGTCGGCAAGGGCGTGTGCTTCGACACCGGCGGCATTTCCATGAAGCCCGCCGGCGGCATGGAGGACATGAAGGGCGACATGGCCGGCGCCGCTGCCGTCGCCGGCGTGATGCTGGCGCTGGCCGGTCGCCGGGCGGCGGTCAACGCCGTCGGGCTGATCGGGCTCACCGAGAACATGCCCTCGGGCACGGCGCAGCGGCCGGGCGACATCATCACCAGCATGTCGGGCAAGACCATCGAGGTGCTCAATACCGACGCCGAAGGCCGGTTGGTGCTGGCCGACGTGATCTGGTACGCGCAAGAGCGCTTCAAGCCGCGCTTCGTCGTCGACCTTGCCACCTTGACCGGCGCCATCATGGTGGCACTCGGCAAGGAGTATGCCGGCATGTTTGCCAACGATGATCGGCTGGCCAACGAATTGGCGGCGGCGGGCGAGCTCACCGGCGAAAAGGTCTGGCGCATGCCGCTCGCCAAGGCCTACGACAAATTGATCGACAGCAAGAATGCCGACATGAAAAACATCGGCGGCCGCTACGGCGGGGCGATCACCGGCGCCCAGTTCATTCAGCGCTTTATCAAGGATACGCCCTGGGTCCATCTCGACGTCGCCGGCACCGCCTTCGATTCGAGCAGGACCGATATCAATCCGAGCTGGGCATCGGGCTGGGGGGTGCGCCTGCTCGATCGCTTGGCCGCCAACTACGAGAAGGGCGAGCGCTGAGGCGGCGCGTCCCGGGCGGCGGGTAGCGGTTCCAACTATTTGGAACTCAGTGTTAATCCCGACCTATTTTCCATAATATATATTATGCGAATTGAGGGTCTGCCCGAACGGGCGGCGGGGAACGCGGTCGCGGCTGGGGCGTTGCTCTTGAGCCCCCGGGAGATTTGCTGGCGTTGGCCAGCTCAGCGCTTGGCCGGGGACACCGCCTGGCGCTTCGGTCCACCCCCCGTGCCGCGGCCGCCAACGCCATCCAACCCGATTAGCCCGGAGTCTTTGTCGTGAGCAAAGTCAGGAGCCTTGAACCCCGCAGCAAGGTCGCAGCCCCGCTCGATACCCCAACCGATCTCTCCGAACAGGCGGTCGGCGAGCTCTCCGCGGCGCTCAACGGCCTATTGGCGGATGCGTTTGCACTCTATGTCAAAACCAAGAACTTTCATTGGCACGTCAGCGGCCCGCATTTTCGCTCCTATCACTTGATGTTCGACGAACAGGCGGCGGAGATTTTCGCCACCACCGACGAACTGGCCGAGCGGGTACGCAAGATCGGCGGCAGCACCTTGCGTTCGATCGGCGATATTGCCCGCCATCAAAGCCTCAAGGACAACGACAAGGCCTTCGTCGTCCCCGGCGAGATGCTGGGCGAGCTGATGACCGACAACAAGGCGATGGCAGCGGCCATGCGCAAAGCCCATCAGCTCGCCGACAAGCACGAGGACGTGGCGACCGCCAGCATTCTGGAGACCTTTATCGACGCCACCGAAAAGCGCACCTGGTTCCTGTTCGAGGCCGCCCGCAAGGCCGACGACAGCGGGCACTGATCGGGACGGCCGGGCGCTGGCCGCCCCCTTTTTTGGCGGCCTTGGGCGGCCTCGCGCCCCACACCCCCTCGGGCGCGGGCGCCGGGTCGCCAAAGATTTGCGTTGGGCGGTACGCCCGTTCCTCATCGATGGCCCAATGATGCCCTCATCGCGGTGAGGCGTGGCCGTCCGCGGTCCGGCGCCGGGCTTGCCGCGCGGGCCCCATTCCATGCTAAGGCGGCGCCTCGAGAAGATCGATCGCCCGCCGGTGTGGTGAGGCGCGCGCCAAGCACGTGAGGACCGGAGGGGATGCCCAGCAGCCACAAGACCATCACCGACCTCATTGCCATCATGGCGGCGCTCAGGACCCCGGGCAGCGGCTGCCCCTGGGATCTGGCGCAGACCTTCGCCACCATCGCCCCCTATACCATCGAGGAGGCCTACGAGGTGGCCGACGCCATCGAACGGGGCGACTTGCCGGCGCTCAAGGACGAACTGGGCGACCTCTTGCTGCAGGTCGTCTATCACGCCCGCCTGGCCGAAGAAGAGGGCGCCTTTGCCTTTGCCGACGTGGTCGACGCCATCGCGCAAAAAATGCTGCGCCGTCACCCGCACGTGTTTGGCAGCGCCGCCGAGCGCGCGGCCGGTGCGGTGCCCGGGTTCTGGGAGCGCATCAAGGGCGCCGAGAAGGCCGGCGCCGCCAAGGCGGCGGCGGGCGTGCTCGACGACGTCCCCGTTGGATTGCCGGCGCTGACCCGCGCCGTCAAGTTGCAGGGCAAAGCCGCAACCGTCGGCTTCGACTGGCCGAGCCTGGCACCGGTGCTGGACAAGCTCAAAGAGGAACTGGCCGAACTCGAGGCCGCCGTGGCCGATGCCGCGCCGCCGGCGGCGGTGGCCGAAGAGTTGGGCGATCTCCTGTTCGTGATCGCCAATGTGGCGCGCCACCTCAAGGTCGAGCCGGAGCAGGTGCTGCGCCAGGCCAACGCCAAATTCATGCGCCGGTTTGCCGCCATCGAAGCCAAACTGGCGAACGCCGGCCGCAGCCCCGCGCAATCGGACCTGGCCGAGATGGACGGCCTTTGGCAACAGGTCAAAGCCGAGGAACGCGGCAGCTAAGGTCGCCGCCGGTTGGGCCTCGCCGCCTCATTTGCGCGGTTCGCTGCCGGCGGGCGACAGCCCGGCGCGCTTGAGTTGACCGGCGAGCTTGCCCCGGGCGGCGGGCTCGATGCGAATGCGGGCGAGCACGGCGCCGGAACCTTCCGTCTTCTGATCGAGCACTTGCGTGTTGGCATGGAGCCAGCTTAACAGCCGACCCTCGCCGGCCGGGATCTCAAGATCGATCACCTCATCATGGCGACCGAGCTCGGCATCAAGCGTCAGGCGCAAATCATCGATGCCCTCGCCGGTCAGCGCCGATACCAGCACCGCGGTACGGTTGCGTCGCGCCAGGCTGGAGACGGCGTCGGCGCGCAGATTGGGCGCCAGCAGATCGGCCTTGTTCCAAACCTCAAGAATGGGCGCGGCATCGGCATCCGCATCGATGCCGAGGTCGGCGAGCACCGCCACCACGTCGTGGTATTGCGCGGCGCTTTCGGCATGGCTCACGTCGCGCACATGCAAGATCAGGTCGGCGGCGACCACTTCTTCCAAGGTGGCGCGAAAGGCGGCGATCAGATGGGTGGGCAGATCCGAGATGAAGCCCACGGTATCGGACAACACGATGCGGCGGCCGCTGGGCAATCCGACCTCGCGCATGGTCGGATCGAGGGTGGCGAATACCTGGTCCATGGCCACCACCGAGGCCCCGGTCAGGCGATTGAAGAGCGTGGATTTGCCGGCGTTGGTGTAGCCGACGATCGCCGCCACCGGCAACGGCACGCGCTTGCGGCTGGCGCGATGCAGACCGCGCGTGCGCATGACGCTGTCGAGCTCCTTCTTGATGGCATCGATCCGCTCCTGGATCAGCCGGCGGTCGGTCTCGATCTGGGCCTCACCGGGGCCGCCGAGAAAGCCGAAGCCACCGCGCTGACGTTCCAGATGCGTCCAGCTGCGCACCAAGCGACCGCGCTGATAGGTCAGGTGCGCCAGCTCGACCTGCAGGCGGCCTTCGCGGGTCAGCGCCCGCTCGCCGAAAATCTCCAAAATGAGCCCGGTGCGATCGAGCACCTTTGTGCCCCACGCCCGCTCCAGATTGCGTTGCTGGATCGGCGACAGGGCGTGATCGATGATGACGAGAGCGACCGCGTGCTCGCGCACCAGGTCGGCGATTTCCTCGACCTTGCCCGAGCCCAGCAAGGTTGCCGGCCGCGGCTGGGTCAGCGGCACGACGCTGGCCAGCAGCACATCGAGCGCAATGGCACGCGCCAGCCCAACCGCCTCCTCGAGCCGATTTTTGCTCGATCGTTCGGCGCGGGCCGCGGCCGCCGGTTTGCCGTCGAGCTTGCCCGGCCGGGAGGCGCGCAGCGGCAACAGCACCATCGCCCGCGTCGCCGCCGGGCGGCGGTCGACCGGTGTGCGTCCCTTGCGGGCTCGGGCT
>Ga0126384_10000089_pt1 | contig 38235 bp, 30 predicted proteins | sample PanSoiMetPlot_36_FD_92543 | JGI IMG/M metagenome (GOLD analysis project Ga0126384, IMG submission 92543) | Tropical forest soil microbial communities from Panama - MetaG Plot_36 | ecosystem: Environmental > Terrestrial > Soil > Tropical forest > Bulk soil | place: Panama | collected 2016-02-17 | reverse complement strand
TATTTATTCGCCCACTTTTGCACTGCTGCCCCTGGTGGCGCTGCTGCGCGCCTTCGTGGTCGGGCTTTTGGGTTTCGCGGTGAAAACCGCAATCGGTGGACGCCCCCGCACCGAGAGAGTCTCCCAGCAAGGCGGTACATTTCTGCTCAACGAATACTTGATGGAATACGGGCTGTGGCTGTTTCGGCCGATCGCCCGCGCCTGTGTACGGCTCAACCTGCACCCCGATGTTCTCTCTTGGACATCGCTGGCTCTTCAGCTGGGCGCCGCGGTAGGGATTGCAACCGGCCACTTTGGGCTGGGGGGCTGGCTGCTGCTGCTGGGAGCGATGTGCGATTCCTTGGATGGGGCGGTCGCCCGCGCCAGGGGGCTCTCGTCAGATTCCGGGGAATTGCTCGACGCCACCGTGGATCGCTGGTCCGAAATGGCCCTGTTCTTCGCCTACGCCTGGTACTACCGCGACATGCCGCTCGGCTTTATCCTTTCGGCGGCGAGTTGCATTGGCGCGGTGATGGTCAGCTACGCGCGAGCGAAAGGCGAGTCCATGGGTATCGACCTGCGGGTGGGCTTGATGCAGCGCCATGAGCGGGCGGTGTACCTGTGCGGCGGAACGCTGATCTCCGCCATCGGGGCGCTCTTTTGGGAGCCCGACAATCCCCACCCGCGGCACTATGTGCTCTTGGCGGCGCTCGCGCTGATCGCGATTCTCTCCAACGCGACCGCGATTCAACGATTTGCAATCATCCGGGCGGAGTTGCGCCGGAAGGGGCGCTGAGTATTGCGCTCATCGCGGCGGCGCGCCTGGCGGCTCTCGGAGCTGATCAAATTCGTCAAAGCCCAGCTGTCCTCGAGCCTGGCGACGCTGGTGGACTGGCTGCTGCTGGTGCTGCTGATTGCGGTCGGCGTCCATTACCTGCTGGCGGTCCTCTGCGGGGCCGTTGCCGGTGCGGTAACAGACTTTTCGGTAAAGAAATGGTGGGTGTTTAGGCCGCGCGGCGGCCGCTTCGAGGGCCAAGTCACCCGCTACATCCTGGTCAGCGCAACTTCTGCGGGCCTCAACTGCCTGCTGGCATACGCATTCGTGGATGGACTAGGAATGCCCAAGACGCCGGGAGTAATCGCAGCATCCGCATTTGTTGGGATCGCCTGGAACTATCCAATGCACCGGTTCTTCGTGTTTCAGGGAACGAGAGGTCGTACCGATGGGCAAAGTTCACATCCAGTCCGAGATTCCCGGTCCGAAGTCTAGGGAGGTGGTGGCGCGCGAGCAGCGCCACTTGGCGCCTGGACTTCAGGCCTTTGCCCTCTGGGCAGGCATTGCCGTGGAGCGCGGACGGGGCAGCTATTTGACGGACGTCGACGGAAATACCTACGTCGATTTGATCGGTGGGATCGGCGTCAATTCGCTCGGGCACTGTCATCCCAAGTACGTGCAGGTGTTGACCGAGCAAATACAAAAGCTGACCCTGGGCAGTCTGACTTCCGAGCCAAGGGCGGAGCTGGTGAACGAAGTCGCGGAAGTCGCGCCGGAGGGACTGGATCGACTTCAGCTCTACTCCGGTGGAGCGGAAGCCGTCGAGTCGGCCCTTCGGCTCGCTCGCAGCCACACCGGCCGCCACGACGTGGTGGGCTTTTGGGGGGCGTTCCACGGAAAGACCGCCGGTGCGATGTCGCTGATGGGCTCAACGGCCAAACACGGGCTGGGGCCCTTGCTTCCGCACACCACCCTGATTCCGTATGCGGATTGCTACCGCTGTCCGTTCAATCTCAGCTACCCCTCCTGCGGGGTCGCCTGCGCCGACTTCGCGCGCAAGGCGATCAAGGCCCAGAGCTCGGGCCCGGTGGCCGCGGTGATCGCAGAGCCGATGCAGGGTACCGCCGGAAATGTGATTCCACCTCCGGAATTCATCCCGGCGGTGGCCGAAGCTGCGCATGACGTCGGGGCTTTGTTCATCGCAGATGAAATGATTACCGGGCTGGGTAGAACCGGAAAAATGTGGGGCGTCGATCACTCCGGCACTCGCCCCGACATCGCAACCTTGGGCAAGGGCTTTGGATCGGGCTTCCCGGTCAGCGGGGTGCTGACGAGCACCCGAGTGGCTCAAGCCAAACCTTGGGCGAATCCTTCCGGAGCCTCATCGAGCTACGGCGGAAACCCGCTGGCCAGCGCCGCGGCGCTGGCCTCGGTCCGGGTGATTCGCGAGGAGCGGCTCTGGGAAAACGCGGCGCGCGTTGGCAGTGAAATGTTGACCGAATTAAAGAAAATGCAGGATCGCTATCCATTCATTGGAGATGTCCGCGGTGCCGGGCTGCTGTTGGGCATCGAGATCGTCAAGGATCGCAAGAGCAAGGAACCGATGCCAGACGGGGCGATGAGAGAGCTCTACCTCGCGGGCGTAAAACGGGGGCTTTTAGCGATGATTTACAGCCCACACATTCGGCTTCAGCCAGCGCTGACCATCGACCGAGAGGCCGCACTGGAAGGGCTTTCGATATTGGACGAGTTGTTTGCGAAGTTTCACAAGAGCGGGTCTTGGCGGAGCTAACCATTGGTTATCTCACCGTTCGTTTCCTTTTCCTTGAGCCGGAGCGGCTCATCGAGTAGGCGTTCACGTTGATGTCACATTCGCGTCGGGCTCGCAGGCCCTTGAAAGGTGCCGTAATTGGTTACGGTTTCATCTCGAGCAAGGGCCACGTCCCTGCCTACCTGCATCGCAGCCAACGAAAGGGCGACGTGGAAATCATCGCCGTGGCGGACATTTGCTCGCCTCGACGCGCCCAGATTCGCAGGGATCTTCCCGGAGTTCGCGTCTACCCCACCTACGAATCGCTGCTGAAGCATTGTGGATTCGAGCTTGATTTCATCGACATTTGCACTCCGCCGTCGCTGCACGCTGAAATCGCGCACGCCGGACTCGACCGCGGTCTTCACGTGCTCTGTGAAAAGCCTTTGACTTGCACGCTGAGCGAAGCATCTGCCCTCTTGGAGCATGCCGCGCGCGCGCGCCGGGTGATTTTTCCCTGTCACAACTACAAGCACGCGCCGGTGGTGAAGGCGATTCGCGGCCTGCTCGCGAGCGGGGTGATCGGCGGGGTCCGATCGGTCACCTTGAGCACCTTCCGAAATACTCATGCCAAGGGGGTTGCGGAATGGAGACCCGACTGGCGACGAGAAAAAAGGTACGGCGGCGGCGGAATCGCCATGGACCACGGCAGCCACACCTTCTACTTGGCATTCGAGTGGATGGGCGGCTACCCGACGGCGGTCAGCGCCAAGATGGCAACGCTCGGTCCGGAGCCGTTTGACACCGAGGACAATTTCAGCGCAGCACTGAGCTTCCCCACTGGATTGGCACAAGCGCACCTCAGTTGGACGGCGGGCGTGCGCAAGGTGATCTACACCCTTCACGGGGAGCTCGGAGCGATCACCGTGGACGACGACGACCTTCAGGTCGCGACGCTGCAGCGCTCGGCCAACGGCAAAGCACGAACCAGCGCCTGGAAGGTGGAGCGTCGCTGCATCCAGTCCCACTGGATGGATGCCAGCCACATCAATTGGTTCAACTCGATGTTCGACGATTTCAAAAGCGCCATCGACACCAACGCTTTCGTCGGCAAAGAAGCGCGTGAAGCCTACTTCTGCATCCAGGTCATTTCCGCCGCCTATCGCTCTGCCGCGGACGGCTGCCGAGAGATTCCGCTGAGCACCGAAATCGGCTGGGCCGAGAGGTGGTTTCCGGACAACCGTGTCCCGATCGGTCGCTAGCTAGCCGCGTGGGTCAGGAGGCGGAGTGAGCCTCGACCTGGAGCTGATCTCTGGCCGGCTGGTGCGGTGGCTGATCCGAGCTCGCAAGGGCGTACTCGGTTGCGCGTTGGCGCTCACCGCCCTCGGCACCTATTTCGCGGTCCGCCTCTATCAGGACTTGCGCAGCGACGTGGAGGAGCTGCTGCCGGTGAACGCGCCCAGCGTGGTCGCCGCGAAAACCGTCGGCCCCTTGCTGCACAACGTGAATCACCTCTCGGTGGTCCTTGAAGGCTCGGATCCGGATGCCATCGACCGCTTCGCGGACGACCTGGCGGCGGTGCTGCGGAAGCTGCCGCCCACGATGGTGGACACCGTGGATTACCGCACCGATGAGGAGCAGGCGTTCTTGAAGCGCTTCGGCTTGTTGTATTTGTCGACCGAAGACCTCCGGGCCATTCTGAAGCGGGTTCAAGAGCGCGTCGCCTGGGAAAAGCGCGACGCCAATCCGCTGCTGGGCTTGGTGCAGGAGGAGCGCGAGCCGCCTCCGGCCTTGGACTTCAGCGACATCGAAGCCAAGTATACCGACAACCAGCGGTTCTCGAACTTTCGGAAGGGCTACTTCCAAACCCCAGACGGACGGCTGCTGGCGCTGCTCGTCCGACCCCCGGAGTCGGGCACCGGCTATCCGTTCAACAAGGCGCTGTGGGACGCGGTCAAGCGCGAGGTGCAACGGCTCAATCCACGGCAGTACGATCCGAGCGTGCAGGTAGGCTATGACGGCGAAGTGGCCGGCCTAGTCGAGGAGCAGGAGGCGTTGGTCGCGGACCTGGCCTCGTCGACGGTGGTGGTGCTCAGCCTGGTGTTGGCTGCATTGTGGATCTACTTCCGTCATTGGACGGCGATCGCCGCGATCGCCGGAGCCTTGGCCGCGGGATGCGCGGTCACCTTTGGGCTGAGCTACTTTTTCATCGGCCACCTCAATGCCAACACCGCGTTTCTCGGCTCGATCGTGGTGGGAAATGGCATCAACGTCGCGATCATCATCGTGGCCCGGTACATGGAAGAGCGGCGGGGAGGGATGTCCATCGAGGAGGCCGCTCGGATCGCGCTGCGCCGAACCTTTGGCGCCACCTTCGTGGCGGCGTTTGCCTCCGGTCTCGCATACCTCTCGCTGTCGCTGACGGATTTCCGAGGCTTCAGGGACTTTGGCAGCATCGGTGGCCTGGGGATGTCGCTGTGTTGGATCGCGGCGATCCTCCTTCTTCCGCCGCTGCTGTCGGTGATCGAGCGCTGGCGTCCGCTGAACCTTGAAAATACGCGCCGAGCGTTTGCCCTGAGCGCTCGGGTAGTTCAGCTGGTCCAGCGCCATCGGCGCTGGATTCGGCGGGCCACCCTTCTTTCTTTGGGCGCGGTGCTGGCCGGACTGCTGTCCTATCGGGGCGAGTTGATCGAATACGACCTCACCAAATTGCGCGCCAGGAAGAGCATCAAGTCCGGTTCGATCTACTGGGGCCACAAGTTCGATCAGATCTTCAACGCGTACCTCACCCCGATCGTCATCGTCGGGAACAACCCGGCTTCGCTCGACCGCGTCGTCGCGGTACTGAATCAGAAACGCGCGGCCTTGAAGGAGGCGGACCCGATCCGGGAGCTGCGCACCCTTCAAACGGCGATTCCAGACAATCAGGAAGAAAAGATTCGCATTCTTCGGGACTTACGCGCCGCGCTCACGGACGTCAGACTGGCACTGCTAAAGCCCGAGGTGCGCGAGAAGGTGGAGAAGTTCCGACCACCGCCCGATTTGCGCCCGGTGAACCTGGAGGACTTGCCCAAGGCGATCAGGCTTCCGCTCACCTTGCGCGACGGCACCGCCGGACGGGTCGGGCTGGCGTTTCCGAAGAAGGTTGGGATTTTGGACTCCCACGACCTCGAGCAACTTTCGACTCTGATTCGAAGCTCGATCTCCAACGCCGGGGAGAATGCCCAGGCCGTCGGGCAGGCTCTGCTGTTTAGCGACATCATCTTCGCCATCCTGCGAGATGGGCCCAAAGCAACCGCCCTGGCGCTGCTCGCCGCGATGGCAGTCGTCTTCCTGGTGCTGCGGCACGCGCGGTCGGCGCTCACCGTGCTCTTCGGCCTGATGCTTGGGGTTGCATGGCTGGTGGGGGCAGCGGCCTTCGCGCGGGTGCGGGTGAACTTCCTCAACTTCGTCGTGCTTCCGATCACCTTTGGGATCGGAGTGGACTACTCGGTGAACATCATCCAGCGCTACCGCCTCGAGGGCGCCTCCTCGCTCACCAGGGTTCTGCGCGAGACGGGTGGCGCCGTGGCGCTCTGCTCGAGCACGACGATCATCGGCTACTCCTCGTTGATCATCGCGGAGAACCGGGCCCTTTCGGGCTTTGGCCTGTTGGCATCCTTGGGCGAGCTGAGCTGCTTGACGGCGGCACTGATCGCGCTTCCCGCTTGGCTGTTGGGACACGAGACGGAGCTGTTGACGGACCACCCCCGATGATTCACTTCGCTGCGGTCGGCCATGTCACGAACGATCGGCTGGAAACAGGGCTTTTTCCCGGCGGGGCCGCTCTCTACGCCGCGCTCACCGCGGCCCAACTGCAGGCGAAGCCGAAGATTCTCACCAGCTGCGGCCCAGATTTCATCGGGCTGGAGCTGACCCGAAACTTTGACGTCGAAATGCAGATCTCACCTTCGGAGCACACCACCTGCTTCGAAGAGCACTATCGCGACGGTGTTCGCGCGGCTCGGTTGGTGCACAGGGCGAGCTCTCTTGGTGATCCACTGCCCAAAGCCGACGTCGTTTTCGTCTGTCCGGTGATCGGCGAAATCGGATTGCCGGCCTTGCTGGCGCCGCCCGGCGCATTGCTGGGCGCCGGCCTGCAGGGTTGGACGCGGAGGGTGGATGAGGACGGCCGGATTTCACCCCGCGCTCTGGAGAACCCAGATTACTTCTCGGGTTGTCACGCGCTCTTCTGCAGCGACGAAGACTTGGGCCCTTTCCTGGACTCCACGGTCCGAGCTCTGCGCGAACGCGTGGATCTGCTGATCGTCACCCAGGGGCACAGGGGCGCCCTCCTCTACGACCGGGGCGAGATGCGGGTGGTCCGTCCCTGCCCGGCGCGCGAGGTGGACCCCACCGGTGCAGGAGATGTCTTCGCCGCGTGTTTTTTGCTGGCCATCGCTGCGGGTGCCCCCCCGATCGAGGCCGCAGAACGCGCCAGCTGCGCCGCGGCGATCTCCATCGAAGGGGTGGGGCCTCAGCCGTTGACTCGGCTCTTTGAGCTGCCTGCTCGCCTCGAAAAATACCGCGCCCTTGCGCCTTAGGCGCGCGGCGCGGAAGAAGAGGAGCTCCGGACGGGCAGACGGCGGAGAGGGTACCGTGTTCCGCCCGTCCGGGCTCCAGCGGTTGCGAGCTCCCAACGGGGGGCCGAAGAGCGCGCAAGCACCGATGCGTAAAGCACGTCGCGTACCAACCGCCGGGGTTTGCAAGTCAGCAACTTCCCAAGGCTGGCGCAGCCCCTGGCGTGGCACTGGGGTGAAACGCGTTCCACCCCCAGAACGGAACGTCCGCGCTCCTAGATTGCAGTGCTGAGTTTACGACGACACCGGGGGCGGCGCTTTCGAAGGAATCGCCAGGCTGGAGCCAGGCAGGGCGACCTCGCCCGCTCGGTATCGCCGAACCGAAGGCACGAAAACGGCGACGATGGCGGCCGCAACCACGCAGAGAATGCCGCCCGACGAGACCGATGCCTGGGGCCCGATCGCCTTGGCGACAATTCCCGCCTCCACCTCTCCCAACTGGGGACCTCCGATGAAGAAAATCATGCTCACCGATGTCATTCGTCCCCTGAGAGCATCGGGGGTCAGCAATTGCCGGATCGTCTGCCGGACCACCGCGCTGACCGAGTCGGCGGCTCCGGATACCGCCAGGGAGAGAAGCGATAGCCAAAAATAGGGCGACAAGCCAAAGACCGCGATCGCCGCCCCATAGGTCGCGACCGCCCACAAAACGGCCGCGCCCTGTCGTTGCGGCAACCGAATCGTCGAAAAAACTGCGGCAGCCAACGCGGCGCCGATCGGCTGCGCCGCATAGAGAATGCCGAGCCCTTGAGGTCCGACCTTGAGCACGCGATCCGCAAAGATCGGCATCAGCAGCATCGAGCCGCCGAGGAAGGTGGCGAAAAAGTCGAGCAGCATCATCGACCAGATCAGCGGTGAGCGACGAATGAACGCCAGACCTTCGAACACGCTGCGAAGACTGAGCTCCGCTCGCGGCCCCGGTGGCGCGCGGTGTTTGAGGGTCAGAAGCGCCGCCAAGACGGCGAGGAACGAAGCGCAGTCGACGGCGTACACCGCCACAATCGCTTTCCTGGCGAGAAGCAGCCCTGCGAGCGGTGGGCCAATGACGGTCGACGTCTGCCACACCAAAAAATAGAAGCTGAGCGCATTCGGCAGCTGCTCTCGCGGAACCAGCGCCGGGATCAGCGCCTGGCGCGCGGGACTGTCCAACGCGAGGGCCGCCCCGGCGACAAAGGAAAGCCCGTAGGTCAGATACTGGCTTGCCCAGCCCTGATAGGTGGCAATCGCGAAAGTCAATGACACCAGGGCCAGCAGGCTCTGACTGACGAGCATCAAACGCCGGCGGTCGAAGGTGTCGGCGATGGCTCCACCCCAGAGCGCAAACAGCACGATCGGAAGAACTCGAAACAGGCCCAGCAGCCCCAAAGCGAGCGGCGAATGGGTCAGGAGGTAGAGCTGCCAGACGACGGCCACCTGTTGCATCTGGCTTCCGGTGAGCGAAAGCAATTGACCGGCCGCCAAAGAGCGAAAGTCGCGGGAGCGAAGAGCTATCCACCCACCTTGGTAGGGCGCCACCGCGAGTTCATAACACGGGCAGCGGTTGGCACCTGGTCCGCTGCGGATCGCCTGAGGTCAAGGCGCCTGGCTTGCCTCGGCCTTCTTCCGAACCGACGGAGGCTGCAAAAGCTCGACTCTTTTCCGCCACGAGCCGATCCACATCGCGCCGATAAGCGACGTTCACCTCCGCGCCCGACACGATGGCGCTCCCCAATGACCGCCGGCCAACAAATGACGGCCGAGGCCCTTCCACCATCAAATCCACTCCTCACTCGTACAAGCCAAAGTTGCGGTCGGTGGGTCATTGCGCAGGGAGAGAGCAGCCATCTTTCGGCAGCGCGTTCGCGTCACCGCGGAATGATTCTCCGCGCTCAATTGTCGCGAAGCGATCAACAGATGCGATATGTGCTCCCCCCGATGAAAATGCTTCGGCTCAGGCGATCAAAGTTTCTGATTTACCTCGCCATTCTCCCACTCCACTGCGTACGCTCACCTCAGCCGTTGGAGCCTCTTAAGGACGCTGCAGCGGCCGCGAAGTCGGCGGACGCAAGCTCCCGACAGGTTGCCCTGGCCGGCTTTCACGCTCTTTTGGTTGAGGCCGACTTCACCAAAGCTCAATCGCTGTTCGAGGCGGCAGTCAAGCGTGCCCCGCCCGATCCGTACGCCCTGATCGGCGAGATGCTGATTCAGCAGAGGCTGGCCCACCCAGAACGAGCGCTTTTGGCGGCTCTTGAGCTTTGCCAGCAATCACCAGCCCACCCGCTCGCCTCAGCGGCTGCCCGCTACGTGTTCGACGTCGCGGGCACCTCGACGGCGCTCGACGAAGTGATTGTCGCACGGGCACAAAAAGCGCTCTCCAGTGGCGTACCGGGTGAGCCAGCGCATTTGCTCCGGGCGGCCATCGCGATCGTCCAAGGGTACCGAAGCGCGGATTCCGAGCAGAGCAGCACGCTCGCGGACATGGGGGCGGTGGATCGCTTCACCATTGTCGGCCCCTTCTCCCCGTTCCAGCTGCTTGACTTTGACCAGCTCACTGCTGTCGAGCGCAGCGGCTCCGTCGCCGGCCCGGTGCCGACCCCGTTTGGCCCCGTTTCGCCTCGAATCATCGTAAGCCCCGAGGGACGATTTAATCTCGCCAACGAAGGGCCGGTGGGCGACCTCTATGCGCTCGCCGTGGATCTGGAGGTGTTGGAGCAGGACGAGTACGTGGTCCGCGGCGTGACCTCCTCGGCGAACAAGGTGTACGTCGACGGCACGCTGCTGTGGTCCCGCCGAAACTTTGCCACGGTGAGCTCGGTGGTGACATCGCGAGCGGTGGAGCTCGCACCCGGGCGCCACCGGCTGCTGGTCAAGCTCAGGAAGAACGATGCCGCTTCATCGCTGGCGATGTACATCGGACGGCAGAGCGGTCGCCCTGCGAATCTTCGCTTCTCCACCGCCGAGGGACTGCCGGCTCGCTGGAGCGGCGTCCGCCTCACCGCGCTGCGCTTCAACTTTCCCGACGCACAGGATTATGAGGCGGCCCTCGAAGCGGATGCCGGTAAGGCTTTGGCCGAGTACCTCGCGATTCGGGATGGAAGCGCACGAGACCGGGACGGGGCGAAGAGGCTGATGGCGGATCTGATGTCCACCGCCAGCGGGCCGGCGATCACCTCTCTGCGCGCTGAGCTGGCGCTTGGAGACCGAACCATTTCCTCAAAGCTCGCCCACGGCCGAGCAACGCGCGACCTGGAGGCAACTCTCGAAAGGGATCGGACCGATGTCGCCGCCCTGATCTCTCGAGCCAATCTCGCCCTCGACGACGGGCAGGTCAGCGAGGCCGCGGACCTGGTCAAGGAGGCGCGCGAGGTGCATCACCCCGTGGGGTTTCCGATTCCTCTGCTCGAGGCCCGCGTCGATCTCGCGCTCGGGTTGGAAGCGAAAGCGGATCAGGACGCTCTCGAGGCGCTGACACTGCAGCCCGGCCTTTGCGAGGCCCAGGGACTGCGCTACGAAATCGCCCGGCGCCGCGAGGCCGCGGCCGCCGCCGACAGCCTTTTGGAGCAGCTTAAGTTCTGTCCCGGGGCGGAGCTGCGGGCCGCGGAACATTTCAGGACGCGAGGCGATTTGCCTGCCGCCGAGAGGCTCTCTCAGCACGTGCTCGCCCGCGAGCCCGGGTCCATCGTCCATGCCTCATCGCTGGTCGCCGTGCAGCTGGCTCAAAAGCATTACCACGAGGCAGCACAGGTGCTGGAGAAGGAACTGGACCTCTGGCCAAGGAGCGCCAGCGTGTTGAAGCGCCTCGCCGAGGTTTACGTATACGCCGGTCGCAGCCAAGACGCGCAGAAAGCCCGCAAGCGGGCACTGGAGCTCGATGGCAGCGATCTCTCCCTTCGCAGGGCCGTTGAGCGCGCCGAAACCGGCAAGGAGCTCTTGGATGACCTGGCGATCGACGGCAAAACCGCGATCGCCAGCTACAATGCGCAGCATGGCTCCGAAGAAGCGGCCGGCGCGTACGTGCTGGACGCCGCGGCGGTCCGCGCCTATGCCGATGGCTCCACCGTGGACCGGATCCACATTGTGCAAAAGGTGCTGGACCAGGCAGGCGTTTCCGAAATCGCCGAAGTCAGCATCCCTCCCGGCGCCCAAACCTTGGTCCTCCGTACCCTGAAGCCCGATGGCGCATTCCTCGAGCCCGAAACCATCGAGGGCAAAGAAACCATCAGCCTGCCCGGCGTGCAGGTCGGAGATTACGTCGAGTACGAATACCTCCAGGCCCACGCCTCACGGGGGCCCGCGGCTCCTGGCTTCACCACCCCCAGCTTCTATTTCCAAACCGCGCGGCAACCGAACAACTGGTCCACGTACAAAGTGGCCGCGCCCAAGGACGCCGGCCTGGCGGTGGATGCCCACCACATGAAAGCCAAGCGACCCGAGGTTCGCGGAGGGGAGGAAATCTTCTTTCACGAGGAGCGTCAGGTGCCACCGTTCATCCCCGAGCCAAACAGCCCTCCGTCGGGAACCGAATTTCTCCCGTTCGTCTCGGTAGGGGCGGGAGCCGAGGGCAACGACGCCGTTTTGGCCATTTTCGCCGATCGCCACGTGGAGCGCGGTCAGGTCACCTACGAAGTCGTGAAGTTTGCGACCGCCGCTGCTCAAGGAAAATCCGGCAAGGACGCGGCGAGGGCACTCTACGAGGCGGTGATGCAGCAGATACCGGGCAGGGACAGCGGGCTGACGCAATCCGCGTCGTCTTCGATCGCGGAAGGTCGAGGCAGTCGCTTGTGGGCCCTCAAGGCCTCCTTGGAAGCGATCGGAATCCCGGCGCGGGTCGCGGTGATCAGGAGCTTTGCCGCGGACCCGGCCCCTTTCCTCTTTCCAACCGATGGACTGCTTTCTTACATCTGCGTTTTCGCCGAGCTGCCGGGCGGCGAGGAGCTTTGGCTGGACACCTCGATCCGCTTCGGGCCCTTCGGTGAGCTCCCGGAACAGGCGATGGGCCAGCGGGATGCGTGGCTGATGCCCGAGCCCGGGAGAGCTCTGGTGCACAAGAAAACCCCGGCGGCGCGACCGGGCGCGGGCAAGCAGGTAAAGCTCGAGCTTCGATTATCGGCCCAAGGCGACCTCGCGGGTACGGCCGAGGAGGTCTATCACGGGTTCGATGGGGCACAGCTCGGCGAAGCGCTGGAGGCGCTGTCGCCCGCCCAGCGAAGTCAGGCCCTCCAGACCGCGCTTTCGCGAAACTACCCTGGCGCGGAACTGACGAGCTTAAGCGTTGACATCAAGCGACAGGTCGGGGCACCAGTGGGGATCCGGTACACCTTCGTGGCTTCTCGCTACGCGCGAACCGAGGGGCGCAAGCTGATCCTCCCCACGCTCACCTTCCCAGTTCACCTCGGACAAAGGTTCGTCCAGGTGAGCTCTCGGCAAACCCCGCTGTTCATCGATGCCACCGAAAAGCAGAATTTGAGAGCAATCCTGATCGCGCCCGCCGGCTTTTCGCTCAGCTCCCCTCTGGGCGAAGCGCGAACCGACAGTCCCTATGGCTCCTTCGTGCGGCGAGAACGACAGGACGGCGGCCAGGTGGCGGTGGAGGAGGATTACCAGCTCAACATGGCTCGGATTCCGGTGGACAAGTACGACGGGTTTGCCCGTTTCGCGGGAGAAGTGGACCTGCTCCAGGCGCGAGATCTCGCCTTGGAGAAGAAGAGCTAAATCAACCGGGAGCAGATGCTGCTGTGCAGGTCGGCGCCGCGGTCGGTGAGCGCGGTCCGGCCTTCGCTCTGGCGCGCAAAGCCCGCGGCAATCAGCCGCGCCAGCTCTGCCTCGCGCTTGACGAATGGCTCGCCGAAGGACTCGCAGACGGCCTGAACGTCGATCCCCGCGCTCAACCGCAGCCCCATCGCCAATCTCTCCTCGAACAGCTCGCGGCGACCCAGGACTTCTCGCGACGCTTCCGGAGGACTCCCAGCCTCCACCGCCTTGAGGTACTGCTCGGCGCTTCGAAAGTTGGCGTATCGAAGCGCTTCCGCCGAGCGGCGGATGAAACCCGTCGCCCCAGCACCGAGCGCCAGGTACTCACCGCCGGTCCAATAAAGCGCGTTGTGGCGCGAATGAAAGCCCTTCCGCGCGTAGTTGGAGGTTTCGTACCGAAGCAGCCCGGCAGCGGCGTAGACCTGTCCGATGCGGTGCGCCATCTCGAGGGCTTCCTCGTCGGAGGGAAGCTCCACCTCGCCGCGCGCCCACATCTTTGCCAAAGGCACCTCTTCGGCCAAGGACTCGCGATCCAGCGTCAGCGCGTACGCGGACAGATGCTCCGGGCCCAAGGACGCGGCGAGAGCGGCATCGGAGGTGGCACCCTCCACCGTCTGACCTGGCACCCCGTAGATGAAATCCATGGAGACATTCTCGAAACCGGCGTCCCGAGCCGCGAGGAAGGCTTGTCGGGCTGTCTGGCCGTCGTGGGCGCGGCCCAAAACCGCCAAAGTGCCGCGCTGGAACGACTGGACGCCTATCGAGAGTCGATTCACGCCGGCCTGCCGAAAGCCTGCAAAGGCTTTTGCCTCGGCGGCCCCGGGATTGGCCTCCAAGGTGATTTCCGCGCCCGGGGCAATCGCAAACCTCTCGCGAACGCCGCGCAGGATGAAAGCGACGCAGGCCGGTTCCCACAGGGAGGGGGTTCCGCCGCCGATGTAAATGGAGTCCAACCGCCGCCGCCGCAGCTCCGGATCAGCGGACAGCCGTAAGTCCAACTCGCGAAGCGCTGCGCTCGCGTACCGGCGGTGGGGCAGCTCCTTGACCACCGAGGAGGCAAAATCGCAGTACGGGCACTTGCTCAGGCAGTAGGGAAAATGGATGTATAGGCCGAAGCGCGAAGCGCTAAGCCCGGTGAGCGGATCGCTGGGCGCCTGAGGAATCACGAAAAGTACGTTTATTTCTTCTTGAGCTGCGCTTCCAGTCTCGCGACTTTCGCTTTCAGCGAGGCCGCGGCTTCGATCGCGCTCTCCGCGAATACCAGCTTCTTCTTCATCGCCGCCAAATCCGCCAACAGCTTGTCCCGCTCGGCAACGATCTCCGGAGACTGATTTTCCATCTGGAGCAGCCGCTCCTCGAGCGCCTCTCTTTCCCCTCGCTCGCTCTGCAGGGCCAGCATCGCTTGTTCGTGTTTTTGGCGAAGCTCGCCGGCTGCCTTTTCCAATGCCCGGAGGCGCCGCTGCGCCTCGGACGCGTTCTTTTCCGCACCCTGGAGCTGATGCTTTCCCTGCTCGGCAATTCGCTCCGCCGCCTGCCCTCGCTGCTGGGCCTCGGCAACGGCCCGCTCCGCAGCTTGGCCTCGGCGCTGGGCCTCCTGAAGGGCTCGCTCGAGCTGCTGTATCCGCTGACCCGCCGCCCCCCCTGTATTCTCGAGGCGCTGGGCGCGGGCTTGCGCTTCCGACGCGGCTTTTTCGCAGGCGGTGGCTTTCTCCAGGGCTTCCGCAGCTCGCTTCTCGGCGGCCTGCCCTTTTTGGACTGCTTCCGCATTCGACCTCTCCAGCGCCGCTGACCGGGCACCGGTTGCCTGGAGCTGTTGCTGAGCCAGGTCTCGCTGAGCGCTGGCGGCGTCGCGTTCCGCAATCAGGGTCGCGGCCTCCTCTTGGCTGCGCTCCAAAGCCGAGGTGAGCCGCTCGTTGTCGGCGGCCATCGCCTGGTATTGCTCTTGGGTGGCTTCGAGGTTGCCCTCCAATTCCGATTTCTGCTCAGCGAGCGCCGAAAGCTCCTGTTGCGTCCTGCTCAGGGCCTGCTGCGCTTCCATGAACTCCTTGCCCAGCAACGCGCGCGAGGATTGCTCCGCCTTGGCCGAGTCGCTCATCGCGACCACCTGCGCCTCCACCTCAGCCAGTGCGGCCGACAGGTCGTGTTGCTCTTTCGCACTCGCTTGCAGCCCCGCTTCCAGCTCCGCGACCCGCCCCTCGAGTTGCCCCGAGCGTTGTTGCTCGTGCTGGGACGCGGCGAACGCTTGGTCGAGCTGCGCTCGCGCCGCGCCGAGGGCTTCGTTGAGCGAGTGCAACTCTGCTTCCCGCTGCGCGTAGGCGGCTCGAGCTCGCGCCAGTGTTTCCTGCTTCTGCTTGAGCACCACCCGGAAGAACTCGACCTTTTCCTCGGGCAATCCGTGGGGCATCCGCGGCTCGGACGGCTCTTGAAACGGATCCTCGAGCGGGTGGGTGGGCGATGGCCTGCGGTCTCCGGTGGACCGCCTGGTCGGCAACGGAGGAGGTGCTACGACCGCGCGTGCGGGAGTTTCGGCTGGTTCTGTTGCTGTGGGTGCCTCAGCGACATCCTCGGCGAAGCTTGCTCGAAGATCGGTGATCAGATCTTCGTCGTCGGGACCGTTCGCCATCTGCACAACACAGTATCCTTTGAGAGTTGGTTTTCCCCAAGCGCCACCGCGGCATCGACGCGCTGGGCGCCACGGTCGCACCCCCGGGCGGCGCCCAGGGCGCCGCGCATTGGCATACGACAGTTCAGCCTCTCCGCACAGCTGGTGCTACAACCAGCGTTAATCGATGAGCACCAGGGGAGCAGGATTGCGACGCGCCGGTCGGTTTATTGTCCGATCGCTCAAAGTCGGCGTCCTGCTGCCTTCGGCGGTTTTCGCTTCGATCGAGCCGCCGGGAGGCTACGACGGGCGCTCGCTTGCGATGGGCGGCACCGGCGCGGCCTACATTCACAACGCCGCGGCCATCTACCACAACCCGGCCGGCCTCGAGGGCATTGAGCGGTTCAGTGCCACCTTGGATTTCACCGGCCTGTCTCCTCGGAAAACCACGCCAGTGAATGGCGATCAGACTTCGGTGGCCAGCGATGCTTCGTTTTATCCGCTCTTCATGGTAGCCGCGGGATACCGCTTGATGGACCGAGTGGTGGTCGGTGTGGCCGCCTATCCGACGTCGGGGTTTGGGGCTGGGTACTCGAAGGTCGCTTCACTCGGTGGGCAGGATTTGAGTTTCCGAATCTTCCTCATCGAGGCGGCCCCCGCGGTGGCGGTGACAATCGCGGAGCACTTCTCGGTCGGCCTGGGATACCGCATCACCTACGCCCGAGAGTCGCGCCACGCGCCAACCGGCCCCGGAACCGTCGGGGACCAGGTGCTCACCGGAACGAACTTCGCGGGTTTTCACCTCGGCTTGCACTACCAGCCGGATCCAGACTGGGAGTTCGGCCTTACCTACCGTTCGCAGGTGACCGCCTCGCTGAGCGGTAACACCACGGTGAGCAACGCTCAGGGCAGTCAAGTGCTGCCCACCGTGTCCTCGTTCTCATCGCCGCACGCCCTTCGCTTCGGGGTCTCCCATGCGCTGTTGAATGGCAAGGCTCTGGTGGCGATGGATCTCAAGTACCTCCTCTATTCGCTCTCCAACAAACAGCTGGTGTTCACCACACCGGGCGGAACCACCACCACGCCCCTCAATTGGAACGACGTGTTTTCGGCGAGCGTCGGCTTCGAGTATCGGCTTAGCAATTGCGCACTTCGCGCGGGCTACGCCATCTCCCAGTCCGCAACACCGGATTCGACCGCGAACTATTTCACCGCACCCCCGGGGGTGATCAATTCGTTTCACGCGGGCTTGGGCTTGTTGTACGACAATTGGGAATTCGATCTGGGTGGCCTGTACGCTTTCGGAGGCAAAGACGACGTACAGCCGAGCCAGGCGAGTCAATCGGCGGCAGGTCGCTATCACCTGGACACCTGGATGTTCGGATTGTCCGCCACCTTCAAGCTCTAGCTTCTCAGCGCGGCACTTTCGGCGCCTTGCATCCGGATGGCTGCGGTGACACGTTCCTGGGCGATGAGCATCCGGTACCGGCTTAGCAATGGGCTGACGATCGTCTTTCAGGAGCAGCACGCCGCGCGGGTTGCCGCTTTCCAAGCTTGGGTCAACGCTGGCAGTGCCGACGAGAGACCGGATCAGGCAGGTCTTGCACACGTCCACGAGCACATGCTCTTCAAGGGTACCGCTCGGCGTGGCCCGGGCGAAATTGCCCAGGACGTCGAGGCCCACGGTGGAGAAATCAATGCCTGGACTTCATTCGACCAAACCGTCTACCACCTGGTGATCGCCAGCCAATTCGCCCGCGACGGCATCGACATCCTGGCGGACGCGCTGCGCAACTCCGCGTTCGATCCCGAGGAACTGCGCCGCGAGATAGAAGTGGTGTGCGAGGAAATCAAGCGCACCGACGACTTGCCTTCGCGGCGCGCCTCTCGAGACCTCTTCGCCACCGCGTACCAGGTGCATCCCTATGGGCGCCCGGTGATCGGCTCCGAACGGACGGTACGCAGCTTCACTCGGGACAAGGTGCTCGAGTTCTACCAGCGCTTCTATGCGCCCGAGAACGTGGTTGTGGCCGTTGCCGGCGACTTGGATCCAGCGCAGCTTCGCGATTGGATCGAGAGCGCGTTCGGGGGACCCTGGAACCGTCCCCATCGAGACCCCGATCCACGACCGCAGGAGCCCGCACCCAACGGCCGACGCCTTTTGCCGTCGGAGACGGACACCAAGGAAGCGCACCTTCACCTCGCATTCCACATCCCGTCGGTGGAACATCCCGACGCCCCTGCCCTCGACGCCTTGGCGATGCTGCTGGGGCAAGGAGAATCATCGCGTCTGGTGCTGGAGCTCAAACGGCGCCGCAGCCTGGTCAACAACATCCGGGCCCACGCTTACACGCCTCGAGATCCGGGCCTGCTCACGGTCGCGCTCACCGCCCCTTCGTCGAAGGCATCGGAGGCGCTCGAGCAGTCGGTGGCGCAAATTGCGGACCTGCCGTCGAGATTGGTGGACGTCGAGGAGCTCGCTACCGTGCAGGCGCTGATCGAGTCTGAGGCGGTCTACCAGCGGGAAACGGTTCAGGGATTGGCGCGCAAATTGGGATTCTACGAATCCGCCGCGGGCGGACTCGAGAGGGAGCCCGAGTATTACCAGCGCATCGCTGCGTTGACGGCCGACGACATCCGTGACGTCGCCCGCAAATACCTGCGCTTGGATCAAGTGGTGCTCACCGGCCTCTTTCCCAACGGCACCTCGCCAAGCCGCGACGAGATGGACCGGCGGGTCGACGAGGGGAGCCGGGCGCAGGTATCGCCGCGCGTCGCCCGGCGCCCGAAGTCGGAGGTAAGGGTGAATGCCCCAACCTCGGCCCCGCTGTTTGGACAGGGAGATGCGTCGGGAGTGATGATCGAGAAACTTCCGTCCGGTGCCACCGTGCTGATCCGCCGCGAGCACGCGGTGCCGCTGTTCGCGGTGCGGGCGACGTTTCTGGGCGGCCTCCGATACGAGAACGAGGATACGAGCGGCTTGACCACGCTGCTTGCACGAATGATGACCCGGGGAACCAAAACCCACAGCGCCGAGGAGATCTCCCATCTGCTGGACGCCTATGCCGGCTCGATGTCCGGTCAAGGCGGGCGCAACTCGCTGAGCCTGCGCGGCGAGTTTCTGTCCCGTCACTTCGAGAAAGCCTTTGCGTTGTTTCTTGACTGCTTGCTCAATTGCACCTTCCCCGAGAGCGAGTTCCAACGCGAGCGCGCGTTGCTTCTGCAAGACATCCTCACCCGCGAAGATCAGCCGTCCGCGGTGACGTTCGACCTGTTCACCCGTACGCTCTATCGCCATCACCCGTATCGGCTTCCGCTACTCGGAGAGCAGGCGGCGGTGGCAACGCTGACTCCCGAAGATTTGCGCCGATATCAGGCGGAGTTCATGAATCCGTCTCAGATGACCCTTTCGGTGGTTGGCGATGCCCCAATCGACCGCTTGATGGCGATGATTCAGGAGGCATTCGGAACTGGGGGGAGAACCGCCGCTTCGCCAATGATTCCCTCGGAACCTCCGGTGCACGAAAGGCGCGAGGCAAGAAAGGCGTTGCAGCGCGAACAATCCCACCTGGTCCTCGGTTTCCTCGGAGCGCGGGTAACCGATCCGTGGCGCTACCCGCTGGAGGTCCTCTCCACCGTCCTGTCGGGCCAGGGAGGGCGCTTGTTTGTGGAGCTGCGCGACAAACGGTCGATGGCATACAGCGTCACCAGCTTCTCGGTGGAAGGGGTGGACCCCGGATATTTCGGGGTCTACATCGGGACCAGCCCGCAGAAGCTCGATCAGGCCGGGGACGCGATTCGAGCCGAGCTGGACCGTCTTCGCACCGAGGCGATTTCCGACCGCGAGCTGGATCGCGCCAAACAAAATCTGATCGGGGTTCACGAGATTGGACTTCAACGCAACAGCGCTCGTGCGGCATTGCTCGCCTTGGACGGTTGTTACGGCGTGGGCTTGGAGAACTTCGCTCGCTACGCCGAGCGAATTGCCGCGATTACCGCTCAGGACGTCAAAGACGTCGCTCGGCGAATCATCGATTTCGAGAGGAGCGCGCTTGTCGTCGTCGGACCGTGAATCGGTTGGCGATGTCGAATACGTTTCGCTGATCGCCGAGGTTCCCGAGTCGGAGGTTGAACGAGCAGAAATGGTTTTACATGACAGCGGTGCGCTGGGATTGGAGGTGCAGGACCCTAGCTTGTTGCCGATGCCTGGCCGTTCCATGGTTGCGACGGGGGCGGCGCGCGTGACCGGGTATTTCCTCGGGTTGAGCGCCGCGTTCCAGGCCGAGCAGCGGTTGCGCGCTGCTTTGCCCGGCGTCAGCCTTACTCGCGCAACGGTACCGTCCGAAGATTGGTCCGTGTCTTGGAGGGCTTCCATCAAGCCTGTCCGGGTAGGGCGCCTTTGGGTGGGGCCGCCCTGGGAAGACCCCGACCCCGACAGCATCTCGGTGGTCATCGATCCCAAGATGGCATTTGGGACCGGCGACCATCCCACCACCGGTCTGTGTCTGCAGGCGATCGATGAATACCTGCGAAGTCATCGAGATGCCGAGGTGCTCGACGTGGGCACGGGAAGCGGCGTGCTGGCAATTGCAGCCCGGAAGTTGGGAGCTCGTCGCGCGGTCGCCGTGGACACTGACCCCATCGCGGTCGCAAACGCGAAGGAAAACGCACTGCGAAACGGCATCGCCGACATCGAGCTGATTCTCGGGACGCTTGAGGCCGTGAGCGATGATTTCGATCTGGTGGTCGCCAACATCCTGGCGAATACCTTGGTCGAGCTCGCTCCCAGACTCGCGGAAGCCACCCGGCATCGATTGGTGTTGGCGGGCGTCCTGGTCGAGCAACAGCAAGAGGTGATTCGGGCGCAGCGCCCCCACGGCCTGGAGCTTTGTCGCGTGGAGCAGTGTGGCGAATGGGTACGACTTGATTTCGACCGAGCCTCGCCGGCCGTCGAATGATTCGAGTCTTTCATCCAATCGCGGAGGAGCGCCCGAGTAAGCTAAGGATACAAGGGGAGCGTTTCCACTACCTGGCCCGAGTGCTGCGGGTGGGAGCTGGAGACTCGCTGCAGGTGTTTGACGGGAAAGGTCGTACCTTTGCCGCGCGAGTGCTCTCTATCGGCACCGATGAGCTGGAGCTCGAGCTGGCGCCGGCTCAAACCGCGGCTCGAGCGCCTCCGGTTGTCCTTATTCAAGGAATGCCAAAGGGGGAAAAACTGGACTGGATTCTTCAGAAGGGCACAGAGTTGGGGGTAGCGAGCATCGCGCCGGTGGCGATGCGACATTGCGTCGCCAAACTCCGCCCCCCGCAAGTCGAGCAGCGACGCCAAAGGTGGCAACGGATCGCGGAAGAGGCCGCTCGCCAGTGCGGCAGAGCGGACGTTCCCAGCATTCTGCCCTACCAGCCACTCTCAGACGCGATTCGACGATTGCCACCGGGCACTCGCCTGTTGGTGCTCGATGAGCGGGAAACCAGCGTCAGGCTCGGTCAAGGCCTCGCGTCTTTGGGCGACACCGATGCGCCGCTCGCGTTGATTGTCGGACCCGAGGGCGGACTTCACCCCAGCGAGCTGCGCGAGCTGCTCGAAGCCGGTGGAGTGTCCGTCGGTCTCGGGCGTCGCGTTCTGCGGACGGAAACCGCTTCTCTGGCCGCGTTGGCGGTAATCCTCCACGTGACAGGTGATCTCGGATAGACACCCACTTCTTGAAATGCGCCGCAGGAAGGTCTGTGATGCAAAACGATCGGAGGGTTTTGTGCCGAAGTGCCCCAAATGTGGCGCCCTGGTGGAAAGCTTGGGCAACTGCCCCAACTGCCTGCCGACCGCAACCCGACCTCCCCAGGTCCGGCCACTGATGCGCGAGGAGTTGAAGCGCACCGGGGGCACTCCGTCGGCGGCGACCAGCTCGCCTTTCCCGTCTTTGCCCCCGATGCCCCGTACGCCTCCTACGATTGCCCGAGCCCCTGTAACCCCCGGCATCGGGGTTCGCGCTTCTACGGTGCCTCCGCGCGTCGCGGCAAACGTCGCTCCGCCCGCTGCGCAGGTCCCGAAGTCCAACCCAGCGACGCCGAGGCCCGCCCTCCAAGCGGCAGCTTCAGCTCCATCTTCGATGCCCAAGAGCCCGTCGGGGGCGGAGAACGCCCGCATCATTCAGAACGCGGCCCGAAAGCCGAGCGTAACGCTCCCCGGCTTGACGGCGAACGAAGGGGCGGCCCCGTCCCACAACGTCGTGCCACCCGCTCAGAAAAGCGTTGCTCCGATCCGGCAGCCTCTTCCGCGAGCGGTTCCGCAGATCCCCGATCCCCTCGACCGGGACCCGGCAGACGTGCTGTTTCGCCTTCCCGAGCCCGCGCTGAAGACCGCCTCGGCGATGAACGAGGTTCGTGCGCAGCCGGCGGGAGTCATTCGCCGAGTCCTCGCTTGGTTGGTGGATGCGTCCTTGGTCCTGATCATCGTCGCGGTTTATCTGCGGATCGCGACCGCGATTCTCGGTACAAGGACAGTCGCCACAGGGCTCAAGGGGCTGGACCACTACGTGGCTACAATCCGCGCCTGGCAGTCGATTCTGGTGCCGGGAATGATTCTCGGCCTGGTGCTGGCGATCGCCTACGCGGCCGCGTTCGCGGTTCTGCGAGCCGGCGCAACCCCGGGTCGCTCGCTGATGAGAATTCAGCTCATCGATCGAAACGGCTCTTCACCATCGCCGGCGCGAACCATTTTTCGAGCGATCCTCTCCAGCGTGTCCTTCGCAAGCTTCCTCGGGGGAATCTGGCTCGCGCTGTTCGACCGGCGCGGGCAGACACTGCACGACCGGCTCACCTCGACTTTCGTGGTGCGATTGCACTGACGCGCCCCGCAACTTCGGGTTTCTATGCCAGCTCGCCTCGCGCAATACCTGGTTGCCCATGGACTCGTCGACGCGAGGCAGGCGGACGAGAGCCTTCGCACGCTGAAAACCCAAGGGGGTGCGCTCGACACCGTTTTGCTCGAGCGCGGGCTCGTCTCGGAAGAGCGGCTGTTGCATGCGCTGAGCGAACTGACCGGGCAACAGCCAGTCAACCTCGCGGAATTTGAAATCAATGATTCGGTAAAATCCCTCATCCCTCCAAGGGTTGCGGACCGATTGGGGATCGTCCCGCTGTCGGTGGAGAACGACGTTCTCCACGTCGCTTGCACCTATCCGGTCGCCACCGGCGAGCTGAGCGAAATGGGCTTCCTGCTCGGCAAGAAACTGCAGCTGTGGGTAGCGCTGGAGGTTCGGATTCGCCAATGGCTCAACGGCCTCTACCGACAGCCGCTGGCACCGCGATACTCGAAATTGATTGGGGCCTTGACGCCGGAGTCCGCCGGTCCCGCCTCCACGGCGGTCCGCGAGATGAGTCTGGAGGAGGTGTTGGCCCTCGAGATGGTCGAGCAGCTGGCCAGCTCGGTGATCGCAGAACCCATTCCCCTGCAACTGAAAAAAGCCGAGGCCCGGGGGGATGCCGAGGGAGCACGAGCCAAAGCAGCGGTCCGTGCCAGAGCGGCCAAGGATTCCGACCAGATTTCCGACTGGTCGCTGCAGTGGGCTCGGGAAGCTCTGCGAAAGGTACAGCGCGAACCCGAAGCGGCGCTTCAAGTGGCCCTGGACTTCGCGGAAGAAACTTTCGAATTCGTTGCCGCGTTTTCGGTTCACCAGGGCATGGCCTGGGGACGGGAGGTGCGTGGGTCGGGGTGGGTCCGAGAGGACGTTCGAAGAATCGCCATTCCTCTCGACGTGTTCTCAGTGTTCCGCACGGTAACGCTCAGCCGTGGCAGCTACATCGGTCCGACCCCTGCCGATGCCTTCAGCGGAATGTTCCTACAACGGCTGCGTCGCTCTCCGCGAGTCATTTTCCTGTTTCCCGTCGAGGGCAAGGGAAACGTGGTGCTCATTTTGTATGCGGATCACGGGAGCAACTCGGTGAGCCAACGAAAGCTCTCGGAGCTTCTGTTGTTCTGTCAAGCCCTTCCGTCCGCCCTCTCCCAGCTGGCTCCTCCCACGCCCACCGCGACGGCGCGCTCCTCCGCACCGAGAGCCACCGCAAAGGCGGAAGACTTCCCCGCGCTCTTGGCACAGCTGACCGGACCCGACGCGAGCGAGCGCGCGATCGCACTCGAGGCGTTGGCGACCCGGCCTGCCGTGTTCGCCCCGAAATTGGCGGCTCAATTCCCCGGCCCAAGCGCGTGGTCGCGCCGGCTTGTCTCCTCCCTGCCAGATGCGCGTGAGCTTGGACCTGTCCCCGCCGCGCTGGTTCACCTCGGAGCGGCCGGAGCCCAAGCTTTGGCGCCGCTGCTGGACTCCAGCCAGCTCGATACTCGCTACTGGGCCGCGTTGACCGCCGGCAGCCTTCCCGCGCCAGAGTTGATCGACGGCCTTCGCCGAGCTCTGTTCGATCCCGATCCAGACGTTGCATCCGCGGCCAGAGCCGCCGCGACAGCCTTCACCCACCTGCCCCAGCTCGGGCCAGTGGTCGGCGAGCTGCGGCGCAGCCTCACCAATCGCGACGGCGAGCGGCGCGCCAAGGCCGCCCAAGCGCTGGGGGCGCTGCACGACCGTGCGGTGATCGACGGCCTGATCGGGATGCTCGGTTCCGATGACGCCCAATGTGCCCAGGCGGCCGCCCAGGCACTCGCGCAAATCACCAAGGTATCCTTCGGAACCGATGCCCGTCAGTGGATTCACTGGTGGGCGCAGAACCGCCGCTCACCGGCCCCCTAAACCCAAGCGCCGGAGTTGAGTCGGGAAGTCGGCGGCGGATCGAAACCGCTCGGCGCGCAAGCCCAGTGAGCGCGCCGCCTCGACGTACTCGGGAATGTCGTCGAAGAAGGCCGTCGCCTCGGCCGGAGTGCCCAATCGCCGCAGGGCTTCGATGAAGATTGCTGGCTCCGGCTTCATCATCCGCAACTCGTGAGAAAAAAGAAGCTGATCGAAGGCCTTGAGTATCGGCAGTTGCGCTTGGAAATGGCCGGTGTGCAAAGCGTTGGTGTTCGACAACGCGCCGAGCTTTACCTTCCCGACCAATCCTTCGACTTGCCGGACCATCGGTTCATTGACGCGGAAGTGGCAGTTCCACAGCTCGCCAAATTGATCCGAGCTTAGATTCAAACCAAGCGCTCCGCACACCGCGGACCGAATCTCGTCCGGCTCGAGCTCGCCCCGATGAACGTCGTTCCACAGCCTTCCTCCAATGCGCGCTTCCACCTCTGGCGCGGAAATGCCCGCCCGCTCACCCATGCAGCGAAAGAGAAGTTGATTGTCGTGAAAGATCAGTACGTTGCCGAGGTCGAGGAGGACCGCTTGAATGCGTGCCGTCACAGCTTGTCTCGCTCCTTGCGCGCGCCCTGCGCCGAGAGAAAGCCTACTCGCGGCGAGCAGTAGCACCAATGCCAGCTATAGCTTGACACCTCTCGTGCGATAGTGCTCCAACGCCCGCCGTGGATCAGGATCTGCAAGTGAAGACCTACCTGCCTGCCTACAGTCTCGGGCAGGCTCGCCGGCGAGCTGCGATGTTGCTGCTGGCTTCGACCGCCGTGGCATCGATTTTCGTCGCGTTGATCTTCCTGGCGGTGCTCAAAGGCGAGTGGATGACGAGCGCATTCTCGGCGGTCGTCGAGTACATGTTCCGACAACCCGTTTGGGCGATAGCGGCCGCCACTTCTCCGCTCGCCGCCGCGCTGTTGGTGGGGTACGGGTACATGCAGCGGGCGATGCGACGGCGAAGGGTGGAACAGGAAACGGCAATCCCCTCCCGCCGGGCTCAGAACCGCGCATGAATCCAGATGGATTCCCCAGGCGACCAAGATCCTTTGCGGGAGCGCCTTCGGCGGTTGGAGGAGGTGGCGCGGACCGGGGGAGGAACCGATCGGATTCAGAAGCAGCACGAAGCGGGGAAGTTGACCGCGCGCGAGCGAATCGACCTGCTGCTGGATCCGAACAGCTTCTGCGAGCTCGACAAATTCGTCACCCACCGCGCCACGGATTTCGGGATGGCGGAGAAGAAAGTCCCCGGAGACGGCGTGACCACCGGCTACGGAACGGTGGACGGAAGACAAGTCTTCGTCTTCGCCCAGGACTTCACCGTCTTCGGAGGGTCACTCTCCAGCTCTCACGCGCGGAAAATCTGCAAGGTGATGGATCTGGCCACCGAAGTCGGTGCGCCGATCGTCGGGTTGAACGACTCGGGCGGAGCGAGAATTCAAGAGGGAGTCGAGAGCCTTGCCGGATATGCGGAAATCTTCCTGCGCAACACCTTGACCTCGGGCGTGGTTCCGCAAATTTCCCTGATCCTCGGGCCGTGCGCCGGGGGAGCGGTGTACTCGCCGGCGATCACCGACTTCATCATCATGGCGCGGGACACCTCTTACATGTTCATCACCGGGCCGGACGTGATCAAGACGGTCACCCACGAAGAGGTGAGCAAAGAGAACCTGGGCGGCGCCATGGCGCACAATCAGAAATCGGGCGTGGCGCACTTTGCAGCCGAAAACGAGGAGCAAGCGATTCAGCTCGCTCGCGAGCTGCTGTCGTTTTTGCCGTCGAACAACGCCGAGGATCCACCGGTCGCTCCAAACCAGGATGACCCCAACCGGACCGTCGAATCCCTGAAGACCGTTGTTCCCAACAACCCCAACAGGCCCTACGACATCAAGCAAATCGTCTCCGCGGTGGTGGACCGCGGCCACTTTCTGGAGGTCCAGGAGCATTTCGCCAGGAACATGGTGATCGGCTTTGCTCGCCTTGGCGGCCGGTCGGTGGGTATCGTCGCCAACCAGCCCGAGGTCTTGGCCGGCTGCCTGGACATCGATGGCTCGGTGAAGGGAGCGCGCTTCGTCCGCTTCTGCGATTGCTTCAACATTCCGCTGATCACCTTCGTGGACGTGCCCGGCTTTTTGCCCGGCACCAGCCAAGAGTGGGGCGGCATCATCAAACACGGCGCCAAGTTGTTGTACGCCTTCGCCGAGGCGACGGTGCCGAAAATCACCGTGATCACCCGCAAAGCGTACGGAGGCGCGTACGACGTGATGGCCTCGAAGCACATCCGCGCGGACATCAACTACGCCTACCCCACCGCGGAGATCGCGGTGATGGGACCCGAGGGCGCCGTCAACATCATCTTCAGAAACGAGCTGAGCGCGGCGCGGGACGCGGCCGACGAGAAGGTTCGGCTGGTTGCCGACTACCGGGATAAGTTCGCCAACCCCTACAAGGCCGCCGAGCTTGGCTACATCGACGAAGTCATCCATCCAGAAGAAACTCGCCCGAAGCTGATTCGCGCTCTGACGATGCTGGCCAACAAGCGACAGGAGAATCTGCCGCGCAAGCACGGCAACATCCCGCTCTGATGTTCAAGTTTCGGAAAATTCTGATCGCCAATCGCGGCGAAATCGCGGTTCGGGTGATCCGCACTTGCCGCGAGCTCAAGGTGGCAACCGTCGCCGTCTATTCGGAAGCAGATCGCACTTCGCTTCACGTCCAATACGCCGATCAGGCTTACTGCCTTGGACCACCGCCCGCGCGAGACAGTTACCTGGCCGTCGATCGGATCATCGAGGCCGCGAAGAAATCCGGGGCCGATGCGATCCATCCCGGATACGGCTTTCTCTCGGAGAACCCGGCGCTGGTCCGGGCTTGCGAAAGAGCTGGGATCGTCTTCATCGGCCCGCCGGCGTCGGCGATGGAGGCGATGGGCGAAAAAACTCGCGCCCGGGCCCAGATGACTCGCGCCGGAGTCCCGGTGGTGCCCGGCACCATCGAGCCGCTGCGGTTGTTGGAGCAGGCGAAGGAAGTCGCGCAAAAGTTCGGCTACCCGGTGATGCTCAAGGCGGCAGGCGGCGGCGGCGGCAAGGGGCTCAGAAAGGTGGACCGGGCCGAAGATCTGCCATCCGCCTGGCAGGCCGCCAAATCGGAAGCGTCCAGCTCCTTCGGCAACGAAGCGGTGTACATCGAAAAGTACCTGGACAAGCCGCACCACATCGAGATTCAGGTGTTCGCCGACTCCTACGGCAATTGCATTCACCTCAATGAGCGGGAGTGCTCCGCGCAGCGGCGGCATCAGAAGGTGATCGAGGAGACTCCGTCTCCGATTATTTCGGCGGCGGTGCGGGAGGCGATGGGACGGGTGGCGATCAAGGCGGCCAAGGCGGTCGGCTACGTGGGTGCCGGCACCGTGGAGTTCCTCGTCGATGTGCATCGCAACTTTTACTTCCTGGAAATGAACACCCGGCTCCAGGTGGAGCACCCGGTGACCGAGTGGGTGATCGGCCAGGATCTGGTCGCCTGGCAAATCAAGATCGCCCAGGGGGAGCGGCTTCCCATGGGGCGAACGCTTTCACCACGCGGTCACGCGATCGAAGCGCGGATTTATGCCGAAGACCCATCCCGAAATTTCCTCCCGTCGCCCGGGGTAATTCGCTACCTCAGCGTTCCCTCCGGCCCCTGGATCCGGGACGACAGCGGAGTCTACGCCGGTTGGACGGTGTCCACCTTTTACGATCCGATGATCGGCAAACTCTCGGCCTGGGCTCCTACCCGAGAGGAAGCAATCCAAAGACTGCGGCGCGCGCTGCGCGAGTACGTGATCAAGGGAATCACCACCAACATCCACTTCCTCGAAGCAGTGCTCGAGCATCCCCAATTCGTCGCCGGCGACTACGACACTGGGCTGCTCACGCGCGACAGCCAGAAGTTGATCAAGCAGGATACCCGCGATTTAGAGGAGGTCGCGATCATCGCTGCGGCGATCAACGCCGAACTGCGCAACCTCAAACGGCCCTCCCTCGCTCAAGCAGCGGTGGTGCAACGACCTTCCGGGTGGCGTTTCTCCGGCCGCTTTGCCCGGCGGCGAACCCGGTTCGGGGAGTAAGCCCGATGCGTTATTACGCAATCTTGTCCGGCGCAGCCGACCCGATCGCGGTGGACGTCGAACGAAGTGAGCGGAACTGGAGCGTGACCATCGCTGGCCGCACCCATGAAGTCGATGCAGCCACGCTCCCCAATGGGGCGTTGTCCCTGTTCATCGGGGACGCTTCTTACACCGTTGAATTCGACGGCGAGGGACACGCAATTTCTGCGCTGGTCAAAAATCAGGAGATTCGGCTAGAGCTGGTTGACGCGCGAAGTTGGCGGGAGAGCCAGAATCGGCAACCGGCGCTCAGCGGACGGCAGGTGGTCAGCGCCCCCATGGGTGGCAAGGTAGTGAGGGTGCTGGTCGAGGTGGGCAGCACCGTCGTGGTGGGCCAGGGGCTGATGGTGATCGAAGCGATGAAGATGGAAAACGAGCTCAAAAGCCCGAAAACCGGGAAGGTGGTGGAGCTCAACGCGCGGGAAGGAAGCGCGGTCGAGAACAACGCGCTGCTGGTGGTTATAGAGTAGGCCCGCTGCTGCGAGGCGCTCATGAATTGCGCACAGTGCGGTTCGCCGCTTGGCTCCGATGCCCTGTATTGCTCCCGTTGCGGGGCGGCGGTGGCAGCGCCCTCGGTGGCGGTCGCCCACCCGGCGGTAACTCAGGCCAGCCCGACGCTGTCCAGTCCCACCGTCGTCCCCGCGTCGCCGGCTCCGTCGCGGATCAGTCCCTTGGCGATCGCCAGCGTGGTCTTCGGCGCTCTGTCTTGGATGACTCTGCCCGTGCTGGGCGCGATCGCAGCGGTGGTTACCGGCCACCTGGCGCGGGGCGAGATCGAACGCTCCGGAGGACTCTTGGGAGGCCGCGAGTTCGCCACCGTGGGCTTGATCCTCGGGTACGTTCAGCTCGGTTTGGTTTTGTTCGCCGCGATGCTGTTCTTGATGGTGCTGATCCTCGGGATTCGGCTCAGCGGCATTTCCGTATAAGGGCGCCATGTCGACTTGGAAGAAAGAGAAGGTTCGGTGGGAGCGGGAGGTTTTGGAAAAATCTCGCGCGCGTTCGCCCGAGCGGCTGCCTCGGTTTTCGACTTCGAGCGGAGTGCAGATTGAGCCGCTGTATACGCCCGACGCAGCGCCCGAGGACCAGTACCTCGAGCGGTTGGGTTTTCCGGGAGAGTACCCGTTCACCCGCGGGATCCAGGCGACGATGTACCGCGGTCGATTCTGGACGATGCGCCAATACGCGGGCTTCGGAGGCGCGGAGGAGGCAAACCAGCGCTACCACTACTTGCTGCGCTCCGGACAAACCGGGCTCTCGGTCGCCTTCGACTTGCCGACGCAAATGGGTCTGGATGCCGACCATCCCCGCGCCAAGGGAGAAGTGGGAAAGGTGGGCGTCGCGATCAGCTCCTTGGCCGACATGGAAGCCTTGTTGAAAGGCATTCCCCTGGAAAAAGTCTCGACGTCGATGACGATCAACGCCACCGCGTCGATTCTTCTGTGCCTCTACGCGGCGGTGGCCGAAGGAGCTGGAGTCAACCTGGAACAGCTTTCGGGCACGGTGCAAAACGACATCCTCAAGGAGTATGTGGCCCGGGGAACGTACATCTACCCGCCTCGGCCATCGCTGCGCTTGGTGACGGATCTCTTTGGCTTCTGCGCGAAGCGAATACCGAAGTGGAATCCGATCTCGATCAGCGGCTACCACATCCGGGAAGCCGGCTCGACCGCTGCTCAGGAAATCGCTTTCACCCTGGGCGACGGGATCGCCTACGTTGAAGCGGCATTGAAAGCCGGACTGGAGCTGGACGCCTTCGCCGCCCGGCTGTCCTTCTTCTTCAACGTGCACAATCACTTCCTCGAGGAAATCGCCAAGTTCAGAGCCGCGCGCCGCCTCTGGGCGCGGATCATGAAGGAGCGCTTCAAGGCAAAGGACCCGAGATCGATGGCGCTGCGGTTTCACGCTCAAACGGCTGGATCGACCCTCACCGCCCAGCAACCCGACAACAACGTGGTGCGCGTGGCGTTGCAGGCGATGGCAGCGGTGTTGGGCGGCTGTCAGTCGCTGCACACCAATTCACGCGACGAAGCGCTGGCATTGCCGAGCGCGGACGCGGCCCGGCTCGCCCTGCGCACTCAGCAGATCATCGCCTACGAATCCGGAGCTGGGGACACGGTGGATCCGTTGGGCGGCGCCTATGCGATAGAGCGGCTAACCGACGAGCTCGAGGGGAAAGCCGAGGAGTACCTTGCGAAGATCGACAGCATGGGCGGCATGGTGGAAGCGATCGGTCGTGGGTACCCGCAGAAGGAAATCGAGGACGCGGCCTTCGCTGCACAGCGGCAAATTGAAAACGGCGAATCGATCGTGGTGGGTGTGAACGCGTTCCAGGCGGAGGAGGCTCCGCAAGCCGACTTGCTGCGGGTGGATGAATCGGTGGCAGCGCGCCAGGTGGAACGACTGCAGCGGCTCCGCTCGCGGCGCGATCGCGACCGGGTGCTGCGTTCCCTGGATCGGTTGCGCAGTTCCGCCAAAGGCCGAGAGAATCTAATTCCCCACATCTTCGACTCGGTGAGGGCATTGGCGACCCTGGGGGAGATTTCCGACGCGCTTCGGGAAGTCTTTGGTGAGCAGAGAGAGCAGGTCGCGCTCTGAGTAGGGCTTCGCCCGCGGCGGTGTGCAAAGGGGGCAGGTCGTACCAAGAGCAGGTTTGTCCCTACAATGTGGCGCTGCGCCAGCTGCATGCCGAACACACCTCCAGAACCCAAACCCGCCTCGGCGCTGCCCGGCTCCGGAGACTTGTCGAAGACTTCGGCGTTTCAGCTGTACTTTCTCGCGTCCACGGCGAACGAGAGCGGAATCCTCTCTTTCCGATTGCCGGATTGTGAAATCCAGGTCGCCTTCCGCAAGGGAACGCCGGAGCGAATCGAGTCCTCGCATCCAGCGGATGGCCTGGCCAGGTTCCTTCTGCAGCAGAAAGTCGTCCAGCCCGAGCAGATTGAGCAGGCGGAGCGCGCCGCGGGCGACTTCGGTGGCGACCTGCTGACCGCGCTGCTCGGACTGAAGCTGTTGCCCGTGGACACCGCTTTCGAACATCTGGCGCGACGGGCGGCGCTTTTGCTCGGCAGGGCGGTCACCGCTCAGAATGGCAGCTTCGCCTTTCGCTCTGAACAGCTGCCACCCCATCGGGCGACGAGCATCGGAACCCGGTGGGGGCTTTTGGTGGAGGTGGTGCGGCGAATGTCGCTCGTGGAGATCCGGCGGCGCCTTGCACCCATCCTGGAGCTCCCGGTGCAGAAGGCGCTCGGATCCGGATTCATCGCCGAGTTGCACCTCAATGCACAGGAGATGCGGGCCCTAAGTCGGGTAGATGGCTCGAGGTCCCTAAAGCAGCTTCTCCAAACATTTCCGCAGGACTCCGAAACTCTCGAGCGGCTCCTGTTTCTTCTCAAAGAGCTTCATGGCCTTTCGTTCCGATCCGCGCCCCCGATGCTGGAGCGAAAGACGCCGGACGCCTCTCCCGCCCAACCGCAGCAGAAAACCGCTCCCGCCGAGAAACCGACGGAGGTTCCGACCGCGGCGGTCGCAGCCTCAAACGCGGTGGCCCAACTTCCCTCTTCCGCCGCGCCTTCAGCGCCCCCTGCGAGTAGCCACAGCGGGTTGGCCGAGCTTCGCGCCAAGGTCGCAGGCCTCAAAGAGCAGAATCATTTCCAGGTTCTCGGCCTCAACGAAAAGGCGAATCCAGCGGCGATTCGGACCGCTTATTTCAGGCTCGCGAAGATCCTGCATCCGGACACTCTGCCGCCCAACGCCCCGGCCGAGATGGCGAGCCTAAAAAGCCAGCTGTTCGCAGCGATCGGAGAGGCGTACCGCAAACTGTCAAACGACGAGAGCCGCGCCAATTACCTGGAGAGCCTAAAGAGCGGCAGCGCGGAACAGGTGGACGTCGCACAAATATTTCGGGCGGAGGAAACTTTTGAGAAGGGTTGCGCCCTGATCAAGGTGAAGAGGTATTCCGAGGCTATCGAGCAGTTGGATGAAGCCATCGCAGGCAATCCCCAGGAAGGCGAGTTTTATGCGTGGCGCGGGTACGCCAAGTTTCTTATCTCGACCCAATCGTCGGAATGCTTCCGGGAAGCCCAGAAGGATTTTCAGCAAGCACTGAAGTTGAACGAACGCGCTGCGCCCATACACTACCTGCTGGGGGAAGTGGCGCGCATTCGAGGAGACGTGGCGGGCGCGGTCAAGCATTACCACCGAGCGTTGGAGTTGCACCCCGACTACCTGGATGCCAGGCGACAATTGCGGTTCGTCAGCTCCAAGCGGTGAGGTGAATTGGAGTTAGAACGATTTCACCGCGCCGACGATCGCGTAGCCACAAAAGAGGAGCCCGGCCGCCTTCCGCAGCGCGCGCCCCGGCAGCCGCGGACCTAACCAGCGCCCCACGACGACTGCGAGCACCGTTCCCAGCCACAAGCCCAAGGTGGCGCCGATGAAGACCTGGAACGGGGCGCGGAACCGTGCGACCAATGCCGCGGATCCAACCTGGGTGGCGTCGCCCCACTCGGCCGCAAATATCAACCCGAAGGTCGTCAATGCGGTTCGGTGGGTGGGAATAGTCTTCTCGGCGCTCAGATCCGACTCTTTCTCCTCTTTGAAAAGCAACATTAATCCAAAGAACAGGAAGACCGCGGCGGTCACCCACTGCACCGCTCGGGCCGGCAACAGCGCCAGGATGGACCCTAATCCCACCGCGATCGCGCCTTGCGCCACGAACGCCGTGCACGCACCGACTAATACCGGCAGCGCCTGGTAGCGGGCCGACAGCAGAAGCACGGTATAGAGCGTCTTATCCCCAAGCTCTGCCAGGAATATCAGGGCCAAGCTGGTGAGGAGCGGCGTGAAATTGGGCATTGGATATTCTTAATGCCCGTTAGAGTACGGATATGGCTCACGTGCACAAGGACCAAGTGAAGCTGTTAAACCGCGTCCGGCGAATTCGCGGGCAGGTGGACGCGATTGAGAAAGCCATTCACGAAGAGGACAAGTGCGGCGATCTCCTTCAGCTGATTGCCGCGGCCCGGGGGGCCATGAATAGCCTGATGTCGGAAGTGGTCGAGGGGCATGTGCGTTTTCACGTCGTGGATCCGTCGGAAAATCCCAAATCGTCGCGCAGCCGCGCGGCTCAGGAGCTGCTGGTGGTGTTGAAGCGATATATGGGCTAGCTGGGCTCTTGGACGAGGCTGGCCAGATCGTCCCTCGCCCGCGCGAGTCGGCGCTGATCCTCATCGGCTGAACGTTTGGCCTGCTCCGCGTTTTGGCGGGCTTGTCGCGCAGAATGTTCGGCGCGGGTGGCAATCTGTTCGAGGTGCGCGGCCAGCGCTTGAGAACGCTGCACCTTGCGCTCCCAATCGCCGACCTCGTGCTCTGCCGCGCGTCGTTCGGCCGCGGCTCGCTTATTTTCTTCCCGCTTCTTGCCCTCCGCGGTTCGCTCCAGGTCCGGCTTGCCCTTAACCTTGGGCGCGGCCTTGGGTGGGGGGCCAACCTCGCTCATCTCCAACGAGCCCGGGAAACCGGTGTATTGGAGCTCCTTGTCCAGGATTCCCGTCTTCAGCAGCTGGCGAGCTTCTCCGGGAGTCAGCGCGAGCGCGCGCAGGGTTCCCTCGATGCGGCCAAGTGTCGCCGCTGAAGCCGCGTGGCCCAATTTTCTGATCGCCTCGGCGGCCCGTCCGAGCAGCAAAGCGATCAGCCTTTGTTCCTCTTGACTCGCCTGGCGAAGTTGATCGGCCCCATCTCGGTTTCCCCGCAGTGCGGTGGTCTGGGCCCGGCGAATCCTGTCGCCGGCATCGAAGAGCGCGTCCACCTCCCGTCCGGATTCACGGCCGACTTGGTTCAGCGCCCAGGTGGCCAGCGTTGGCTTAGAGCGGCTGCGAACCTTCTGGGCAAGCTCCGAGGAACCTGCCTCGGTAAGCTCCTTCGCAAGTTGGTTTCGCGCAGCAGTAAAGGCTTCCGGCGCTACTTGGTAGAGCTGCTGGAGCGCAGGGTCGATCGACGAAGGCTTGGCGACGGCCGATCCCTCCTCTCCTGGGGGCAGAGCTCCGTAGGAATCTCGCAAAAAGACCACAGACCGGGGTGCAATGGGAAGGTCTTCTGTGAGTTCACACCCGCCTCACTTGCCTTGCGTCAACTGAGTCGAGTGACCGGCCACCCGCGCGGCGGACGCCAATACCTCGAGCAACTCGGGGCCAAAGTACTGACGCTTCGACTCTCCTTGGTGAGCAAGCACCAACTCCGGTGCCTCCAGGTATCCGAAGTAGCCGTTGGTCAGCGAAACCACGCGATCTGCTCCGCTCACCTCAAGCAAACGCTTCTCTGAGCCGACCGTGGGTTCCCCGGGAACGAACAGAAGCTTCAGAGGGCCAAGCTTGAGCTCCGAAACCTCGATTCTAGCCGGCGCGGAGCGACAAAGGAGGTTCCGGCCGATGTTCTGAAGACCGCGGGGGGCGGAACGCGAAGCATCTGGATTGGGTAAACCGATGCTAACCGTACGCACCTCCAGTGACGCTGGAGCAAGCGGGCTCAGGGCGACGCGATCGTTGGCCTGGCTCAGCTGTCGTGCGAACTCCTGCTTCCGAATCCAGGGGTCCGGCGCGGAGAACGCGACCGACACGTTTCCCACGGCTCCTTGAAGAAACAAGGTGATTCCGTGACCGGAGCGACGCTCGCGATCGCAGAACAAACCAGGAAAGTCGGGATCGAGTGCATCCATCTGCCGCGGGAGCAAGGTGGGATGGGCGGCAAAAACCACCAGCTGCGCGAGCACAGACGGCCCCTGACGCATCACAATCCGACTGATCCGTCCGTCGGGCTCAGCGCCTTCGCTTCGTGGAGTTACCAGATCTGGAAAGCGCGCTTCACCGGCCTCGACTTGCACCGGCTTTAAGGTCGCTGCGGCCGCGCGCAGCGCGTCGACCGCGGCTTTGACCAAGGAGCTTTCGGCCTGTTCCTCGTACCTGCCCATTCCCGCCATCTCTGAAATGGGTCGAGGATCGAATCCGCCCATCGAAGAGTGAGTATGGGTTGCGCCAAGCCAAATCTGCGCCAGGCCGAGATCTTGGATCCTCCGGCGCACTTCGCTGCTCAGCGACTCCGGAATGAGCAGCACATCGAGCGAAGCGATCGCCACCTTCAGGCCCGAGACTTCCAGCACCAGCGCCCGGGCGTGAAGCGGATGTGCTGCTACCGTGACCTCCGGCCGCGGCGGGGCGTAACCCGCCTTGACCACCGGATAGGGCGGTTGCAGCTCCACCTCGGCTGCTCCGGCGAGCAATGACCCCTGAGCGCTCTGATTGCGCTCGAGCCTGGGCGATGGAGCGGAAGGGCGCCGGCACCAATCGAGTGAACCGACGAAGTACCCCGCCAGCAAAACGAATCCGATCGCCGCAGCGAGCACCCGAAGTATTCGCAGCGGCTTCATGCGGAGATCTCAGGCGGTCGGGTTTTCCAGCGCCGGTGCACCCAAAACCATTGCTCTGGATGCTCGCGCACCGCGCGTTCCACCGCTCGCGTAATCTCCTCGGTGAGCGCGACGACGGCATCGTGGCCATCGACTCCTTTGGGGGCAGAAAAAGGACCTTCCCAGTAAATTCGGTGAGTGCCGTCGGGTTGTCGCACCGGGAAAACGGCCAACAGGGGAGCGCCCGTTCGCATCGAGAACACCGCCGCTGCCGGCGTAGTGCATGCGAGAGTTCCAAAGAATGGCACAAAGATGCCGCGGCTGGGCCGCATGTTCTGATCCACGATCACCGCCAAAGTCTCCCCAGACCTGAGTCGGCGCAGAGCGTCCAGGGTGGAGCCGCGATCTGCGAGCAGTCCCATCCCAATCTCTTCGCGCCAGGACGTCAGGGCGCGGTTGAAGCGGCCGCGGAGGTTGCGCACGATGACGCCAAAACGCATCCCCCGGCGCGCGCATGCCCGGCCCAGCAGCTCCCAGTTCCCAAAGTGTGCCATCGCCACCACCACGCCCTTGCCCAAGGCGTTCGCCGCCTGCCAACGCTCGTAACCTTCGAACGAGACGAAGTCGTCGAGGGCGTCGGATGGCATTCTTCGGGTGAGAAGAATTTCCATCAATCCGCGCCCTAGGTGCGCATAGCAATCGCGGGCCAGCCGCCGTCGCTCAGCCGCCGAGAGCTCGGGAAATGCGCGCGCCAAACCCTCGAGTGCGACCCGCCGTCGGATCCCCAGAAGGTAAACGAGGCGACCCAAAGCGGAACCAAGGCCCAACAGGGCACAAGAGAGACGACCCATCAAGGCAGTCGGACTCGGGTGGGATAAGGCGCTCGCCAACAAGGCATGGGTGAAGTTTGGTAGTTAGTACAACGGGTGAGGCGTATCATCTCGGCCGCTGGTATTTTGCTTTAAGGAGGCCTAAGGCTCGGGGCTATGTGCGGGATCTTTGGGATTTTTGGTCACGATGAAGCAGCCAACCTAACCTACCTGGGCCTGCATGCCCTGCAGCATCGAGGGCAGGAATCGGCGGGCATCGTCTCTTCCGACGGCGAGGCGCTCCATGCTCATCGACAAATGGGCCTGGTGGCGGACGTCTTCTCGGCGGAGGCGCTCGCGAAGCTACCCGGGCGCTTGGCGATCGGGCAAGTGCGCTATTCGACCGCAGGAGTGAGCCAGCTCAAGAACGCCCAGCCCTTCATGGTGGAGTATGCGGGCGGTGGTTTGGCGATTGCCCACAACGGCAATCTCACCAATGCGGAAAAGCTTCGTGAGACGCTCGGCAAGCGTGGAGCCATTTTTCAATCGGACTCGGACACCGAGGCAATCATCCACTTGATCGCCCATGCCCACGCCGCGACTTTGGAGGACAGAATCGGCCAGGCGTTGAATCAGGTCCAGGGCGCCTACTCGTTGCTGATACTTGCCCCGAACAAGCTGGTTGCGATCCGCGACAGTTTTGGATTCCGCCCGTTGGTGCTCGGTCGGGTCAAGAACGCCTATGTGGTGGCTTCCGAGACCACCGCGTTGGATCTCATCGAGGCCGAATACATCCGAGAAATCGAGCCCGGGGAGATGCTGTCGATCGACGAGGCCGGACTGCACGCCACTCATCCGTTCCCGCCCACTCGCCTCGGCCGGTGCGTCTTCGAGCACGTGTATTTCGCCAAGCCGGACTCGACGCTCTTTGGAGAATCGGTGTACGAAATTCGAAAGAAGCTCGGCCGACAACTGGCCCGTGAGCAGCCGGTACCCGCAGACCTGGTCATTGCGGTGCCCGACTCAGGCGTGCCGGCGGCGATCGGCTATGCGCAGCAAAGCGGCATTCCGTACGACGTCGGGCTGATTCGAAGCCACTACGTGGGACGCACGTTCATCGAGCCGCAGCAGTCGATTCGGCACTTCGGCGTGAAGCTCAAGCTTTCGGCGGTGCGCGAAGTGCTGCGTGGAAAGCGGGTGGTGGTGGTCGATGACTCGATCGTCCGGGGCACCACGTCTCGGAAGATCGTCAAGATGATCAAGGACGCCGGCGCAACCGAAGTCCACCTTCGGATCTCCAGTCCCCCGACGCGTTGGCCGTGCTTCTACGGCATCGACACGCCCTCTCGGCAGGAGCTGATCGCCTCCAGCCACTCGGTCGAGGAAATCGCCAAGTACGTCACCGCGGACACCCTGGGCTATCTCTCCCTGGAGGGCTTGGGGACCGCAGTCGGAGACCGAAGCTCCAGTACTTTTTGTAACGCCTGCTTCTCCGGGCATTACCTCACCGATACCCTCTCTCCTCCGATCCGGCACGAGCAACCGCGCGCGCTCGCCTAGCGAGGGGCCACCGACCATCATCGAGATTGGAAACCGACGGGAACCATAGCTGTCGGCGAGAGGAGGATGTGCGCAGTCCAGCGGGTGCATCCCC
>Ga0126384_10000088_pt1 | contig 38343 bp, 35 predicted proteins | sample PanSoiMetPlot_36_FD_92543 | JGI IMG/M metagenome (GOLD analysis project Ga0126384, IMG submission 92543) | Tropical forest soil microbial communities from Panama - MetaG Plot_36 | ecosystem: Environmental > Terrestrial > Soil > Tropical forest > Bulk soil | place: Panama | collected 2016-02-17 | reverse complement strand
TTTGGGTTGCCCAGAGCCACGAGCAGTACGGCCGCGCCTGAGCTCTCGATCATCTCGATAAGCCCACTGTTGTCCAGATCATCAAGGCTGGCGCGCGGCGGCTCGTGACAGCCACGTACTTCCAGGCCGGGTATCTCCTGGACCAGCCGGCGCGCCGCCGCCTCCGCCACGCCACCCTCGCCGCCGAGTAGAAATACGCCGGCACCACGCGGCGCCAGCTCGCTCATGAGCCGGGGCACCAGATCGGCGCCTGCGACGCGCCCCGGCACCGAGCGGCCGATGAGCCGGCTCAGCCACACGACCGGCATTCCGTCCGCGAGGTTGAGCTCGGTGCGTCCGAGCACGGCCATGAGCTCAGGCGTGCGCTGCGCCCTGACCAGAAAGTCCAGGTTCACCGTAGCCACCTGCACCTGCCTGCGATGAACCAGGGCGTCGCGCAGCCGCTCGACCGCCGCATTCATGTCCAGACGGTCGACCGGCACCCCTGCGATGCTGACCCGGCCGTTGTGCATTGAGTTCGATGCCGGTCCAGTCGAAGTTGCCGGCCGTTCAGACCGCTCCCAGCGACGAGCGTCGACGCCGGCGGCTATGCGTGCGTACGTCAGCACCTTCCAGAGCAGAAAACGCGGGCTTGCGATGAGTGCGAGCCAGACAGCCGCGGGTGCGCCCGCCGACCAGAGGCCGAGCAGCACGAATCCCGCCAGGGCTGCATCGGTGAGCAGCCAGGCGAACAGGCTCCAGGCACTCGCCAGTCGAAGTCCGACCGCAGCGGCCGCCATCGCGGTGCCAGCCACCGCCACCATCGCCAGGAGGCCAAGCGGCGGTACTGCGAGGTCGATGACGGCGTCCAGGACGCGTGGGTCGCGCCGCAAACCGTGATCCAGCAGCGGACCAAGGCGCCGGCGAACCACGTCCCAGCGGCCGCCCTCCCAGCGCAGCCGTTGACCACGCATGCCCGCATAGCCGTGGGGTACCGGTCCCATCAGCCGTGCGGAGCTGACAAAGCGCGGCCCGAAGCCTGCCATCCGCAGGTTGATCGTGTACTCCAGGTCCTCGACTCCGGTGAAGGCGTTCCATGGCACGGTCGCGAGGAGCCGGCGGCTGAACAGCATGCCGTTGCCCTCCAGACTGGAGGGCAGACCCAGGGCCGCTCGTCCTCCCAAACGAACTCGGTGGAAGAGCAAAAACGCGGCCGCGACCAGGCGGGAGGGGACTGAGGCATCCGCTGTCAGGACCTGGTATTCGGCCTGCGCAGCCTCGGCTCCGGTCGCCAGCGCGGCCGCCAGGCCTGCCAGCATGTCACGGTCGGCGATGGAATCGGCGTCAACGACGACGACGCCGTCGGGAGGGCTCTCCTCTGCCAGCAACAGGTCCATCGCCCAGCGCAGGGCGTATCCCTTCCCCAGCGCCCGCGCATCGTGCCGTTCCATGACCTCGGCACCCGAAGCGGAAGCGATCAGGGACGTGCCGTCGCTGCAGTTGTCGGCGATTACCACCACGCGATATAGCTCGCGGGGGTACGTCTGCTCACTCAGGGACGTAAGGCAGCGGCCGATCAAAGCTTCTTCGTCGTGCGCCGGCACCAGAACCGCAAGCCGGGGGCGGACGTCGGTCGTCGCCGCCGGCGGTATGGAGCGAAAGCTCGCCAGGGCCACGGTAAGGAGGTACAGGCCGGCCAGGGTGCCGGGCAGGCCGAGGATCGTCAGGAGAACGCCGAGTGCCACTGATCAGGTTCGGCGGCGGCGCCGCTCAGAAAGCTCCGCGGCAACTGAGGACCGCCTTCACGGTGCGAACCAATATCCGGACGTCGGTCCAGAACGACAGTCCGTACACGTATTCGCGGTCGTAGGCCATCCATGTGTCGAAATCGACCGTCGAGCGGCCCCTGACCTGCCACCAGCACGTGAGTCCGGGCTTGACCGCAAGCCGGACCATGTCGTTGGGACGGTACTGCGCCACCTCCTCCGGCACGGCTGGCCTGGGCCCTACCAGGCTCATCTCTCCCTTCAGGACGTTGATCAGCTGGGGCAGCTCGTCCAGGCTGGTCCGTCTGAGCAGCCGGCCGATCCTCGTAACCCGGGGATCGCTGCGGACCTTGAACACAGGCCCGTCCACCTCACTGAGGTGACGCATGTCAGCCTTCATCCGGTCCGCTCCGTCGGTCATCGATCGGAACTTGAAAAAGCGGAAGCGACGGCCGCGAAGCCCAACCCGCTCCTGCATGAATATCGCCCGCCCTGGAGAGTCGACCTTGATCGCGACCGCTATGACAAGCCAGATCGGGAGGGTTGCCAGCAGCACGAGGCCGGCCACGGAGAAGTCGAGCAGCCTCTTCAGTGTCGATGTGTACGAGTACCACGGATGCTGCGGCAGGACGACGGTGACGTCGGTGCCGTCAGGTTGTTCAGTTGCCTCGTATACCAGTTGCACGCGCTACCCTTCTCACCTTGCTTCGCCAGCCTATAGCCCGTGCTGCGTTCAACAGAATGGGCGTTCCCGAGTGGCTATCCGGTGCCGGATCAGCCTCCGGCGGGCAAGATGTCCCGGCGCTGCCGGGACAGGGTGGCCGTGTGCGCGCGGCGCACACGCTGGTTCAGTCTGTGCGGTTTCGGGATGAGGCTGCGAGTGCAGCCATCGTGAGGACGCCGATCGTGGTCCCCAGCAAGAGGCCGACTATCAGACCGGCGAGAAAGGTCAACAAGCGTGCAAGTCTATCGGCGCCTGCCCGTCAGTGTACGGGTGGTCTGCCCGTGGGTGCCTTGTGTGTCCGGTCAAGAGGCACCGTTCATGAGTGAGCGGTACAGTCCTACAGTCCGGTCGGCGATGGCAGGCCACGTGAACTGGTCCAGAACCCGGCGCCGGCCCGCCACACCCATTCGCACGGCCAGCTCGGCATCGTCGAGCAGCTGTGTGATGCTCACAGCCAGCGCTTCGGCGAACATATCGAGGTCGTCCTGGGTCAAGTCGACAAGGTAGCCGGTGACGCCGTCGACCACGATCTCGGGGATGCCGCCAACCCGTGAGGCCACGACTGCCGTCTCGCACGCCATCGCCTCCAGATTGACGAGGCCGAAGGGCTCGTAGACGGAGGGGCACACGAAGACGCGCGCTCCGGTGAGCAGGTGCACGAGGTCAGGGCGGGGGATGATGCCCTGGATCCAGACGACGCCTCCGCGCGCTTTGCTCACCCGACGAGCCAGCGCGGTCACCTCGGCCGCGATCTCCGGCGTGTCCGGGCTGCCCGCGCAAACGACGAGCTGATAGCGAGGAGGCATCAGCAGCGCCGCTTTGAGGAGGTGATAGAGGCCCTTCTGTCGCGTGACCCTGCCCACGAAGATGGCGTATGGACGTGACAGGTCCACGCCGTAGCGGCGCAGCGTCTCGGGGGACGGATCCGGCCGGTATGCGTTCGGATCGATGCCGTTGTGGATGACGTGTATCCGGCTCGGGTCGATCGCGGGGTAGCAGGCGAGCACGTCGCGCCGCATGCCATCCGACACGGCGATGACCGCGTCGGCTGACAGAAGTGCTGTCCTCTCGCAGAAGCAGGACAGCTGGTAGCCGCCGCCCAACTGCTCCGCCTTCCACGGCCGCAGCGGTTCCAGGCTGTGAGTGGTGGCCACGTGGGGCACGCCCCAGGTCAGCTTCGCTATATGGCCCGCCAGGTTCGCGTACCAGGTGTGGCTGTGCACGAGCTGCGCACCCTTGCAGCGGGCGACCATGCGCAGGTCGATAGAGAGCGCCTGGAGCGCAGCCGCCTCCGGCATCGGCTCGGCCAGGTCGCCCCACGCCTTGTGCGCCACGACGCCTGGCTCCAACCGCGGCTCCCCCCAGCAGTGCACGGTCAACCTCAGCCGGAGGCGCAGCTCGCGCGCCAGGTACTCGACGTGCACCCCGGCGCCGCCGTAGACGTCCGGCGGGTACTCGCGCGTCAGCAGGGCGACGAGCGGGGGGAGGATTCCCAACCGGCTAGATCTCCCCGCCGACCGGTGTGGGGATCGGATCGGAGGGAACTTGCTGTCCCTTGCCGATGGCGACGATTCCCTTCTGTGACACGCTGAATCGGCGCCGATCCTTCACTGGGTCCACGCCGATGTGAGCGCCCGGGGGGACCAGCACGTTCTTGTCCACGATGGCGCGGCGAACGACGGCACCCCGGCCGATCTGGACGCCGTGCATCAGTACGCTGTTCTCGACCAGGGCCCCTGTGTTAATGCGGACGTAGGGCGAGAGGATCGACCGCCGAGCGGTCCCACCCGAGATGATCACGCCCGGACTGACGAGTGAGTCCAGGGCATGCCCCCGTCGTCCCTCGTCGTCGAAGACGAACTTGGCGGGGGGCGTGTCTGATGACAGGAACGTGTAGATCGGCCAGTCGTGGTTGTAGAGGTTGAAGACTGGATCAACGGCGACCAGGTCCATGCTGGCCTCGTAGTAGGAGTCGAGGTCACCAACGTCTCGCCAGTACGCCCGTTCGCGCTCGGACACACCGGGCACCTCGTTGCCCGTGAAGTCGTACACGGAGGCGTCCCCTTGCTTCACCAGCATGGGGATGATGCTGCCGCCCAGGTCGTGGTTGCTGTCCTCGTCCCTGGAGTCTTCCGTGACAGCGTCGATCAGTGTCTCGGTGCTGAAGACGTAGATGCCCATCGAGGCGTACGCCTGGCCGGGCGCACCGGGCACCGGTGGCGGATTGTCGGGCTTCTCGAGGAAGGCTGCGACGCGGCCGCGATGATCTGGCTCGACGATGCCGAAGGCGTGGGCCTCCTTGATCGGCACCCTGATGCCGGCGAGCGTCACCCCGGCCCCGCTGGCCATGTGATGCGCGATCATCTGCGAAGGGTCCATCCGATAGATGTGGTCGGCGCCGAACACACAGATGTAGTTCGGTTTCTCATCGCGGACCAGGTTGAGGTTCTGGTAGACGGCGTCGGCAGATCCGGCAAACCAGCGCGGACCTGTCCGCATCTGCGCAGGTACTGTGGCCACGTAGTTGCCCAGCATGGGCAGGAGCCGCCACATCTGGGCGATGTGACGGTCAAGACTGTGGCTTTTGTACTGGGTCAGGACGACGATCTTGCTGATGCCGCCGTTGACCAGGTTCGAGAGCGCGAAATCGATAAGTCGGTAGGTGCCACCGAAGGGGACGGCGGGCTTGGCCCGGTCGATGGTCAAGGGCTGCAGCCGCGTGCCCTGGCCTCCGGCCAGCACCATCGCCATAACTCTGGGTTCACCACGCTGTACCCACATCGGGCGGTCGCTCTCGTCGCGGCGTCAGCGGGCGGCTTCGAATACCACCGCCGTGCCGTAGGCCAGCACCTCGGTGACACCGTTGCTCATCTCGGTGGCGTCGTACCGCATGCCGATGATGCCGTTGGCCCCGATCGCAGCCGCGTGCTGAAGCATCAGCTGAAACGCCTCGTCCCTGGAGTGCTCGGCCAGTTCGGTGTAGAGGGTGATGTTGCCGCCGCCGAGCTGCTGGAAGGCCGCGCCGATGCTGCCGACAACGCTTCGCGAGCGGACGGTGATGCCTCGCACGACACCAAGGTTCCGCAATATCCGCGCCCCGTCGATGCTGAACGCTGTGGTGACCCACTGGGGGTCGATGGTTGCCTGCCTCTGCGCCTGCTCTTGCATGCACGTGTCTCCTTGGTGAATACGGTACGAGGGCCAGCCTCTCTAGACGATCCCCAGTACCCGGGCGGCGCGCACGATGGTCGAGATCGACCCGGCGTGCTCGATATCGCCGGTGAGCGCAGCGTCCAGGGCCGTGCGGAACGGCACCTCGCGCACGATCATGTCCCGTTCATAAGGCTCGGGGGCGCGATGTACCCGCTGAAGGCCCCTCGCCAGGAACAGGTATTGGCGGCTCGTGATGAGCCCGCTGCCCCGCGTGACGCCCAGCGCCGTCCACCCCGTGGCGATGAGCCCGGCTTCTTCAGCCAGCTCGCGCTGTGCCCCGGCTAGCGGGTCCTCACCGGCCTCCAGCGTTCCCGCGGGCACCTCCCAGGCGGTTGTGCCCCACTGGTGACGCCACTGGCGTACCAGCACCGTGGTCTCCGCCTGCGAGAAAGGCACGACGAACGCCGCATCGGGGCCTTCGACGACCCGGTAGTCCGCCTCCGAGCCGTCCGGCCAGCGTACCCGGTCGCGCCGCAGGGAGAGGTTCCACTCCCGACCGACCTCTGTGCTGGCGATCACCTCGAACGGCGCCCTCGCGTCGTGCTCCAGAGTCATGGGCGCAATCGGGCCCGCGCCAGCCGCTGTGGCACACCACTTTCGAACGACTCGACGAGCACATCCTTGCTCTGCTCAACGGCGTCGTCAAGCGGAAGGTTGAGCCAGCCGGCAAATAGCCGCTTCTGACTGGCGATGGCGCGAGCATCGTGGCGCGTAGCCCGGCCGAGCAGCTCGCGACAGCCTTCCAGAAGGTCGTCCGGTTCGACCACGCGGTTTACCAGGCCCCACGCGAGGGCGCGTTCGGCGGTGATCGGCTCGCCCGTGAGTACAAGCTCCTGCGCGCGACCGAAGCCGACGTGGCGCTCCAGAAGAGCCGCATCGATGACCGACGGAATGCCAAGCATCACCTCGGGCATGGCAAGGAGTGCGCCGTGGGCGGCAGCCCGGAAGTCGCAGGCGCACGCAAGCTCCAGCGCCCCCCCGTAGCAGTGGCCCTGAATGGCCATCGCCACCGGCTTGGGGCAGCGCCTGGCGGCAGCACAGGTGTCGGCCAGCGCCGCGATCAACCTCCGGATGGTGTCCGGCGTCCCCGACGCAAACTCGTTGAGGTCAACCCCTGCACAGGTGCTGGGACCGGTCCCGCCAACAATGACGCCTCGGACGTCGGTCTCGTCGGCGGCGTTCCGCAGCTCGTCACCGAGCGCCTCGATCATCTGCAGAGTCAGAGCGTTGCGCTTGTGCGGGCGGTCGATCCATATCCACCGCAAGTCGCCGGAGCGTTCGGAGCGGATCAAGTCGCCCGCCGGGCGGACAGCACGACAGCAGCTGCCGCTGCCGCGGCGGCGACCTGGCGCGGGTCGGCGCCGTAATCCATCGGCGAGGGCTCACCCACGAACTGCCTGGCGGCCTCGATCAGCTCGGGGTGGTCATCGATGAAGCGGGTGGTCAGGTTGCCCGCTCGAAAGACCGGGCTCTCCAGGATGGCCCGGTGATAGGGGATTGTCGTCGCCGGACCGATCAGCACGAACTCACGGAGTGCTCGGCTGGCGCGGGCAATGGCTTCGGCGCGGTCGGCGCCGTGCACGATGAGCTTGGCGATCAGCGAGTCGTAGTTCGGCGGCACCTCCGAGCCGGGACCGAAGCCGGAGTCGAGGCGGATGCCTGGGCCGCCTGGGGCCACCCAGCGCGTGATCCGCCTGGGGTTGGGGATGAAGCGGCGGGCTGGGTCCTCTGCGTTGATCCGCATCTCGATGGCGTGGCCAGTCCAGCGCACCTCGTCCTGTGTGAACGAGAGGGGCATCCCGGCCGCCACCCTGATCTGCTCTTTGACCAGGTCGATCCCCGTCACCTCCTCGGTGATCGGGTGCTCGACCTGGAGGCGGGCGTTGACCTCCAGGAAGTAGAAGTCGCCTTCGCTGAAGATGAATTCGACGGTGCCCGCATTGACGTAGCCGGCGGCCTTGACCGCGCTGACTGCCGCCTCCCCCATGCGGGCGCGGATCTCGGGACTCACGGCCGGCGAGGGTGTCTCCTCGAGGATCTTCTGGTGGCGGCGCTGGATCGAGCACTCGCGCTCGCCCAGGTGGAGGGCGCTGCCGTTCTCGTCGGCGATGACCTGAATCTCTATGTGTCGAGGCTTACGGACGTACTTCTCCACGTAGACGGTGGGATCGCCAAAGGCCGCGCGGGCGGCATTGCGAGAACTCTCGATGGCACGCCCAAGGTCCTCTTCCTTCTCGACCACCTTCATGCCGATCCCGCCGCCGCCGCCCGAAGGCTTGACGATGACCGGGTAGCCGACCGCACGCGCCATCCGCTCGGCGTCGGCCGGATCGTCGAGAGCCTCGCTGCCCGGCGTCACCGGAACGCCGTGCGATGCGGCCAGGGCGCGGGCCTCGAGCTTGGACCCCATTGCTCGCATCGCCTCTGCCGGAGGGCCGATGAACGCGATCCCGGCGGCTGCACACGCCTCTGGAAACTCGGGCCGCTCTGAAAGAAAGCCGTAGCCAGGGTGAATGGCCTGCGCGCCGACGTCGCCGGCCAGCTTCACGATCCTTTCCAGCTGCAGGTAGGACTGAGCAGGTGGTGCGGCCCCGACGTGATGGGCTTCGTCGGCGTACCGCGCGTGGATCGCGTGCCGGTCGGCGTCGGAGTAGATTGCCACCGTCTCGATGCCCAGCTCGCGGCATGCGCGCATGACCCGGACCGCGATCTCCCCGCGGTTGGCAACCAGCACCTTCTTGAAGAGCTTCGTGCTCACCGGGGGTAGGTCTCGATCACGGCCGTGATCTCCTGCTTCCGCTGAGCACGATGTCCGCGCCGGCCGCCGCCTCTGCAGCGGTGTCAGCCACGCGGCCGGCCCCGACGGCGCGCGCACGCTCCGGAGTGCGGTTCCAGAGCGTCAGCTGGAATCCCGCGCTCTCGATCCTTCGAGCGATGGCGGTGCCCATCCTGCCCGTGCCGAGAAGAGCGACGTTCACAGGCCAATGGTAGGGGCGAGGCTGGTCAACCCGGGCGTGTCGTCCGCCTGGCGCTCCGTCCAGTAGCCGAACTGCGGGTTCACGATCAGGTCAGGTTGGGTGAGGCGTGGCGGGTAGGCCCAGCTCCGCCGGGGCCGATTGAGTTGTGTACACGGGCTGCCGGACGGTGCCCGTCACGCATCACCGGTGGGAAGGCGGTAACCTTCCCCGCCAGCAAGGAGGGGGAGGCCTGACTCCCCCTGCCATGGTTAGCCCACCACCACCAGGGCCTGATTCGGGCTGACGACCTGCCCTTCCCTGACGTAGACCTCCAGCACCTTGCCGGGTCGGGTGGTCACGATGTCGTTCTGCATCTTCATCGCCTCTAGAACCGCAACCACGTCGCCCAGCTTGACCTCGTCGCCAACCCTCACCGGGACCTTGACGATCAGACCCTGCATCGGTGCCGTTATTGCGCCGTCGCGCGGTCTCTGGGGCGCCGCTGCGACGGCTTCCCCGGCTGCTGCTCCAGCCGGGGGCCCGACCTGCGTCACCACCGGGCCGGCCCCCGCCACGCGGACGTGGAAGACCTCGCCTTCGACCTCGACGTCGAACTCGGCCACAGGCGGCGACGCCGGCCCGATGCCCAGGTCGGCCTGCTGCAGCTCGGCGGCGGACTGCGGCAAGGGAGTCTCCTCGTCAACCACCAGGTCTTCGCTGGGGCCGGTTGCGGCCGGGGCCCCAGACTGTGAGGGTTCGGTGGCGTCGCCGGACGGTGCTGGTGGCGCGGCCTGCGCCTGAAACAGCTCCAGACCCAGGGTGGGGAACATGAGGTAGGTGAGAACCTCCTCGTCAGTCCCCTCGAGCCCCCGCTTCTGGAGCCGAGAGCGGGCGCTTTCTGTTTGCGGGTCCAGCAGGTCCGCGGGCCGTATGGTTATCGGCTCCTCCTGGCCCAGCACCTGACGCCTGACTTCGCTGTCGGCGGGCCGTGGGGGAGCGCCGTAGAGGCCCTGGAGGTAGTCCTTCAGTTCCTGAGATACAGTTGCGTACCGGCTCTCACCGAGCACGTTGTAGACCGCCTGGGTGGCGATGATCTGCCGGATGGGAGCGACCAGGGGAGGGTAGCCAAGCTCGTGGCGGACGCGTGGCACCTCGCCCAGCGCTTCTCGAATGCGTCCCAACGCGTTGTGGCGGTCGAGCTGGCGGTGGATGTCCTCCAACATGAATGCCGGCATCTGGTAGCGCAAGATGTCCGAGTCGATCCGATCGGCCGCCGGCGACAGGTGCTCGAGATGTCTTTTCTTGAGCTCCTCCAGGTCAATTTTGATCTCGACCAGCTTCTCCAGGTCCAGCCCGGTGTCATAGTCACCACCCGCCAGTGCGGCGACCACGCTCTCCGTCGCGGGCTGAGATGCACCCCACGCGAGCGGAGACATCGCTGTGTCCAGACCGAGGGCTCCCGCCTCGACCGCGGCCATATAGGCCATGGGGGCCATGCCGCTCGCACAGTGCGAGTGGACGACGACCGGCTTGTCGACCGTTTCGCGCAGGGCCGTCACCAACTCCCACGTGGCCTGCGGGCTGAGGAGGCCCGACGTGTCCTTGATGACCAGGTCGTCGATTCCAAACTCGACCAGGCCCTTGGCCAGCGAGCACCACAGCGTCAGGTCGTGGGCAGGGGTGATCGCATAGCAGAGGGCGCCTTGCACGCGCTTGCCTGCCTTGTGCGCGGCCGCAATGGCGACCTCCATGTTTCGGAGGTCGTTGAGCGGGTCGAAGACCCTGAAGATGTCGACACCGTTGCGTGCGGCGGTGGCAACGAAGAGTTCGACCGCGTCGTCGGCGTAGTTGCGTGAGCCGACCAGGTTTTGACCGCGGATCAGCGCCTGGATGGGCGTGTGGGGCGTCGCCTCGCGCAGGCGGCGCAGGTAGTCCCAGGGGTCATCCTTCTGGCGCAGGTAAGTCTCGAAGGTGGCACCGCCAAACGCTTCCAGCGCAAAGAGCCCGACGGCGTCCAGCTTCTGAGCGATCGGGATGATGTCAGAGCCGCGAAGGTGTCCGCCCAGGAGGGACTGATTACCGTCGCGGAACGTGGTGTCGGTCAGCCGCAGGCGCGGCCTGGGGGCGCTACGGATTGGCGAGTGCCTGCCTTTTGTCGCGATGCCGGCCGGCGAGTTCAGGATCACTGACCCCGAGGACACGGGCGGCGAACCAGGCTGCGTTCCTGGCACCAGCGTCACCGATGGCCATCGTGGCGACCGGGATCCCGGCCGGCATCTGCACGATGGAATAGAGCGAATCCACGCCGCCCAGGTGGGGGGTCGGCATGGGGACGCCGACCACCGGCAGATCGGTCCAGGCGGCGACAACGCCGGGCAGGTGCGCGGCGCCTCCAGCGGCCGCGATAACGATCTTGAGGCCGCGCTGGCGCGCCGTGCTGGCCCATTCCATCACACCCGCCGGATCGCGGTGGGCAGAGCAGATCTTGAGCTCTGAATCGATGTCGAACTCCGCAAGCTGCCTGAGACAGGATTCCATCAGCTGGAGGTCTGACTTCGAACCCAGGATGACCCCGACTTCAGGCACTTATGGTCCCAGGAGGATCCGGCGACACTTCTTCAACAGCCTCCCAGATGAGGCGGGCCTGGATCCTGCCTCAACGCCTGTCCATACCGTGAAGGGACCTTCGGAGGGAGCAGGGGACTCCCCGGTTGAGCACCTTCGGTTCACGCACTGAAGTAGTGAGCGCTTCGTCGCACTCCCAACTCACCTGGCGCCGATCCCTCGACCTCAACCCGAAACCGCCTCCTGTGCAATGTCCTTCCGAAAGAAGGCTCCCGGAAATCGTACGCGCACCGCTCCTGACAACGCCCCCATGCGCGCTTGATCGACGTCGGCGCCCATTCCCACAGCGGTCAGGACGCGGCCGCCGGAAGTGACCAACCCTCGATTGGGGACCAGACGGGTGCCGGCGTGAAAGATCAGGACCCCTTCGGGGATGGTGTTCATGCCCTGGATTTCAAACCCGGTCTGGTATCCGTCCGGGTAGCCGCCGGAGGCAACCACGACGCCGACTGCCGGCTGTTCGCTCCAGTCCATGCGCGGCCGCCGCCAGGGCAGGTGACCCAACGCCGCCGCCAGGAGGAGGGGGACCAGGTCGGACTTCAGCCGGGGCAGGACGACCTGGGTTTCGGGGTCGCCGAAACGGGCATTGAACTCGAGCACCTTGATGCCGTCCCGGGTCAGCATCAAGCCGGCATAGAGGACGCCACGATAGTCAAGGCCCCTGTTTGCAAGCTCGAGTAGGGCCGGTCGCAGCACGATCTCGGTTGCCCGGCTGACCAGCTCGTCGCTGACGCCGGCGGGCGGTGAGTAGGCGCCCATCCCACCGGTGTTCGGGCCCCGGTCGCCGTCGTGGGCCCGTTTGAAGTCGCGCGCGGCGGCCAGAGGGACGACCCGGCTGCCGTCACACAGCCCGAAGACGGAGACCTCGCGACCCTCCAGGCGTTCCTCGACGACGACGGTCGCACCAGCTCGACCGAACGAGTGGCGGACCAGCATGGCGTCGATGGCTTCCTCTGCCTCTTGCTGGTTGCCGCATACGATCACGCCCTTGCCCAGGGCGAGGCCATCTGCCTTGACGGCGACCCGGCCGCCCAGGGTGCGGGCATAGCGTCGCGCCGGCTCCGCGTCGGTGAAGGTGTCAAAGGGGGCGGTCGGGATGCCGGCAGCCAGCATCACCTCCTTGGCGAACGCCTTGCTGACCTCGATCCGACCCGCTTCGCGGCTGGGGCCGAACACGGGGATGTCGGCGTCCCGGAGGGCGTCGCCGACACCTGCCGCGATGGATGCTTCAGGGCCGAGGATGGCCAGGCCGATCTTCTCCTTCCTGGCCAGGCGGGCCAGGCGGGGCGCGTCGTCAGCCTGTATGGCCACGTTGTGCGCGATGGCGGCGGTGCCGCCGTTGCCCGGGGCGACGTAGACGCGCTCGGTCAGCGGCGAGCGCAGGCATTTCCAGACCACGGCGTGCTCACGGGCGCCGGAGCCGATGACCAGGATCCGCATTGGCCTGAATCAGCATCCTCCAAACGACCCCGCTGGCGCCGGTGAGGTGCCCGCAGGATCCGCTCCACAGGGCTGGGAACTGCGCATTTGCACGAATGCGTGACTCCCGAGGGCTGGGAGCTGCGCATTTGTACGAATGCGTGGCTCCCCGCATTCGCTCCCGACAGCGGTTCACGCTCCGCGCGTGCCCGCCTACTCCCACTCGATGGTGCCGGGCGGCTTGCTGGTCACGTCGAAGACGACGCGGTTGATCCCCGGCACCTCGTTGACGATCCTGTTCGAGATGCGCGCGAGCACGTCGTAGGGAAGCCTCGCCCAGTCGGCGGTCATGGCATCCTCGGAGGTGACGACGCGTACGGCAACCATGTTGGCGTAGGTTCGGAAATCGCCCATGACGCCCACCGTCAGGAGCGGCGTGAGCACCGCGAAAGACTGCCACACCTGCCGGTAAAGGTCGTTCTTCTTGATCTCGTCGACCACGACCCAGTCCGCGCCACGCAGTACCTCCAACCGCTCCGGCGTGACCTCCCCGAGGCAGCGGATGGCCAGACCCGGGCCTGGAAAGGGCTGCCGGAAGACCATGTCCTCGGGCAATCCGAGCTCCAGGCCGACGCTGCGTACCTCGTCCTTGAACAGATGGCGGAGCGGCTCGATCAGCTGGAACCGCAGACCGGGCGGCAGGCCTCCTACGTTGTGATGCGTCTTGATCTTGGCTGCCGTGGCGACCGTGTCGGGCGCGGTGGACTCGATCACGTCCGGGTACAGGGTGCCCTGGGCGAGGAAGTCGATCTCGCCGAGCCGCCGCGCCTCCTGCTCGAAGACCGTAATGAACTCCCGGCCAACCACCCGCCGCTTCTCTTCTGGATCGAGCACGCCCCGCAGGGCACCAAGGAAGCGGTCGGTGGCGTCGACATAGCGGATGTCGAGGTCGAGGTTGCCCCGCATGACGTCGAGCACGCGCTCCGGTTCCTCCCGGCGAAGCAGGCCGTTGTTGACGAACACGCAGGTGAGCTGGTCTCCGACCGCCCGATGAACGAGCGTGGCCGCGACGGCGCTGTCCACACCGCCGCTCAATGCGCAGATGACCCGGCCGCTGCCGACCGTTGCCTGCAGCCACCGCGTCGCATCCGCTATGAAGGAGTCCGCAGTCCAGGTGCCGGTGCAGCCGCAGACGCGGTACAGGAAGTTGCGCAGCATGTCGCCGCCCTGAGGCGTGTGGTGGACCTCGGGATGGAACTGAATGCCAACGATGCCGGCGCCGTTACTGAAGGCCGCAAGGGGCGCGTTGTCGCTGCTGGCCATGCTCTGGAAGCCGGCCGGCATGCGCACGACCTGGTCGCCATGACTCATCCAGACCGGCAGCTGAGACGGCAAGCCGGCAAACAATTCACCGGGGTGATCGACGGCCAGCACGGCCAGGCCGTACTCACGCTTGCTTGCAGAGGCGACCTCGCCCCCGAGGTGATGCGCGATGAGCTGCATGCCGTAGCAGATGCCGAGCACGGGAACGCCCGAGCGCAGCAGCTCTGGATCGACCTGCGGTGCGCCTTCCTCGTAGACGCTGGCAGGCCCGCCACTGAGAATGACACCTACCGGCCGGCGGGCTTTGAGCTCTGACCAGGGCGTGGTACCGGGCACGAGCTCGCAGTAGACGCTGGCTTCGCGAACGCGCCGCGCGATGAGCTGCGCAGTCTGCGATCCGAAGTCCAGGACGAACACCAGTTCGCCCTGTGCACCACCGTCCCCACGCGTGAGAACTTGCGGCGCGGATTCGATCCGGATCAGCGGCCCATCCCCACCTGCTGAGATCGCTGAAGGACCTTGCCCTCGGACGTGATATGCGGGGCCACGACCATCTCCACGCTGTGGAACTCCCGGATTTCGGTGGCGCCGCAGACGCCAAGCGACGAGCGCAGGGCACCGGCGAAGTTCTGCGTGCCGTCGTCCACGCGGGCGGGGCCGACGAGGATCTCCGCCAGCGTGGCTTTGACGCCAACCTCGATTCGCGTCCCGCGCGGCAGATTGGGGTCGGGTGTCGCCATGCCCCAGTTGAAGCCCTTCGATGCCGACTCGGCCGCCCCAGCCAGTGGCGAACCGATCATCACGGCGTCCGAGCCCGACGCGAACGCCTTGCATACGTCAGCTCCGATCCACATCCCACCGTCTGTGATCACGGCGACGCGGCGGCCAGTCCTGTGGAAGTGCTCCTGGCGGGCGGCTGCGACGTCGCATGTGGCCGTGACCTGGGGCACGCCAACGCCCAGCACCCCGCGCGTGGTGCAGGCCGCACCAGGACCTACGCCGACGAGGATCCCCGCGACGCCGGTCTCCATCAGCTCGAGCGCGGTCTCGTACTGGACGCAGTTGCCGACGACGACCGGGATGGAGACCGTTCTGCAAAGCGTGTCGAACGAGAGGTGGTGGTAGCTGTTCGACCGGTGGCGGGCGGTCAGCACGGTCCCCTGGACGACATAGACGTCCGCCCCCGCCTCCTCCACAAGCTGCGCCCGCTCCTGTGCTCGCGCCGGCACCGTCGACACCGCACAGGGCACATCCGCAGCCTTGATCTCGCGGATGCGGTCGGTGATCAGCTCAGGCACGACCGGCGGTCCGTACGCGTCCTTCAGCACCTGGTTGACTTCTTTGCGGCTCGCCTCGCAGATGCGCTTGATGACAGGCGCCGGATCCTCGTAGCGCGTCTGAACGCCGTCGAGGTTGAGGACGGCGATGCCACCCAGCCGGCCCATGGCGATGGCGAAGGGCACATCGACGACGCCGTCCATTGCCGACGCCCAGAACGGCAGCTGCAGGGTCAGCCCGAATAGCTGGAAGGCGATGCGGACTTCGTCGGGGTTGACGGTGACCCCGCCAGGCACCAGGGCAACCTCGTCGAAGCCGTACGCGCGCCGAGCCCTCCTTCCCAGACCTATCTCAAGGCCGGAAGCCGTCTGTCGGGTCAGCGTCTCGATGGGTGTGCGTACTCCTTGGGCGGGGTGCTGTGCGCCCGATTATATCGATCTGCCACCATCCGTCCAAATGAATGTGGCGCTCCTCTGGCAGGGTGTGGGCGGCCCCGCGCTGGAGCTGTCAGCCGCTGAGATCGGGAGCGAGGGCCTGACCGCACGCGGAGCCTGGGTCAGGGCAGAGCCCGAGCCGTACAGCCTTACGTACAGGCTGGAAACGGCATCTGGATTCGTTACCAGGTCGCTGACAGTCGCGGCCTGGGGCGCCGGCTGGTCGCGCTCCCTCGAGCTTCGCCGGCTGCCCGATGGCGCCTGGGCAGCCAGCCCTGGGGGGGACCTGCCCCAGCTCGGCGGCGCGCTCGACTGCGATCTCGGTTACTCGTGTCTGACGAACACCATGCCGGTACTTCGGCATGGTCTCCTCGAAGGTGGCGGCCCGATCGACCTGCTGATGGCCTGGGTGTCAGTGCCCGACCTTCGAGTGCTGCCGGTAGCTCAGCGGTACACGCACGTGGCACGGCGGCCGGACGGCGGGGCCGTCATTCGCTATGAGTCTGGCTCGTTCCAGGCGGACATCACCTTCGACTCGAGCGGCGTCGTCGTCGACTACCCCCAACTGGGCCGGCGCGTGTAGCTCGCTCAAGCGAGCTGTGCAACATCTCCGCGTTGCGGGGAGTTGCTGACCGAGTGGTCTACCTCCTGGCCGTTGCTGCCACCGCCGCAATCGGAGCGGGCGACTCCCTGGGCTGACGGGCCCGCAGTTGTGCCGCAAGTGAACCAACTGCTGGGGAATGGCCCTGTCAGAGGGCCTGGGAGAGTGCCCATTGCCGGCAATTCGTCCAATCCCGCGAGGGCAGACGGCCTACTCAGGCCGACTTCGGCGTGCCCTGGTCGTCCGTGGTGATCTGGGCGATCTGGTTGGCCACCGGTGATCCGTCGCCCGGGTAGACGATCACCGGCATCCCCACGGGAGCCCAGTTGTACATCGTCTGGGCGTCCGAGAAGGGCACGTGGACACATCCGTGGCTCCGTGTGGACGCGTTGTACTGCGAGCCCGGGCCCAGCAGCGAGTCAGGCTCCCAGGAGGCGTCGTGAATGGACTCACCCGTCCAGGTGAAGAACGTCGTCCACTGTACGACCGTGTCTGGATACCACAGGGGCGATGTCTTGGGCCAGGGCGAATGCATCGTGTGGGGGTGCTCCTTATAGAGCACCTTCATGGGTCCGAAGTCGGTGCCGTAGTCGGTGACGCCCCTGATGCCGGTCGTGACCGGCGTTTCCAGGACCACCTGGCTGTTCTCATACGCCCAGAGGTGCTGCGCCTGGAAGGACACGACGACCACTTTCGACGGGAAGCCGGCCATCAGAGCGTCATGGATCTGACCGGCGTACCGCTGCGCTGCCGCCGACCCGAGCGCGGCCTGGTTCAAGTCCGCGCTGCCGATCAGGCCGGCGTACTTCTCCAGCCGCCTGTAGGCGCGCTGGCTGCCGTCATAACCCTTGAACGGACTCGGCTTGTTCATGTAGGCGGCGACCGACGCCTCGTTGCGCCCGTTCCCAAGCGCCTGGTTGCCCGCCTGCTGGATGGCGCCGAGGTTGCCGTTGCTGCGTGCGGCCAGCTGCTGCCCAAGCTGCTGGACCAGCTGGTTTTCCTGGGTTGCCTGGTTGAACACGTTCGTGGCGTCGGCCACCAGCGCCGTGGCCAGCTGCGTCAGTGCGCGGTAATCGTGGACGCCGTGGGCGGCACCCTGCGCAGCCACGGCCGCTCCCAACCGCTGCTGCAGCGACTGGACGTCCGAATCGTCGGCGTTCGCCTGCTGCGCCTGCGCGATCTCAGACTTTGCGCCGTCGACCTGCTTTGCCGCATCAGCCTGAGCCTGAGTCAGAACCTGCCTCTCGAGCGAATCCAGCTCGACCCTGAGCCGGGCAACCTGCGCGGTCAGGCGCCTGAAGTGGCCGGGCTGGTCCGGGATCCACCACGGCTCCCTGGCGGCGTCGGAGGCCTTCAGCTGCTGGGTGATGGGCTCGAGGTCCTGGCTCGTATAGCCCTGCGCTGCGGCGGCTTTCAGCTGCAGCTCGAGTGCCCGGCGCTGGTCGTGGTATGACGCCGCTGCCCGTGCCCCCTCGGAGTTGTTCCAAAGCGCCGCGCCGGTTCCGCCCAGCAGGACTGCGACGGCGATGAGCGGCGCCACGATCTTGAGCACGCGGCGTCTACCGGACAAGCTCATCCCCTGTCCCATCCCTCCGTACAACGAACCTGGCGCGGAAGCTGTTTCGCCGGCCTCAACGAAGCCGGTGGCGGCATTTCGCTGCTTTCATGGGTAGATCCCCCGCACCGTAGTCGCGTTGGCGACCCGCTGAACGGCCAGCACGTAAGCCGCTGTCCGCATGTCGATCCGCTTGTTGACGCTGGTGTGCAGTACCTCATAGAAGGCACGGGTCATGACGTGGTGCAGCTTGGTGTTGATCTCCTCCTCCTCCCAGAAGAAGGCCTGCAGATCCTGCACCCACTCGAAGTAGGAGACCACCACGCCGCCCGAGTTGGCGAGGATGTCCGGGATGAGGAAGACCCCGCGCTCGTTGAGGATGGCGTCGGCCTCTGGTGAGACGGCGGCGTTGGCGGCCTCCGTTATGAGACGCGCCTGGACCCGATCGGCGTTGCGCTCCGTGATGGTCTGCTCGGCGGCGGCCGGCACCAGTACGGTCACGGGCAGTCCGATCAGCTCTTCGACCGAGATGTCTTCCGCCTTCTTGAAGCCTGACACTCCGCTCCGAAACTTGCGGTGGTCGTCGAGGGCCTGGAGGTCCAGACCCTTCTGGTTGAACACAGCGCCCCTGGAGTCGCTCACCGCCACGACTCTGAGTCCGGCCTCCTGCATCAGCCGGGCCGTCGAGGTGCCGACCTTGCCGAAGCCCTGGATTGCGACCGTCGGTGTCTCGTCACCGACGTGCAGATACTTCAGCGCTTCCAGTGTCATGTATGTGACCCCACGCCCGGCGGCTTCCTGCCTGCCCTCGGACCCGCCCACATCGACAGGCTTGCCCGTCACCGAGGCTGTGACCGAGTGGCCGGCGTGCATGGAGATCGTGTCCATGATCCAGGCCATCACCTGGGGGTTGGTGCCCATGTCGGGAGCCGGGATGTCCTTTTCAGGCCCGATGAGCAGCGCGATCTCCGTCGCATAGCGGCGGGTCAGGTGCTCGAGCTCTGACGAGCTGAGCCGGCGGGGGTCGACTATCACGCCGCCTTTCGCGCCGCCGTAGGGGATGCCGACCACCGCGCACTTCCAGGTCATCAGCATGGCAAACGCCTTGACCAGGTCCAGCGACACGTCCGGTGAGTAGCGGATGCCGCCTTTGGCCGGGCCCCGGTTGATGTTGTGCTGGACGCGGAACCCGGTGTAGAGGTGGACCGTACCGTCGTCGTGGAGGACCGGGAAGTGGACGGTCAGCTCGCGTTTGACCTCGCGGAGAAGGAGGCGCGTGTTTTGAGAGAGGCCAAGGACGTCCGCTGCCGTGTCGAACCTGTGTTGGGCAACCGCAAAAGCAGACGTGGTATCGAGCTGGATTGCCATCACATACCTCCGCCGAGACTTGCGCGATCAGGAGGTGGCACCGGCTGACGAACAGCGGTTCGCCAACGCGGGCCGCATGGGTACGCGGGGACGCCTTCGTTCAAGCCGTCTGCACCTGCTGACGGAGTCGTCACGAGTTCACACCCTCTTCGCATCGGGACGTTGGCGCTCCCGGCCCCGATAGTATTACGCGGCCAGGCCCGTGATCGCATCATTACGGACCCTCGACCGACGCCGTGTCGCGAGCTACTCGCTCATCGCGCTGGCCGCCCTGCTGGTCGGGTTCGGCTCGGCTGCCCAGCTGCGGTCGCAGCTGGTCACACCCTACAACCGGGTCGAGCGCAATCGGGCTCTTGTCCGTAGTGTCCAGGACCTGGAGCGGACCAACGGAGTCGAACGCGGCCGGATTGCGGCACTCCGTCGCGAGATCGCCGGCCTGGAAGGTGACGCTGCCCGACGGTCTGATCAAACGGCTGAGCTGGCACGGGAGATCGCCAACCTACGGGCTCACGCGGGTATCACGCCCCTCAAGGGCCCGGGTGTGACCGTCGAGATCGGAAATGGTAGACCCTCGCCCGACGGTCAAATCGGTTATCTGGCCACCTATCAGGACGTGCAGGACGTTGTCAATCTCTTGTTTACGGGAGGTGCCGAAGGAATCGCCGTGAACGGCCGGAGGATCACCCCGCTGAGCGCCTACAGGGGGCGGGCGGGGACGGTCGAGATAGACGATGGACCGCCTCTCATGGCCCCCTTCCGGATCGCAGCCGTCGGCAATCAGGGGCAGATGGAGCAACTGCTGAGTGATGTCGGCAACCTGGGCGACCTGCATCACCGCCAGCGCGAATTCGGCGTGCAGTTAAGTTTTGGCCGGTCGCCGGAGCTGAGGTTGCCCGCATATGACGGCAGCCTGCAGGCAGCCAATGCACAACCGCTTTAGGGGACCGGGGGAAGCAGCAGGGTTTCTCCTCCCGAGGGAGTGATGCCAGGCCTGTTCAAACAGCGACGAGCCGAACCGGCGCGGCAAGCCCCCAGAGGAGTGACGTTGATCATCGTCGGCACCTTGAGCGCTGCTGTCGCCTTTCTTGGCGTCGTGCAGATCCGGAGCCAGGCAGAGGTCGTCCGCAGTCTGGAGGGCCAGGACAACACCTCCCTGGCCTTCCTGATCGACGACCTGCATCGCGCCAACGATGCACTTGGCGACCAGGCCGGCGAGCTGACGGCTCGCCGGGACCAGCTTCGCCTCAGTGGGACCGCCGGGGCCGACCCGGTCCTCCAGGACGAAGGTCAGAGGCTGCGAGTCCTGGAGGGCCTCGTGCCGGTGCATGGTCCAGGCCTGGTCATGACCATCGACGCCCCGCTGACCCGGTTGGACCTCGAGGACGCGGTGAACAATCTGCGCGCCTCCGGGGCGGAGCAGATGGCCATCAACGACCACCGCGTGATCACCGGCACGGTCTTCCGGCAAGACGGCAGCGCCGTGGCGATCGACGGTGACGCCGCGCGCGGTCCATGGACGATCGTGGTCATCGGCAACCAGGACCGGCTGGCGATCGGCGCCGACCTCATGGTGCAGTCCCTCCGGTCGGACCGGCGGGTGCGTCAGGCGGCCTATCGGATGGAGCCGGAACTGGTGATCCGGGCTACCGTGTCCGAGCGGCCCTTCGTCTACGGGTCGCCGTAGGGGTCGGCGGAGCTTGACGGGGGAGCCGCATTTCGAGCTGATCGATCCGGGCGCTCAGCGCATCGACGTCCTTCCGCGTCGGGATCGAAAGACGTGTCAAGGCTCTCTCGACAGCACCGTCGACCAGCTCCTCCAGCTCGGAGCGGCCCCGCTCCACCCTGCTGGTGACGATCGACGCGGGTCCGCGCAGCGTCCGGCGCACGTAGTCGAACAGGGCCTGTCCGCGGTCCTGCAGCGATTCGACGGTGCCATCAGAGCCCCGCTTCTCCTCACCGACTACGATTTGCGACAGCACCAGAGGTGTCAGGTCGCGACCGCTGTCTCTCTCCACGACCTCGATCTCGCAGCCGTCACGAACCAGCTTCGAAATTCCCTCTAGAGTGATATAGCGACTAGTCTGTGTGTCATAGAGCTTTCGATTTGCATACTTCTTGATCACGTGTTTCTGCGCTGCCATGTTTTGTATTAGCATAACGCATTGCGTTATAGCTGGATTCCATCTCTCCTCTACAGGAGGCCTAGTGCATGGGTAAGACCAAGCGACGTGATACATCGGAGACGAAGCCCCCGGACAGCCTGATCGATCAGGTGAGGACGGTGGCCGAAGGAGCCTACAAGGACCTCCAGAAGCGGCTGCCGGCAGACCTCGGAAGGCAGGTCGAGAAGACCGTTGGCCAGGGCCAGAAGACCGTGCAGACAGGTCTGAAAGTCATCCGGGCCCAGCTCAAGAACACAGCCAAGCGGTCTGACGTCGACAAGCTGACCAGGCGCCTCGACGTGCTGGCCAAGGACGTCGAACGGTTGGTGACCAGCGTGGCCAAGGCCGCGGGTGCCCGGCCACCTTCCCGGCCTGCGGCAAAGCCGGCGGCGCTCTCGGCGGCGAAGCCCGCCGCCAAGAAGGCCCCGACTGCCAGGGCGATTGCCAACAGGAGCGCCGCCAAGGCGAAGCCTGCAGCCCGGTCTGCTGCCAAGCCGGCAGCCCGGGCCTCCGAGAGCGGGGCGAGCACCAAAGCGACAAGCAAGACGGCCACCCCGAAGCCGGAGGCCAAGAAGGCGAGGGCGACCCGGGCCAACGCTCCCCGCGCCTCCACCTCCAGGGCACCGGCATCCCGCGGTGGTCAGCCGCCCGTCTCGGGCGCCCAGCCGGTCGTTGCGGTCGGGACCGGCGACGACGCCAAGAGCGCCGGCTAGAGGCTGCTCAAGTAGAGGGCGGCTCATAGGGGCCATCCCGTAGCCGCCCTCCCGTTCTTTCATGGCTGACCTCGGGCGGACAGTACAGTAAGGGCCGTGACCGCGGTCGATCTCCGATCTGACACATTGACCATGCCCACCGCCGGCATGCGCCGTGCCATGGCAGACGCCGAGCTGGGCGACGACGTATTCGGCGAGGATCCCACGATCAACCGGCTGGAGCGGCGCGCGGCCGAGCTCATGGGCAAAGAGGCGGCGGTCTTCGTTGCAAGTGGAACCATGGCCAACCTTCTCGGCTTGCTGTCATTCGCACGTTCCGGGCAGGAGGTGATCGCCGACGCCGATTCACACCTCTTCGTGTCCGAGGGCGCCGGTGCCGCTGCGCTGGGCGGCGTTCAGGTCCGACAGATTCCGACCGCGGCCGGAGTGATGGCCGCGGAGCAGGTGCGGGCAGCCGTGCGACCGACCGACGACTATCACGCCCCTCTGACGGCTGCCGTATGCGTGGAGAACACCCACAACCGCCACGGCGGCGTGCTATGGCCCCTCGAGGCGCTGCGCGCGGTCCGCGAGGTGGCCGACGAGCATGGCCTGGCTGTGCACATGGACGGCGCTCGGATCTTCAACGCAGCGGTGGCCCAGGGCGCTGCGCCGGATGAGATCGCTGCCGTCGCCGACACAGTGACGTTCTGTGTCTCGAAGGGCCTGGGTGCGCCGGTGGGCAGCGTGTTGTGCGGCTCGGCCGAGGTGATCGATCGCGCCCGGAGGTGGCGCAAAGCCGTCGGTGGCGGCTGGCGTGAAGCGGGCGTGCTGGCGGCGGCCGGTTTGTGGGCGCTCGACCACATGGTGGACAGACTGGTCGACGACCACGCCAACGCGCGGACGCTGGCAGAAGGCCTGGCTGAGCTGCCGGGAGTCAGAATCGACCTGACGCGGGTGCAGACGAACATCGTGCGGTTCGAGCTGACCGGTACGAGTGCGTCCGATTTCCTCGCCGGCTGTCGGGAACGAGGAGTGTTGGGAGGTGGCTCCGGCCGGGCTGTACGTTTCGTGACCCATTTCGGCGTCGAGGCGGCTGACGTCCAGCACGCCCTCTCCGCCTGTGCCGATGTCCTGTCGACTTGCTAACAGGTCCCGCGCGTCAAAAGCGGACAAGCGAAGTGAGGTCGACGGGCCGCCCGGAGGCGAAAGAGATGTTGGCACCGATCCCGGGAAGGATGGCGAGAACGCCGTCGACGTGACTGGACCGGCGTCCGAGCGGGTCGTCGACATCGCCGTCCCCGAACAACGCCTCCAGCAGGCGATCGTCGGCACCGCCATGGCCACCTCCGGTGGCGCCCTCGATCGGCAGCTCCCGAGCCTTCCCCCACAGAGGCTGCAGGACAAGCCGCTCTCCGGTTTCCCTCGCTCCTTCCCCGTCGCGGGACTCGCTCACATGTGAGCGCTCCACCACCTCCAGTTCCAGGCGCCCGCGATCACCGTTGAAGGCGACCCTGTAGCCCTCCCACGGCGAGTATGCGGTCAGGTGGTATGTGAGGGTAGCCCCGGTCGAGTAGCGGACGACCAGCGCCATGTCGTCCTCGATGCTGATCCCGTCGCTGAAGACGCTGCGATCGCGGAGGTAGCCGTCGTCGGCCTCGGCCTCCAGATAAAGTCCGCGTCGCACCGCGTCTGAAGCGAGGTCCAGAGCAAACGGGTCGTTATGTGCCACCTCACTTCCGTGAGCCCTTTCGTAGAACCGCGTCTCCCCCCGCTCCTCGGCGTTCTGGCGGCCGTAGAAGCCCAGTCTGCCGAAGCCGAAGACGGTCTCGGGCCGAGCCCCCAGCCACCAGTTGACGAGGTCGAAGTGGTGGCTCGCCTTGTGCACCATCAGACCGCCCGAGTTGCGCTTGTCCCTGTGCCAGCGCCGGAAGTAGTCGGCCCCGTGCTGCGTGTCCAGCAGCCACTCGAAGTGCACAGAGAGGACCGAACCGATCTTGCCCGCGGCTAGCACGCGCCTGACAGCTGAGTTGCGTGGAGCGTAGCGGTAGTTGAAGGCGACCGTCACCTGCCCTCTGTGACCCTTGACCGCGTCAACGATCCGCTGGCAGCTGCCCGCATCGACAGTAAGAGGTTTCTCGGTGATGACGTCGCAGCCATGCTCGAGGGCGGCCACGATGTACCGAGCGTGGGTGCGGTCGACGGACGATACGATCACCACGTCCACCCTCTGCTCGTTCAGTAGGCGCTCGAAGTCCTGGGGTCCGTACTCGGGCACCGGCGCCCGTCCGAACGCGCTCTGGAAGGACCTGTTGTGCCACCGCATGCGGCTCTGGTTGACGTCGCAGAGCGCGACAAGCTCGCCCGTCGAGCGGTACTCTCCCAGCACCGCGCCCGTGTACATGCGGGCACGGTCGCCGAGGCCGACCATGGCGTAGCGCTTCGGTGTGGACATCGCTGATTTCCCTCCTGCACGTATACTAGGTGCACTAAATGGGCGGCCGCACCGCGCTCGACGTGGCGACCGGCGCTCCCCTCTACCAGCAGCTTCGCCGGGAGCTCTTCTCCCGAATCCGCCGCGGCGAGTTCGGGGCCGAGGGAAGGCTGCCCTCTGAGCACCAGCTTTGCGAGGAGTATGGGGTGAGCGTAACAACCGCAAGGCGCGCGCTCATGGAGCTGGTGCGGGAGGGGGTGATCCGGCGCCGGCCAGGGGTCGGCACCATGGTCGGCACACGAGTCCGGCAGGTCCACATCGCGCTTCTGAGCGTCGACTACGTCGGGGATGCCTGGCGCGAGACCTCAGCCGCGATGGGTGAGCTGATCGCCGGGGTGGGGGAGCTTATCTGGAGGCGGGACGCCTCCTTCTCGATGTCGGGTGTGGCAGAAGAGCACTCTGAAGACTATCTGCGCTCGCTGGTTGAGGCGAGGTCGGTGGACGGGGTGCTCCTGCGCACCGCAAACGACGTGCGCCACCAGCACATCGACATCCTGGAGGCGGCGGGCCTGCCCTATGTGGTCATCAAGCGTGAACTGCCGGGCCGGCGCCTCAACTGCGTCGTGAGCGACGACGTCCTGGGCGCACGCCTGGCTACGGAGCACCTGCTGAAGCGAGGCCACCGCCGGCTCGCCTTTGTGTGTGCCAAAGCCTCGCTCACCCTGACCCAGGCCCGCCTGGCAGGGTTCCGTGAGGAGCTGCGGGCGGCGCGCGTGGCGTTCGATCCCGCACTGGTCAGGCTGGAGATCTCCTTCGCTGAGACCATGGGCCGGCGGGCCGTGCGTGAGCTGCTGGAGCTTGGGAACAGGCCGACGGCCATCTTCGCCGCCAGTGACACGATGGCTATGGGAGGCTATATGGCTGCGCGCGATCTAGGGCTCACCGTCCCTGACGAGGTGGCCTTCATCGGATACGACGACATCAGTCCCGCCGCGTTGCTCGAGCCGCCGCTGACCACGATCCGCACGTCCTATTACCAGTTCGGCGAGCTGGCCGCTGGACTCTTGCTCGACGTGATCGAGGGTCGTGCCGAGCCGCCTCAGCGCATCGTGATCAAGCCCGAGCTCGTTGTCAGGCGGTCGACAGGACGGTCACCCGAAGTGCTCCGCCAGCTGCCCCGACGTTCGTCCGCGGCGTCAGGCACCCTCGCCGGCAGACGGGTGCTGGTGGCGGGTGGCAGTTCGCCGCTCACCGCGCCGCTGAGCGCAGGCATCACCGGTGAGGGCGGTGAAGTCGCGACGGGCGCGAGCCGGCCGGCGCCGGCCGGAGGGTTCGAAGCCGCCGTCTGGACGCTGGATCTGGGCGGCGAGCTCGCGGCACCGCTGGTTCTGGCCCAGACGGAGGCAGGGGGTCTCGCCGCGTTGATGGCCCAGCGTGGGTCCGGCTCGCTGCTGCTTGTGGCTCTGCTGCCGGGGGGCATGGTTCGGGGCCTGGTCGCCGCAGCCACGGCAGGCTTCGAGCAGCTGGTCCGCAGCCTGGCGGCCGGCTGGTCGTCCCGGGGCGTGCGCGTCAACGGGGTTCTGGTCCACGGCATCGACTGCGCCGGCGCAGTGGCGCCGAGCCTCTTCTTCCTCTCAGACGCCTCAACCCTCTGCGGCCAGGTCCTGCGAACGGGGGAGCCGCAGACATGAGGAGCGGCCTGAGCCTCCACGCCAAAGCGGCCGATGGTGAGGAGGGCCGGCGGCTGTTGGGCACCGGCAGCTCCATCTCCGAGGGGTTGCGGCTGGAGATCTGGGCATTGTCGCCTGGTGGATCCCGCATCGCGGACTTCGAGGCGAGCGAGTCGCTTGTGGTGTTGCTCGGCGGCCGATGCGACCTGGCCGTGCTTGGAGGGCCCGGCTGGCGGTCGCTGGGCGGCCGGCCGGACGTCTTCTCCGGCGCCGCCACGTCCATATACCTGCCGCCGGGTGCGAGGGTCGAGGTCAGCACGCGGGATGGCGTCGAGATGGCGGTGGTCAGCGCGCCCGCCGAGCCGGGCGGTGAAGCCTACAGGATCGGCCCGGAGGAGGTGACCAGGGAGACTCGCGGAGAGGGCTCCTGGCAGCGCGAGGTGCAGACCATCCTCGATGCTTCGCGACCGGCTCAGCGCCTTCTGGTGGGGGAGACCTACAACCCTCCGGGCGCCTGGTCGAGCTATCCGCCGCATAAGCATGACCAGCACCGCCCGCCTGAGGAGTCGCGGCTCCAGGAGGTCTATCACTACCGCTTCCAGCCCGAGCGTGGCTTTGGAATCCAGCGGGTCTACTCACCGGAGCGTGGTCTCGATGAGCTGCTTCTGGTCGAGGACGGCGATACGGTGCTCATTCCCTTCGGCTACCACCCCGTCGTGGCGGCCCCTGGCTACCGCCTCTACTACCTGTGGGCGTTGGCCGGTGATGACCGCGAGATGCGATTGCACGAGGACCCCGATCATGCCTGGGTCGCCCGGCCGGCCTGACCCGGCAGCGGCCCCGACCGGGCTGCCCCTCATCGAGGAGTCGGTGGTTCGCGTCGATGACCGGCAGCTGGAGCTGGCCGCCAGCCGTCGAGAGGCAGACGCACAGCTGGTCGTGCGCTCGGCCCGCGCCGAGGAGCTGGCCGGGTTCGATGGCGAGGCGAGCTCCCACCAGGGCGGGTACCTGCTCGTCGGCCCCCGCAGCCCGCGCAACGTGGCTCAGCTGCGGGCGCTCCTGCGCTGGCTGGCTCCTCGGCCGTTGGGACTGCAGCGCTCGTTCGGCTTCGGCGATCGCCTCGGACTTGCGACCCCCGGTCATGTCCGGGCTCTGCGCGCGGCCAGGCCCGGGCTGGGAGCCATCTTCGCTCAGCAGTCGATCAGGGAGATGGCCCGCACGCGCCGCAGCCCTCAGCAGGTGATCGACGACGCCAGCTGGGGGGTGTTCTGCTCCGGGTGGCGCCACACCCACGGTGCAGACGCCGACCACCTCAAGACCGGGGAGGACGTCGAGACCTGTGCCGCCGCGGGATACACCCTGTTCACGTTCGATCCCGGAGATCATGTGCGGGCGGAAGCAGACCACCTGGACGGCGCCGAACTGTGGCGGGCACTGGCGGAGCTGCCATGGACCGACCTGGAAGACTCCCCGCGCTCGATGCTGGGCCGCTATCGGCATGTAAAGCCCGAGCTGAAGGACCTCGGCATCGCGGCCGGCCACGAACAGGCGGCTCGCGCCGCGGTCAAATACGGACGGGCGGTGGCCCACGCGGCCCGGCTGTACAGGCGCCTCTGCGAGGTGGCGCCGGCGGACCGGGAGGTCGAGATCTCAGTCGACGAGACCGAAAGCCCGACCACGCACTTCCAGCACGCTTACGTCGCAACTGAGCTTGCCAGGCTGGGCCTCCAGTGGGTCAGCCTGGCACCGCGCTTCGTGGGCCGCTTCGAGAAGGGGTCGGACTACATCGGCGATCCCGCCGCCTTTGAGGCCGACTGCGCCTTACACGCGCGGATCGCCAGCCGTCTCGGGCCGTACAAACTGAGCCTGCACTCGGGCTCGGACAAGCTGTCCATCTACGGCGCATTCCGTCGTGGGACGGGCAGCCTTGGGCACGTGAAGACCGCAGGCACCAGCTATCTGGAAGCTCTGCGCACGCTGGCGAGGACTGCCCCAGGGCTGTTCCGGGAGGTCTACCAGCTCTCCAGGGGTCGGTATGGGCGTGACCGAGCCACATACCACGTGTCGGCTCGGGTCGGGGCGACGCCGGACGCAGAACGCATGGCCGATGCAGCGCTGCCGGGCTTGCTCGACGACTTCCACGTCCGGCAGGTCCTGCACGTGACGTTCGGCTCGGTCCTGGACCGGCTCGGTGAGCGGCTCCACGTCGCACTGAGTCGGGATCTGCCCGCTTACGAGGACGACCTGGAGCGTCACTTCGTCCGCCACCTCCGGGCCCTCGAGAGTTCCGCATGAATAGACGGCGCCATCTCGCGGTTTCGTGACTCGCATGAGCGAGTTCAGCCAGTCAGTCCTGGAAGCAGCGGCGCAAGAGCGCGAGGTCGGGTTCACCACCTACGGACGCAGGACGGGGAAGGCCCACCGGACCACGATCTGGGTCTCGGGCGATGGGAAGCGCCTCTTCATTCGGTCTGGCGGTGGGTTGGGCCGCCACTGGCCACAGAACCTGCTGGCCAGCGGGCACGGTGTGCTCCACGTAGGCCGCATGGACGTCCCGGTTCAGGGGCATCACGTGACCGATCCGTCAGAGGCCCGGTCGGTGTCGGAGCTGGTCATCCGAAAGTACGGGTCGGGCGTCCAGCGTTCTCCTGACGGCGGGCCGCTGACTGCAGCTGAGCAGGCAACATTCGAGCTCCGCCCGTCGGCCTAGGAGACGCCGCGGTGCGGTGCGGCCGGCGAGGCGCGTCACTTCGTGACGAGCACCGTCGCGGGTCCTGTTTATTCTGTCCTCGATGTGGGGTCCGCCTTCCAAGCGCGTGCGGCTGGCCTACGGGCGGAGCGGGCTCGAGGTCGATGTACCGGCGGACGCCGACGTGCTGGAGCCGCAGCAGCTGAAGGGCGTGCTCGACGAGGCAGCCGTGATACGGCGCGCGCTCCGCGACCCGATCGCTTCGGAGCCGCTGCGGCGGGTGGTCCCGCGAGGAGCCGCCGTCGGGATCAGCGTTTGTGACGTCACGCGCCCCTTCCCGGCCAGCCGCGTCCTGCCCGTCGTGCTGGACGAGCTTGAGCACCTCGATCCGGCCGGGGTGACGGTTTTCGTTGCGACGGGCACGCACCGGCAGTGCACCGCGAGTGAGCTCCTGCAAATGCTCGGCGAGGAGGTGATGCGACGTGTGCGAGTCGTGCAGCACGACGCCTTTGACGACGGCCGGCACTGCCAGGTCGGCCTGGTGCCGGGGTCGGACGTGCCCGTCCTGCTCGAGCGTGGCTTTCTGGAGCAAGACATCCGGCTGACGACCGGTTTCATCGAGCCCCACTTCTTCGCGGGCTTCTCGGGCGGGCCGAAGATGATTGCGCCTGGGCTGGCACACCTGGACACGGTGCTGGAGCTGCACTCAGCCGCGCGCATCGGGCACCCACGGGCGACCTGGGGCCTGACGCAGGGCAACCCCGTGCACGACGCCGTGCGCGGCATCGCCGAACGCGTCGGGGTGACCTTCAACCTGGACGTGACTCTCAATCAGGATCACCGCATCACGGGCGTGTTCGCCGGCGACCTTGCGCGCAGCCACGCTGCCGGCTGCGCTTTCGCCGCGGCGACGGCGATGGTGCCCGTGGACAGACCCTATGGCATCGTGGTCAGCACCAACAGCGGCTATCCGCTGGACCAGAACCTCTACCAGACGGTGAAGGGGATGAGCGCCGCGGCGCAGATCGTCAGCCACGGCGGGGCCATCGTCATGGCTAGCGAGTGCTCGGACGGTCTGCCCGAGCACGGGCGGTACGGCGACCTGCTGCGCGAGACCGGCGGCCCAGCCGAGTTCCTCTCCCGGCTGGAGCGAGGGGGCCGCGCGGAACATGACCAGTGGCAGGTGCAGGTCCAGGCTCTGGTTCAACGTCGCGCGCGAGTCCTGATCCACGCCGGCGGCCTTGCGCCCGACCAGGTCCGGGCCGCGTGGCTGGAGCCGGTGGAGGACGTGTCGGACTGCGTGGCAGCGCTGCTCGCGGCGGCGGGCACTGGAGCGCGCGTTGCCGTACTGCCTCAAGGTCCGCAGACGATCCCCTATCTCAGCGCCGGCTGACGACCTCGGTCAAGAGCTCTCCCAGCAGACCCGGGTCGATGTTGCCGCCGCTGATCACCGCTGCAGTGAGCGGCCCCGCCTGAAGGCGGCCCAGCGCCGCGTAGGCCAGGGCGCCCGCTCCCTCGGCCACGACCTTGCCGGTCTGCGCTAGCTCGACAACCGCCTCGCGCAAGCGGGCTTCCGGGACCGTCACCCAGTAGTCCACGCACCCGGCCAGCGCTTTCTGCATGGCCGGGTCGTACGGTGCGGTGGTGCCGTCAGCTATGGTCTCCGGTGTCAGCGCGGGAGGCCCTCCCTCGGTGAAGGTGCGGGGCCATAGCGGGTAGCCGTCGGATTGGACGCCGACAATCTGAACCGATGACTTCAGCTGCTTGATGGCGCTGGCAACCCCGGTGATGAGTCCGCCGCCGCCGACCGCGACCACGACCCGCTCGATGTCGGGAAGTTCCTCGACGATCTCCAGGCCGATCCCGCCGTGGCCTGCCTGGACGGCAGGGTCGGCGAAAGGGTGAATGAACGTCTCGGGCTCGGACTCCCATCCGCGCTGGGACATCCACGCCAGGAGCTGGGGGCGCGGCATGAACACCGGCTCACCGCCGAACTGGCGGACGCCCTCGATCTTGGGTGCGGGCGCGCTGTCGACCATTACCACCCGGCAGGGGATGCCCAACCGGCCGGCTACGTAAGAACAGGCGAGGGCGGCGTTGCCCGCGCTTACCGTGATCAGACCGCGAGCCAGCCGGTCCTCAGGGAGGGCCAGCGCCGCGGCGAAGAAGCCGCGGACCTTGAAGCTTCCGGTGGGCTGGAGCAGCTCCAGCTTGAGCCAGCAAGCCTGGTCCAACGGGAGGAGAGGGGTGTGCCTGACGAAGGGCAGCGCCCGCTCGACGGCGGCTCGCACCTGGTCCAGCGAGATCACGGGCTGAGATGGTAGCGCCGTCAGGCGGCCGACAGAACCTGGTGCGCCGCCTCGATCAGCTCGCCACGGCCCCGTTCGTCTCGGGCGAAGATGCGGAAGATCGCCATCCGCACCGGCAGCCGCCTGAAAAGGTCGAGCACCCGGGAATGCTGGTAGCTGCGCTCCAGCGGCTCATAAAAAAGGATGTCTTGCTGCTCCATCATCGGATTGAACGCACGCGACTCTTGAGCCGCGACGTCCACTTCGAACTCCAGTCCGCGCAGGCTCGGGCTGAGGCGTTCTCTGATTCGCGCGGCGAACTCCGCGCGAGACAGGGTCAGTGCGCCATGGGGCACGTCTCGTGCCTCTACGTAGCCGGAATAGACAAGCCGCCACTTGAGACGGCGGGCGACCACGTCGGCCCAGGCCTGACCCAGACGGCGGAGGTCGGGATCTTCCTGCCGCGCCCACCGATCGACTTCAGTCAGGAGCGACCATTCGTTCAGTTGCCTGAACGCCGGCAGGCGCTCAAGCGGATTGCCCCCGAGCACGCGATCGATCGTGGGCGCGAAGATCTCGCGCAGCTGAAGATCGATCCGTCTGACAGTCCGGTGGAAATAAACCTGGTGGTACAGATAGAGCCGGGCGTTCAGGAACATGAACAGCGCCTCGGCGCCGTGACTGTGGAGCGTCAGGCCCTGCTCGGAGATGAAGGAGTAATGGATGATCCTCTGCACATCGACCGGCCCCGCGGCCACTCCACAGATGTAGCAATCGCGAGGGACGTAGTCCATGTTGTCGGCCGAGTACGGGCCGACCAGCAGCGGCCGCAGCACCTCCAGCCAGAGAGGGGCGGTAAGGCCTTCCAACGGCTCAGGAGAGATCAGGAAAGCCACCCAGCGCGGATCGATGCGTTCGCCCGGTTCGAAGTCAGCCTCCGGAGAGGCGCGCATCTCGGCGATCAGCGGGGCGAGTTCGTCGAGAACCACGCGGCGGCCGACCACCTCGTGATCGATGCCCCAGCGTTCCAGGTAGTTCTCGTCGAAGAAGTGGCCGAAGGGCCCGTGGCCGATGTCGTGCACAAGGCCCGCTAGACGCAAGGTCTCAACGACCAGGGGCTGTGACGGCACCCCGGTGAGGTGCCCGCGCAGCGTCGGATAGAGGTGTTTGCCCCACTCGCCGGCCAGGTGCATGGCTCCGAGCGAGTGCTGGAAGCGTGAGTGCTCAGCAGTCGCGAATACCCACCACGCGCTCTGAAGCTGGTGGATGCGGCGCAGGCGCTGAAGCCAGGCGTTGTCCATGACGTCCTGCTCAGCAACCGCGCCAGGGACTCCCCCGGGCTTGGTGACACGGACGTAGCGGTAGATAGGGTCGCTCGACAGGTTCAGCCTGCGGTACTCGGCGACCGCTTCTGACATGAGCCGAGTATGACGCTGGGGGATGATCCCGAGCGCCTGGCGTGCGGCCGCGGCCTAGCATCCGGGCCTATGAGCCTGGAGCGCGGGATCGAGCTCTTCAACCGCGGCCTCTACTGGGAGGCGCACGAGGCCTGGGAGGAGGCCTGGACGCCCGACCGCCACGGTCCTGACCGTGGCTTCTACAAGGGCCTGATCCAGGTCGCCGCCGGCTGCCTGCACTACAGGCGCAGAAATCGCCGGGGCGCAACCAACAAGTGGCGCAGCGGGGCGGACTACCTGCGCCCGTACCTGCCTCGACATCATGGCGTTGAGCTGGCGCCGCTGGTCGCGCGCGTGGATGGCTACCTGGCGGCCATGGCGAGCGGCGGCTGGCCGGACGGCCTCGAATTGCCGGTCATCGAGGTCGATCAGTCGCCGGGGTAAGGCGGAAAGCGGCGACCCGCGCCGGCTTCGATCAGACCGCCGTAGCCCAACCGGTTGAAGTCGATGGCGTCCGCCTCCCCGTAAGCGAAGACGAACGGCAGCACCAGGTCAAGCGAGGTGTTGCGGCCGAAGCCGGCGCAGGACGCCACCCCGAGCACCACCGCCAGGCCCAACCGGCCCAGCCAGAGCATGCTGCCGGGGTGGGCTGGTGCGCCCTGGCGCAGCAGCTCTCCGCCGGCTGCGGCCAGCTCCGCGTAGGCGGCATCCATGGGGTCGATGGACGACGCGCCTGCGAAAAGCATCACCCCGGCGCCCAGCTTGCGCGCCTCCTCGTACGCGGCCCGCACGGCATCGCCGCTTCTCGGGACCTCCCGCACGCCGATGAGGTCGGCGCCGTACCACCCCAGCTTTCGGGTGACCGCCGCGGCGAACAGGGCCCGAGCCTTCGGCTTCAGCCTCTCCGTGACCACCACAAGTGTGCGCAGGGGCCGGAACGGCTCAACTCGGAGGACGGGCGCCGCGGCGGCTGCGATGCGCTCCGCGTCTCTGATGAGCGATCCGGGCACTGCCACCGGCGTGACCTTGGCCCCGGCGACCTCTTCGCCGGAATCGACGGCCTGTCCATCCACGAGCGTGAAGACGCCGACTGTTGACAGCCGGTTGAGGCTGTCCACGGCCTCTCGCTCGACCCGCAACAGGCCCCGGTGCTCGGCCACCAGCCGGACCTGGCTCTGGACAGGTCCTTCCAGGCGTGTACCAGGCCCGACCACGGCGCCGCCAAGGCGGAGCGCTGCCTCGTCCTCATGGAGGTCGTCCTCGTCCAGCTCGACCAGGTGAATCTCAGCCACCGCCTGGAGCGCCTCAACGTGGCGGGCGTCCAGCACGGTCCCCTTGCGCAGCCCGTGGGCAACGTCGTGCGTGAGGACGCGGCCCGCGATCCGCGGGGCGGTGATTTCGCCGGAGCGAAGCCTGACCAGCCTCATGTCAGCTCCTTACGATGAATTCTCAGAGTGCGCCTGTACAGCACCTTGACGCGGCGGAAGGAGGAGTTTCAGCCGCTCGAGCCGGGCGGCGTCCGCATGTACACCTGCGGCCCCACCGTCTACCGCTACGCGCATGTCGGAAACCTTCGCACGTACCTGTTCGCTGACGTGCTGTGCAGGGCGCTGGAGTACCTCGGCTACGACGTCACGCAGGTGATGAACATCACCGACGTCGGCCATCTGACCGACGACACGTTCGATCGAGGCGAGGACAAGATGCTGGTCAGCGCCCGCCTCGAGAACAAATCTGCCGCGGACATCGCCGAGTTCTATACGCAGGCGTTCCTGGGTGACGCACGAAAGGTCAACATCCGGCCGGCGGCGCACTACCCGCGCGCAACCCATTACGTCCTGCGCATGCAGGAGCTGATCGCCCGGTTGATCGAACGCGGGCACGCCTACGAGATCGACGGCACGGTTTACTACGACATCGCCAGCTTCAGCGGGTACGGGAAGCTCTCGGGCAACTCGCGGGGACAGCTCCTGGCCGGGGTCAGGGGAGAGCCCGATCCGCGCAAGCGAAGCCCCGGGGACTTCGCCCTCTGGAGGGCGGCCGCTGACAAGCGGCTGCAGGTGTGGGACAGTCCCTGGGGGCCCGGGTTTCCCGGCTGGCACATCGAGTGCTCGGCCATGTCGACGGCGCTGCTGGGCGAGCGGTTCGACATCCACACCGGCGGCACGGACAACGTCTTTCCTCACCATGAGGCCGAGATCGCGCAGTCGGAGGGAGTGTTCGGTCACCAGGTGGTCTCCTACTGGATGCACGGCGACCTCCTCATGCTGTCCGGCACACGAATGGCCAAGTCCGCCGGCAACTTCTTCCGGATCACTGAGGTGGAAGAACAGGGTTACGACCCCCTGGCCTTCCGCTATCTCACACTTCAGGCCAGGTACCGGACGAAGCTGAGCTTCTCACCGGAACTGCTGGCCGGCGCGGACCGTGCCCTGCGCCAGCTCAGAGCGCGGGTTGCCGAGTGGCGTTCGGGGCCGGACGGGACCGGCGGTGACTTCGGAGAGCGCTTCCGCGCGTCGATCGCGGACGATGTTGATCTTCCGGCGGCAATGGCGTTGGTATCCGAACTGACGCGCTCCGACCTGGCGCCGTGCGCCAAGGCCTCGCTTCTTCTCGACTGGGATCGGGTGTTAGGGCTCGACCTGGGTCGCGCTGCGGGGGCCGGCGTGCCGGCCACCGAGCTGCCGTCGGGGGCCGCCGAGCTGCTGGAGCGGCGAGCTCGCGCTCGAGAAGCGCGTGACTTCGCGACCTCAGACCGTCTGCGCGACGAGCTGACCGCAATGGGCGTCCGCGTGACCGACACCCGCGAAGGGCAGAAGTGGGAGATCAGCAAGCGGGCATGAGCGGACCTGTCGGCCGTCAGGCAGACCCACTTAGGAGGGTTGTCAGCGAGAAGTGGCCGGCAAATGGATCGTGAAACGTGACGCCTTCCACGACTCGCCCATCTGTGAAGTCCTCGCTGAGGACGGCGTTGCAACCGTGGATCTTCGCGGTGGCCCACAGCTGCGAGTCCCAGTACGGGAGATGGTGGTCGCGCACCCCGCGGACAGCTTCGAGCACAACTCGCTCGTCGATCGGCCAGACGGGAAAGCTGCGGACCAGCTGTCCGACAAGCCGCACCGCATCGGTCACCGGTACTGGTGGACTGAGGCGAGCAGTCACGACCCGAAAGAACTCGCCGAGCACCTGAGCTGACAGGTCGGCGGCGCCGGTGGGCTGGAGGCGGAGCAAGAGCTGATGAGCCTGGCCTCGTTTGGCGGGCTCCCGCGCGTCCAGCCTGTAGACCAGTACGTTGCTATCGATCAGGAGCCGCGTCAACGGCCGTACAGGTCGTCACGACGCCAGTCGCGGGGGCTCGCCTCGACGTCAAGCTGATCGCGCGTGGACGCGTATTCGAGAAAGCGCTGAAATTCCCTGGTGCTGACAAGGCCCCCAGGCTCCTCGAGGGCCCGGTCCAGGGCCAGCCGGATGAGCTCGGCCTCTGTCGTTCCAAGCAGCCGCGCTCGCTCCTTGAGACGGGCTTCCTGCGCCTCCTCAAGGTACACCTGCTTTCGCACCATCATACATCGGATCATACATCGTGCTGTCGACGGGCTTGAGGGCGCTGGGTCGCTGCGCTGGAATCCGCGGCGCGGACCCGGCCGGCCATGCCCTCAGAGCTGCGGTCGAGCCGTTCGGTACATGGTGGCCACCGCGTCGGCCTCGGGTAAGCCCGAAGCCAGTACGTCGGCGACTGCCCGGTCGACGTCGTAATCGACCCGGCGGTTCTCAACGTGGCCATCCTCGATGACGAGGTAGGAGGCCCTCGGATCGCCGTCGAATGGCAGACCGACGCTGCCGCTGTTGGCGACGGTCAGCTCGCGGATCTTTCGGACGAATGGGCGGTGGATGTGGCAGTAGACGGCGACGCGCGCGCCGAGTGGCCCATAGATGGCAAGCAGCTCGTCGTCGTCTGCCTCGGGGAACACCGCTTGCCAGAGGTCTCCGGGAACGGCATGGACCAGTGCGACGCGGTCCTCCTGCCGCCACTCCATAGGCAGGCTCTGCAGCCACGCATTCCGCTCGCGGCCCAGCTGTTCGCTCGCCCAGGTCACGCGTCGGCCGGTCGGGTTTTCAAGGGCGCGGTCCATGTTGCCCAGTACACCTGGCCACCGCAGCTCTCGAATACGGTCCACGCACTCCACGGGCCGCGGGCCGTTGAATGCCAGATCGCCGCCGTGAGCTATGAGATCCGGATTGACCCGTTCGAGATCGGCGAGCACCGCATCGAGGGCGACCAGATTGCCGTGGAAGTCGGACACGATGGCGACCTTCATAAGCCGGAGGCTAGCGCGGACGCGCTCGACCGCGCACCTCTGCCCTACGTCCGTGTGAGCGCGGCCGCCTCAGGCCGAGCCGGCGGCGACCCGACGAACGGTGCCCACCGGACGAGGGCGACGCCCGCCGCCGCGGCCAGGCCAGTCGCCGCGCAGGCCGTGAACCCGGCCACGTAGCCCGAGTGCTCCATCAGCGTGCCGAAGGTCGCCGATCCAACTCCGAGACCCAGGAACAGCATCGTTCCGTACAGGCCCATCGCAGCACCCCGCGTCTCGGCCGTCGAAAGGTTCGAGAAGATCACGCTGAGCGCCAGGTACGTGGTGGCCAGCAGCGGGACTGAGGCCACCAGCAGCATGGTGGTGGTCCAGAATCCAGTCAAGTGTGGCAGCACGGCCACGCTTGCCGAGTAGACCGCCAGCCCGAGCACGACCAGCGGGCCACGCCGTGTGAGGCGGTCCACCAGACGGCCACCGGGAATCCGTGCCAGCCCATTGGCAACAGCCTGGATGGCGATCAGGTAGCCGATCTGGGAGGGCGGGAGCCGGAGCTGCTCCTTGGCGAAGAGCGGAAGATAGGCCTGGAGGGTGCCCCAGAGCAGGGTCGCTCCGAGCATCCCGATGCTGGCGGCGGCAAACGCCCGCTGGCGGGTGATCTGCCGCAGAGGCGCCGCGATGTTCCAGCCGATCTCGACGCCGGGGCTGGATGGAACCCCGATCAGGGTCAGGAGGAGCGCGACCGCGAAAAGCCCCGTCGAGGCCGTGATCACGGCCTGCAGATTCACCAGCTCCAGCGCCACCCCGGCGGCAGCCGGCCCCACGAGAAAGCCGACCTGAAAGGCCAGCGTGAGCCAGCCCATGGCTCGCCCGAGCCTCGACTCGGGAACGACGTCTATCAGAGCAGCCATCAAGGCAGCTTGCGACGCGGCGCCGCCGACGCCGGCCAGAGCCTGCCAGAAGTACATCGGTGCGACCGTGGTCGCCAACCCGAGGCCGAACTGAGAGGCTCCGCCGACGATGATCGCGAATACAAGCAGCCTGCGCTTGCCGAAGCGGTCGCTCACGAAGCCGGCGGGCAGCGAGAGTCCAGCGGCGGTGATGGTGACAACGCTGAAGAGCAGTCCGACCTGAATCTTGTCCCCGCCCAGCTCGGACACCCGGAGGGGCAGCGCAAACCCTCGCGCGGCAAGCGCCGCGAACAGCAGCCCCGCCGCCACGTAGATGGGCAGGGCGGACCTCTTCGCGGCAGGCACTCAATAAGATATCGCTGGAGTGCCGGGCCCGATTCCGTCTTCAGCCGCGGACCTGGAGAGAGCCGCGGCGCTGGTTGCCGTTGCTCGTCGCGGGGTGGCCTTCACAGGCGCCGGCGTCTCGGCCGAGAGTGGCATCAGGACGTATCGCGGTCAGGACGGCCTCTGGAAGGAGTTCGATCCCTACAAAGTCGCCTCCATCGACT
>Ga0126384_10000087_pt1 | contig 38362 bp, 32 predicted proteins | sample PanSoiMetPlot_36_FD_92543 | JGI IMG/M metagenome (GOLD analysis project Ga0126384, IMG submission 92543) | Tropical forest soil microbial communities from Panama - MetaG Plot_36 | ecosystem: Environmental > Terrestrial > Soil > Tropical forest > Bulk soil | place: Panama | collected 2016-02-17 | reverse complement strand
CAAGGGCGCCGATCATGTCATCGACTACACGAGCGAGCCGATCGAGGCAGCGGTCGGCCGCGCCACCGGCGGCCTTGGCGCCGATGTCGTCTTCGACCCGGTCGGGCTTGCGCCGGTGGCGGGCCTGCGCTGCCTCGCCTGGAACGGCAAGCTTTTGATCGTTGGCTTCAGCGCCGGCGCCATCCCCCAATACGCGGCCAACCGCATCCTGTTGCGGGGCGCGAGCGTAATCGGCGTGCGCGCCGGCGAGGCCGGCCGCCGCGATCCGGCATTGCGCCAGCGCGAATTGGCGGCGCTCGCCGCGCTCGCCAACGGTGGCCGCGCCCGCCCGCTGGTGTCGGCCGATTTTGCGCTGGCAGAGTTCGCCGCCGCCCTGCGGCTCATGGCCGAGCGGCGGGCGATCGGGCGGGTTGCGCTGTTGACCGCGCCTTAGCGCGGCGGCCGCCGACCGCACGCACCTTGCGCGGAGCGGCCACGGCGATGGCACAGGCCGAGAGCACGGCGATGCCGGCGGCGATCCAAAACGCGGCCTCGTAGCTGCCCTGCCAGTCGTAGAGCACACCGGTCAGCCACGGGCCGGCGGCACCGCCAGCCAATGCCGCCAGCATCAAAGTACCGAAGATGCTGCCGAACTGCCGGCCTTGGAAAATCTCAAGCACGATCGCGCCCAGCACCGAGGTGAGACCGTAGCCGAGCACGCCCTGCGCGGCGATCATGACGGTCAGCAGCGCCGGGCTCGCACCCCATTGCATGGCGATCAGCGCCAGGTATGTGACGGTAAAGCCGAGGCCGCCCACGGCCCAGGCCCATTCCCTGCCGATGCGATCGGACAGCGCGCCGAGCGCGATCTGGCCGGGGATGCCGGCGAGGCTCACGAGCCCCAGCGCCCAGGCGGCGAGGCTGGGGCTGACGCCGATCTCAAGCAGGTATTTGGTCTGGTGGACCTGCACCGCATACCAGGCGTAGAGCCCGCAAAAATAGCCAAGCGCGATCCACCAGAAGCGGGCCGTGCGCACGGCGCGGGCAAGCGTCCAATCGATGCTGGCCCAGGCGGCATCGACGATGTTGGCGGCGTCCACCGCCGCCGCTGCCACGCCCCGATCGCCATCGGGCGCCAAACCGAGATCTTCCGGGCGCTTGCGCAACACCAGGTTGATCGGCGCCAGCACGACCAGCACCAGCACGCCCAGCGCCAAACAGGCGCTGCGCCAGCCGGCGGCCTCGATCAACAGCGCGACCGCCGGCAACAGACTGATCGAGCCAATGCCAACGCCGGCAAAGGCGATGCCCATCGCCAGGCCGCGCCGGCGCACGAACCAGTTGGGCAGGAACAAGGATTGGCCGGAATAGCCAAGACACACGCTGCCGGCCCCGACCAACACTCCGATCGTCAGGTAGAGATGCCAGGGCTCGCGCGTCAGCGGTGCCAGCAGCAGCCCCGCGGCCATCAGCAAAACGCCGAGCTCCATGACGAGGCGCGGGCCGGCCCTGTCCATCTGGCGGCCGATCAGCGGGCTCAACACCGCCGACACCACAAAGCCGAACGAGAAGGCACCCGCCGTCACGCCCCGGTCCCAGCCAAATTCGGTCAGGATTGGCGGGAACAACAGCGAGAAGGCGGTGCGCACGTTGACGCCGATGGCCATGCTGACAAAGACCACGGCAACGATTAGCCAACCGTAGAAGAAGGGGAGACGCATGGACGGCGGGACGACCGGGGAGGGGCGAAGCGGCGGGGAGAGGCGCCTTAGCACGTCCCAAGCGGCCTGTCGCGGTCAAGCCGGCCGCGGCGAGGCAGCCTCGCGGCCGCCAAGGCATTGCCAAATCGAGGTGCCGCACTAGGCTTTGGGGCATGTGGGTCAAGCTTCGATTGGTTCTCGCCGCGGCCGCCGCCAGCGCCACGGCGGCCTGTTCGGCCGCCGTCGATAGTGGCCAGGCCCGCCTGTGCCGGGCCATCATCCCCGCCCTCAACGCCGGATCGGACATCGAAGTCGTACGCACTGGTCCGCTCGACGCTGCCGGCGGGGTCCGGGTCGACTATCGCGTGCTGACGCGCGAGGGGCGCAACCGCCGCTTCCTCGAATGCCGCTTTGCCGCTGCCCGGCAGGTCGCCAACGAAGCCCAGGCGCTCACTGGGCTCACCACCGACGCGGGCCCGCTGGGCGAGGTGCGGCTTTACATGCTGAAGCGCTTTTGGCTCGGCGCGGAAGGCGCCGGCGCCGATCCGGAACCGGTCAGCAACGCCAGCGCGGCGCCATGGCTGCCGCGCGGGCTTGCCGTCTCGCTGCAGCACCTGATCTTCGCGCTGCCGCCGATTGCCATCTATTCGCTGCTGGCGGCCGCCTATGCGCTGATCTACGGCCTGATCGGTCGCATCAATCTGGCCTTTGGCGAGCTCGCCGCCGTCGGCGGCTATGCCGCCTTTCTGGGCTTTGCCGTCGCGGCCTCGCTGAGCCAGACCGGTGCTCTGCTGGCAGCGCTGGTGCTGGCGCTGCTGACGGCCAGCGCGCACGGCGCCTTCGTCGGTCGGGCGCTGTTTCAGCCGCTCGCGCAGGCTTCGGGACAGCAGGTCTTGATCGCCACCATCGCCTTGGCCATCACCTTGCAGGAATATCTGCGCCTGGCCCAGGGATCGCGGCTGATCTGGGTGCCGCCGGTTTTCAATACCCCCTATGCCGTGGCCCGGTCCGGCGAATTTGTGGTCACGTTGACGCCGGTGGCGGTGGCCGCGGCCGCGCTGTGCCTCCTGGTCGGCGCCGGCCTCGTCGGCCTCCTCAAGATCAGTCGCTTTGGGCGCGCCTGGCGCGCCTGCGCCGATGATCCCGGGACGGCGGCGTTGCTCGGCATCGACCACCAGCGGGTGCTGCTCAAGACCTTCGCGCTGGCATCGCTGTTGGCGGGATTGGCCGGCTACGTCGTCACCGTCTACTACGGTGCCTTTGGCTATGCCGGTGGCATTGTCCTGGGACTGAAGTCGCTGCTGGCGGCGATCGCCGGCGGCATCGGCTCGGTGGGCGGCGCCTTCCTCGGCGGCATCCTGTTGGGTTCGCTGGAAGCGGTGTGGTCGGCGCTGTTTCCCATCGAGTTTCGCGACCTTGCGGTGTTCATCGTGTTCGTGGTCCTGCTGGTGCTGCGCCCGGCCGGATTGTTGGGTGAGCGGGACCCTGGTGCGCTGAAGCCGATGGCCCACCGCCACGCCCGCGCCCCGGATCGCTGGTGACGCGCTGGCGTTTGCCCGAGCGCGAAAAGAAAATGGCTCTGATCTGTTTAGGGGGAGGGCAGATCAGAGCCAGGCCAACTACTGCTGTGGGAAGCACTCTCGAGGGTTCAGGCAGCCCCGGAGAGCACCGCCAACCTAGCGACCCCGGCTTGGCGCCGGAACCGGGTATCTCCCCTAAAATCGCCCGGCCGATTACCTAATCGCCCCGCCAACCGACCGCGCCGCGGCCACGAAGGCATCCGGTGACGTTGGGGTAATCCCTTCCGTTCGCCGGCAACGCCGAGGCGCGGCCCCGATTTGCCGCGACGTTGGGCTAAAGCTCGGCAGCCCGGCCCATGGCAAAAGCGGCTGATGGTCGTGGTCGCAGCCGGAGCTTAGCGATGGCAGGACCACATTGAGCGCGCGCCCCAGCTTCAGTGCTGGTGGCGGAGGACCCTCCGCGCAATGTCGGCCAACGCCCGCCTCCTGGCGGAAATGGCTCGGCGCCGGCGCGCGGCTCTGACGGCGCGCTGGCATGGTTGCCGGCGCACCCAGGGCAACAGCGCGGCCTCACCAAGGTGCCAGAGCCGCGGGCGCCAAAACCGCGGGCGGTCAGGCCTCGGGTTGATGGCGTTCGGCGCGCGCAGGGTCGCTGGCGCCGACCCACAAGGTTGCCGAGCTCGGTTCTGTCCTCAGCCCGTCGAGGTGTGCCACACGCCGGGCCCCGGCTGGCGCGACCGCCAGGACGCGCAGATGGCGCCCCGGCCAGCCGATTGGCGGGGCGCGGCCGGCGTTAGATAGGGCGCCCGGTTAGATGGGGCGCCCGAGCCCGGCCCGAATTGACGGCATCGGGCGGCGAGCGTAGATCAGCCCAAGCGGCAGCGGTGGCAGGCGGCGGAGGCGGCGCTGAGTATCAAGCTCCACAAGAACGATTTGCCGGTCGGCATCAGTTTCGGCACCGCGGTGGCGGTCGATTCGGAGACCCTCGGCCTTCGGACCTTGCGCGACCGGCTCTGCGTCGTGCAGCTGTCCGGCGGCGACGGTACCGCGCACCTCGTGCAGTTCGACGGCAAGGATTGGTCGGCGCCGCGTCTCAAAGCGGTGTTGTCGGACACCTCGATCTTGAAGATCTTCCACTACGCGCGCTTCGACATGGCGGTGCTGGCGCACTATCTCAAGGTCGCACCCGAACCCGTCTACTGCACCAAGATCGCCTCCAAGCTGGTGCGCACCTACACCGACCGGCATGGGCTCAAGGACCTGTGCAGCGAACTTCTGGGGATTGAGCTTTCCAAGCACCAGCAAAGCTCCGACTGGGCGGCCGAGAAGTTGAGCGACCAGCAAAAGCACTACGCCGCCTCCGACGTCCTTCATTTGCATGCCCTCAAGGCCAAGCTTGACGCCATGTTGCAGCGTGAGGGCCGCACCGCCTTTGCGGAGGCCTGCTTCCGCTTCCTGTCGGTGCGCGCTGGCCTGGATCTGGCCGGTTTTGACGACGTCGACGTGTTTGCGCACTGATCGGCACGGCCGAAGCCGGCCACAGGATCGGTCCTTTTGGGGGGGCCCGTGCGGCTTGTCAGGGGTCCCAATATCACCCAAATTGCACGCCAGGTTGTGCGCGACTCAGTGCAGTGGGGAGCCGCCTGCCGCACCGCGGTAGGGCATTCATGGCCATAACCTTTGACATGCACGGCCAGCACGGGCCGGCAGACGACGGGTCTGCGACTGACGGGCTGCTGGACCGGGCGCGTGCCTTCCGCAGCGCCCGGCGGCACAGCCTTAAGGTGCGCGCCCTGCGCATCGCCTTGCCGGTGTGCGCCTTGGGCACGGTGGCGTCCTACCTCTTGATGTTGAACACCGCCTGGAAGATCGGGCCCGGTCGGCTCAACGTGGGCCAGGTCGAACTCACCGCCGACGACCTCACCATGAAGAATCCCAGCTACTTCGGGGTGACCAAGGACGGCGGGCGCTATCAGGTGCGCGCCAAACGGGCGGTGGTGGAGTTCAGCCGGCAGCAGGCGCCGATCAAACTGATCGACGTTGACGGCGATCTGTTGCGCGAGGACAACGTCACCACCAAGCTCAAAGCCAAACACGGTTTGTTGGACAACGCCAACAACCAACTGGAACTTTACGACGGCATCGAGATCGATACCAGCAACGGCATGATGGCAAGGCTGTCGCGCGCCACCATCACCATGAAAGACCACCGCGTCGTCTCCAAGGAACCGGTGACGGCCAATACGCCAACCGGCTCCTTGCGCGCAGCCAGCATGAACCTGCGCACCGACACGCAGGAGGCTCAGTTCCAAGGCGAGGTCGCCGTGCGCCTCACCCAGGCCCAGGGGCAGACGGTCGGTGGCTTCGGCCGTGACGCCCGCCAGCCGATCGACGTCAACGCCGATCAGCTCGACATCAACGATGCCGCCAAGGTCGCCCGCTTCACCGGCCATGTGGCGGCGCGACAGGGTGACTCGACCTTGGTGTCGCCGGAGCTCACCGTCACCTACGAGGGCAAGGGTGCAGGGGCACAATTGACCGGCACCACCACCGGCAAAGGCGATGCGCCGACCTCGCGGCTGTCGCGGCTTCACGCCGCGCATGGCGCCGTCATCACCGCCGGCGACGATCGGCGCGTGACCAGCGACGACGTCGAATTCGACGCCAAGGCCGATACCGCGCTCTTTACCGGGCGCGTGGTCGTCAACCAGGGCCGTAACGTGCTCAACGGACGGCGCCTGTTCGTCGACCGCAAGGTTGGCAAGAGCCGGCTCGAGTCGCCGCCCGACCCCGGGCAGCCCGTGGGCCGCATTACCGCGACTTTCTATCAGACGGAGCGGGCCACGCCGGCCAAACCAACCACGGTGGCAACCGACGTCGGTGCGGCGGTGCAGGAGCAGCTGTTTGGGTCTTTCAAGACCGACCCCAACGCCCCGATCGACATCGAGGCCGACAGCCTCGATGTCAACGATCCTCTGAAACAGGCGATTTTCCACACCAACGTGCGCGCCCAGCAGGGCGAGGTTGTGCTGCGCACGGTGGAGCTGGTGGCGATCTATTCCGGCCAGAGCGGCCTCAGCCTGGGCACCGGCACCGATAAAGGCTCCGCCCAGTTGCAGCGCGTTGAAGCCAAGCAGAAGGTGTTGATCACCTCCAAGGACGGGCAGACCGCCACCGGCGATTGGGCGATTTTCGACGTCAAGGCCAATACCGTGCTGATGGGCGGTCGCGTCGTGGTGACGCGCGGCAAGGACGTGGCCGAAGGGCCGCGACTGAAGATCGACCTCACCACCGGCATGTACCGCTTCGAAAGCGAGGCCGAAGCAGGCACCAAGGTCTCGCCGCCCCCGAGCCCGGCGCCGCCGCCAGCCGCCGAGGCGGCCAAGGCCCCCGCCGACGCCGACCCCACCAAGCGCGTGTGCCCGGCCGGCAGGCAATGTGGCCTGTTCTATCCCAACGACACCAAGAATCGGATCAAGGACCTGGGCAAGCAGGTGGCGCCCAATCTTCCGGCCAAAATCGGAGATGGCTGGCAGTCGAGCACTGAACCTGGCCGGCGAGGCGACTAGCGTCATGCGGTTGTTTGCGTTTCGTTTCGGCAAGAACGAGCGGCGCCGCGCCACGCCGCCAGCCCTGCGCTCAACGCCGCGGATGAACGGACACGGGGCGCTTGCCGCCGAGGACGGCTGGCTCACCGCCGAAGGCGTCAAGAAGAGCTACCGCGGCCGCATGGTGGTGAAGGGCGTGAGTCTGGCGACGGCGCGCGGCGAGGCTGTGGGCCTGTTGGGCCCCAACGGCGCCGGCAAGACCACGGTGTTTTATATGATCACCGGCCTGGTGCCGACCGACGCCGGTCGTATCACCCTGGACGGGCGCGACGTCACCTGGCTGCCGATGTATCGCCGGGCCCGCCTCGGCATCGGCTATCTGCCCCAGGAGGCCTCGATTTTCCGCGGCCTCAGCGTTGAAAAAAACATTATGGCGGTCCTCGAGCTGGTCGAGCCGGTGCGCCGGCGGCGCAAGGAACAGCTGGAAAGCCTGCTTGAAGAATTTAACATTACGCGCTTGCGCAAGTCGCCGTCGCTGGCCCTGTCGGGGGGAGAGCGGCGTCGTTGCGAGATCGCCCGTGCTCTGGCCGGCCGGCCGTCATTCATGCTGCTCGACGAGCCGTTCGCTGGCATCGACCCGCTCGCCGTCGGTGACATCCAACAACTGGTGCGGCAACTCACCGCGCGCGGCATCGGGGTGTTGATCACGGATCACAATGTCCGCGAGACGCTCAGTCTCGTCGACCGCGCCTACATCATCTACGATGGACAGGTTTTAACGCATGGTAACCCCCGCGAAATCATAGCCAATAAAGACGTACGTCGCGTGTATCTTGGGGACATGTTCGATTAAGGCCCGATGGCGTATAGCTTGACCCCGTGGGGTGACGATCGGGGCGGTAATGGTGCTTTCGCCAAAGTTGGAGTTGCGACAGGGCCAGCAGCTGGTGATGACCCCCCAGCTGCAGCAGGCCATTCGTCTGCTCCAGCTCTCCAATCTCGAACTGGCTTCGTTTGTGGAGGCCGAGCTCGAGCGCAATCCGCTGCTGGAACGCGACGAGACGCCCACCGAGGCGGCAAGTGCCCCGCAGGCCGAGCCCGACGAGCCCGAGGGCGGCGGCTGGTCCGACGACGGCGATGGGACGATGCCGGGCGACGGCGCCAACCGGCCCGGCGAGCCGCGGCTGGGGAGTGCCGACCGCAACGGCGCCGACCACGACCAGGGCGGCTGGGCAGCGCTCAGGCCGCGCACCGTCAACTCCTATGCTGGCGACGGTGGCAGCTTCGATAACGTCCTCGCCACTGCGGGCTCGCTGGCCGACCATTTGACCGAGCAACTCAACCTGGCGGTCCACGATCCGGCCAAGCGCCTGATCGGTGTTCACCTCATCCATATGGTCGACGAGGCCGGCTACCTATTGGGCGATCTCGACGACCTTGCCGCGCGCCTGGGCGCGTCGCGGGCGTTAATCGACGCCGTGTTGGGGATCCTGCAGCAGTTCGATCCGCCCGGGGTGTGCGCGCGCAGCCTCGCCGAGTGCCTGGCGCTGCAGCTGCGCGAGCAGAACCGCTACGACCCACAGATCGCCAAGCTGCTGGCACACCTCGATCTGCTCGGCAGCCACAACCTTGCCGGTCTCAAGCGCAGTGTCGACGTCGACGCCCAGGAGCTCGCCGACATGATCGCCGAGATCCGGCGGCTCAATCCCAAGCCCGGTCTCAAGTTCGGTACGGTGGCCATCCAGCCGGTGCTGCCCGACGTGACCGTGCGCGCGGCCCGTGACGGCAGCTGGGTAGTGGAGCTCAACAGCGACACCCTGCCGCGCGTGCTCGTCAACCGCAGCTACCATGCGGTGGTGTCCAAGACGGCGGGCTCGCAGCGGGACCGCGACTACCTGGCCGATTGCCTGCAGAATGCCAACTGGCTGGTGAAGAGCCTCGATCAGCGGGCGCGCACCATCCTGCGGGTGGCCGAGGAAATCGTGCGCCAGCAGGACGGGTTCTTGAGCTATGGCATCGAGCACTTGAAGCCGCTCAACCTCAAGACCGTGGCCGATGCCATCGCCATGCACGAATCGACCGTGAGCCGGGTCACCTCCAACAAGTACGTGGCGACGCCGCGCGGGGTGTTCGAGCTCAAGTACTTTTTCACCTCCGCCATTGCCTCGGCCGCCGAAGGCGAGGCGCACTCCTCAGAAGCGGTGCGGCATCGCATTCGCCAGCTGATCGACGCCGAGACGGCGCACTCGGTGTTGTCGGACGACAAGATCGTCGAGCACTTGAAGCGGGACGGCATCGAGATCGCACGCCGCACCGTGGCCAAGTACCGGGACGCCTTGCGCATCCCCTCCTCGGTTCAGCGCCGGCGCGAAAAACAGATGGCGGAGCGCTTGGGCGCCGGCGTCTGACCGGGAGCCGGTGGCGGCAACCGACCGCCGTACCGATCGGCAATTTGGAATGGGAACAAGTCGCAAATGCGCCGGTCCGCGCCGGGCCCCACGCCCCGTCTTTTGCGCTGCCGAAACCGGTAGTTAGGGGCTGTCAGAGACTGCAATAGAATGTGTAGACGTGGCATTTGACAGCACGGTATGCCTGCACTACGGTCCCGACCGATTTGAACCCTAGCGCTGTCAGAGATTAGGTTCAGTCATCCGGGAAACGTGTTGGTCTGTGCCGGGGAATGCGCAAGCAAGATCCGGTCGTCAGGGCTTTTTAAAATCAAGACGGGGAGCCCCGGACACATAACCATGAGGTGACTTCCTCCGAAATCGTTCGAGAGGTCGGTGGTCTGTGGCTCCACGCTGGAGCCGCAGATGTTCAGCGTCGGCATCGGGCAACAGGCAGCAATGCCTTCATGCGACGGCGCCGATGAGGTCTCAGGACGAGCCGTCCGATCCATTCACGAGAAGGCAAATGGAGCTCGGTGATCTCATAACGCGGGAAGCAGTCTTCCCCTCGCTCAAGGCGCAGAACAAGAAGCAGGCGCTGCAGGAGCTTGCGCAGGAGGCGGCCAAACTGACCGGCCTCGACGCGCGGCATATTTTTGACACCTTGCTGCAACGCGAGCGCCTCGGCTCGACCGCGATCGGCCGCGGCATCGCCATTCCGCACGGCCGCGTGGCCGGGCTCACCAGCATCGTGAGCGTGTTCGCCCGCATGACGCCGGCCATCGAGTTCGGCGCGCTCGATGACGAAAACGTGGATTTGATCTTCCTGCTGCTGGCGCCCGAGCACGCCGGTGCCGACCATTTAAAGGCTCTGGCACGCATTTCCCGGCTGCTGCGCGAGCCCTCGACCATTGAAAAACTGCGCTCATCCAAGGATCGCACCGCCCTTTATGCCGTGCTGACGGCCCCGGCGGCATCGCACGCGGCTTGAGGGCCAAGGCCGCGCGCCGGCGCCGGTGCCCCGGGCGCAACGCCTCAGCCCAGAACCGCCAGGGCGCCGAGCCCCATGCCGCCGATGATGATGCGCCACCAGGCGAACGGCGCAAACCCGTGCCGACCGACAAAATCGATCAGGTAGCGCACGACCACCACCCCGGCCAGGAACGACACGACAAAGCCCACCGCAATGTTGGCAACATCGCCGCCGGAGAGTTGGTCGATGTTCTTATAGAGGTCGAACACGAAGGCGCCGAGCATGGTCGGCATCGCCAGAAAGAAGGAGAACTCGGTGGCGGAGCGTTTATCGGCGCCGAGCAGCAAGGCGGCGACGATGGTGGCGCCCGAGCGCGACACGCCGGGAATCATGGCCAGGCATTGGGCAAAGCCGATGGCGATCGCGACCAGCAACGGATAGTCAAACACGCTGTGGTAGCGCTGCTTGAGCGGCATCCTGTCGACCGCCAGCAGGATCACGCCGCCGACGATGAGGGCGACACAGACCAGCCAGGGCGCGGCGAACAGGTAGGTCTTGATCACCGTGTGGGCGGCGGCGCCGATCACCGCCGCCGGCAGAAAGGCGAGGCCGACCGCGAATACGAAATGCCGCGTGGTCGGATCGGTCCGAAAGTTGGCGGCAAGCTCGAGCAACTTGGCGGCATAAACCGAGGTGATCGCCAGGATGGCGCCCAGCTGAATGAGGACCTCAAAGCTCTTGCCCGGTGATTCAAAGCCGAGAAAATGGCCGACCAGCAGGAGATGACCGGTCGAAGACACAGGAATGAATTCGGTCAGGCCTTCGATCAGGCCGAGCACGATCACCTGCCACAGGGCCATCGCTTTTCCTCAATCGCTCGACGCCGCGCCAGCACGGGTGCCAGTTGGCTCCAGTACCCATGCCGCCCCGGGCTCTCAAGCCGGCGCCGGGGATTTCTGGGCTGGTTGTGGCGAGGCTGCATCGCTATCGTGGGCCGACCATGGCGAACGAGAAGCCGCAATGTCGGGTTCCCTGAAACAGGTGGCGCTGGCCGCGGCGCGGGCGGCGGGCTTTGACGTTGCGCGGGTGACCACGCCGGCGGCGATCGATGCCCTGACCAGCGACAGGCTCGCGCACTTTCTCGAGCACGGGCGTCATGGCGACATGGCGTGGATGGCCGCCACCGCCGGGCGCCGCAGCCATCCGTTGAAGATGTGGCCCGAGGCGCGATCCATCATCATGTTGGGCATGAACTATGGTCCGGTGAGCGATCCCCTGGCCCCGCTGGCCGAGCCGAGCCGGGGCGTGATTTCCTGTTACGCACAATGCAAGGATTACCACGACGTCGTCAAATCCGGGCTCAAGCGCGTCGCCGGCACCTTGGCGCGGGAGGGTCAGGCCGAGGTAAAGGTTTTTGTCGACACCGCGCCGCTGATGGAAAAGCCGTTGGGCGAGGCCGCCGGGCTTGGCTGGCAAGGCAAGCACACCAACCTGGTGTCGCGCGAGTTCGGCTCCTGGCTGTTTCTGGGCGCCATCCTGAGCACGGCCGAGCTTGAGCCCGATGCCCCTGAGATCGATCATTGCGGCAGCTGCCAGCGCTGCATGGATGTGTGTCCGACGGGGGCCTTCCCGGCCCCCTATCAGCTCGACGCCCGGCGCTGCATCGCCTATCTCACCATCGAGCACAAGGGACATATTGCTCACGAATTCCGGCGCCCGATCGGCAACCGCGTGTTTGGGTGCGACGATTGCCTGGCAGTGTGCCCCTGGAACAAGTTTGCCGCGACCGCCCAGGCGACGCGGCTGGCGGCCTCCGCCGACGCCGCCTCCCTGCCGCTGGCCGAGCTGTTGCGGCTTGATGATGCGGCCTTCCGCGCCCGGTTTGCTGGCACGCCGGTCAAGCGTACGGGTCGCGATCGCGTCGTACGCAACGCCCTGATCGCGGCCGGCAACTCCGGTGATCGGCGATTGCTGCCGCTGGTTGCGGGCTTGCTCGAAGATGCATCGCCCCTGGTGCGCGCCATGGCGGTATGGGCGCTGGCGCAATTGAGTTCGCCCGAGGCCTGGGCCGAGGCGAAGGCGCGCCACGCCGACTGCGAGCCAGACGGGGCCGTGCGCGCGGAGTGGATGGCGGAGGCTCCCTGATGCGGCTCTTCTGCTTCGGGTGCGGCTATACAGCCGAAGCGCTGCTGCGTCGCTTAGCCCCGCGCGAGATGACGTTTGCCGGCACCCGCAGCCGATTGCCGGAGGCGGCACCGGTACTGCCCGGCCTCGCCCTCGTCGCCTACGCCGGGGATAGCGCCGTCGCCGCGGTCCGCCAGGCGCTCCAGGATACCACCCACCTGCTGGTCTCGATTCCGCCCGATCTGGAGGGCGACGTCGTGCTGCGCCACTTCCGTGACGAGCTGGCGGCGCTGCCGCGCTTATCCTGGGTCGGCTACCTGTCGACCGTCGGCGTCTACGGCGATTGCCAGGGGGCATGGGTCGACGAGACGAGCCCGACGCGGCCGACCAACGAACGCAGTCTGCGCCGCGTGCAGGCGGAGCGTGCCTGGCTCAGCTTCGGTGACAGCACCAGCCGACGGGTCGAGATTTTCCGCCTGGCCGGCATCTACGGGCCGGGCCGCAGCGTGATCGACAACTTGCGCAGCGGCACCGCCCGGCGCATCGTCAAGGCCGGGCAGATTTTCAATCGCATCCATGTCGACGACATCGCCCGCACCCTGGTGGCGGCCATCGATCGGGAGGCCGGGCATCGCATCTACAACGTCAGTGACGACGAACCGGCCCCGCCGCAGGACGTGGTGGCCTACGCCGCCGAGATGTTGGGGGTGCCGATGCCACCGGAAGTGCCCTACGCGGAGGCCGAGCTGTCGGGGCTCGCCGCCAGCTTCTGGTCGGAAAGCCGCCGGGTCCGCAACGATCGCATCCGGCGCGATCTCGGGGTCGAGCTCCTCTATCCGACGTTCCGTGAGGGTCTGCGCGCGCTCGCCACCGTCTGAGCCGCGCGCCCAAGCCGCCGCGGGTGGCGCCGGTGTCGGCGTCGCGGCTTTGGCCTGTCGCCAAAGCCGGTTCAGGCGCCGGCCAGATCGCCGACGATGTGCAGGATGAGCTCTAAGTCTTGCGGCCGCGACAGGCGGTGGTCGCCGTCGGGGATCGCCGAGACCCGCGCCCAGTCGCCCGACAGATGCGCGACGAGATCGAGCGTATGCTCCCAGGGGATGTCGGGATCCTGAAGCCCGTGCAGGATATGCAGCGGTCGGCCGGGGTCAAAGGTGGCGGCGCCGATCAGATGCTGGCGCCCGTCCTCAATCAGGGTACGGGTGATGGGATAGGGCCCATCGCCGTAGCGCGACGGGCGCAGGTAGACGCCCTCGGTCATGATCGCGGCGCGGGCGCTGGCGGGCAGGTGCTGCCAGAGGAGCTCGGTCATATCCCAGGCCGGGGCAATCAGCACCAGGGCCTTGATGCGCGCGGCGGCGCTGGCCGAGCGCGCCAGCAAGGCGCGCAGCAGCAACAGGGCGAGGTAGCCGCCCATGCTGGACCCGACCAAGAGCTGCGGGCCGTGGCTCAAGTGGTCGAACACGGCGAGCGCCTCTTCGAGCCAGTGGCTGATGGTGCCGTGCTCGATCTGCCCGCTGGATTGGCCGTGGCCGGAGTAGTCGAAGCGCAGGCACGGGCGGTGATGGGCTTCGGCCCACGTCGCCAGCGCCGATGCCTTGATGCTGGTCATCTCCGAGCGAAAACCGCACAGCCAGATCAGCCCCGGCGCCGTGCCCTCGGCACCGTCCTTTAGATAGGCGATGCGCCGCTGCTGTGCCGCCGAGCCGACGGGCAAGAACTGGGCCTCGTGACGGGTTGCCACCATCGTTGCCTTCAAGCCTTGACGATGTTGGCGGCGACGAGGCCGTTGCGCTCACACACGTTGCGGGTATCGATCACCAGCTTGGCGTTGCCAGCCAGCGCCGCGTAATCGATGCCGTCGTGATCGGTGGCGATCAAGACCACATCGTAGGCGGCGATAGTGGCCGGCACCAGCGCGGTCGAGGCACGGCCGGCGAGCCGAGCGTGCTCGCGGGTCGGCGGGATCCGCGGAATGAGGGGGTCGTGGTAGTCGGCGACGGCGCCGCGGGCCTCGAGCAGTTCGATCAAGGTGAGGGAGGGGCTCTCGCGCAAATCGTCGATGTTGCGCTTGTAGGCGAGGCCGATGATCAAGACACGGGCCCCGGTCAGGCCGCGCCCCAGCCGCCGGTCCAACGCCTCCGCCAGCCGCTCGACGACCAGGCGGGGCATCACGGTGTTGATTTCGCCGGCAAGTTCGATGAAGCGCGTGGAGATGCCGTACTCGCGCGCCTTCCAGGTCAGGTAGAACGGGTCGATCGGAATGCAGTGCCCGCCGAGCCCCGGCCCGGGATAGAACGGCATATAGCCGAACGGCTTCGACTTGGCGGCCTCGATCACCTCCCAGATGTCGATGCCCATGGCGCCGTAGATCAGCTTCAGCTCATTGACGAGGGCGATATTGACGGCGCGGAAGATGTTCTCGGTGAGTTTGACGGCTTCCGCGGTGGCCGTGGACGACACCGGGACCACCCGATCGAGAAAGCTCTGATAGAAGGCGACGGCGAGATCGCGGGCGATGGTGCCATCGCCGCCCACCACCTTCGGGATCCGCGCCGTGTCGAACTCGGCATTGCCGGGGTCTTCGCGTTCCGGCGAATAGGCAAGAAAAATGTCGCGACCCAGTGCCAGGCCGCGCTCGAGGTAGATCGGCGTCAACAGGTCGCGCGTGGTGCCGGGATAGGTGGTCGATTCCAACACCACCAGCTGGCCGGGATGCAAATAGTCAAGCATCGACCGCACCGTGCCGGTGACGTAGGACAGATCGGGCTCGCGATGGCGAGAGAGCGGGGTGGGCAGGCACATCAGCACCACATCGACCTCGCGCGTGCGCGCCAGGTCGGTGGTGGCGGCGAAGCGCCCCGAGGCCACCATCTCGGCAATCGCGGCGGAGGCAAGATGCCGGAAATAGGACTGGCCGCGGTTGATGCTGTCGATCTTGCCGCGGTCGATGTCAAAGCCGATGATGGAAAAGCCGCTGCGCCTGAAGAGCGCCAGCGCCAGCGGCAGCCCGACGTAGCCGAGCCCGTAGATGCCAACGACGGCGGTTCCGGCGGCGATTTTGCCGCGCAACTGCGCCTCCGCCGTCGGCGCCGGTGCTGTCAGGTCTTGCCGCAAGCGCGAGCCCCAAGCTCGAGTTCGTCAAAAAAGTGGCAAACTGCTGCCCCGGCCGCGGGCAACAGCGGCCGTCGGTCTCCCACCCCGGTGTTCCTATGGCACTTTGGCCCGCCTTGTCCATGTGCGGCGGCGCCAGGTGCGGCGGCTGCCGGTGAGGCCCGGCGCCGGCAGGCCTCGACCGCACCGCTTGCGCCGGCGGCAGGCCACGTGCTTTCAACGCCGGGATGCCGCCGCCCTGGAGAGCCCCGTGACCGACCCCCGGCCGACGATCGCCCAGATCATTCCCCGGCTCGACGCCGGCGGCGCCGAAGTCACCACGCTTGAGGTCACCGAAGCCATCGTCAAGGCCGGTGGCCGGGCCCTCATTATCACCGAAGGCGGCCGCCTGGCGGCGCCTATCGCTGCGGCCGGCGGTGAAATCATCGCTTTTCCGGCGGCGAGCAAAAACCCCGCGCGCATCCTCGGCAACGGCTACCGGCTGCGGGCGCTCGCCCAGCGCGAATCCGTTAGGCTGATCCATGCCCGCAGCCGCGCGCCAGCGTGGAGTGCGCTGATCGCCGCGCGCAGCCTGCGGCTGCCGCTGGTGACCACCTACCATGGCGCCTATCAGGAACGGGGTGGGCTCAAGAAGCTCTATAATGGCGTCATGGCGCGGGCCGACGTGGTGATCGCCAATTCGCGCTATACGGCACGCGCGATCATGAGCCGCTACGGCACGCCGGAGGGCGGCATCGCCACGATCTTTCGTGGCGTCGACCTCGACCGCTTTGCCCCCGATAAGGTCGCCCCGGAGCGCGTCGACCGGCTGCGGCAACAGTGGGGGATCGAGGCCGGCCAGCGCGTGGTGCTGCATGCGGCCCGTCTCACCCCGCTCAAAGGCCAGGCGGTCGTGATCGCGGCGGCGCGGCGGCTCGCCGAGCAGCGGCTGTGCGAGGATTGCGTGTTTGTGCTCGCCGGCGCCGGGCCGCGCTCCGGCTATCGCGCCGCCCTGGTCGATAAGATCGAGGCCGCCGGACTTGCCGGCCGCGTGCGGCTCGTCGGCCATCTCGACGATATGCCCGCCGGCCTCGCCGCCGCCGAGCTGGCGCTGATGGTTTCGACCGAGCCTGAGGGTTTCGGTCGGGTGGCGGTCGAGGCGCAGGCCATGCGCTGTCCGGTGATCGCGTCTGAGATCGGTGCCCTGCCGGAAGCGGTGCGGACCGGGGCCGACGCGGCGGAGGCGACGGGGTGGCTGGTGCAACCGGGCGATGCGGCGGCGCTCGCCGCGGCCATCGCCCACGCGCTCACACTGCCAAGTGCGGCGCGCGCCGCCATGGGCGCGCGCGGCCGGGCCTTCGTGGTGGCGCACTATTCGATCACCGAGCTGCAGCGCCAGACGTTGGCCGTTTACGATCGGCTGCTCGGAACCGACTTGGCGCTTCGATTCGACGGCGGGGCCAGGACTTGACAGGGCCCCCGGGTCTCGGTCATTCGGGCCCTCAACGGGCTCGACCGACAGCAAGCCAAGCGATCAAGGGTATGCAAGCACAGACCATCATTTGCATGAAATGGGGCACGCGCTACGGCGTCGACTACGTCAACCGCTTGGCCTCGATGATTCGCCGCAACACCCGCCGGCCGACGCGGATCGTGTGTTTTACCGACCGGCCGGATGGCATTGACCCTGGTGTTGAGACTGAGCCGCTGCCGCCGATCAACATTCCCGAGCGCGTGCAATGGCTGGGCTGGCGCAAGATTTCGCTCTGGCAGGCGCCGCTGCTCGATTTCGCGGGCGATGTGCTGTTTCTCGACCTGGATGTCGTCATCACCGGATCGCTCGATGAGTTCTTCGATTTCGAGCCCGGCCGCTACTGCGTGGCGCGGAACTGGTCGGAACCGCATTTGCGGGTCGGCAACACCTCGGTCTACCGCTTCCCCGTCGGCCGGATGAGCTACATCTTCGAGGCGTTCAACCGCGACGGGGAACAGTTTCTCGCCCGCTACCGCAATTCGCAAAAATATATCTCTGGCGAGGCCAAGGACATGGTGTTCTGGCCGCCCACGTGGTGCTTGAGCTTCAAGCACTCGCTGCTGCCCAGATGGCCCTTGAATTTCATTAAAGTGGCGCCGCTGCCGCCGGGGACCAAGGTCGTAGCCTTCACCGGCAAGCCCGACCCAGACGAGGCCCGGGATGGGGTTTGGCCGGTAAAAAGTCCGTGGAAACGCCTCTATAAACACGTTCGCGCCACACCGTGGATCGCCGAACATTGGCGCTAGCCGGGCCCTGTTACGCGGTTGCGGGCAAATTGCGGCGGATACTTGACTTGCGCGACTTTCTTTTCGAATGTCGTCCGTCTACCGCCGGCCGGCGCCCCGTGGCTCACGGGGGCTGTCCGGCTGCCTCACTATCGGAAACTGTCGAAGGAGACTGCCCAATACGACGCCCAATGAGGGCCGCGCCGGAGCGCGAGCCAGCCGGTCCACGGATGAACGAGGACATCCGGGTCCGCGAAGTGCGATTGATCGATGAGAATGGTGACAATGTCGGCGTGGTGCCGATTGCCGAAGCCCTCGCCCGAGCCGTGGCGGCGGGACTCGATCTGGTGGAGATTTCCCCCGACGCCCGTCCGCCCGTGACCAAGGTGCTCGACTACGGCAAATTCAAGTACCAAGAGCAGAAGAAGGCCGCCGAGGCGCGCAAGCGCCAGAAGATCGTCGAAATCAAAGAGATCAAAATGCGCCCGAGCATTGATGATCATGATTACGATGTGAAGATGCGGTCGATGAAGCGGTTCTTTGATGACGGCGACAAGGTCAAGGTCACCTTGCGGTTCCGCGGTCGCGAGCTGTCGCACCAGGAACTGGGCTGGCAGGTCCTGCAGCGCGTCAAGGCCGACACTGAGCCGGTGGCCAAGGTCGAATCCGAGCCCCGCATGGAAGGCCGCCAGATGGTGATGGTGCTGGCCCCCCGCTAAGGCGGGTGGCGCGAGCCGCGCCGGCCAAGCCGGCGGCGGCTCCCCCGCATCGTCCCGGGCCGCGCCGGAGCCCCTTAGCCCGCCCGTTGGTGGGGCGCTGGCCCACGGAAAGTCGTTGCACGGGCTCGCCGATCGCCGTATGAGAGCAGCCGCAAGTCGCCCGGCGGGGCATGCCGTGGCGACTTTTCATGCTTCAAACCCATGGCGCCGCCGGCTGTTGTTGAGCCGGTGTGGCGCGCCTATCAGGAGAGCAAAATGCCCAAGTTGAAGACCAAGAGTGGCGCCAAAAAGCGTTTCAAGATGACCAGCGGGGGCAAGGTCAAGGCCCTGGCCCAGGGCAAGCGGCACGGCATGATCAAGCGCACCACCAAATTCGTGCGCAACGCGCGCGGCACCATGGTGCTGAACGACAGCGATGCCCGCATCGTCAAGAAGTATATGCCCTATCACCGCTGAGCCGCCCCGCCCACGGGGTGGCCCCGATCAACTTGCAGTCGCTGACGGAGTATTGCCATGGCACGCGTCAAACGCGGCGTCACCGCCCACGCCAAGCATAAGAAAACCCTTGCCAAGGCCAAGGGCTATTATGGCCGCCGCAAGAACACCATCCGGGTCGCCAAGCAGGCCGTCGAAAAGGCCATGCAGTATGCCTACCGCGACCGCAAGCGCAAAAAGCGCACCTTCCGTGCGCTGTGGATCCAGCGCATCAATGCCGCCGTCCGCGAGCATGGCATGACCTATGGCCGATTTATCGACGGCCTCAACAAGGCCGGCATCGCCATCGACCGCAAGGTGTTGGCCGACATCGCGGTCAAGGATGCGGCCGCTTTCAAGACGCTGTGCGAACAGGCCGCGGCGCAGGTGAAGGCGGCCTAAGCGGGTCGGCTCGCGCCACCCAGAGCGCGGGATGGCGACCGCGGGGGCGGCACGCAAGCGAGGGCTGGCGCGGGCGGGCGCCAAGCGCGCGGCCGATGCCTTTGGGCAGCCGACCCCCAACCCCGAGGTGACAACGGATGGCACAGGACGTCGATATGCGGGGGTTGGAGGCGGCGCTGATCGCCGAGATCGGCGCTGCCAGCGATCTGCGCGCGCTCGAGGACGTGCGCATCGCCGCGCTCGGTCGCAAGGGCCGGGTCGGCGAGTTGATGGGGCGTCTGGGCGCGCTCACGCCCGAGGAGCGCAAGGGGTTTGGCCAGGCGGTCAATGGTCTCAAGCAGCGTGTGAGCGAGGCGTTGGAGGCGCGCAAGCAGGAACTCGATCGCGTCCTGCTTCGCGCCCGGCTCGCCAGCGAGCGGGTCGACATCACCTTGCCGGTGCGCGCCGGGGCAATGGCGGAGGGGCGCATCCATCCCGTGAGCCAGGTGTTCGACGAGGTGGCGGAGATTTTCGCCGATATGGGCTTTGCCATCGCCGAGGGCCCCGACATCGAGAGCGATGATTTCAACTTCGGCAAGCTCAATATCCCGCCCGAGCACCCGGCCCGCCAGGACCACGACACCTTCTATTTCCATGCCAAGCCCGACGGCACGCGGCTGTTGCTGCGCACCCATACCAGCCCGGTGCAGATCCGCACCATGCTGGCGCAGAAGCCGCCGATCCGCATCATCGTGCCGGGCCGCGTCTATCGCATCGACAGCGATGCGACGCACACGCCGATGTTCCATCAGATCGAGGGGCTGGTGATCGACGAGAGCACGCATTTGGGGCATCTCAAGTGGTGTTTGGAGGCCTTCTGCAAGGCGTTCTTTGCCGTGGATGAGGTGCGCATGCGCTTCCGCGCGTCGCACTTTCCGTTCACGGAGCCGTCGATGGAGGTCGACATCGATGCGGCCGCGATCGGCAAGCCCGGCCAATGGCTGGAGATCTTGGGCAGCGGCATGGTGCATCCCAATGTGATCGCCAACTGCGGGCTCGATCCCAAGCGCTATCAGGGCTTTGCCTTCGGTATGGGCCTCGACCGCATCACCATGCTGAAGTACGGCATTCCCGATCTGCGCGACATGTTCGCGGCCGACCTGCGCTGGCTGCGCCATTATGGTTTTGCCGCGCTCGAAGTGCCGACGCTCGCCGGCGGCGTATCGCGCTAGGGGTGGTGCCGACATGAAGTTCACACTCGCCTGGCTCAAGGATCATCTCGATACCGAGGCCGCGCTTGCCAGCTTGAGCGATAAGCTGTCCGCGGTGGGAATGGAGGTGGAAGGTGTCGAGGACCGCGGCGCGGCCTTGGCGCCGTTCACGGTGGCGCGCGTGCTCGAGGCCAGGCCGCACCCCAACGCCGACCGGCTCAAGGTGTTGAAGGTCGAGACCGGCAGCGGCGTGTTCGAGGTGGTGTGCGGTGCCGCCAATGCCCGCACCGGGCTGATCGGCGTGTTCGCGCCGGTCGGCAGCTACATTCCCGGCAAGGCGCTGACCCTGGAGGCGCGCCCGGTGCGCGGCGTCGTCTCCGCCGGCATGCTGCTGTCAGCGGCGGAACTGAAGATCTCGGAGGACGACGACGGCATCATCGAACTGCCCGCGACGCTCGCCGGCCGGGTCGGTGAGCGCTTCGCCGATGTCAGCGGCCTCGCCGATCCGGTGATCGAGGTGAAACTGACGCCCAACCGCCCCGATTGCACGGGAGTGCGCGGCATCGCCCGCGACCTTGCCGCCGCCGGATTGGGCCGGCTCAAGCCCGAGCCTGCCATTACCGGCGTCGACGGCGACTTCGCCTGTCCAATCGAGATCGAGCTTACTTTTCCAGCCGCGGCGGCCGACGCCTGTCCGTGTTTTGCCGGTCGCTACCTTCGCGGCGTCAATAATGCGCGGGCGCCGGCCTGGATCGAGCAGCGGCTCACCGCCGTGGGGCTCAGGCCGATCAATGCCCTGGTCGACGTCACCAACTACATCAGCCTCGACCGTGGCCGCCCGCTGCATGTCTACGATGCCGACAAGCTGACCGGTGCCATCCGCGCCAGATTAGGCCGCCAGGGCGAGAGCTTCCGCGGGCTCGATGGCAAGACGCATGCCGTCGATGACAGCATGTGCGTGATCGCCGATGATCGGGCCGTGCTCGGCTTCGGCGGCATCCTCGGCGGCGAGGACACGGGCGTGACCACCGACAGCAAGAACGTCCTCATCGAGTGCGCCTATTTCGATCCGGTGCGGACCGCGGCGACCGGGCGCAAAACCGGCATCATCAGCGATGCGCGCTATCGTTTCGAGCGCGGGGTCGATCCGGCGTTCATCATTCCCGGCCTCGACCTTGCCACCGCAATGATGCTCGAAGTGGCAGGCGGTGCGCCGTCGCGGGCCAAGATCGCCGGCGCGCCGCCGGCCGCGCGGACCGTGGTCGACTTCCCGTTCGCGCTGGTCGAGAAGCTGGCGGGCATCCGCCTTGAGGAGCAGGAGATCCGCGGCACGCTGGAGGCGCTGGGCTTTAGCTTGGCCGGCAAGGGCAGCCGCAGCAAGGTGACGGTGCCGAGCTGGCGGCCCGACGTCGGCGGCCCCGCCGACCTGGTCGAAGAGGTGGTGCGCATCGCTGGCCTCGACCGGGTGCCTTCGGCGCCGATGCCGCGGCCGCAGGGGGTGGCGCCGGCGGTGTTGACCGAAACCCAGCGCCGCGTCCGCCGCGCGCGGCGCGAATTGGCCGCGCGCGGTATGGTCGAGGCCATCACCTGGTCGTTCATTGGGCACGACACGGCCAGCCGCTTCGGCGGCGGCGCCGCGGAACTTGAGCTGGCGAACCCGATCTCGAGCGAAATGACGTCGATGCGGCCAAGCCTGCTGCCGGGGTTGCTGGCGGCGGCGCAGCGCAATCGGCATCGTGGCTTTGCCGACCTGGCACTGTTCGAGGTCGGCCAGATCTATCGTGATGATACCCCGTCCGGACAGATCCTGGCGGCGGCCGGCGTCCGCCTTGGCAATGCCGGCGTTGGCGGCGGCGGCCGGCATTGGACCGGCGCGGCGGCCACGGCCGGGGTGTTCGACGCCAAGGCCGACGTTGTTGCCCTGTTGGCCGGCCTCGGCTTCGATGCGGCGCGCGCCCGCGTCGAGCGCGCCGCACCGGCCTGGTTCCATCCCGGCCGGTCCGGCGTGTTCCGGCTGGGCCCGAAGACCTTGATGGCCGCCTTTGGCGAGCTGCATCCCGAGGTGCTCGACGCGCTCGACGTTACCGGCCCGGTCGCCGCATTCGAACTCTTTGTTGCGGCCGTGCCGTCGCCGAAGAAGAAGGCGCTGGCCCGGGCCGCCCTTGAGCTTGTCGACCTGTTGCCGGTGAGACGCGATTTTGCCTTCGTGCTCGATCAGCAGGTCGCCGCCAGCGACGTGGTAAGGGCGGTCGAGGCCGCGGACAAGACGCTGATCAGCGGCGTCAAGGTGTTCGATCTGTTCGAAGGCGCCAGCATCGGCGCCGGCAAGAAATCGCTGGCGCTGGAGGTGACCTTGCAGCCCACCGACAAGACCTTGACCGATGCCGAGATCGAGGCGGTCTCGGCCAAGGTGGTGGCGGAGGTGAAGAAGGCAACCGGCGGCGACATCCGCCGCTGATGCGACCGGCACCGCCGCCTACTCCGGAGGTGCGCTCATGCCCGCGGTGTAGGCCTCGATCAGCGCCGCCAGCTTGACTTTGCGCTCCGCGCCCAAGTCCTGCAGCGCCGGATCGCCGACAATCTCGGTGACGGTGCCGAACGGGTCTTGCTCCAGGCGCGAGTAGAGGCGGCCGGTGTCGCGGACCACGCCCAGGGGATCGCTGCCGGGTTTGCCCCGGCCCGCCGATTCGGCTTTGACCTGTGCCGCCTCGGTGGCGAGCTGCCAGGCGAGCGCCTTCAGTTCGGCGCCGCTGGTGCTGGGCTCGGTGGCAGCCGCCACCACCGGCGCTTGCTTCATGTCCAAGGTCGGCTCGCCGACCCCCAACAGCTCGTTGGGGGTGACGCCGAGCTTCTGACAGATGGCCTGGATCAAGGTCAGGCTCGGTTCCACCTCGGCCCGCTCATAACGCGTGTAGCGGTTCTCTTCGATGCCCAGCGCCTTGGCGAAGTGCCGTGCCCGCTCATAGCCGCGCTCGGCGCGCAAGGCGCGCAGGCGCTTGGCAAATTCGTTGCGGACGGTGGGGGCGAGGTGCAGGGCCATAGGCTCGCTATTTCGCAGATTTCAGACAGAATGTAATCATCAAATCGCGCAAGGTTGATCATGCATCATCATAATAGTTGGAGTGTAGTTGGAGAAATGTCACCAAACGCGGGCAGTGTCTGGATCGATGTCGGACCCCCGCACAGCAGCGGCCGAATTTGTGCGTGCTGCATCTTACAAAACCTCCCAGGTGCGCCCGGCCGGCAGACCAACAAATTGGCGCCCGGCCCGCGGTACCAGCCCCACGGCTCGGCCCGGTTTTTTTTGGATCGCGCGCGCCTTTGCCGGTTCAAACCGGCGTGGGGCGATGCTAAGCACCGCGGCCATGACGGATATCACCCTCATCCGCAATTTCTCGATCATCGCCCATATCGACCATGGCAAGTCGACCCTCTCCGACCGGATGATCCAGCTCTGCGGCAACGTCTCCTTGCGCGAGATGAAGGCGCAGATCCTCGATTCGATGGACATCGAGCGCGAGCGTGGCATCACCATCAAGGCGCAGACGGTTCGCCTCGACTACCGGGCCAAGGACGGCAACACCTATCAGCTCAATCTGATGGATACCCCCGGTCACGTCGACTTTGCCTATGAGGTCTCACGCAGCCTCGCCGCCTGCGAGGGTGCGGTGCTGGTGGTCGACGCCAGTCAGGGGGTGGAGGCCCAGACCTTGGCCAACGTCTACCAGGCGCTCGAGAACGACCTTGAGATCCTGCCGGTCTTGAACAAGGTCGATCTGCCGGCGGCCGATGCCGATCGGGTCAAGCAGCAGATCGAGGAGGTGATCGGCCTCGATGCCTCCAACGCCATCCCGATCTCGGCCAAGACCGGGGAGAACGTGGACGCCGTGTTGGAGGCGATCGTCGAGCGTCTGCCGCCGCCCAAGGGCGAGCTCCAGGCGCCGTTGAAGGCGCTGCTGATCGACAGCTGGTATGACGCCTATCTCGGCGTCGTGGTGCTGGTGCGCGTCATCGACGGCCGGCTGCGCAAGGGCCAGAAGATCAAGCTGATGTCATCGGGGGCCGGCTACCAGATCGAGCGCGTTGGGATTTTTCGCCCCAAGCAAGAGATGCTGCCCGAGCTTGGTCCCGGCGAGGTCGGCTTCTTCACCGCCGCCATCAAGGAGGTGGCCGATACCCGTGTCGGCGATACCGTCACCGACGAGAAGCAGCCAACGGCCACGCCGCTGCCCGGCTTCAAGCCGACGCAGCCGGTGGTGTTCTGCGGACTGTTCCCGGTCGATGCTGCCCAGTTCGAAGACCTGCGCGAGGCGATGGCGCGCCTGCGCCTCAACGATGCCAGCTTTTCCTACGAGACGGAGAGTTCGGCGGCGCTCGGCTTCGGCTTTCGCTGCGGCTTCCTCGGCCTCCTGCATCTCGAGATCATCACCGAACGGCTCGAGCGCGAATTCAATCTTGAACTGATCACCACCGCGCCGAGCGTGATCTACCATATCTATCGCACCGACGGCACGCGCCTCGAGATGCACAATCCCGCCGATATGCCCGATCCGGTAAGCATCGACCGCATCGAAGAGCCGTGGATCGAGGCCACCATCCTGGTGCCCGACGAGCACTTAGGCTCGGTCTTGAAGTTGTGCCAGGACCGCCGCGGGCGGCAAAAGAACCTGACCTACGCCGGCACCCGCGCGCTGTTGGTCTATGATCTGCCGCTCAACGAGGTGGTGTTCGATTTCTATGACCGGCTCAAATCCATCAGTCGCGGCTATGCCTCCTTCGACTACCACATTTCCGGCTACGAGGCGGGCGACCTCGTCAAGATGTCGATCCTGGTCAATGCCGAACCGGTCGATGCGCTGTCGATCATCGTGCATCGCACCCGGGCCGAGAGCCGCGGTCGCGCCATGTGCGAAAAACTCAAGGAGCTGATCCCGCCGCACCTGTTCCAGATCCCGATCCAGGCGGCGATCGGCGGCCGCATCATTGCCCGCGAGACGATCCGGGCGCTGCGCAAGGACGTGCTCGCCAAATGCTACGGCGGCGATATCACCCGTAAGCGCAAGCTGCTCGAGAAGCAGAAGAAGGGCAAAAAGCGCATGCGCCAGTTCGGCGAAGTCGAGATCCCGCAAGAGGCCTTCATCGCCGCCCTCAAGATGGACGAGAACTAACGGCGATCGCCGGCGGCGACGCCTGCGGGCACGGCCCCGGCGGCGGCCGCCGGAGCCCGTTCAGCATCGCCACCAGGGCGTAGCTGATGATCATCAACAAAAACCAGGCGCCGAGTTTGCCGGAGGCCACCAAGGTCCAACCCTGCCGCTGATGCGGGTACATCCAGGCGGCCGTGAAGGTACCGATGTTCTCGGCAAACCAGATGAAGAGCGCGACCAGGGCGAAGCCCAACAACAGCGGCATCCGCCGCCAGACCCGCCACACCCTGAAAGTGATCGACGTGCGTGCAAACAGGGCCGCGGTCAGCGCAAACAGCCCGAGGCGCAGGTCCCAGACGTAGTGATGGGCAAAGAAATTGAGGTAGATGCCGACGCTGATGAGCCCGAGCGCAGGCAACGGCGGATGCCGGTCGAAGCGAAAATCGAACAGCCGCCAGCAGCGGGCGATGTAGGAGCCGATCGCGGCATACATGAAGCCGGTGAACAGCGGCACGCCGCCGAGGCGCAACAGCGAGGCCTCGGGATAGACCCAGGAACCCATCGAGGTCTTGAAGATTTCCATCACCGTGCCAACGACATGGAAGATGGCGATCACCCGCGCTTCTTCCCAGGTCTCGAGCCGGAAGGCGAGCATGCCGGCCTGGATGGCGATGGCGGCTGCCAGCAAGGCATCGTAGCGCGGGATGGGCGCGTGGTTGGGGTAGAAGAGGTGCGTGCCGATCAGCAGCGCCAGCAGCAGGGCACCGAACAGACAGGCCCAGGCTTGCTTGAGGCCAAAGCGCAGCAGCTCGTAGAGGAAGAGGGTGGCCGGCCGGCGCGCCGCCCAGGCGCCGACCCTGGCTTCCCGGTCGATGGCGCGGGCGAGCGGGGCCCAGTGGCGCGCCCCGCTCTCAGGCGCCGGCGGTGCGCCGTCCACGCTTGTGGCGGCGGCCGAGGTTGGACCGGCCGGGGCTGGGCGTCGGAGGCGTCGCTGCATCAGGGGGTTTACTCCATCGCCGGCCGCCCGCGGCCCGGGCGGCGGGCCCAAGGCGTCGATCGGGCTACTGGTCTTGCGCCCTTGATGTCATTAGATTCTGGCCGAGCAAGGTTGGCGGCCGCGTTCGGTCCGGGGCGCCCCCGACCGGTCCGGCATCGTTTGCGGCAGGATCGGAACCGGACCGATCGCGCAGGAAGGACTGGCACGGGCCATGGGCTGGGTAGCGGATTTCGCCAACACGGCGCTTGCCAGTGCCAGTACCAGTGCCGGTGCCGACGCGCCACCGCCGCCCGCCGGCGCCGCCTGGCTGAGCCCGGAGGGCATCGCCATCAAGCCGGCCTACGGCGCCGCCGACAGCGCCGGGCTCGATTTCCTTAACGGCTACCCCGGCATCGCGCCCTATCTGCGCGGGCCCTACCCCACCATGTACGTCACCCAACCCTGGACCATCCGGCAGTATGCGGGATTTTCCACGGCCGAAGCCTCCAACGCCTTCTATCGGCGCAACATCGCCGCCGGCCAAAAGGGGTTGTCGGTGGCGTTCGACCTGCCGACCCACCGCGGCTATGACAGCGATCATCCGCGCGTTAAAGGCGACGTCGGCATGGCCGGCGTTGCCATCGATTCCATTTACGACATGCGCACGCTGTTTGCGGGCATTTCGCTCGCCGACATGACGGTGTCGATGACCATGAACGGCGCCGTGCTGCCGGTGCTGGCCTTGTTCGTGGTGGCCGGCGAGGAGCAGGGGGTGCCGCCGCACAAACTGGCCGGCACCATTCAAAACGACATCCTGAAAGAATTCATGGTGCGCAACACCTACATCTATCCGCCGCAGCCCTCGATGCGCATCATTTCCGATATCTTCGCCTATACCAGTGCCAACATGCCGAAGTTCAACTCGATTTCGATCTCCGGCTATCACATGCAGGAAGCCGGGGCGACGGCGGACCTCGAGCTCGCCTACACGCTTGCCGACGGGGTCGAATACGTGCGCGCCGGCCTCGCCGCCGGTCTCGCCATCGACGCCTTTGCGCCGCGGCTCTCCTTCTTCTGGGCGATCGGCATGAATTACTTCATGGAGATCGCCAAGATGCGCGCGGCGCGCCTGTTGTGGGCGAAGCTCATCACCTCGATCGCCGACCCCAAGGATCCCAGGTCGCTGGCGCTGAGGACGCACTGCCAGACGAGCGGTTGGAGTCTGACGGCGCAGGACGTCTTCAATAACGTCACGCGCACCGGCATCGAGGCATTGGCGGCGACGCACGGCGGTACCCAGTCGCTGCATACCAACGCCCTCGATGAGGCGATCGCCCTGCCGACCGACTTCTCCGCCCGCATCGCCCGCAACACCCAGCTCTTGATCCAGCAGGAGACCGGCACCTGCCGCATGATCGACCCGTGGGGCGGTAGTCACTACCTTGAGCGGCTGACCTACGAGCTGGCGCGCAAGGCCGAAGGCCATATCGCCGAGGTCGAGGCGCTGGGCGGCATGGCCAAGGCGATTGCCGCCGGCATGCCCAAGCTCAGGATCGAGGAGGCGGCTGCCCGCACCCAGGCGCGCATCGATTCGGGGGCGCAGAGCATCATCGGCGTCAACAAGTTCCCGGTCGGCGACGCGGCCGCGATTGAGGTGTTGAAGGTCGACAATAAGGGCGTGCGCGACAGCCAGGTTGCCAAATTGCGCCGCCTCAAGGCCGAGCGTGATCCCGCCGCCGTTGCCGCGGCGTTGGCCGCGCTCAGCGCCACGGCGGCGAGCGGCAACGGCAATCTGCTCGAGCGCGCCATCGCCGCCGCCCGCGCCAAGGCCACCGTCGGCGAGATCTCGGAGGCGATGGAGAAGGTGTGGGGGCGGCATCGCGCCGACGTGCGCGCCGTCTCGGGCGTCTATCGGGCGGAGGCCGGTGCCATGAGCAAGGACGTCGAGCGCGTGCGCGCTATGTGCCACGCGTTTGAGAAGAACGACGGGCGGCGGCCGCGCATTCTGGTCGCCAAAATGGGCCAGGACGGGCACGACCGCGGCCAAAAGGTGATCGCCTCGGCGTTTGCCGACCTCGGCTTTGATGTTGACATCGGACCGCTGTTTGCGACCCCCGATGAGGCGGCGCGCCAGGCGGTGGAAAACGACGTGCACGTGATTGGCGTCTCCTCGCTGGCGGCGGGACACCTGACCTTGGTGCCGGAGCTGGCGGCGGCGCTGACTGAGGCGGGGCGCGGCGACATCATGATCGTGGTCGGTGGCGTCATTCCCCCCGACGACTATCCGGCGCTGTTTGCGGCCGGGGCGCAAGCGGTGTTCGGGCCCGGAACCAATATTCCGAACGCCGCCGCCGATCTCATCGACAAGCTCAACGATAAGTTGGGGTACGGACCGCGGGCCGCGGCCGAATAAGCGAACGCCGCGTCACGCGGCCAATGCCGCACCGAGCGCTTCGCCCTTACCGGCAAGGCCGCCGCCACACTCGGGATCGCGGCCGGCGCGCGAGCGGCGGCAGCGATTGCGACCTTGCGATCGGACCCAAACTTCCCCTAGGCTTGCCGGCGATCGGCATTCAATCAGCTTGACGGCGGGCGGCGCAATGGCACAGGGCGCGATCTTGGCTCTCGACCAAGGCACCACATCCTCTCGCGCCATCGTGTTCGCCTCCGATTTGCGCATCCTTGGGGCGGCGCAACGCGAGTTCGCCCAGCACTACCCGGCGCCCGGCTGGGTCGAGCACGAGCCCGAAGACATCTGGCGCACGACCGTGGAGACGGCGCGGCAGGCGCTCGCCGGTGCCGGCCTCAGCGCCGCCGAGATCGCCGGCATCGGCATCACCAACCAACGCGAAACCTGCCTGCTCTGGGACCGGCGCACCAGTCAGCCCATCCACCGCGCCATCGTTTGGCAGGACCGGCGCACGGCGGAGGCCTGCGCCAGCCTCAAGCGGCAAGGTCACGAGCCCGAGATCACGGCGCGCACCGGTCTGTTGCTCGATCCCTATTTCTCGGCCACCAAAATCGCCTGGCTGCTCGACCATGTCGAGGGGGCCCGGGCGCTCGCCGAGGCCGGGCATTTGGCGTTCGGCACCATCGACAGCTTTCTGGTGTGGCGCTTTACCGGCGGCAGGGTGCACGCCACCGACGCCACCAACGCCTCGCGTACCCTGCTCTTTGATCTGGCCAAGGGCGGCTTCGATCAGGAGCTGTTGGCCCTGTTTGGTGTGCCGGCTGCCGTCCTGCCGCAGGTGCGCGATTCAAACGCGGATTTTGGGCTGACCGAGGCCTCGATCCTCGGCGCGGCGCTGCCGATCTTGGGCGTCGCCGGCGATCAGCAGGCCGCCCTGATCGGCCAGGCCTGCTTCGCGCCCGGGATGGTCAAGGCGACCTACGGCACCGGCTGTTTCGCCGTCATCAACACCGGCAGCGAGCGGGTGGCCTCCAAGCACCGGCTGCTGACCACGCTCGCCTACCAGCTCGATGGCCGGCGCAGCTACGCGCTCGAGGGCTCGATTTTCATCGCCGGCGCGGCCGTGCAGTGGCTGCGCGATGGCTTGCGCCTGATTGCCTCGGCGCCGGAGAGCGGTGCGCTGGCAGCGGCGGCCGACCCGGCGCAAGATGTCTATCTGGTGCCGGCATTCGTCGGCCTGGGCGCACCCTACTGGCAGCCCGAGGCGCGCGGCGCCCTGTTCGGGTTGACGCGCGCCAGCGGCGTCAACGAGGTCGCCCGGGCGGCGCTCGAGGCGGTCTGTTACCAAACCCGCGACTTGCTTGAAGCCATGCACCTGGATTGGCCGGGCGCCGCGCAAGCGGTGCTGCGCGTCGACGGCGGCATGGTGGCGAGCGATTGGACCATGCAGTTCCTGGCCGACATTCTCGACGCCGCCGTGGAACGGCCGACGATCAGCGAGACCACCGCGCTTGGTGCCGCCTGGCTCGCCGGTCACAAGGCCGGCGTTTGGCCCGATGCGCCGGGGTTCGCGCAGCAATGGCAGCTGGCGCGCGCCTTTCGCCCGAGTCTGGCGGCGCCGGAACGGGAGCGCAAATATGCCGGCTGGCGGCGTGCCGTCGGCGCGGTGCTGACGATGGCAAACAACGCTGAGGCCTCACCATGACCGAAATTGCCAACCTCGATGACCTGCGCCGCGTCTACGCCGCGCCGCACGAGATGGCGCTGCGCAAGGAACTCGATCACATCGACCGGCACAGCCGCGAGTTCATCGAGCGCGCACCATTGGTGGTGGTTTCGACCGCCGATGCTGACGGCTGGCCCGATGCCTCGCCGCGCGGCGACGCGCCGGGCTTTGTCACCGTCGTCGACGACAAGCGCCTGCACCTGCCGGACCGTCCCGGCAACAATCGCCTCGACAGTTTCCAGAACCTCCTGAGCAACGCCAGGATCGCGCTGCTGTTTATGGTGCCGGGGCGGCTCGAAACCTTGCGCGTCAACGGCACCGCGCGTCTCATGACCGATCCCGAGCTTATCAACCAACATGCCGTCAACGGCAAACCGGCGCGCGCCGTGGTCGAGATTGTGGCCAAGAGCGTCTACTTCCAGTGCGGCAAGGCGCTGGTGCGCTCGGCGCTATGGCAGCCGGAGAAATGGCCATCGCTCGCCGGTCTTGCCAGCTTCGCCGAGGCGCTGGCCGATCAGATCAAGGGTCTCGACAAGGCCGCCTCCGAGAGGCGGCTCGAGCGGGCCTACCGCGACAGCCTCTACTGAGGCGAACGCGCCTCGGCAAAGGCGACGATGGCCTCGAACACGTCAGCCTCGCAATCGCGGTGCGGGGCGTGACCGCACGCCGCCAGCACCAGCCGCGTCACCGGCGCGGTCGCCCGCTTGGCGATGCTGTCGAGTTGAGCCAGGGTGCCGTATTCATCGGCGCGGCCCTGGATCAACAGCATCGGCGCTTGAACCGCCGCGCACTCATCTTCGATGGTCCAGGCGCTGAACCGCGGCTCGAGCCAAATGTCGGCCCAACCCAAGAATGCATCGTCGACGTTTGCGTGGTACTTGGCGAGCCGGCTGCGGAGCCCGCCCGCGTCGCCGGCGCTGGCGCGGTAGGCGTCGCGAACCTTGGCGATGCTGGCAAGGCAGATCGGTTCGACGAACACGTGCGGTGCCATCAGCACCAGCCCGGCCGGCGGTGGTCGGCTGCGGGCGGCGTGAATGAGGGCGATCGAGGCGCCATCGGAGTGTCCGATCAGCAGCGGCGCCTCGATGCCGAGCTGAGCCAGCAGCGCCGGTAATACCGCCAGCGCCTCCTGGTGCATGAATTGCGGCCTGCGCTTGGCAAGGAGGCCGTCGGACTGGCCGTAGCCGAAGCGCGAATAGACGAGCGCGCGCCGCCGCAGGCGGGCCGCTAACCGATCGGGGAAGTCGCGCCAAAGTTCGGCTGAGCCCAGCCCCTCGTGCAGAAAAACCAGCGCCGGTGCCGTGGCATCGCCGGGGATCAATCGATAGGCGATGCGCCGGCCGACAATCATCGCAAACGGCATGGCTCCCCGCTGCTTGCTCCAAGGCTGGGCGCGAGGCTGCCAGGTTAGTGAACCGCGCCGTCGCCGCCAATCGCCGCAATCCTCTGTCGGCGGTCTTTCTCGCCCCGGACGTTGCCGAGGAGAGGCCGGCCGCTGCCGCGATGACCCAGGCCCCGAGCCGCTCGTCATCAGCCGGTCCAGCAAAGGTTGTGCAGCAAAGTCTCCCCCATGTTGCCACTTCCTTGCCGCATTCCACCACCTATCTGAACGGACATTCAGGCTAGACGGTTCAGCCAGAGCTTCCTGTTGTCTCAGGGTTAGGCTCTAAGGGTTGACGCGGCATCTGCGCTCGTGCAGGTGCGATCTAATGAGGTGAGGCGCAAAAAGCTGGGGTGCGCCTCAAAGACTGGGAAGCAATCCTCAACGTAGGGAAGCCATCAGGTGTCATTGTCTTGCCTTGGCCGCCGTGGCGCGGCCGCGGCCGTGTTGCTGGCTTTGCTGTTCGTCGACGATGTTGTCGCCGATCCGCCGCAACCGGCCACCGACGTCGCATCCCCCACCACCACCGCCACCGCCGCACCAGGCCCGGCCGCTGCCGCCGGAACGGCAGCGCCGCAGCCCGCGCCGCAAGCCGCCGACAAACCCGCGCTCGCCACCGCCGATCAGTCGCGGTTTGAGACCTTTCTCGATCGTCTGATGCGCGCCGAATCGGGTGGCCGCGATAGTGCGGCCAATCCCCGCTCGACGGCGCTCGGGCCCTACCAGTTCATCAAGTCGACCTTCCTCGACTTGGCGCGCCGGCATTTCGGCGGCGAAATCTGGGAGCTGAGCGAGCAGGAAATCTTGCGGCTGCGCACCGACCGCAGCTTTTCCCGCCGCTGCGCCGAGACCTATTCGCGTGAAAACCTTGCGTTTCTGAGCGAGCAGGGTATCGAGCCAACCTTCGGGCACCTGCGCCTCGCCTTTCTGCTCGGACCGTTTGCCGCCGCCCGCGTGCTGCAGGCAGCGCCGGCTACGCCGGTGGCCGACGTGCTCGGCCCGGCGGTGATCCGTGCCAATCCCTTCATGGCACGCATGAGCGCCAGCAACCTGATCGCCAAGACGGCGCGGGATGTCGGCGAAACCGCCGCCGAAGTCGACATCGCGCCGAGCTTGCGCGTGGCCGAGCCGGCGCCGTCGCGGCCGGTGGCGCGCGCGCTCAGCGCGCGGCACTCGTGCAATCCCAAGCTGGCGAGCTGCCGCAAGTTTGCCGAGATGCAGGCACAGGTCGTCAAGCTTAGCCACCACGTCGCCAGTGCCGGACCGCATCGCATCAGCCGGCACCTGGCGCGGATGGCGCCGAGCCGTGTCTGGCGCACGCAGGGCCACCGGACCACGGCCGACACTAAACGCCGAGGTGCCGGTGCATGAGCTCGGGGCGAGCCGCGAGTTGTTGCGGCGTTCCCGCAAACACGATCTCGCCCTTGACCAGAATGATGATGCGGTCGGCAATGGTGGTGACCTCGGCCACGCTCTTGTCGATCACGAGCGCGGCGATGCCACGCCCCCGGATCAGCCGGATGGTGCGCCAGATCTCCTGACGCAGCAGCGGTGCCAGACCCTCGGTGGCCTCGTCGAGCAGGATCAGGCGCGGGTTCAGCATCAGGGCGCGGCCGATCGCCAGCATCTGCTGCTCGCCGCCGGAGAGCTGGTCGCCGCGATGCGCCAGGCGCTGGGCGAGACGCGGAAACAGCTCGAGCACCCGCGGCTCAGTCCACTCGCCGGCTGCCGCCGCGGTGCCGGCGATGCTGAGGTTTTCGGCGACGCTGAGACTGCTGAAGATGCCGCGTCCTTCTGGCACGTAGGCTAGCCCGCGGCGCACGATGGCGTAGGTGGCAAGCCCGGTGATGTCCGCGCCGTCGAGCATGACGCGGCCCTGTTGCGGCCGGATCAAGCCCATCAAGGTGCGCACCAGGGTGGTTTTGCCCATGCCGTTGCGGCCCATGAGCGCAACGGTTTCGCCGCTGGCGATGCTGAGCGAAATACCACGCAGGGCTCGGCGCTGGCCATAGTAGGTGTCGAGCTCGTGCGCCTCGAGCAAGGGCAGCGGGCTGGCGGCGGCCGGCGGCATCAGGGTGCGCTTCCGAGATAGGCGGCTTGCACGTCGCGGTTGGCGCGGATTGCCTGCGGCCGGCCGCTGGCCAGCACCGCACCTTCGACCATCACCGTCATCCAGTCGGCGACCGCGAACACGACGTCCATGTCGTGTTCGATCAACAGCACGGCGTGCTCGCGCGCCAAGGCGCGCAACAGGGCCACCATCCGTTCCGATTCCTCGACGCCCATGCCGGCCAGCGGCTCGTCCAACAACAGCACCTTGGCGGCGCCGGCGACCGCCATGGCGATCTCGAGCTGGCGCTGCTCGCCGTGCGATAGCATCCCGGCCGGTCGCGACGCCAGCTGGGCGAGGCCGACCCGGGTCAGGCTGGCTTCGGCGCGCGCCGCCAGCACGGCAACCGTCGCCGCCGCCGCCAGCGGATTGAGCGAAGGGCTGACCGCCTGCACGGCGAGGCGAACGTTCTCGAGCACGCTCAGCGGGGCGAAGATGTTGGTGCGCTGGAAGGAGCGGCCAACCCCCAACCGGCTCATGCGCCACGCCGGTTCGCCGGCGACGTCGCGACCATCGACCAGGATGCGCCCGGCGCTCGGTTTGAGCGCGCCCGAGAGCAGGTTGACGAGCGTGGTCTTGCCGGCCCCGTTGGGACCGATGACGGCGTGCAACTCGCCATGCTTGAGCGCCAGCGAAACCTCGCGCACGGCGGCAAGCCCGCCGAAGTTGCGGCTCAGCCGCTCGGTCGCCAGCACCACCTGGCCGGGGCCGCGCGCCTCAACCATGGCGGCCGACCTCTGGCGCCTCGGCTGGCTTCGACCGGTGCCGTCTCAGGGCGCGCGTCGGCCACGCCGGCATGGTCAATCCGCTCAGGCCGTTGGGCAACGACAGCACCACCAGCAGAATGACCAGGCCCTCGACCAATAGCTTGCGCTCGGTCAACAGCTGCGCCGCTTCGCCGATCGCGGTATAGGCCAGTGCGCCGATCACGGCGCCGTTGAGCGAGCCGAGGCCACCGAGCAGGAGCATCAACAGCGCCTCGGCCGAGCGATGCCAGCCGACCAGCGCCGGGTTCACGAACGCGTCCTTCATGGCATACATGTGGCCGGCAACGCCGGCGAGAACACCGGCGATGGCGAAGGCGGCGAGCTTGTAGCGATAGGTATTGAAGCCCAGCGCCAGCATGCGCGGCTCGTTGATGCGGATGCCGTCGAGCACCCGGCCAAACAGCGTGCGCAACAGGCCACAGAGCGCCAGATACATGGCCACCAGCAACACCAAGGTCAGATAATAGATCGCCAGCGGTCGCTGCCGCCGCGTCAAGGTGAGCTGCCAGTCGAACACCGACAAAGTCGGGCGCATCAGATAGGCGCCGTCGGCGCCGCCGCCGAGCTTGGTATTGTGAAAAATGAAGAACACCATCTGGCCAAACGCCAGCGTCACCATCAGGAAGAAAAAGCCCTTGGTCCTGAGCGACAGGGCGCCGACCAGCAGCGCCGCCAGGCCGGCCACCAGCGCCGCCGCCGGCAAGGTCATTAGCAAGGACAAGCCGTGCTCGGCCGGCGTCATGGCATAGACGGTATAGGCGCCGAGCCCGTAAAAAGCCGCATGGCCGAGGCTGACGAGGCCGGTGCAGCCGACCAACAGCTGCAGGCTCAGCGCCAGCATGGCCGCGATCATGGCCGAGGTGACGAGGCCGCTATAGAACTCGGAGAGGCCGAGCGGCAGCAGCGCCAACAGCAGCGCGCCGAGCCCGAGCAGCACCCACTCGGTCAGGCTCCTGGGCGTCATGGTGGCCCCTTTCCGCCCCGCCGCATCAGCGCCGCCCGAACAGCCCCGACGGCCGCCACAGCAAGGCGGCGGCCATCAACACGTAGACGACGAGCCCGGCCAGCCGCGGCGCGTAGGCGGTCCCCAAGGTGTCGACCAGACCGAGCATCAGCGCCGACCAGAACGCGCCGGCGACCGAGCCCAGCCCACCAATCACCACCACCACGAATGAGATGATGAGAAAGCCATCGCCCATGTTGGGGTAGACCGAATAGAGCGGCGCGGCCAGCGCCCCGGCGACCAGCGCCAGCGCCGTGCCGACGGCAAACACGGTCACGTGCACGCGCCGGGCATCGATGCCGAGCACGTCGACCATTTCCGGCTGTTCGGCGGCGGCGCGGATGATGGCGCCCATGCGCGTGCGCTCGATCCAAAAGAACAGCGCCGCGGCCAGCACCAGGCAGCTGCCGATCACCGCGAAACGATAGGCCGAATAGCTGAAGTGGGCGGTGATCGGCACGGAAAAATCCAATAGCGCGGGCACCGGCACGGCATGGAAGTCATTGCCGACCAGGAGCGAGCGCGCCTCCTCGAACAGCAAGATCAAGGCAAAGGTGAGCAGCACCTGGTCGAGATGCTGGCGCGCATAGAAGTGCCGAAACAGCCCGGTCTCGAGCCCGGCGCCGAGCAAGAGGCCGGCGGCGGCGGCGGCGGGCACCGCCAGCCACGGCGAGCCCCCGTGCGCGGTCACCGCATAGGCCAGGTAGGCACCGATCATGAACATCGAGCCGTGGGCGAGATTGATGACGCCCATGACCCCGAAGATCAAGGTCAGCCCGCTGGCGATCAAAAACAGCAACAGGCCGTACTGCAGGCCATTGAGCAGCTGTGCGAGCAGTCCGGGAACATCCATACCGATCAGCCGCCGCCAACGTCACACGAGCGACCGGTCCGCGGTTGCGCGGACCGGTGGCATCTCCCCGGGCTCACACCAGTTTGCAGCCGGTGCCCGGATCGCTCAGATTTTCGGCGGCAATGCCCACCACTTTGTTTTCGCCGCCCTGCGCCCGGCGCAGGTAGATGTGCTGGGTGATGTTTTGCGCCGGCGACATGCTGATCGGCCCGCGCGGGCTGTCGATTTTGGCCTGGCGCATGGCCTTGTAGAGATTGGCCTCGTCCTCGATGTTGCCCTTGACGGCTTCGAGGCCCAGCGCCAGCAGTTGTGCGGCGTCGTAGCCCTGAACGGCATAGACGTCGGCCTCGCGCCCGGCCTTGTCCTTGAAGGCCTTGCGGAAGGCGGCATTCTTGGGGTTGTCGAGCCCGTCGCCGTAGTGCAGCGCGGTTTCGACGCCATCGGCCGCGGCGCCCTGCGCCTCGAGCGTTCCCTCGGTCAGAAAGCCCGAGCCGCACAGCGGCAGCTTGAGGCCGGCGGCGGCGTAGTCCTTGACGAACTGCACGGCGCCGCCACCAGCGAAGAAGGCGCCCACCACGTCGACGCCGAGGCCCGGGATCTGCGCCAACAGCGGCTGGAAATTGGTCTCCGGAAACGGCAGCGACAGGATCGGCAGCACCTGGCCGCCAGCCTTTTCAAAGCCTTCCTTGAAGCCGGCGCCGCTCTCGGTGCCGGCCGCATAGTCCCAGGTCACCCACACGCCCTTCTTATACCCCTTGTTGGCGGCGGCGAGGCCCATGCCGTAGGCGGGCTGCCAATTGGTGAACGAGGTACGGAACACGTTCTTGGCGCACAGCTGTCGCGTCACCGCCACGTTGCCGGCGTTGGGGACGATGGTCAGCGTGCCGCTGTCTTGCACCACCTTATGGATGCCCATCTGCACGCCGGAGTGGACGGTGCCGATCAAGACGTCGACGGCATCGCGTTGCACTAACCGCTCGGCATTCTGCGGCGCCTTCTCGGGCTTTGATTCATCGTCGAGCTTGACGAGTTGCAGCTCGCGTCCGCCGAGCTTGCCGCCCTTCTCGGCGATCAAGATCTCAATGGCGGTGGTGATGTTCTCGCCGAGCTTGGCGAAGGTCCCCGAATAGGGAAGCATCAAGCCGACCTTGAGCGGCTTGGGCTGGGCGATCGCCCAGCGCGTAGGCACGCTGGCCGCCATGGCGGCGCCAGCCCCCAGTACGGCGCGGCGCGTGAGCCCGATTTGAACGGATTTTCCCATGGCGTCCTCCCTGCCTGCCGGCGCGAACGGTGCTACAGCGGTTAGCGGAAAACTCTTGGCTCGCACACCGGGGCGGCAATTGCAACGGCGCCCGCGAGCGGCGGGGCCCGCGCGCCACAGCGCGGCGGCGCCGGCGCCGGCCGGCCCGGCTTGGCATTTGACCATAACCTATCTTTAGGGCAAAAGAAGTTATTGTACTTTAGTCCAGAAAGGCTGCGACTTCTTCATCTCTTGGGGTCACGGCAAGGGTCGTAGGGTGGCCCCGGTCGGCGCCGGCGGCTGGGTTGGGGACGCTGCTGGCGCCACCAGCAACCGTGCGCATGGCGAGCTAGGAGCAGTCGTGAGCGAGAAGATCGGCGTCGT
>Ga0126384_10000086_pt1 | contig 38512 bp, 24 predicted proteins | sample PanSoiMetPlot_36_FD_92543 | JGI IMG/M metagenome (GOLD analysis project Ga0126384, IMG submission 92543) | Tropical forest soil microbial communities from Panama - MetaG Plot_36 | ecosystem: Environmental > Terrestrial > Soil > Tropical forest > Bulk soil | place: Panama | collected 2016-02-17 | reverse complement strand
GGAGCAAGCGCGGTTCCGGCTCTTCGACAGCGTCACAACATTTCTCAAGAACGCCAGCAGGGTTCGGCCACTTGTACTAATTCTCGACGATCTTCATTGGGCTGACAAACCTTCGCTGCTGCTACTCCAATTCCTGGCTCGCGAGTTGAAGGACACTCGCATTCTTGTGATCGGCACCTACCGGGACATCGAGTTAGGACGCCAGCATCCGCTCTCACAGACTCTCGGAGAACTGTCGCGTCAGGGTCTGAGCGCGCGGATATTGCTGCGCGGTCTAAACGAACAGGACGTGGCGCGATTCATTGAGATGACTGCCGGAATCAAGCCCAAGGAGAAATTAGTCAAGACTGTATTCCTGCAGACCGAAGGGAACCCATTTTTCTTGAACGAGATTGTGCGGCTCCTGGTTGTCGAGGGGCAACTCGAGCGCCCGCAGGTCACGACCGCATCCGGCGTTCGCATACCCGAGGGCGTGCGCGAAGTAATCGGCCGACGGTTGGATCAATTATCGGAAGGCTGTAACCGCATTCTTACGACTGCTTCAGTGATCGGACGGGAGTTCAGCCTCGCTGCACTAGAACCGCTTTGTGATGTTTCAGGCGATCAGCTATTGGAGCTGCTCGACGAGGCGATGGCCGCGCGAGTCATAAACGAAGTGCCCCAGTCGGTGGGCCAGTACATTTTCGTGCACGCGCTGATCCGTGAAACCTTATATGAGGAAATGAGCACTGCTCGCAGAGTGCGATTTCACCGGCGGATCGGCGAGGTGCTTGAAAAGTTGTACGTAAACAGCATCGACTCGCACCTGTCGGAGTTGGCGCATCACTACTTTCAGGCGACTCCGGGCGGTGACAGCTCAAAATCGATTGACTACGCGGTTCGAGCTGCGAAACGCGCCAACAATTTGTTGGCTTATGAAGAGGCGGCGATTCATTACGAACATGCTCGCACAATCATTGAGCTACAGGACGAGGTCGATGAGGCCGAAGTCTGCGAAATGTCGATTGAACTCGGCGAAGCGCATAAGAAAGCGGGCAACAACGCAAAGGCCAGAGAATCTTTTCTTCAAGCTGCGGAGATAGCGCGTAAGCGAAAATCGCACGAACAGCTCGCACGTGTTGCTCTTCTCGTGGGAACCGGAATGGTTGCGAGCGGCAGAGTCGATCAGGTTGAGGTAAGTCTGCTCAAGGAGGCTCTGGATGCGTTGGGAGAAGAAGAAACCCCATTGCGCGCCCGTCTACTGGCCCGACTTTCGTTAGCTCTCTACTATTCGCGGGAATCTCGCAGTGAAGTAAATAAGCAAGCGGTCGAAATGGCCCGGCGAGTCAAGGATCCTAAGGCTATAGTTGCGGCTCTTTATGCCAGACACGTAATACTCGACGGTACACCCAGCGTAACCGAACGTCTCGAAGTAGCAACAGAGATTCTGGAGATCGCTAAACGAGCTGGGAATCGGGAAATGGAGTTGCAGGTTCGGTATCGGCGGATAATCGATTTGTTGGAGCTAGCTGAGATGGATGCTGTCGATGCCGAGATTGAAACGTTTTCTAAACTAGCCGCCGGATTGCGGCAGCCTCGATATCTATGGCTCACGCCTCACTTACAAGCGGCGCGCGCTTTGTCTAACGGCAAATTTGAGGAATGCGAGCGGCTCGCTCGGGAGTCGGTAGCGATTGGTGAGCGCGCACAGGACACAACTGCAAATCTGCTCTTTGAAACATTAATGGTCGCATTGCGGATGGTTCAGGGGCAGGTCGGAGACCGCGAGCAAGCCGTCAAACGCTATATGGAGATCTTTCCTGATATACCCAACATGAGAGCGACGCTCGCAAATCTTTATTTCAGACTTGGAAAGCGGGAGGAAGCAAGCAGGGAATTCGAAGCGGTGGCCGCCAAAGATTTTGCGGACCTGCCTCGCGATGGGAGCTGGCTCGTAACGATGGCGAATCTCGCTTACGTTTGCTCATATGTTCACGATGTGCGGCGAGCAGGCATTCTGTACGACTATTTGCTCCCTCACTCGTCATCACAGCTTGTGATCGGAAGCTCGGCGATCGGCGTCGGCTCAATTCAGCGTTTCCTGGGTATCTTCGCTACTACGCTGACGCGTTGGGAAGACGCAGACTCTCACTTCAAAGCCGCGATGGAGATGAACAAACGGATAAAGGCAGCGCCCTATATTGCGTTCACGCATCATGAACACGGATTGATGCTGCTCAAGCGGAACGGTCCGGGTGATCGGGAAAGAGCGTTCGAGATGTTCGATCAAGCGCTTTCGATCGCAAACGAGATTGGAATGCACGGGGTGGTTAGAGATATCACGGCTCTGAAGTCATTGAAGAATTGAGTCATTGAAGAATTGAGTCATTGAAGAATTGAGTCATTGAAGAATTGAGTCATTGAAGATTTGAGTCATTGAAGATTTGGTCATTGAGTCATTGAAGAATTGAGTCATTGTCGCTCGGATCGCGGATTCAGATTCAGATTCACATACAGATTGCAGATTCGGATTGCAGATTCAGGCTGGGATTCCAAATACAGATTTCAGATTAAGAGAATCTGAGTGTTGCATCTTGAATCTGGAAGTGGAACTGAATCTACAATATGAATCCCAATCTGCATTCTGAATCTGCAATGTGAATCTGCAATCTGAATCTGCAATCCGACAATGAATCAATGATCCAATGACTCAATGACTCAATTCTTCAATGGCTCAATTCCTCCTGCGGCGACGTTCGTCGAGCCCTAAACCGAAGTGGCTGCCACACATCGAAAACCTCCTTGCTGAGCTTGAGAATCGAACTACGGTTCTCCAGAACTAATCGTATCCACTGAAGCCGCGTCATCTGCGGGAAATAAATCCCTCGAAAGAACATTCTCGCAATGAAATGAGTGAGACGTTGTCCGATTGTCTTGTGTGGAATCAGATCGAGCGCACGAGCGTTTGCCTCCGGGCTGTAAGAGGCCGCCCATGCGTGACGCAGCTCCTCGTGGACCTGCTCGATCGTCATCTTCAAAGGCGAATGCGCCATCGTGAACGCCGCGAAGTTCAACCAATGTTTTGGGCGGGTTAGCCGTCCAGCCGCCTGCAACCGCGCATAGAGTGGAGTAGAGGGGAAAGGAACCAGATGGCTGAAAATAGGAAGTCCCGGTGGCCAGCTGCGCATCTGTTCAAGAGTGCGCGCCGCAACGCCCGGCGTGTCGAAGTCCATTCCAAAAATGAATCCAAACATTGGGATGATGTTACGTCTCGATAACCGATCCATAACGGCATCGTACTCCGCCGGTTTATTGAATCCCTTCGCAACATCCGCCAGATTCGCCGGATCGATTGACTCCAATCCGATATACAAGGTGCGGGCACCGGCCGCCGCGAGCAGATCCACCAGCTCCTCATCGCGCAAAAGATTGACGCTGATCTGTGCTACAAAAGGCATCTGCGCGCCGGCGTCGATGATCTCGCGCAATAGTTTCTTTGTTCGTTTTGGGTTGATCGCGAAATTGTCATCGACCAGGAATACAAAAATCTGGCCGCCGTCCTGCTTTGCCCGTCGTTTCAACCGAAGAAATTCATCAACGACACTTTGATCATCTCGAAAGCGTATTGAATCGCCAAAAAAGCCGGTCACAGTGCAGAATTCGCAGCCATAAGGACAGCCGCGACCGGTCTCGATCGGAATCAAGCGAAATGTACCGAAGCCTTCGCTCACTCGGCTCAGCACGTGACGCAGCGCGCGTGGAACCAGATTGAACTGATTCAGATCGAGCGACTCCCAGGGAATAACAGGGTAGGAATTGAGGCTGGGCTTGCGTTCTTTGCCTGCTTCGTCGACAGGCGCATAAATCTCTTTTAGTTGCCCTCTCGCGGCATCCTCGACGATCCGGGGCCACAGCTCGTCGGCCTCCCCGAGCGCCACCGCGTCTGCGTGTCGCGGCCCTCCGTTTCTTCCAAGCGCCTCGTCGGGCATTTCGGTCACGTGCGGGCCACCTATCACTACCGGAACGCCGACAGCGCGAATCGCGTCAGCCACGCGATAGGCTTTGGCGATCATTCGAGTCATCGAGCCGATTCCCACCAGATCAATTCGGCGTTTGCGAACGAATCGCGCCATTGCCTTCTCATCCATTTTGTTCGTGTTACCGTCAATCAGAATGACTTTGTGACCGGGCGGGGTGAGCGCCTGCAACAGGAACATCCAGAGATGCGGCATGAAATTGCGAGTGACCCCGTTATCAGGGTTGTACAACAGGATTCTCATTTTTATCTCCCAGGTCGGACAATTGACGATACAGTCACAACTACAATTTCCATCGTGTGGTTACACGAGGATTGATCTCAGTAGAAGAAAACAATGGGACTAGTTGCTTAAACCGCTGAAACGCAGCTTCAAGGTGATTCGATGAGCCGTGGGGATGATAGCACGAAGCTGAGAGGTTGCAAGTGCGTCGAGGTTGTCAGCAGTCCCACCAATCAACAGCTGGTGGAGTTTCACCTTCGACGTAACAACGCTGGCGCGCCTAGATACCATCGGGCTTTAGCCGATGGAGTTTCAACTTCAACCTAACGAAGGGCACCCGGCATGTCGTTAGGTAGAAATTGATACTCCATCGGCTTAAAGGCCGATGGTATCTTGGCCGTTTTCACACACTCTCCAACATTGGTGGTATTTCGAATCTGGGAAATCACTTCCTGCCAACGGACACTCGGACTTTCATTCCCGAGCCCGAAACAGCCGGATGTCACTTCATTTCCCAGTTTACGTACGCAGCACAATTGGCACGGGATTTGGCTTTGCCTGTTGCAAGCAGTTTGCTGTTTGCCGAGACTCGGGACCAGAAAATGATCAGAGGCCAATTGAGAAAGCTGCGATGGCCGGCGTTGATATTGCTCGCGGCAGCCACTGCGTCAGCACAAAACTGGCCTTCGTTCCGCGGTCCAAACGCCGCCGGTGTAGCCGACGAGCGGGGTCTGCCCACGAAGTGGCAATCGACGAGCGCCCGATGGAAAACCCCAATTCCCGGCCTCGCCCATTCCAGCCCTGTTGTCTGGGGCGAGCGCGTCTTTATAACCACCGCGGTCAGCATCAACTCGAATCCGACATTCAAAGCTGACACAGACGATAACGACCCGGTACCCGAGACTGGACGGTACAGCTGGCGAATTTACTGTCTGGATCGCCAAACCGGACGCATTCAGTGGGAGAGGGTTGCCCATGAAGGAGTGCCAAGAGTCAAACGGCACCTTAAGGCATCTCAGGCAAACTCGACTCCGGTTACCGACGGGCAATATGTCGTTACGGTGTTCGCTTCTGAAGGACTATTCTGCTACGACGCGGAAGGTCGAAAATTATGGCAACAAGATCTTGGAGTGCTCGACCCGGGTCTCCACGATGACCCGGCAGTGCAATGGGGTTACGCCAGTTCGCCGATTATCTGGAAAAACCTTGTGATCGTTCAGTGTGACGGTCACGCTCAATCATTTCTGTCCGCTTTCGATTTGAAGAGCGGCAGTCGAGTATGGTCGACGCCGCGCGGCGAGCTGCCTTCATGGAGCACGCCGGTTATCTATCAAGGAAAAACCCGCGATGAGCTAATTACGAATGCACCGAAATTCATTCGCTCCTATGACCCGCTCACCGGTAAGGAACTCTGGCGTTTTGCCAACAGTGATCTAATTGTTCAAGTTCCGGCCCCCTTCATCGCAAATGATTTGATCTACTTGACGGGAGGTTGGCCCGGCGGTCGCCCGATAAAAGTGCTGAAGCCCGGGGGAAGCGGCGACATCTCCATCAAGAGTGGCGAGCGCTCCCGTCCTTACGTTGCCTGGTTGTCCGAGCGCGGCGGGCCTTATGTACCGACTCCAATCGTTTATCGTGATTTCCTCTACGTTTGCGGTGATCGCGGAGTGATCACCTGCATCAATGCCAAGACCGGAGAGCAGCTTTATCAGCAACGCATCAATAATCAAAGCATCGGATTCAGTGCGTCTCCGGTTGCCGGCGACGGGAAAATCTATTTTGCCAGTGAAGACGGCGATGTGTATGTCCTGCGAGCCGGCTCTGCGTATCAGTTGCTGGCAGTAAATCCGATGGGAGAACCCCTGATCGCAACACCGGCAATCTCCGGTGGAATGCTCATAGTCCGGGGACAACATAACGTGTTCGGGATCACAGAAGATAAGAAATAACTGCGTCAATACGCAGTCTCCTTTTCGTATGAAAGAAATAGAATCGTTGCTTTCAAGCGAAAATCGAGTTCAGGAGAGTTCAAAATGGGAAATCTTGTAAAGGATGTTCGATACGGCGCGCGCATGCTTCTCAGGAGGCCCGGATTGACTGTAATCGCAGTCATTACACTGGCGTTGGGCATTGGCGCGAACACGGCAATCTTCAGTCTGGTCAACACCGTATTGCTTCGCCCACTGCCAGTGGACCGCCCCGAAGAACTGGTCTCAGTCAATAGCGTAGCACCGACTGGAGACAGCAACATTCCAGTATTCTCCTATCCGAACTATCGCGATTATCGGGATCGCAATGATGTGCTTTCCGGCTTGCTGGCATATCGCTTTTCGCCGATCAGCGTGAGTGACAACGGCGTGAACGTGCGAATGTGGGCCTATTTGGTTTCGGGTAACTACTTCGAGGTGCTTGGTGTGAAGCCTGCCCTTGGAAGGTTTTTTACGATGGACCAAGACCAGGCGGCGGGAGCGGATCCAGTTGCGGTCATCACATACAATTGCTGGCAGAAACGGTTCGGCGCGTCACCTGACGTGATCGGCAAGGACGTGATCATCAACGGCCGGACTTTCTCGATCATAGGTGTTGCGCAGCCGGGTTTCTACGGTTCAGAAATCAGCTATGTGCCCGAGATGTGGTTTCCTACGGCTATGCTGTCGACTATCGAGCCGGGTCCTGATTATCGAAATCACAGAAACAGTGCGAACTTTTTTGTTCAGGGTCGCCTGAAACCTGGCGTCACCATCTCGCAAGCAGAAGGGGCGCTCAAGAGTATCGCCTCTCAACTGGCCACTGAGTACCCCAACGAGAACGAGAACAAGACCATTTCTCTCTCACCGCCCGGACTGTTCGGCGCGTTTATGCGTGGACCTATTGTTGGATTTGCCGGTGTATTGATGGCTGTCGTTGGGCTTGTTCTATTGCTGGCGTGCACCAATCTCGCAAATTTATTGTTAGCTCGGGCTACAGAACGCCGAAAAGAAATTGCCATCCGGCTCGCAATCGGTGCGAGCCGCAGTCGTTTGATTCGACAACTTCTGACGGAGAGTGTTTTGCTGGCGTTGCTGGGCGGCGCAATCGGATTAACGCTGGCTTACTGGCTGGTCGACGCAATGACCAGCCTGAGACCGCCGATGGATATTCCCTTGTCCACCTCGGTGCACATTGACTACAGGGTGCTCTTATTCACCGCAATCGTCTCTGCGTTGACGGGTGTAGTTTTTGGTTTGATACCGGCTCTTCAAACGACTCGACCGGACCTGGTACCGGCGCTTAAGGACGAAACATCGATCGCCGGTTATCGACGCTCCTGGCTACGTAGCGGGTTGGTTGTATTTCAAGTGTCGTTGTCCCTGCTGCTATTGATCTGCGCCGGTTTGGTTCTCAGAGGTTTGCAACGAGCACAACTGATGAATCCAGGCTTTACTGCACAGCACGCCATCGAGCTGTCTTTCGATCTCAGCCTACAGGGATATGACGCCGCACGCACGAAGACATTCAAGCGCCAGTTGCTCGATCGGGTTCGCACTTTGCCCAGCATTCAGTATGCCGGCATTGCAGACTATGTCCCGCTCAGCATGAACCTCAACAACAACAATATTTTCGTTGAGGGTGCTCCTCAGGAACGCGGTGCGAATATTCCGTCGTCTATGACGGGTTACGCAGGTCCTGGTTATCTGGAGGCGCTGGGAGTCGATTTGCTGGAAGGCCGCGATTTCACAGACCAGGACGGCGATAGCCGGCCGCGCGCGGCCATAGTGAACGAAAGTTTCGGGCGACGTTTTTGGCCAGGCGAATCGGCGGTCGGTAAGCGATTCAGCTTTGAAGGTGCTGGTGGACCGTGGGTCGACGTAGTAGGAGTAGTTCGTGACGGCAAGTACTTCAGTCTGAGCGAGGATCCGTCTCCATTTGTGTACGTCAACCTGCGCCCGGAGAGTGGAAGTTATCTTACGCTTATCGTTCGAACGGCGAGCGACCCGCAGCAGATGATTGCGGCGATACGCAGCGAGTTTCAAAGGATCGACTCTAACCTACCGGTCTACGGTGCCAAAACAATGACCGAACATATGGCGTTGCCGCTCTTTCCGGCTCGCGTTGCCGCTATCCTGCTCGGAAGTTTTGGCATGTTGGCATTAATTCTTGCGGCTATCGGGATCTTCGGGGTTATGTCGTATTTGGTAAGCCAACGCACACGCGAAATCGGGATCAGGATGGCGCTCGGCGCAAGCACCCAGGGCATTCTAAGGCTGGTCGTCGGTCACGGACTCAAGCTGATCGGGTTAGGGATGGGAATCGGCCTGGTGGCTGCCGTCGCAGGGACGCGTTTAATGTCCGGATTGCTTTACGGCGTGAGCGCAACCGATTCGCTGACGTTTGGCGCCATCGCAGTGCTGTTAATCGCAGTCGCTATGCTTGCGTGTTATTTGCCGGCGCGCCGCGCGACGCAGGTGGACCCGATGATAGCACTTAGGTGTGAATAGGTTTTTGGTTTTTAATTTCTAGTTTGGTTTCTTGTTGGTATTAGAGGCGCACGTGTTTATTTGTCACGGGAGGTCCTATGGAAACCTTATTGCACGACCTTAGATTCGGTCTGCGGATGATGCTGCGAAGCCCGGGATTTACTTTCATCGCCCTTCTCACATTGACTCTTGGTATTGGCGCAAACACCGCAATCTTTAGCGTGGTAAACACTGTGTTACTGCGCCCGTTGCCCTACCACGATCCCAATCGTCTGGTCGTTCTCTGGGAAAGCCAGGAACAGGTCGGCAAGGAATCGCCTTCGCTGCCGGATTTCAACGATTGGCGCGAACGCAATCAAAGCTTTGAAGAAATGGCTGTCGCTCGGCGGGATAATGCTAATCTTACCGGAACCGGTGAACCCGAACGATTACTTGTAAGACAGGTTACTTCGAACTTCTTCTCCACTCTTGGGGTGAGCCCCCAGCTTGGGCGAGCCATCTCGGTTGAAGAGGAACAGACAAAAGCCCCAGTTGCACTGCTTAGTAATACATTGTGGAAACGACGCTTTGGTTCTGATCCCGGTCTTGTTGGAAGGCCGGTGACCCTCTACGACCAGCAATTCACGGTTGTCGGAATCCTGCCACCTGAATTTCAGTTCTATACCCCCGCTGACGTTTTTGTTCCCTTGAGCTTTATGCCCGATCGCCTGAAACCAGCTCGCGAAGAGCACGGCGGGATTGTCGCCGTAGCGCGATTGAAGCCCGCCGTCACCAGGCAACAGGCTCAAGCGGAAATGGACGTCATAGCCCAGGCTCTACAGCAGGAGTACCCGAAAACAAACAAGGACGTACGCATAACGATCAACTCAATCTACACCGATATGGTCGGCGACGTTCAGCCGTCGCTGCTGGTTTTGCTGGGAGCGGTTGCGTTTGTATTGTTGATCGCCTGCGCAAATGTCGCGAATCTCCTGCTCGCCAGATCTGCCGCCAGGCAAAAAGAAATTGCTATTCGATCGGCACTCGGCGCAAGCCGCGTAAGAGTGATCAGGCAGTTGCTCACTGAGAGCATCGCGCTGTCGTTGACTGGCGGCGCGCTCGGGCTTTTGGTCGCGATGTGGGGAGCGGATCTGTTGTTGGCTGTAATTCCGAATAATGTTCCCTGGGTAACCGAGATTGCAGTCGATAGGAACGTGTTTGGCTTCACGTTCACAGCCTCGGTGGTTACCGGAATTATCTTTGGTCTGGTCCCCGCACTTCAGGCCTCGAGCCCCGATTTGAACGAGACGTTGAAGGAAGGCGGGCGGGGATCTAGCGGCGGCCGGCAGCGCGCTCGTTCGGTATTGGTTGTTACCGAGGTCGCTCTTGCGCTCGTGCTGTTGATCGGCGCCGGTCTGATGCTTCAGACATTTTCCAGACTTCGACAGATCGACGCCGGATTCAATCCAAAGAATCTTCTCTCAATGATGCTCTCACTGTCGCCGGTTAAGTATTCCGAAGGGCCCAAGGCGCGCGCGTTCTTTAAGCAGCTCGAACAACGCATCGCCACTTTGCCCAATGTGGAGAATGCGGCATTCACAACCAGCGTCCCCTTGAGTGGAGCCAACGTCACAAGCCTGCTTCTCGACAGCGAGTCTTTCACCTCTTACGGTGATAACCGGCTCACGGTTCAATCTTCGGTTGGCGTCGGATACTTTCAGACAATGAATATGCCGATACTAAAGGGCCGTTCCTTCACTGAACAAGAGACCGATAAGACGCCACTGGTTGCAGTAATAGATGAGAACATGGCGCGCGACCTCTTTCCAGACAAAGATCCGATTGGTCAGCATATTAAATTGAATGAAGGCACCATTCGGTTTGAGATCATTGGCGTGGTTGGTCATATCAAACATCTGAGTTGGGAAGGCGATGCGCATTCGAAAGTGCGATATCAAATGTATTCGAACTACAACCAGATCCCGGACGAATGGTTCGCGCAGGTGACTCGCACGATGAGCCTGGTTGCGCGCAGTAAATCTGATCCCGCTACACTGATTCCAGCAATCAGAAGACAGGTGGCCGATGTTGATAGCGATCAACCAATCTACAATTTGAAACTGATGGACGAGTTGATTTCTAACTCAATGTCGCAACAACGGTTCGCAATGGCCTTGTTGGTAGTATTTGCTGCCGTAGCCATTCTTCTGGCGGGGGTAGGCATCTATGGGGTGACCAGCTATTCCGTCACTCAACGATCCCACGAAATCGGCATTCGAATGGCGCTTGGAGCAAGGCGCGGTGATGTGTTGAATATGGTTGTAACTCAGTTATTGAGGCTCGTGCTGATTGGCGTCGCAATTGGTTTGGGCGGCGCATTCGCCTTAACTCGTGTAATGACCGGGCTGTTATTCGGAGTGAGCGCTACTGATCCCATTACTTTTCTGATAACCTCGCTAGGACTAACGGGAGTGGCGGTGGCCGCCAGTTTCATCCCCGCACTAAGGGCAACCAAGGTGGACCCGATGGTCGCGCTGAGGTATGAATAGTCCCGAAGATACGTCAAAAACACTCGGAGTCTTTGTGATTGGAATCGTTCGCAGTCTTAGCGAGCTAAGACTAGTCTCAGCATTGCTTGTCATCCCTGTCGTTTTGCCATCAATCTGGGCCTCGGACACCAAACCCGCGCCACGAAACGGGGAAGTCTTCACCTTGACCAGGTCCGATGCCTCGCACTTCGCTAATCTTGCTTTGAAATGCGTCACCAGGGAATACCCAAACAAACTCGATCACACAATGAACGATGCATCGGAGGTCAAGAGTCCCAAAGCTCTCCATCCCGCATTTTACGGCTGTCTCGACTGGCACTCCTCGGTTCACGGCCACTGGATGCTCGCAAGACTCTTGCTTCTATTCCCGGACTTGCCAGAAGCGAAGCAGATCCGAAACGCATTAAACGAAAACCTATCGGCAACAAACATGAAAGCCGAATTGGAGTACCTGAATCAGGCTAATCGCCAATCGTTTGAGAGGACCTACGGCTGGGCATGGCTGTTAAAACTCGCCGAAGAGCTCCGCAGATGGAACGATTCCGATGCGAAAAACTGGTCTGCCAATCTGCAGCCGCTCGCCGATGCGCTCGTCGTCCGCTACAAGAAGTTCCTTCCTCGACAAACTTACCCGATCCGCACAGGGGTACATCCCAATACAGCCTTTGGGCTGGCATTCGCCCTGGATTATGCCAGGGCCGTCTCTGATCGCGAATTGGAAGCGTTGATTCTAGAGCGCAGCAAGACTTACTTCCTGAGCGATACCTCATACCCAGCATCGTGGGAGCCCGGAGGCGAGGACTTTTTCTCGCCGAGCCTGATCGAAGCGGATCTCATGCTACGTGTGCTCGACCCACCAACATTTCGGAGTTGGTTTCACAGGTTTTTACCCGGAATTGTGTCCGGCAAGCCGAGAGGCCTACTGACCCCCGCGACGGTGGCTGATCGAACCGATCCCAAGATCGTTCACCTCGATGGTTTGAATATCAGCAGGGCATGGTGCCTGAGACACATCGCGATGATGTTGCCGGCGCGCGATCCGGCTCGAGGAGTTCTCTCTCGAGCAGCCGAGACACATGCGAGAGATGCGCTGGCCCACGTGGCCAGCGGAGACTATTTGGGAGAACATTGGCTTGCATCTTTCGCAGTGTATATGATGTCTGAGTCTTCGATTCGTTGATCCGAGACGAGGTAACAATGAAAAGGAATATTGCTAAGCACTCATTGACACTTTCGCGTCGATCATTTCTGACTACCTCCTTGATGGCCTTGCCTTCGGTAACGCTGGCGTCCCGAATCACTGTGCCAAAGGCTGAACAGAACTGGCCGCAATTTCGAGGACCCGGCTCTATCGGAATCGCCGATGGTTATCCCACTAAAGTTTCCTGGAACGCAGATTCCACATCCGGAAACGTTTCTGGAATAAAGTGGCGTGCAGAGATACCCGGACTTGGCCATTCGAGTCCAATCATTTGGGGGAATCGGATTTTTGTCGGTACCGCTGTGCGTCTTTCAGGCAAAGCTACTCTGCGCACAGGTTATTACGGCGATGTTAAAGCCGCTCAGGACAACGATGAGCAAAAATGGATTGTACTCTGTTTTGATAAGACATCTGGGAAGAAGCGTTGGGAAAAGGTAATCCGCACAAGCAAGCCGGCGACTGAAAGACATGAGAAATCGAGTCACGCCAATACAACCTTGATAACTGATGGCCAAAAGCTGATCGCCTTCTTCGGCTCGGAAGGGCTTTACTGCTTCGATCTCGACGGCAAAATACTTTGGTCCAAAGATCTAGGAGTCATCAACAATAGTTGGCACGGCATCGGTTGGGGTTACAGCAGTTCTCCGGCGTTATATCGCGATCGGATTGTGCTGCTCTGTGACGATCCCAAAAGTCCGTTTGTAGCAGCCTTCAATCTAGTTGACGGGAAAGAGATCTGGCGAACCTCACGAAAAGGGGCTTGTGAAGGCAGCTGGGGAACACCGCTCGTTTTCAACGATGGCACTCGAACACAGGTGGTGACCAACGGATGGCCGTACATTGTTTCTTATGACCTGCAGGACGGCAAAGAACTGTGGCGATTGCGTGGTGGCGGAGATATCCCGATACCGACTCCGTTCATAGCTGATGGATTGATTGTGCTTTCCAACGCGCACGGCGGAAAGGCCCCGCTGTTTGCGGTTCGACCTTCTGCCAAAGGCGATATCTCACTGGCGGAAGGTGCTACGAGCAACGAGTCGGTTGTTTGGAGCGTTCCGAATGGAGGGTCATATATCTCAACGCCAGTCGTGTATAACGGATATATCTATCTGGCCAATTTCAACGGGGTGTTGCGCTGCTTTGAGTTCAAGACCGCGCGGAAAGTGTATGAAGAGCGACTCGGTAAAGACGCCGCGTGTTCGGCGTCGTTAGTGGCGGCGGATGGCAAGATCTATTGTCCAACTGAAGAAGGCACGGTTCATGTGATAAAGGCCGGGCCTACGTTTGAGGTGCTGGCAAGGAATGAACTGGGTGAACCTTGCCTGGCAACGCCGGCGATTTCACAGGGTATTATGTATTTTCGCACCGCAGGAAATTTGATAGCGGTTTGACAATCCAACAGGCAGATATGTCCTATTGGTCGTATAACCTCCCACAAAGGACGCCCACATGCTCAAAACCCCGTGCAGCGTGTTCGGGATCCTGTTGCTGATCATTTCGACGGTATCGGCTCAACGTCCGGCAACAGGTTCATCTCAGCAACCACAACCTGCTTCGACCCAAAGCGCTCAACCCATCGAACCTGCACCAGGAGCTGCTTTTGTTCGAGAGAACTATACGAAATACGAATACCGCATCCCAATGAGGGATGGCATCAAGCTATTCACTTCCGTTTATGTGCCCAAAGACGCAATCACCGAAAGCAAGTCATATCCAATCCTTCTGCAACGCACTCCGTATAACATCGCGCCGTACGGAGTCGACAAATACCGTTCGACTCTGGGACCCTCCGAACTCTTTGCTCGAGAAAAATTCATTTTTGCTTATCAGGACGTCCGGGGCCGATTCATGAGCGAAGGCGATTTCACAATAATTCGCCCACACAAGCCAACAAAGGATCCCAAAGAGACCGATGAAAGCACTGACTGTTATGACACCGTGGAATGGCTGATCAAGAACGTTCCGAACAATACCGGCAAGGTGGGAATGTGGGGCGTCTCGCAACCCGGTTTCTTTGCCGCCGCAGGAATGATCGATGCGCATCCGGCTCTGGTGGTCGTATCTCCACAAGCTCCAGTCACCGATTACTACATGGGTGATGATTCTTACCACAACGGCGCATTTATGCTGGCGCATCGATTCCGCTTCTACCAGGGTTTCCGACCACGCGAAGGCGATCCGGCGCCCCCGCCTGTGACGCTGCCGTTCGACTACGGCTCGCCGGACGGCTACGAGTTTTATCTCAATTTGGGATCACTAGCTGAAGCCAACGAGAAATACTTCAAGAATCGGCAGGTGTACTGGGCTCAGAACATCGATCACCCAACCTATGATGAATTTTGGCAGACCCGTTCGATTTGGAAGCATCTCACTGGCATCAAGCCTGCGGTGATGATCGTCGGGGGCTGGTATGACCAGGAAGACCCGCAAGGTCCGCTGCGGATGTTCGACTTCATGCAAAAGAATTCCCCGCCGCAAAGTTTGATGTTGGTTATGGGACCCTGGAATCACGGAGGATTTGCGCGGGGTGACGGCGACAAACTTGGCAACGTGAATTTCGGATCGAAGACTGGCGTATATTATCGCGAAAAAATTGAGTTCCCATTCTTTCTCTATCATCTCAAGGGAAAAGGAGACACGAAATTTCCCAGGGCCTGGCTGTTCGAAACAGGCATGAATCAGTGGCGCAAATTCGATTCGTGGCCGCCTCAACAAGGACCGTCACGAACAATCTATCTTGACGTCAAGGGCAAGCTCTCCTGGCAGGCCTCTGCCACGCAGGCCTACGACGAGTACCTGTCAGACCCAAACCGACCTGTGCCTTACGTTGGAGCGGTGTCAATGGCGGTACGCAACGATTACATGACAGAGGACCAGCGGTTCGCTGCGACGCGTCCGGATGTGCTGGTGTACAAGACTGATCCGCTGGATCACGACATCACAGTTTTCGGCGCAATCGCTATCGATCTGAAGGTCTCTACTACAGGTACGGATTCGGATTTCGATGTGAAGCTGATCGATGTATATCCAGGCGACTATCCCGATTTCAATAATCCTCCGGCGCCCACCTCGCCCGGGACGGTCGCCGTACCTGTTATTTCTCAGATGGGTGGTTATCAGCAACTGATCCGCGGCGAGCCGTTTCGAGGAAAATATCGCAAGGGGTTCGAGCGCCCCGTGCCCTTTGAACCAGGCAAACCGGATCGACTTGCATTTATGTTGCCGGATGTGGCGCACACTTTTCGGAGCGGTCATCGCATAATGATTCAGGTGCAAAGCTCGTGGTTCCCGTTGACAGACCGGAACCCGCAAAAGTTTATGGAGATTCCGAAAGCACAGGCGTCGGATTTCACGAAGGCGACTCAACGAGTATATCTAGGCGGTCCCGACGGCTCACGAATTCAGTTCCTAATTGCGGAGTAGTCTTGGCGGGTTTTGCTGGCTTGCCTTCCTCTGCGTCTTTTGCGCGAAACGCGCCTCTGCCATCGCTACTCCTCACGAGCAGCAATCTACCCAAACGCTCTTCACCTCCTTGTGACATCCGACACAACCCGATGTGATGGCGATCATATCGATTCGTCGTTGTGACCTCCTATAATAATTTTGGCACCGAGCAGCATGCCGGAGGTGCACGATGATAGACGATGACCTACTCATGTTTTGAAAACTAAACTTAACTTTGAAAGAAAGAGTCGGTTACTGCCATACAGTCCGAACACTTTGGCAGCCGAAACTCAATTTTTTTTCAGGCCTTTCTCACCTGCATCAACGTCGCCGATTGAAAGCCGGTCGCAAGAATGGAGGGGGCAACCGGCCGCAAGCATCCAGGTATCGAGATCCACTCTGAGCGTCCTGCTCAATCCTCGATTCCCGGATGTGTTCGTTGATGCCAGAATCGAGGTGAAACGTGGCAACCGAAAGCTACCTCATAATTCTGATTATTGGCTTCGTTTCCTTGGGTCTGGTTGTGCGGCCAGTTGTCCGTAATTACATGAAGTTCAGGGGCAAGCGAGTGATCGTTTGCCCCGGAACTAGAAAGCCGGCGGGAGTAGAAGTGGATGCAGAGCACGCAGCAGTGACTTTAGGCACTACGGTTGGCGAACTTAGATTAAAAAGCTGCTCGCGCTGGCCGGAACGTCAGGACTGCGGACAGGAGTGCTTGTTGCAGGTCGCGCTTGCGCCCCAGGACTGTCTGCTTCGAAGCATTTTGGCTAAATGGTACGCAGATAAGAAATGCGTGTCGTGCGGGAAAGAGTTCGGGGAGATCCAGTTGTTCGATCACAAGCCGGCTTTTCGGGGTCCCGACGGCAGGCCGGTTGCGTGGGATGAGGTAAGAGCGGAAGCAGTACCTGAGGCGCTCGAAACCTATTTACCCATTTGTTGGGATTGTTACATTGTAGAAACGTTTTGTCGCGAGCATCCTGAACTGCTGGTAGATCGTTCGAGGATCAGTGCCGCGGTGCCTCGCGAGATGGTTCGATGATAGTTTGAATTACTATCGGGTTGCAGGATACCTCTCCCCCGCCTGCCTTCGAGCTTATCGTAGAGTCCTGACATCTTTCGCTGCCGTGCTATCTCAAGTGGCCAATCTCAAGTAGTTTCCCTTCAAACAACGTGGTAATCTTCCTCTCCCATTCTGACCAAAAAGGAAGAATTGAAATGACTCAACCCCTCGTAGTCACATCTCTAGCTTTTCTTCTTTTTGCCCAGGCTCCTCGCCCCTCAAACAAACAACCATTCAGCGTTGTTGAAGCAAGCATTCGCGAAATGCAAACAGCGATGGAACAGGGTCGTACAACTTCTCACGAGATCGTCCAGCAATACCTCACGCGCATCGCAACCTATGAAGACAAATTGAACGCCATCATCACCGTCAACGCTCACGCCCTCGAGGAAGCCGACGCGCGAGATCGCGAGCGCGCGCAAGGCAAGATACGTGGACCTCTTCACGGTATTCCAGTCGCTCTGAAAGACAACATTCATACGACCGACATGCCGACGACCGGCGGCGCGCTCGCGTTTGACGGGCTCATTCCGCCCTACGAGGCAACACTGACAAAGAATTTGCGCGATGCCGGAGCAATAATCATCGCCAAGACCAATCTGACGGAGCTGGCCAACTGGGTAGCAACTGGCATGCCTGCAAACTATAACGGCCTCGCCGGCCACGGTTTCAATCCCTACGATCCTCGTCGTGATCCACGCGAAGCCACATTCGACGGCCGTCCGGCACTGTTCACAGGTGGTTCCAGCTCGGGCGTAGGCACCGCCGCCAATTTCTGGGCAGGAAATGTCGGCACCGAGACCTCAGGTTCCATTTTGAGCCCTTCGAATCAGAATATGCTTGTTGGTATCAAACCTACTCTCGGTCGCATCAGTCGATACGGTGTAATTCCCATCACTGCAGATCAGGATACCCCCGGTCCGATGACAAAGTCCGTTGCTGACGCCGCGATCATGCTCGGCGCCCTCGAAGGAACCGCACCGGATCCAAATGACGCCGCGACGTCCAGGTGCTCACGCGTTCCGAATGGTGACTACACCAGGTTTCTGAATACTGCGGGTTTAAAGGGAGCACGAATTGGAATTCCAAGGGCATTCTTTTATGACAAGATCACGCCACCTGGGGAGAAACAATCGCGTGGCGGTTTGGATGCGGCTCAAATGAAGGTGATGGAAGAGGCGATTACGATTCTCAAACAGCAAGGCGCCATAATCGTCGATCCGGTTGAGATTCCAAGTATCGTTTCTACCGATCCGCAGGAAAACTTCCTGCTTTGGAACGTCTGTTCCGGTCTGGACAACGCCAAGGGAAAAGACGCGGCGTGTTCGATAGTTTTCAAATACGGAATGAAGCGAGATTTCAACAAGTGGCTCGCGTCGCTCGGATCCAAGGCTCCTGTAAAGACTCTCACCGAGTTGCGTCAATGGAACATTGCTCACCAAAGAGCGGGCTCAATCAAGTATGGACAGGCGCTGCTTGACATCTCAGACGAGATGAACGTTGACACTGATGCACAAAGATATCGTGCCGACCGCGAGAAAGATTTGCGACTCTCTGCTACAAACGGCATTGACGCGGCGATGAAAAAGAATCAGCTCGACGCGTTGCTGTTTCCAGGGCCGGGTAGCGCGGCTATCGCTGCGAAGCCGGGTTATCCGACCGTCATCGTACCGTTCGGCCTGGTGCCAAATGCTCCACCGCCGCCTGCTGCACCATTCCCGGAGGGTTTCGCGGCAAAGCCCACGCCTTTTGGAGTTGGCTTCACCGGTTTGGCTTGCAGCGAACCCAGATTGATTGAGATCGCGTATGCGTTCGAGCAAGCGACAAAACGTCGCGCGCCTCCGCAGTCTGTACCCTGACAAAACTGTCCAACAGTTTTTGTGGTCGGCGTTCAGATGGAGTTTTGTATTCACACTCTTCCGCCTGAAGGCGAACCAGGAACAGGGTTTTTACCCAAGCACTAATGCAAGGGAAATGACCAATCCATCTTCGTATATCCGAAAAAACCAGCATCATCTGTAATCAAAGGGAAACAATTTTACTGGCATCTACTTTGCTGCCTTATTCAATAGATGTTAAGCGCGCAACAGATTAGTTTTCTAGTCATACTCATCGTTGCATCTCTTTTGCTCGTCACCGAACGAATGCGAAACGATGTAGTTGCCGTTCTGATCGTCCTCGCACTTGCAATCACTCGCGTTCTGTCACCTTCCGAAGCCCTTTCGGGATTTGGCAGTGAGCCTGCGCTGGTTGTTGTGAGCATCTTTGTGATGAGCGCGGCTTTTCATCAAACCGGTCTTGCCGAAAGGATCGGGGACAAAATTGGAGTACTCGCAGGAAAGGGATACACTCGAATCATTACCGTTGTGATGGGCTCAGTCGCGTTGCTATCGGCTTTTACGCATCACGTTACGACCACTGCGCTGATGCTGCCAGTTACTCTGAGTCTCTCGCGTGAACGCAACATCCCGGCGTCAAAACTGTTGATGCCGCTGTCATTCGCGGCTTCGCTCGGTACAGCGATTACCATAATTGGAGCTCCAGCGTTCCTCGTCGCAGATGATGTGCTTAGACGCGGCGGCCGTCCTGCACTCGGTATTTTCTCCATCGCGCCGATCGGTTTGAGCATCTCCGCGGTAGGAATTCTTTTTATGGTTCTGATAGGCCGCTTCCTTCTGCCCTCGCGAGAGGGCGCTGAGGACCTAAAAGATCGATTCCGTCTCGATAGCTATTTCACCGAATTAAAGATCCAGAGCGAATCAGCTTTCATCGGCAAGTCGTTAACTGAGATCAAAAAAGAGGGTCATTACCAGTTCACAGTAGTTGGGTGGGTCCGCCACAATCGGCGGCTACGCGGCTCATTCGCTGAACAGCACGTTCGAGAGGAAGACGTACTGCTCATGCATGCTACGCCGGAGGACATTGTAGCATTCAGGCAGGAGGACGGCATCGAACTACATCCGATCGACAAATACGGAAGCGACAGCGCCTCTGAGGCGAATCTCGAGGATATCTCAGACCACCTTGTGCAGGTGGTGATCGGGCCGAACTCAGAAGTCATCGGCCGAACTCTGGGTGAGATTGATTTCAGAAGGCGCTATCAAGCATTGGTCATCGGTCTGTGGAGGCGCGAGGGCCTCGTGCAAGAGGAGCTGGCACGGGTAAGGCTCAAAGCCGGCGACGTGCTTCTGGTGCAAGGCGGTGAGGAGCCGATCGCTACCATCGCAAGCGATCCGGCCTTTCTCTTAATGGTGCCCTTCCACGGTGAATCGAAACCGCGCCGCAAGGCCCGACTCACAGCTGGAATTATGTTGGGCACTATCGCCCTCGCTGCGTTCAATTTGCTCTCGTTGGACATAATCACTCTTTCGGGTGCGACTGCAATGGTGTTATCGAGGTGTATTACGTCTCGGCAGGCGTATAAAGCGATCGATGCAAGAATCTATGTCTTCATCGCCGGCGCCATTCCCCTTGGCGCTGCTATGCAAAAGAGCGGAACGGCGGCGTTGATAGCCGGTGGGTTGGAGAAGGCGGTAGCGAACTGGCCTCCAATGCTGGTGCTGTTAGCGATTTTCGCCATTGTCGGAATTGTTACACAATTTATGTCTGATGCCGCGACGACCGCGTTGTTCGCACCGGTGGCATTTGCCCTCGCCCAGGGGCTCGGCCGAGCTCCTGAGCCATACATCGTAACAGTCGCTATGGCGGCGGTGACTTCATTCCTGACGCCGATCGGACATCACGGAAACCTGTTGGTTTACGGTCCTGGCCGTTATCAGTTTGTAGATTTCATAAAAGTAGGTACGCCATTAACCATCCTGGTAGCCGTGGTGGTTACATCGGTCTGCCTGGCGATTTGGCCAGGATAGACCACAACCTTAGAGGTCACTATGCTTAATGCTAGTCACTTCCAGCAGCGGATTAGACTCGGTTCGAGCGCTTTGATCGCATTGTTTCTCGGAACTATGTTGACCTCGGCTCAGAACCCCGCACCCAATCCGGCGCAGCAGTGGTGGAAACATATCCAGTATCTGGCAAGCGACGAACTCTCGGGGCGCGAGACCGGCAGCGAAGGACATAGACGCGCGGCACAATACGTAGCAACTGCATTCCAAAACGCCGGATTAACGCCTGCCGGAACCAATGGCTACTTGCAGCCGGTGAAATTCATTTCTCGGAAGGTCATTGAGGAACAGTGCAGGCTCGCCATTGTCAGAAATGGCAAGCTTGAGCCGATTCTCCTGGGCGAAGAAGCCACTTTCGGGATGAGCATCGATCAGGCGCCGCAGACCGAAGCTCCGATAGTGTTCGTAGGATACGGGCTTACGGTTCCGGAAATGAACTATGACGATCTTGCCGGACTCGATCTTCGCCGCAAAGTTGTTGTATTGCTGTCAGGCGGACCGTCGGACATCCCAGGTCCCCTCAGGGCGCACTACCAAACTGAACGCTGGAAGTTTTTAAGCAAAGCGGGAGTCATTGGAGTTATTGGCATTCAGAATCCCATAGGCCAGGATATTCCGTGGGAACGTTCGAAGCTGGCTCGCTTTCGTCCTTCATTGTCGCTCGCTGATGCGGACCTCGAGGAAAGCCGCGGACAGCAATTGGCAGTCACCTTTAATCCCGCCAAAGCAGAAAAGCTTTTCGTCAATTCAGGACATAGATTTGCCGAGATCATGAAACTGGCTGAGTCGGGCAAGCAGCTGCCCCGTTTTCCGATTCCCGCGTCAATTCGAGCTAGGGTTGCTTTTGAAAGAAAAACGTTGGAGTCACAAAATGTAGCCGGAGTACTGCCGGGGACCGATCCCACACTGAAAAATGAATATGTGATTCTTTCAGCTCACCTCGATCACGTCGGGAAAGGAGAGCCGATTAACAACGACTCGATTTACAACGGAGCGATGGATAACGCGTCCGGAGTAGCTACGCTGATTGAAGCCGCGCGTACATTCCGGGAGAAGGATCTGCGATTTCGTCGTTCAGTTGTGTTTTTGGCAGTTACTGCAGAAGAGCACGGGCTCAAGGGATCGAAGTATTACACAGCTCACCCTACTGTACCGTCAGCAGCTATTATCGCAAACATCAATATTGATATGTTCCTCCCACTCTTCCCTTTTCGAAGCTTCATCGTGCAAGGTTTGGAGGAATCGAATCTCGCCGACGATGTACAAAAGGTCGCGAGTGCTGTCGGGGTCGCAGTCCTGTCGGATCCTGAACCCGAGCGCCGAGCGTTTGTCAGGAGCGATCAATACAGTTTTATCAGGAAAGGCGTGCCCGCAATCTCTCTAAAAGTCGGGTTCATCAAAGACTCACCGGAACACGATATCGTCAAGAAATGGCGTAAGGAACGGTACCACGCGCCTTCTGATGATCTTGAACAACCTATAGATTTCGAATCTGCAGCTAAATTCAATGCCACGTATTTTCACATAGTCGAAGCCGTAGCTAACCGTTCGGATCGGCCCCGTTGGAACAACAGTAGCTTCTTCAAACGATTTGCTCAGAAATGACAGGATCCAAAGGTCTATAATCCGTCTTCCCTACGTACTGTTTCCGTACGGAAGGCCGGTCCTCTCGAGGCTAAATGAAGCCAACCGGGGCACCGGATTTGCCATCTAATAGAAATAACAGTGGGAACGTAATAAATGCACTAAAAGGTTCTCATGAGAAAGGAGGTGACCCAAGTTATGAGATCGAATAAGATCGTAGGGTTACTTACAAGAATGTTTCTTGTGGTCAGTCTCCTGTTTGGTGTAATAGCGTTTACAGGAACAACGGCTGACGCGCAGCGCCGCAACTTTAGAGGAGGCGTGGTCGTGCGTCCGAGAGTCTTTGTTTATCCTCGAACGTTCTATCCTCGGTCGTATTGGTACGGCTTCGGCCCACGCTTTTACGGTCCGAGCTATTACTCCTATTCGTTCAACAACCGTGTAACCGAGGGACAGGGTTACAATGATGGTCTGGATGACGGAAAGGGCGACGCCAAACACAATAAGGGTTATGACCCTTATCGACACGGTGACTACAAGAATGGTGTGACGACAGCCTATATTGACGGCTATCTACGAGGATACGCGGATGGTTTCCGTCAGTACAACGGCTAACGATTGAGTCGTTACGCTGAAGCGAACGAGTCCGAATGGACTCGTTCGCTCCTTTCATTCCTACCTTAGAACCCTTCCATAACGCCTTTAGTTTTGTAATATCAAGCAGTATAAGATGGATTCATGAATCTCCCTGTCAACCCGCCCATCTTGCCAATGCTCGCTAAGCGGGTTAGCGAGCTTCCGGCCGGAGATACGTGGATCTTTGAACCGAAATGGGATGGATTTCGAACCCTGATCTTTCGCGACGGCGATGAGATTTTCATCCAGAGCCGCGATGAAAAATCACTGAATCGTTACTTCCCTGAGCTCCTCGAAACGCTCAAATCACAGCTCCCTCCGCGAACGGTGCTCGACGGTGAGATCGTCATCGCAAAAGACGGGACGCTCGATTTCGAGGCGCTGCAGCTTCGAATTCATCCTGCCACCTCGCGAGTGAATCTGCTCTCTAAACAGATCCCGGCATCGATTGTGTTCTTCGATCTTCTGTCAGAAGACAACAAAGATTTGCGCGGTACTGCATTTGAGAAGCGTCGAGAGCGATTGGAGTCATTGTTATCGTCCGCCGAGCCTCCGGTACACGTGACTCCCGCAACAAGAAGCACGAGAACCGCCGAGGATTGGTTTCATCGCTTCGAGGGAGCCGGCCTTGACGGAGTAATAGCAAAGCCCGTCTCCGGGATTTATGAACCCAACAAACGTGTAATGCTTAAGGTGAAACACGAGCGCGATTGTGATTGTGTGGTAGCGGGTTTTCGATGGCATAAGAACGGCAAAGGTACCGCGATTGGGTCTTTGTTGCTTGGGCTCTTTGATGATTCAGGAGGGCTTAACCATGTCGGCGTGTGCTCGAGTTTCACTGAAAGAGTGCGCAAAGAGCTGGTCACGTTCCTCGCGCCGTATCGTGAAAACGCGCTAGCAAAGCATCCATGGAAAGAATGGGCACACCACGTCGAGTCGGGACAACGCATACCAGGCGGCCAGAGTCGATGGAGTCAGGGCAAGGACCTTTCGTGGGAACCATTGCGTCCGGAGTTGGTAGCGGAAGTCGCGTACGATCACATGCAGGGAAGTCGTTTTAGGCACATCGCGCAGTTCAGGCGATGGCGCAAAGACAAAAAGCCGAAAGATTGTACTTATGATCAGCTCGAGGTGGTTCCGCCTCAGGAATTGAAAGAGATTTTCGGAGAAGGTAGTTGAATTCTCACAGAAGATCTTTGAGTTATAAAAAATCTAGATCCGAGCGCAGTATAAAAGCAGTATTACGATTTCTCCCGGCGTCTTGCGGCGTGCCAGTTCCGCCACTCGCGCGTCGGGTCATCATCGGGGTCAGGCGTCTCCTGCTTGGGACGTAATTCCTCAGGGACGTTCCTCAAATTCACTCGGATTCGCGTCCAGGTTGATGACCTTCCTCGCATCGAATCGACCAGCACATCATCCACCGCCAGCAGTTGAGCTACTTCAGGATGTTCTCGCTTCCACCTTTCCAATCCTGCCAGCGCCGCATCTTTCTTTGGCGAGTTAGCGATCACCAGAAGCGGGGCTTTACTTCGCGGCCTCCTGGGAGCGGCCTTCTTGTCGGCTGTCGTTTTCGTTGCAGCGCGCGCTCGGGAGGGACTAACCCGCGTCGCTTCGCCTTCCGTCTTTCGGAAATGCGGGGGCCAGGGCGCATCGCCAAGACCCGCGGCCTCGTCCTCATCTGCGAGTTCCAATAGTCTGTCGAGCGAATAGGACACCGCGTCCATATTTGCGTGAGGATCGCCAATTTCTGCGAAACGTTTAGGAACGGTGAACACAGTGAACTCGGCCGGGTCGCAATCTGGAACTTCGTCCCACTGAATAGGCGTTGATACGCGCGCATCGGGAAGCGGTCGAACAGAATAGGCTGAACAGGTAGTGCGATCCTTGGCGTTCTGGTTGTAATCGAGGAAGACCCCGTGACGCTCCTCCTTCCACCACTTTGAGCTGGCCAGCTTCGGAACGCGTCGTTCTACGGCGCGCGACAGAGCAAGGGCGGCGCGACGCACCTGAACGAACGTCCAGCGCGGCTTTATGCGAACGTTTATATGCATGCCTCGGGAGCCGCTCGTTTTTGGCCATCCCTGGAGACCCATTTCCTCTAGCACCGATTTGACTTCGAGGGCAACACGTCTCACATCTTCCCATGTCACGCCCGGGCCGGGATCCAGATCGACACGCAACTCATCCGGGTGATCAAGATCACTTGCCCGAACCGGGTGCGGATGCAGTTCAATGCATCCGAGGTTCACAATCCACGCGAGCCCCGCGGGATCATCGACGACGACCTCTTCCGCCTTGCGTCCGGATGGAAATGACAGTGTCACCGTCCGCAGCCAACTCGGATGTTGAGATGGTGCGCGTTTTTGGTAGAAGGCTTCGCCTTCGGCGCCGTTGACGAAGCGCTTGAGCACTACCGGGCGATCTCGAATTCCCTGAAGCGTGCCCGGCGCAACTGAAAGATAGTAGCGAACGAGATCGAGTTTCGAGAGACGGGCTTCTCTTGTGAAGTAAGGCTTATCAGGATGGGTGATTGTTACCTCTCGCCCTTCGATCGAAAGAACTTCGACTTTGTCATCCTTCTTCACAAAGACAGGCTAACATTACGCGCGGTGATGAATCCAAATAATCCTTTGCGAGCTATAACGACAGGAAGGAACAAACTCGATCCAGCTCGGACTCTAATTCATGTTGGAATGCCCGTTCCCTAGGCGCTTGTGATTTGATATAGCCAAAATCTGCTACAAGCCTGCCATCTTTTACCGCGAGATTGCCCCAACCAATTACCCGGTCCCGCCATAAAATCGGTAACGCATAGTAACCAAGCTTACGCTTCGCAGCCGGCGTGTAAGCCTCAAAGCGGTACACCCAATTCCACAATAATTCGAATCGGTCGCGATCTCGTACAACCGGATCGAAAGGCGCCAAAAACCGCACAATCTCGGGCACCGACTTCATCTCCTGATCCCATTCCGACGGCCAATACCAGTCCACACCCTCAATTCGAGCATGCGACAAACGCTGCTTTGCGCGAGCCACCGCCGACGACAGTTCTCCGGTCCATTGGGGAACGGCAAAACGAAGCCTCCGGATAAAGTAGTTTAGGCTCTTGCCCGGCAGCGGCGAGTACAGACGGGCAACGACATCAACAAGTCTGTCGAGCCGCATGCTCCGCTGAGTTGGATCCTTTGGTCCAGGTTCATGTTGTTGCGGAGCATAGATCTTTATGCCTCCCTCGCGACGCGCTACACGGAGCAACCCTCGGTAGTGCATGGCATCAAGGAGTTGCGTTGTCGCGTTTGATGTCCCGCCCCAATAATTCCTGACCTTTCCGTGAGAGAAATGTTGATCGACCTCCCGCGGGTGCACTTCCCCGCGTTCGCGGATGAATCGCAAAAGCGTCTGCGCTTTTTTCTTACGCTCTGCTGGCCAAGGCAAAGCGTTATCCGCCGGAACGTTTGTATCCGAGCGCGGGTGCATCAATCCCTGAAGAGATCTCGTTACAAAACCGTAGGTGACGAAAAAGTCCTCCTCGATGTCGAGTTTTGTATATCTGCGCTCCAAATCGCCGGCTCGATAGTTTTTGACTCGATGACGCAACGTCAGATCCTGGGCGCGGGCCGGAGCACGAATGGGATCGGCTTGAACAAAACCAACTCTGTCCAGCGCAGCTTTAAGAGCAGTAGGGGAGAAAAGGCTCTGCGTTATCGCCAGCCGCCGCAAGTCAACAAGCGTGATCAACGATTCGCTCCATGAATTATGCAGGAGTTCGAGATGGTTAGCATCCGGAGATCAATATGCCGATCCATATTCTGTCATGCAAGGATTGATTATTGATTTCAACGCCAACAGCTTGCATTAAACGTTCTTTCAGGCTTTGCTATTTCTCTGCATCTACCCTGGAGGTTCCGAAAATGCGTCCACGTGCCCGCATTTCATTTCTTGTGCCCATGTTGCTCGCCTCGATTATCGCCACAGGACAAACGCGGTCAGCTCAACAACTCGCGATGTCTGGTTGCGACCCCGCCCTGTTCAACGGATTGCGCTATCGTCTCGTAGGCCCATCGCGCGGCGGTCGCGTAACAACCATTACAGGTGTTCCTTCTCAGCCAAAAACCTTTTACATGGGTGTAGCCAGCGGCGGCCTGTTTAGAACAAGCGATGCCGGCGCGACCTGGGTTCCGTTGACCGACGGCAAGGTGCCGCTCGGTTCCATGGGCTGCGTAGCGGTCGCCGACTCCGATCCGAATATCATTTACCTCGGCACAGGATCGGATGGGGTTCGTAGCAATGTGTCTACCGGGCGAGGCGTTTACAAATCTACCGACGGCGGCAAGACCTGGAGGTTCATCGGTCTCTACGACGCCGGCCAAATCGGTTCGGTTCGCATACATCCAACCAATGCAAACATCGCCTGGGTGGCTGCGATGGGTGATGCGTTCAAATCGAATTTCGAACGCGGTGTATTCAAGACTACAGATGGTGGCGATTCGTGGCAGAAAGTCTTGTTTGTCTCAGAGAAGGTCGGCTCGATGGACATCGAGCTACAACCCGGCAACCCCAGCGTCGTCTACACCTGGATGTCTCATTTGGAACGCAAACCGTGGACGATAATAAGCGGCTCTCGCGAAGGTGGCTTCTATAAGAGCACCGACGGGGGCGATCATTTTTCAAAGATAACCACGGGCTTGCCAACCGATTTGATTGGCAAGGCGAATCTGGCGGTAACCGCGGCAAATCCAAATCGAATCTACGCGCTGATCGAGGCAAAACCGGGCGGCGGATTTTATCGCTCCGACGACGCCGGCCAATCCTGGTCGCTTATCAACTCTCAAGGAACGCTCATCCAACGGCCGTTTTACTACACAACTCTGGGAGCCGATCCGACTAATGCTGATGTCGTGTACGCAGGCGCAGAAGGCTTTTTCAAATCCACCGACGCTGGAAAAAGCTTCGCGCCCCTGCGGACGCCCCACGGAGACAATCACGACATCTGGATTAATCCAAAAGACGGCCAAACGATGATCCAGTCGAATGACGGCGGAGCTAATGTATCAACCGATGGCGGTCGGACCTGGTCATCGCAAATGAATCAACCAACAGCCGAGATCTATGGCGTCTGGGTGGACAATCAGTTTCCTTACAAACTGTACGGCGCGCAGCAGGACAATAGCACTTTGATTATCTCAAGCCAGGCAGATCCAGCCTCACGCGATGACTGGCGAACAGGCCCGGGATGCGAGACCGGTCCGATAATGCCGCATCCGCGAAACCCGGATATCGTCTATGGTTCCTGCAAAGGCCAATACGGCGTCATGAATCTGAAGACGGGCCAGGAGAAGAATTATTGGATCGGCGCGCAGTCGCTGTATGGCAATCCCGCAAGCGATCTTATTTATCGAATGCAGCGCGTCTCTCCAATGGCGACCTCTCCGCATGATCCCGATGTGCTTTATTACGGATCTCAGTATGTGCATCGGACTCGTGACAAGGGTGTAACCTGGGAGAAGATTTCGCCTGATCTTACCGCGAAACCCGACTGTTGCCAGGGCGTCAGCGGCGAGCCCATCACGCGAGACGTAACCGGCGAAGAGTTCTATAGCACTCTTTATGCAATTGCCGAATCGCCGCTGGAAAAAGGAGTTATCTGGACGGGCGCTAATGATGGGCCTTTTAACCTGACTCGCGACAACGGGAAGACCTGGACCAACATAACTCCAAAGGACCTTCCGCCTGGCGGCCGAGTACAATACATCGAGCCGTCGCCTCATCGCCGAGGATCTGCCTACTACGCGGTATATCGCTGGCTTTTGGGCGACTATCAACCTTACATCTATCGGACAGACGACTACGGTAAGACCTGGACGCGGTTAACCGACGGAAAGAATGGCATAGCCGAGGACTGTCCGACGCGAGTAGTTCGTGAGGATCCGGACCGTGAGGGTTTGCTTTACGCCGGAACTGAATTCGGAATGTTCATCTCGTTCGACAACGGCGGGCACTGGCAATCGTTTCAGTTGAATCTTCCGCAAGTACCGGTAACCGACATCAAAGTGCACCGGAAAGATCTGGTGGTGTCGACCCAGGGGCGCGCGTTTTGGATCCTGGACAACATCAGTTCGTTACACCAGCTAAACGCAGGAATAACGACGGCTGTCCCATATCTTTTCAAGCCGCGAGACGGCTATCGCACTCGACTCAACCCGAACATTCTTGGGCCAAATATAGAGTACTATCTGCCCGCGTCCCCAAATGGCCCTGTGATCATAGAAATCCTTGATTCGAAGGGTACACTGGTCAACACGTACAACAGCGACGTAGCGTCGCCGTCGGCGGGGCGCGGTCGAGCTGGGGGAGGCACCGAGCAGGAAGATCCTGACGCCCCAGCCGCAGGCCGTTTCCGTGGCGGCCCGCCGCCACGAGTAACCAAATCAGCGGGACTCAATCGCTTCGTGTGGGATGTGCGTCACCAGGCCGGAGCGACCGTTCCTCCCGGCAGATATCAAGCGCGCTTTAAAGTGAATGACATTACATTGACTCAAGAGTTCAACGTGCTAATTGATCCGCGGGTTGCAGAGGACGGTGTTACGATCGCGGATTTGCAGGAACAGTTTGAGCATAATCTGAGAATGAGAGAGCTGGTAAACAGCGCTAATCAGATCGCCCGTCGCATCCGGGATGCGCAGGCGAAGCAGAAGAAAGAGTCAGGGACGAACGGCGATGAAGCGAATCGCCTGGATGCAATTGCGGCTAAGCTCTTCACTCCGTCGATTCGTTATAGCAAACCCGGGCTTCAAGCCCACATCAATTACTTAGCTGGAATGACGGCGAATATTGATCAGAAGATAGGTCGCGACGCAATCGAACGGTCTGAAGTGCTTCGTCGAGAGCTCGAGGAAATAGGGTCGGAGCTTGATCGATTGCTCCACTAGTATTCGAATGTATCGTTAGCGATGAGCTCTTTGCGTGCTTCGCGCGAACACACGTACGGTTTATTCACGTAGTAACGAATTTATTCGTTCTGACTTGCGATTAGGTTGATCTCAGGCAAACGAATAAATTCGTTACTACGTGGGGCTCGTTCTTGACAATTTTGACCAGCCGAACATAGTGTCCGTCTTACATCCCGGGTTCAGATTCTAAAAAGCAGTTCAATTCAGTGGAGCGGATCAATAACTTCGATACGCTGGGACCAATATGCAAAGGAGAGACTGAGAATGAGATTCAATCACATCTCGTCAATTGTAATGTTTATTTTTCTTTCTGCGGCCGTAGTTCATGCTCAGGTAGACCCGGCTCAACGCCCAAATCGTGGTCGAGCGACTGAACAGCAACAACAGCCTCAGACGAACGCCCCGGCAGCAGGTCCACAACGTCCGCTGCCCGAAGAGAAGAGTTCCGTCACGCACCACAGCGCGAGAATCGGCGGCCAACAAATTAATTACACCGCTACCGCCGCGACATATAACATTAAGGACAATGACGGGACCCCAAAAGCTACCTTCTTTTTTGTTTCCTATACGAAAGATGACACCGATATCTCAAGACGTCCCCTGTCATTCGTGTACAACGGCGGCCCCGGCTCTGCTTCCTCTTATACTCACATGGGGCTAGGCCCGAAACGGATTGTTTTGACCGATGATGGATTCGGTATGCCGGCGCCTTACTCGGTTATCGAAAATGGAGACTCATTCCTGGATTTCACCGATCTGGTCTTTGTAGATGCCATCTCAACCGGATACAGCCGCCCAGCACCTGGAGAGAATACAGCGCAGTTTTACGGCGTCGTTCAGGATGCAACATACTTTTCTGATTTCATCTACCAATTTCTAACGCGCAATGAGCGATGGGCGTCACCGAAATTTCTGATCGGCGAAAGCTACGGCACGACTCGCTCCGCCCAACTATCGCTGGTGTTAAAAGAGCGGCATCAAATTTATCTGAACGGCATCGTGCTGGTGTCCTCGGTAGGTTTCGGCAATTGGGGTGCCGACGATCGTACAATCTTCTTCTTGCCGACGCTGATAGCCTCGGCCTGGTATCACCACGTGCTTCCACCCGATCTGCAGAAGCTCAGCATAGGAGAGCTGGCTCAGCAGGCCAGACAGTTTGCACATGGAGAATACGCCGCGGCGCTCGAGAAAGGAGATGAGCTCCCACAAGCTGAGTACCAAAAGGTTGTAAAGAGTTTGGCGCGATTTACCGGTTTATCACCCAAGTACATCGAACAAACCAATCTGCGGATAAACCCGCAACGCTGGTTCAAGGAGCTTCTGCGAGACAAGCGCCAAACGGTTGGAAGAATAGACTCCCGATTCCTCGGGGTTGATACCGATGCGGCCGGAGAGCGATATGAATACGACGCCAGCCTTGCGTCCTATGATGGATCCTATGTCGCGATGTTCCAGGACTATGTGCGTCGTGAGCTGAAGTGGAGCACCGATATGTATTACACGTTGAGCGCTCGGGTTCAGCCCTGGGATCAGGGACAGCCTGGCCAGCCGGCGGATTCTCTGCGTTTGGCGATGAATCAACAGACGTATTTGAAGGTCCTGGTTCTGTGCGGTTATTACGATGTTGCGACGCCGTTCAATGGGATCGAGCATACCGTGTCGCATATGAGTCTTGAACCGGCGATTCGGAAGAATGTCAGCTTCGCCTACTACGAAGCGGGTCATATGATGTACATCGAGAAGAAATCTCGCGAGAAAGTGCACAAAGACGTTGGGACGTTCATTGCCAGCAGCTCTTCCCGTGCGGAACGTGCGTCCAGCGAAAGGTAGCTTTCTTTGATACATGCAAAGAAACTCGGGGCAGGTGCTGCGGAATGCAGTATCTGCCCTTGGCATATAAGCTTTGATTGTCTCGCTTTGCGTACTTCGACTTACTGTCTTTGCGTGAACCCACGTCACAGGAGCGTGAGACATCTTTAACGCAAGGCCGTTGAGACGCCTGGACGCAGATAAAGAATAGAGGTTATGAGCAAGAGATTGAGTTTGGGACCTGCAATCGATTCGCTGCTCGACCGGCTTTACGACCGGCACTCCGCACAAAATGAGGAGCTTGGCGCTTATTTCGCCGCCCGTGCTCGAGAAGAGTCGTTCAATTGGAACAACTTCGACGACCGAACAAATCAATTCCTGAGCGACAAACTGGTCGCGCTCGATCGCGACAAAGCGGAGTTCTGCTATCAAGTGTGTCGCGCGCTGAACGCGAAGCGAGTCATCGAAGCTGGTACGTCGTTCGGTGTTTCGACTCTCTATTTGGCTTGCGCAGTCAGAGACAACGTTCGGGGTTCGATCGGGCGAGGTGTAGTGATCGGCACGGAATACGAACCAAAGAAAGCGGAGGCGGCGCGCGCCAATTTCGCGGAAGCAGGCCTCACTGATTTCATCGAGCTGCGGGAAGGCGATTTGCGACAAACCCTCGTCGATCCCGGTGGACAAGTCGACTTCATGTTGATGGATATCTGGACTCCAATGGTGCGACCAGCCATCGAGCTGGTCTTCCCGTATCTAAGAACCGGCTCAGTAATAATCTGCGACAATACAGGTCAATTCCGCGATTCATATCGAGAGTACTTTGACTTCATCGACGATCCGCAGAATTCATTCAGCACACTGACGTTGCCATTCGAAGGCGGGCTGGAATTCACGGTCCGAATCTCTTAATAATGGCCTAAGGTAAATGGAACAAATATTACGAAAACTTGTCTGCGTACTGCTGGCGAGCCTTGCATATCCCTCCGGCGGTGTCAGTCAACAGCCGCCACAAACTGCGCCAACTCGCGCCGACATTTTACGCGGCGAGTACGGACCGTATCGCGCGAACAACGATCTGATCTCTTATGATCTGGACGTAAGAGTCGACCCGGAAAAGAAGTTTATCAGCGGGAAAAATACGATACGTTTCAGGATGTTGAATGATGCCACCCGGATTCACCTCGATCTATTCGCGAACCTGAACGTCGACAAAATACTACAGGGTTCGACGGCGCTGAAGTATACGCGTGAACTAAACACAGTGTTTATTGATTTTCCCGCGCAGCTCAAAAAGAACTCTGTGCGGGTAATAGATTTTTACTATTCGGGCTCGCCACAGGAAACGGGAAGGTTCGGAGGTATAAGTTTCAAGAAAGATCCGGCCGGGAGGCCCTGGGTAACAACGGCTTGCCAGGGTATTGGCGCCAGCATTTGGTGGCCAAACAAGGACCAGCAACGCGATGAAGTCGAGAATATGCGACTTCACGTTGCTATCCCGAGCACGCTTACAGACGTATCAAACGGCCGACTGGATGCCAAAACCGATCTTGGAGACGGTTACACCCGTTACGACTGGTCCATTCATTATCCGATTAATAATTACTGCGTTTCTTTGAACATTGGTAGCTATCAACATTTCAGTGACCGCCTGGGCGACCTTACGTTGGATTTCTACTGCCTGCCTGAGAATCTGGACAAAGCCAGGCGTCAGTTCGCTCAGGCGAAGCCAATGATCGAAGCCTTCCAGAAGTATTTTGGCGAGTATCCATTCAAACGTGATGGTTATAAACTCATAGAAGTACCCTATTCGGGAATGGAGCACCAGTCGGCAGTCACATATGGAAATCGTTTTGCAAACGGTTATCTTGAGCGTGATTGGACCGGGGTCGGGGTAAGTCTCAAATTTGATTTCATCATCATTCACGAAAGCGCACACGAATGGTTCGGCAACAGCATTACCGCCAGTGACGTCTCTGATGAATGGATACACGAAGGGTGGGCTACTTACGCCGAATGCGTCTATGTCGAGGCGTTGTTTGGTACAGACGACGCGATCAGGTACGTCAATGGGTACAAGTCGAAAGTTCGTAACCAGCAGCCGATCATTACCACGCGCGGCGTCAATAAATCTCCCTCCCAGGATATGTACTTCAAGGGAGCACTTTTCCTCAACACGCTGCGCTCGGTCATCAATGATGATTCGAAGTGGTGGAAGTTGTTACGCAGTTATTCAATGCACTTCAGATATCAGAACATCGCGACTGCGGATCTGGTTAAGTACTTTAACGTGCAAACGGGCCTCAATCTGACACCGATCTTCGATCAATACCTGCGTCAGGCTGAGCTTCCGGTGCTCGAACTGCAGTTCCGCCAGAACGATGGCACAGTTTCCTATCGCTGGAAAACTGTCGTAAAGGATTTTGCAATGCCCGTTAAAGTTGGTCGCCGCAATGATTGGCAGCTGGTGAAGCCAACCACAGAGTGGCAGACAATGAAAAGCGGGTTGCAGCGCGATGAGTTTGATGTTGCAACTGACCGGTACTACATCGAGGTGGTCAAGAACTAAATCAAACGGCATTATGGAGCAAGGTTTTTATGTGTCGAAATATTAAGCCGCTTTTTAACTTCGAACCGCCGGTTACCGAGGCGGAGATTCGAGATGCAGCATTACAGTTTGTTAGAAAGATCAGCGGATTCCACAAGCCTTCGATCTCGAATGAAGTGGCGTTTCAACGTGCGGTCGACGACATTTCCAGGGTCTCAGAAGTGTTGATGAGTTCGCTGGAAACTAACGCGCCTCCGAAGAATCGAGAGGAAGAGGCGGAAAAGCGACGAGCCCGTGCAGCTCACCGATATTCCGCCTGATCGGGCTCATCGCATCTTGAGATAGACCTATAATGAGCCTGATTGACGAATGAAGCCAAAGTTTTTCAAAGCACCTGCCGACTTTCGCAAATGGCTCGAGAAGAATCACGAGACCGCATCGGAGTTGCTCGTCGGCTTTTATAAGAAGGACTCAGGGCGCCCGAGTATCACCTGGCCTGAGTCAGTCGATCAGGCGCTTTGTTTTGGCTGGATAGATGGCATTCGAAGGAACATTGATGAACTAAGCTACTCGATTCGGTTCACACCTCGAAGACGGGGCAGTGTCTGGAGCTCAATCAACATCAAACGCGCCACAGAGCTGCGCGAAGAAGGGCTGATGAAGCCAGCGGGGCTAAAGGCATTTGAACTTCGCAAGGAGAATAAGTCAGGAATCTACTCATACGAGCAACGAAAAGCCGAGCTTGATGAACCGTACGAAAAGATTCTTAAGAGGAACGAAGCTGCGTGGAATTTCTTCCGAGCCCAGTCGCCCGGTTATCGCAAGATGATGTACTGGTGGATTGTAAGCGCAAAGAAAGAGGAAACGAGGCTCCAACGGTTGGAGAAGCTCATCAAAGAATCGGCCAAATCAAAAAAGATTGTGTAGGCCGACCTTTGCGAGCTTTACAGATCTTTGCGTCTTTGCGCGAAATCCTCCTTTCAAAGCAGGGTCGCGCAAAGAACGCAAAGATCCGCAAATGTCGCAAGAAGAATTGGATCCAAAGTGAACCGCAGAGAATTCATTCTAACGTCGATCGGCGCGGGCGCCTCATTGACTCTGCTGAAGTCAGCTGAAGCAAAGGGAGTCAAATGGCCGATAGGTTGTTTCAATCGACCATGGACGAAATGGTCGTTCGATCAAACTCTACAGGAGATCAAGGCTGCCGGTTACCAAACCGCCGGACTTCTTACCAGGACCAAAGACGAGCCTTTTGTCGGTGCCGATGCAACCCCGGAATACTTAAGCCAATTGAAAGAGAGACTTCGTGCGAGCGGCCTCGCGGCAAACATGGGTGCTTTGAGAACACGGCATAACATTGCAGCTGCTGATTCGATTCGTGAAGCACGCAAGCAGATTGACAACGCGCAATTCTTGTCGCTCAGTTACCTGATGTCGTTCGGAACCGACAATCCGACAGAGTTTGCGAATTATGTTGAGGTGATGAGTGACGCTGCGGCCTATGCTCACGAGAAATCCATCAAATTGGTGATGAAACCGCACGGCGGCATAAGCGGATCATCGGAGGAGATCCTGAAGGTAATCCGAGCAGTTAAGCATCGCAATTTTTCGATTTGGTACGATGCCGGAAACATCATCCACTACACTGGCAAGAACCCGGTTACAGAAATCGACCCGATCGCAACACACATAACCGGTTTCTGCGCAAAGGACTGCGCCGAGCTCAAAGGCGAAGTGATGATCCAATTCGGAACTGGAAAGGTTGATTTCGCGGCAGTCTTCAGGAGGTTAAAGTCTGCTGGATTTAACGGTCCGGTGATGGTTGAGTGCTGCAAGATCGGACAAACACCAGAGGAAACTACGGCATACGCACGCGCCAACCGCGAATTCCTCGAGAAGCTATTGGCGAATATTTAGTTTAAGTCGTTTCCAACATTTGAGAGCTTTCCGAGAACCTTGCGTCTTTGCGAAAGCCTGATTTCAAAGGCTGGTTTCTCGCAAAGACGCAAAGTTATGCAAAGCTCGCACATGTTGGAGAGGTAACAGGAGGTGAAGATTATGAGCACACCCAGAGAAGTTATGGAAACGTGGTTTCATCGCGTGTGGACCGAAGAAGATACCTCGGCAATTGAAGAGATGTTCGTTCCTGATGGTGAGGCTCGAGGGCTGGGGGGCAATGTGCTGATCGGACCGCGCGACTTTAAACAATTCCATTCGGCTCTGTGCGGCTTGCTAGAAGATATCGAAATAACCATCGATAAGAGCATTGAGCAAGGAGACTGGTTTTCCTGCGTTTGCACGCTGCGAGCACGTTCGGAGCAATCGGGCGATCCGGTTGAATTTACCGGAAGCGTTTTTATCAGGATAGTCGATGGAAAACTGATCGAGGCGTACAATCATTGGGACTTCCTGAATATGTTCGGCCAGCTGGGATTGCTTCCGCGATCAACGTTCGAGAGCGCGTTAGCCGGCCAAAAAATCACCTGAACGACACATAGAGTCTTCAACATTTGTCTTTAATTCGGACGGAATCGGTCCTGTTTATGCTGTCCCGGTGGGAGCCAGATGGCGCTGACGGATGATTAGAAAGTCTATTTTGAAGAGCTAATTAAGTCTCTTCGCGATGTAAACCAAGATGCGTTTTTGAGGATTACTTGCGCCCTGTTACCGTCATCGCTTTTAGGTTTCCAACTAAAATAGGCTTGCGTATAATGTGCGGCGGGAATCACGGGAATCTAATCAACTTAAGTACCAGAACGAACAATGATAACTTGTCCAAATTGTGGAGCGGGGAATAAGCCGGGTTCGTCTACATGCCGAATGTGCGCGGCGTCACTTGAGGGTGCCGCTGGAACTCAGGCAGCTCTGGCACAACATCAGTCGCCGGTGCAGGAGAACCACGGACAACAGGAGGCAAAGGCAAAAGTGGAGCAAGAAGGAATCGCGTGTCCCGAATGCGGTACGATGAATGAACCTGGGTGGTCCTTTTGTCAGCAGTGCGGTAAGAGGCTAATTAAGCCAGCGGCTTCGCCGCCCCAGCAACCAGCAGAATCGGCGGGACACGGCGACCTCAGGACAATTCCGGAACAACGCGCGGTCATCGATCCAGCGCTTCAAGGATTAAAGACTAACCCAGAACCGCAACCAGCTGAGCAAAGTTATAAGACGGTTGTTGCTCAACCCCCTGTCGAGCGGCAGCCTACCGTTGAAGATCGGTTTGAGGAACCCTCCCCGCCTCCCCTTCATCAGCCTAAAGCGGCTCCGCCAACGGTTGTCGCGCCACCCTCTGCACGGCCAAGCAAGCCTGACATTCCTCCTCAGATTCCGTTAGAACCTGATTTGAAGCCGACGGCGCCGACTCCTCCACTAAAAGAGACGCCAGCGGCGGCGGTTCCCCCCGGGCCTTCTCGAGAAGCAGGCGTTGAACAAGCCGGTTCGGCCTCCGGAATCCTGTGCACGCAATGCGGTCAATCTAACGGTATCGGAAGCGCGTTCTGCGCAAGTTGCGGCGCTCCCCTGACCTTCGGCAAGACGATGGTGATCTCATCGCAGGCGGCTCCTCCTAAAGGACAACTCCATCTGGTTATGGAAGGCGGACAACCTGGCGAAGTTTATGATATCGGCGATGAGACCGTGATCGGGCGAACGAACGGCGCGATCACCTTCCCTCACGACGGTTTCATGTCGGGGCGCCACGCGCGAATAGAGCGTCGAGGCAGCAGCTTTGTCCTCGGTGATGAAGGCAGCCGAAATGGCACGTTTATCAAGTTAAGAGAGGAAGTCGAGCTCCAGCCTGGCGATATGATTCTCGTCGGCAAGCAGCTATTTCGCTTTGAAGTGGAGAAGTAGGGAATTCCGTAAGCACGTTTCAGTGGCGAAGGTTTCAACCGGAGAATCACCAAGATCAGGGTTGAGCCACAGAGACGAAACTGCCCGCATTAGGGTTTGTGGCAGTAGTTTTGCTCGGAATTATCTCTATTAGCTCGAGACTAGTTTCGGACTCAACTTATGAGTGACGTTGAAGTCTCAGTCTTTGCGCGTACCGATGTTGGAATGCACCGGAGCGGCAACGAGGACTCATTCCTGGTTGCAGATCTTACAGCCGGCAAAATTGGACTTGGTCCGGATGTAAGTAAACACCAGCTCGGGGAACGC
>Ga0126384_10000085_pt1 | contig 38528 bp, 37 predicted proteins | sample PanSoiMetPlot_36_FD_92543 | JGI IMG/M metagenome (GOLD analysis project Ga0126384, IMG submission 92543) | Tropical forest soil microbial communities from Panama - MetaG Plot_36 | ecosystem: Environmental > Terrestrial > Soil > Tropical forest > Bulk soil | place: Panama | collected 2016-02-17 | reverse complement strand
TACCGGGATCGTGGTCTGGCCCACCGTCACCGGCCAGCCGGCCACGGCGCGCACCAGCTGCAGCAGTGCGACGATCGTGAAGATCGTGGCCGCAAGATGCGAATAACTTCTAGCAGTCAAGAGCGGTCCTTTCCCTGCGCGCGCCTATCTTTGGGCGGCGCTGTTCACGGGCGTCCACCCGGGCCTCGCCACCACGTCTGCTCGCCAGTTTGAGCAACGGTTTTTATAGCGATCAATCAGGTGAATACCTGAATAGCGATCAATCAGGTGAATACCTGAGCCCAGTGGCGTCGCGGCGCCGTTGGGGTCTTGGCGGCATCGGCCGCAGCCAACCCAATTGCCCGGTGGCGGCGCGGGCGGGGCGCGGCGCGTCGGCCGCTACGCTGCCCCGCGCCCCCTGGCCGCCCCCGGAGGTCGGCCAGGGCCGGGACCAATGTCTAGTGCATTTGCTGCGCCGCCAGGCGATGCCGGAACTTATCCGGGAACTGTTTGACGATGCCGTCAGCCAGCGCATCGGCGAACATCAGCATATGCAGGTGGCCAGCATCGTACGCCTTGATGTCGGCGGCCCAGTCCTGCTTCAGCCGAGCCACAACCTCGTTGCTGGTAAAGGCCAGATGCTGGCGTAACATCGCTTGCATATCCGGCTTACGCCAGTGCGGATTGGCACCGCTGAGAAACGCGGCAATGTCATCGCCGTTGGCTTGCCACTTCTGTTGCGCGACGGAGAGCTCGTCAGCCTTGCCGGTCTTGGCGGCAGCGACCACGTCGGCAGCGACCAGGATGTGATCGCGCAACAAGTGCGCCAGCGTCTTGCCGGCGGCCTCACCATAGTAGGGCGCGATCGCCGCGCCAATCTCGTCCTGGTTGTTCAGCAGCCGCTGCGCCACCGGGGTGGTGTCATCGAGACCCGCCAAAGCACTGATAATATAGTTGCGGGTCCAGGTAACATGATCCTCCCATAGTTTGCGCATCGCCGTCCTCAGCTCGTTGACGTCGGCGCGCGCCGGGGCGGCAGAAACCGACTTGGCAGCCGCGGCTGGCTGCACCAAGAACAACAGCCCGATCAGCGCTGCCGTTATCACCGCGATCTTTGCAAGATATGCTCGCATGCTAACCTCCCTGCTTGGCGGACTGTAAGCCGTCCGCATCACGAAGGTTTGGATGCGTGGCCGCCAGCGAGGGTTCCCGCTCAGTCCGTTGCCGCGGCAAGTCGCTTGACGACGATATCGGCGATCCGTTCGCAGCGTTTGCCGTCGAACGGGAAGACGTCGGCGAACAGCGGCTCGATGTGATTGCTGAGCGAGGCCTTGAGGCGCAGGCGGGCGCGATGGAGCCGGGTCTTCACGGTTTCCGGGCGCAGGTTCAACAACTCGGCAGTTTCCTCGATACTCATGTCTTCGATCAGGCGAGCCATCAGGACGGTGCGGAACTCCCCGGGAAGTTCATCGATGGCACGTTCCAGAAGCTGGCAGAGCTGGGTTAAGGCCATGGCGCGCTCGGGGTCGTTGGCTTGAGTAGCGGACAATGGAAAGGGGATGACTTGCGCTTCGATCGCCGAGGGCGGATCGATTTGCGAGGTCGGAATCTCGGCGCGGCGCCGCTTCCGCGCCAGTGCCTCGTTGATCACGATGCGACTGAGCCACGTCGCCAGGCTGGAGTCGCCACGAAATTCGCCGAGCTTGGAAAAGGCACGCAGGTAGGCCTCCTGCAACACATCTTCGGCCTCCCAATCGTCGCCGACGACGCTGCGGGCCAAGCGGTATAAACGGCGGTTGTGCGCTTGCATGATGGCGCGAACCGCGGCCTCATCCCGCCGCAGCGCCCGTTGAATGAGATCGCTCTCGGCCGACCTGTCATGCCTTTGCGGTTGCGCTGGGGCCATGTTTGCCATCCTCGACAAGGACCAACGGGCATCCAAGTGCATGGATGCGGGCAGGCGAAAAAGGTTCCCGGCACCAATACTGAGCCGACCGCCGGCTTGGCGCCAGCTGGCAGGCCGGCGAGGCGCACCCAGGCCGGCCGCGCCCTTTCAGTTACGCTCAAGTCCGAGGCTAGCAAACAAAGCGGCAAACGGCTAGGCAGGCCTGGCAGGCGCGGGGCCGATGCCAGTCGGGCGCCGACGGTGGCCCGGCACGGCTGCCATCGCACCCCCCGGCACAACGCCGGCTCCGCCTACTTCACCTCGAAACTCGCCACCGCACCCTTTTGATCGAGACCCTTGGCGTAAATGCGATATTTACCGGGTTTGATCGGCACGAAGAACAACGTGGCCTTGCCCTCGCGTTCCATCTCGATCTCATAGAGGCCGGTAGCCTTGATCTCGACGTCGCCGACCTCGACCTTGCGCAACCAGATGAAATTGAAAAACTCATCGCCGTGGATCGCGTACTCGCGCTTGCCGGTGGAAACGATCGTGAGCTGGTAGGCCTTGCCGGTCGTCAGGCGATAGGTGGGGACGGAGACGGCAAAGCCCGCCTGGTCGACGCCGAACACCAGATCGGGAAGCTTTTGCAAATCGGTGGCGAGGTAGCCTTCCGCCGACGCCGCCGCGGCCTTCAGCGCCAGGCAGAGCCCGTACAACAGTAGGACCAGACTGCGACCCATCAAACGTTCCTCCCCATCCTCATGGTCGACCTCGTCAGGATCGAACCACGGCTAGCCACCGCAGCGGAATTCCGGTTCGTCGACGCCAAGCGTGTCGAGGTTGTTCTTTTGATGCAGGGCGCCATCGACCGGCGCAACCGCCACCACGGCATCGTGCGTTGCCACCAGGATCGGCTGGCGCAATTGATGGCTCCAGCTGCGGAACGATCCGGGCGCCCCCTTGTAGAGCTCGATCTTCAAATCGGGATTGAGCAGGACCTCGAACATGGCCGGCGCGGACGGCTCGGAGGCCGCCGAAGCGGCATCGAGCGTCGCCCTGATGGCGACCCAGGTCGCCCAATCCTCGTCCTGCATCCGTCTCCCGGCCGAGCGAAAGAAGCGCCGGTTGAGTTGCGGTCCCCCATGCCGTTCCCAAAACGCATGCCAGGCCGACGGTTCGAGCCCGGCGCTGCCAACGACCGGACGCGGTTTGACGGTGTTGAACGGCACCGTGCGCGCGAAATCTCCGAGCGCGTCGGCCACGAACAGCGCATCGTAGTCGACGCCACCGGTCAGCAGCCTGATGTTGATCTGGTCGCGCTTGCGGGGGTCGTTGCCGGCGACGAAATCGCGCGTTTCCACGATGCGCAGGCCGAATTTCTTGGCGGCGGCGACAAACGAGGTAGCGAGCGCCTGGTCCTCGGCATTCGGTCCGCGCAGCACCAGAATGCGTCGCCAGTCGAGTTCAAGCAGACGTTGCGCCAGGGCATCGTGCAACATCGACCAGCTCGGCAGCGTGTGCAGCAGCCGCGTTTGGCAGGTCTGCGATCTAAGGCCATCATCGCGATGGCGCGCATTGAACAGGAGCATGGGGTCGGCTGCCAGAGCGCGAGCAACTTGCGCCGCCTCCCCGCCCGGCAGGTCGAGGATCGCAGCCACGACGCCGTGTGACTTCGCCAACTGCCGCAGCGAGCTTGCGGCATCTTCCGCCTCGCCGAGCGATGTGCGCAGCAGGCTCAGCCTCAAGCCGCGGGCGCGCGCTGCCGCCGCGCCATCCTTGATCGCCAGTTCCGCGGCCGGCAATGGCGAAAAATGTTCGGGCCGGTACAACCCGGCGTAGGCCGGCGCGGCCTGGTAGAAGCCATCGCCGCTGCGATCGACGAAGGCGATCGCCAGCTCGCGCAATGGCTGATCTTGCGCGCTCGCCATCACCACCGAGAGCGCCAGCAGGCAGCACGCGATTATCAGCGGCAGGACGCGGCTAGCGATCATCGATCAAAATCCCGTAGGGAACCTGGCCCACGGGCGCCGACAAGAGGACCTTGTTGTTGCGCGTGTCGATGATCGACACGTCATCGGACAGACCGTTGGCCACCCACAGTCGACTGTCATCGGTATTGAGCCGCAAGCCCCACGGCCGCTTGCCGACCACAATGTAGTCCATGACTTGGCGGCTCTTGGCGTTGATCACCGCCACATGATTGGCGCGCCCGAGCGCCACGTAGGCTTTGGCGCCATCGCTGGTGATCACCACGTCCACCGGGGTAAACAGTTCGCGCCGAATGGCGCGCAATTGGAACTCGACCTTGGCCTTTACCTCGAGCTTGTCGACGTCGATGATTTCGACCTGACCTGAAAGCTCGGTCGACACCCACAACTCTTTATTGTCCGGGGTCAGCGCGAAGCGTCGTGGGCGGGTACCGACCGGGATATCCTTGACATGCTTTTGGTGCTCAACATCGATCACGTGCACCAGATTGGCGACTTCCGAGGCCACGAACGCCAAGCGCCCGTCGGTCGTGAGCTGCACCCCTTCCGGCTCTGGCCCGGTCGGGAAGCGGGCGACGATCTCGCCGACCTCGACGTCGAGCACGCTCATTTCCGAATCATCTTCGTTGGAGATGTAAAGATGCCGCCCGTCGGGATGCAGACCGAAGGTCTCGGGCGCGGTAATGTTGCGGTAGCGGCGCACCAGGCGCAAGCTGGCGATGTCGTAGAGGGCAATGGTGTTATCATCGCCGCAACCGACATAGATCGCGGTGTGATCGTGGTTGAACGTCATGCCGCGCGGCCGGGCGCAGGTATCAAGGGTCTGCAGCAGCTTGCCGGCCGGGTCGAGGATCGAGAGCGTGCTGCTCTTCTCGTTGGAAACGAACACCTTGCCGGTTCCCTTTGCCGCCACGGCCTGCGCTAACACCGGCAGCCAAACGACGGCCAGCAGCAGCAGACGCCAGCATGCGCCGCCGCCTTGGCGCGCACTGGCAAGCGGCCGGCGCCGCGGCCGCTGACCCGGCTTTGGCCTCATCCTCAGTGTCGGCAGCGGTGGCCTGGCGCGGGACATTCTTGAACACACTCTAGACTTTGCGACCATAGCCGTGGAATTTAGTTGAGGAGACGGAGCTAGCAAACGAAGATGTTGCGCTGGATGTATTGCCCGATAGCGGTGCTCGGGGCCGCCGCCCTCGCCCTGTTCGGCAGCCAGCACGCCTGGGCGCAAGCCAACATGCTGGACTGCCGCGAGCTGGCCCAGGGCTATGCGGCGGCCAGGCAATCGGCGGTCGATCGGCAGCTCAACGTCTACCTGTCGCAGGCGGCGCATAAGGGCTGCGTCGAACTGACCCTCGAGCTGCTGCGCGACGGCGCCTCGGTCCGGGCGCGCCGCCGCGAGGGCGATGCCGCCTTGCACCATGCCGTCAAGGCCACCGAGCCTGAGGTGGCCAAAATCCTGTTGCAGCACGGCGCCGACGTCGAGTTGCGCGATCTGTCGGGGGCGACGCCGCTGTTCCTCGCCATCGAGGCCAACCGCGTTCAGACCGTGGCGCTGTTGATCGAGCACGGCGCCAACGTCAATGCCCCGGGCCGCTCGGCGGTGGCGCCGATTGCCGCCGCGGCCTTCAATGGCAGCCAGCGCATCGTCGATCTGCTGCTGGCCAAGGGCGCCGATCCCAATGCTGCGGACAGCACCGGCAAGACCGCCATTGTCTACGCCGTGGCGCGCGGCTTCAGTGGGATTGCCGAGCGTCTCATCAAGGCCGGGGTCGATGTCAACGCCCGCTACGGCAATGGGCTCACGGCCTTGATGTGGGCCGCCGGCCACGCCAATGATGTTCCTGACGGCGACGGCGTGCGCACGACGCGGCTGTTGCTTGCTGAGGGTGCGCGGCTTGACGACGCCGACGACCGGGGACGAACGGCGCTGATGACGGCCGCCGAACTCGGCCACGCCGATATCGGCCGCCTGCTGTTGCAAGCGGGCGCGCGCGCCGACCTCAAGGACAAAGATGGCAACACCGCCGCCGCTCTCGCCGACCCGGCCGCCCGCGCCGTTTTCGAGGGCCGCTAGCCGGCTAGCGAACCACGTCGAGACCGGCCAAATACTCCGCCAGCGCGTTGATATCGTCGGGCGAGGTGGCGCGCATCAAGGTGGTCATGCCGGGATTGTTGGCGCGTTCGCCGCTGCGGATTTCGAACATGGTCTTCGACATGTACTCTTTGTTCTGCCCGGCCAATCGCGGCTGCGTCCCTTCGCCCTGGTACTGCCCCTGATGGCAGCCGGTGCAGCCGACCGCGGTGTTGGCCCGGGCCGCCTGCTCCGCCATCGCCTTCGGCGCCGGCGCAGCGGCGGTACGTGGCCAGGGCTGCTTGGAGAAGTATTCCGCCAACGCCAGCAGGTCCGGCCGCTCGAGCATCTCGACCACCGGCGTCATCTGATCGCTCTTGCGATCACCGTTCTTGTAGTCGCGTAGCTGCAAGTACTGATAGCCCAACGTCTGGCCCCAGATGATCGGCGTCGTCTTCTCCGGCGGCACGCCATTCTCGCCGTGGCAGGCGGCGCAGATCGCGACCTGCTCCTTGAGCCGGTCGGACTCCTGTGCCGTTGCCGGCCTACTACCGGCGAGGCAGACGACAGTCAGGCACAGGCTGAAGCAGAGGAGCTTGGCGGGTATTGGCATGGCTCCATGGTGGGTGGGCGCAACAAAGCGAGGGGCGAGACAGTGCGTACCGTCTCGCCCCCCGTCAAGCTGCACTCCGTTCTGGCTCAATCGGCAAGCGAGAAGGCGATCAGCGTATTGCCGCGCTTGTAGTCGAGCTGCGTATTGCCGCCTGCGGCGACGACGATGTACTGCTTGCCGTCGACGGTATAGGACGAGGGTGGCGCGTTGACCCCGGCCCCGGCCTGGAATTTCCACAGCACGGCCCCGGTATCGGAGTCGTAGGCCTTGAACAGGCCGTTGCCCTCACCGGCGAAGGCGAGCCCGCCCGCGGTTGCGAGGATGCCGCCGATCATCGGCTGCTGCGTTTTCACCTGCCACCGGATCTTGCCGGTGTCGTAATCGACGGCGGTGACATTGCCCCACTGCTCTTCGGCCGGAATCACCTTGAAGGCGCCGCCGAGCCAGAGCTTGCCCTTTGGATAGGGGGTCGATTCCACGTGGTAGGTCATCGGCTGGTGCAGGTTGATGGCGTAGGCCAGGTGTTTGCCCGGGTCGATGGCGATCGGTGACCATTCGACGCCGCCGTTGGCACCAGGCAGCATGCGCGCGCCTTCCTTGGTCGGCAGCACCCACATGTTTTCTTGCGGCACCATCGCTTCGGAGAAGCGGATCAGGCTGCAGTCGCTGGCGTTGTGGACGTAGATGTGTCCGGTCTTGCCCGCGTGCAGCAGCCCCTTGACCGGATTGCCGTCACGGCCGCGGACCGTGGCGATAACCACCGGTGACACCGCGTCGAGGTCCCACACATCGTGCGCGATGTACTGCAAGTGGCAGACATAGGCGCCGGTATTGAGGTCGAGCGCGACCAGGCTGTCGGTGTAGAGGTTGTCGCCCGGCCGCAAGCCGCCGTCGAGATCGGGTGATGGATTGCCGACCACGAAATAGATGCGGTTGGTCTCCTGATCCACGGCCGGATTTTGCCACACGCCGCCGCCCAAGGTCTTGTAGGGGTCGCCGACGCGGGCGAGATCGGCCTTTTCTTTGGCGATGTCGCGCTTCATGTCGCGACCGGTGGCATCGTTGGTAGCCCACACACCGACCGAGTTTTCGGGGATGGTGTTGAAGGTCCAGATCAGCTTGCCATCCTTGACGTTGAAGGCCTTGACGAAGCCGCGGATGCCGTACTCGCCGCCGTTGGTGCCAAGCAGGATTTTGTCACCAACAACGGTCGGAGCCATGGTCTCGGAGTAGCCAAGCTCCGGATCGGCAACCTGCGTCTCCCAAACCAGTTGCCCGGTCTTGGCGTCGAGTGCGAGCAGCTTGGCGTCGAGCGTGGCCATAAACACCCGGTCGCCCGCTACCGCCACCCCACGATTGTTCGGGCCACAGCAATAGATCGTGACCGGTCCCATCTTGTGCTTGAAGTGCCAAAGCTGCTCGCCGGTGCGCGCATCGACGGCATAGACGTGATTGAACGCCGTCGTGAAGTACATGGTGCCGTTAATAACGATCGGCGACGTCTCGAAGGTATCTTTGACGTCGGTCTGAAACATCCAGGCCGGACGCAGCTTTTGTACGTTCGAGGTGTTGATCTGGCGATTCGGGTAGAACCGGGTCTGGTGATAGTTGCCGTTGGTATGCAGGAAATTGTTGCCGTCGCTGGCGGCGCGGTTGAGCAGATCCTGGGTGACGATCGCCATATCGCCCCATTTGGTGGCGGCCTTGACTTCCTGGGCACTGGCGCTTGACGCGCCCAATAGTGCAAAGCCGGCCGCGGTCGTGGCGAAACGGCGTATCCACACTGATGACATGATGTGTCTCCTCCAACTCGATCTCCCCTTCATTGTGGATTGGAGTATCGAGCCCTCCAGTTTCATGAGCAGCGAATGCTCGCGCCGCCATCGCATGGTGTCAAGCTGTCGCAGGCCACAACCCCAGCGATTGCGGCGCGCGGCTGTGCTGGTCGATGCCGATGGCGTTGTGGCCTCAACCGTGCGTAAACGGTCTTTTTGCCCGCTAACGCGGGCCACAAGTGGTGTGCTTGCGGGCGTGCGCGAGCGCCAAAAAGCATACGATATTCGCCACTTAAGGCGGCGCGCGCGCCGCCGCCGGCGTGGTGGTGCCGAGCCGCCGCGGTGAGCTCGCCGCGCAACACTTGGCACTTTGATCAGATGAGCTGACGTCGGCTGGCCGAGGTCACTGCGGCTCGGTGTGGGCCGCGGCGGTGGGCGCATAACTCTTATTCGCGCACCGCGCGGTCGAGATTGCGCATGGCATCGAAATTGCGCGCCGCCGGCCGACCGATCAGGCCCACCAACCGCGCCGAGGTCGCATCGGCGTTCTCGAAGTTGGCGTCGGTGACGTCAGCACCCTCGAAATCGGCGCCGGCGAGCTCGGCGCTGGTGAGGTTCGCGCCCTTAAGATCGGTCCCGCGCAAGGACGCGAACTCGAGCACGACGCGCGCCAAGTTGGCATCGACCAACCGCGCCCCATCAAGTTTGGCCGAGCGCAGGACGCCCCGCATTAAGCCCATGGATTGATTGCGCATGTCGGCGGACAAGTTGGCGCCGTCGAGGCGCGCCCCGATCAGGCTCGCACGCGACAGATCGGCGGCGATCCGGGCCCGCGACAGGTCGGCTCGATCGAGCCGGGCGTCCATCAGCTGGGTGGCAAACAAGCTGGCGCCGCGCAAGCTGGCCTCGGTCAGATTGGCGGCCAGCGCCCACGCCTGGTCCAGGAGCACGCCGTCGAGATTGGCCCCGGCGAGGTTGGCCTTGTTCAGGCGCGCCGCTTGCAGCTTGGTGCGGCGCAAATCGAGCGCCGACAAGTCGAGGCCATTGAGGCGACGGCCGCTCAGATCGACGACCCCGGTCGGACCGGCCGCCGCCAGTGCGGCCTCGAGCTCGCGGCGCGTCACGTCGGCCTTGGTGAAGTCCGCCGAGGTCAAGTCGAGATAGCGCGTCATGTCCTGGGCGGGCGCGCCCAACGTGGCGGCGCCCAGCAGGGCGGCCGCCAACAGCGCGATGCGGCAGCAGCGCGTTCGCCTCATCGGCCTCGCGCACCTCATCGCCATCAGATGTCCTGCCGGCTCACGTCGCTACATTGCCAGCGCTCGACGTGCCAGCCCGGATGGTCCTCGCTCCATTGCGCGATGTGCGGTGGGGCCGCCATCAGGCACTGGACGAGCGTGGTGCCGGGGGTGAGGGCGATCCTGTGATCGCGACACTGGCTGGGATCGCCGATGAGACACACCGTCAGCAGAATTGCAACCACGCGCGTCCTCCTGCTCGGCAGCTTGCCACCTTTGACAGGGGCGGGCGCTCGCGTCGCGTCTGGTGCCGGCGAGAGCGTGCGCGCGCACGCGCGCGGGCCCCGAATGTTGCTAGCATAGGCTAAGGCGTCGGCTGCGACCAGGAGGGCGATTGCGGGCTGTTGGCGGGTGGGAGGCCCCAGGCACGGGTAAGAGGGGGCCGGCTTGCGTCTTGATTTCGCTGCTCGCCTTGACCGCAGGCCCGGGTTTCCCCCTGCTGATGCCGCGATCAATCCTTGGCGCCGTCGGCGCTTGGCTCTATCGTAGCGCAGTGCCGCCCCCGCCCCCGCCAGCGTCGCGGGCGCCGGTTGCGCCGCGCCTCAACCCTTTGCCCACAGGGCCCCGCCGGTGTCCTTGGAGGAGTGGATGCGTCGAACCCTTTGCGCGATTGCCTTCGTGCTTGGCCCGTGCGCGGTCGCCACCGCTGCCGCCCCTGAAGTCCCCGGCAATGACTATCCCACGATCGCGCGCGCCGATTATGTATTCGGCTGCATGCAGGTGAACGGACAAACGCGCGACGCCCTGGAGCGCTGTTCGTGCTCGATCGACACCATTGCCAAGCTGCTGCCCTACGACAAATACGAGGACGCCGAGACCGTCATGCGCGTGCGCCAGCGCGGCGGCAAGAATGCGTCGATGTTTCAGAGCATGCCGGCGATGCGGGCCAAGGTCGACGACTTGAAGCGCGCCCAGGTGGAAGCCGAGCTCCGCTGCTTTTGATGGCCGAGCGGCGCGCGGCAAACGAGGGCGCCCGTGTCAGGACCCAGCGCGTGGGACGTTTCCCGCGCGCAGCGCCGGCCACGTTTTGACTTGCGGGCCTAGGCGATCCTGCGTAGGATTTTGTTCCGGTAGCATTCGCCGGGAACGCTTTTTAGTGCGGGAAGTAGCGTTCCGGTCGTTAGCCCTGTGAAAGTTTTGCAAGCATAGGGAGCTTGGCTGCGATTTGCCGATCGCTACCGTTTATAAGAATTTCAAGCTCAAGGAGTGGCGCTATGCACAGACATACACTTCCAGGTGTATTGCTGGCCCTAACCGCATTCGCGGTGCCGGCCCAAGCAAACAAAGACGTCCTTGATCGCTCGGCGGATCCCAACCAATGGGTCATTCAGACGGGTGATTACGCCAACCAGCGCTATAGCAAGCTCGACCAGATCAATCGCGACAACGTCAAGAACCTGAAGGTCGCTTGGACGTTCTCGACCGGCGTGCTCAGGGGGCACGAGGGCGCGCCGCTCGTGGTTGGCGACGTGATGTATGTGCACACGCCATTTCCCAATATCGTTTATGCCCTCGACCTGAAGAACGATGGCAAGATCCTGTGGAAGTACGAACCCAAGCAGGATCCTTCGGTGATCCCGGTGATGTGCTGCGATACCGTCTATCGTGGCGTCGCCCACGCTGACGGCACCATCTATCTGCACCAAGCCGACACCACCCTGGTGGCCCTCGACGCGGCGACCGGCAAGGAGAAATGGAAGGTCGTCAACGGTGATCCCAAGAAGGGTGAGACCAACACGGCGACCGTGCTGCCGGTAAAGGACAAGGTGATCGTTGGGATTTCCGGCGCCGAATTTGGCGTGCGCGGCTCGGTGACCGCCTACGATGCCAAGACCGGCAAGCAGGTGTGGCGCGCCTACACCTTGGGCCCGGACAACGAAACTCTGTTCGATCCCGAGAAGACCATGTCGCTCGGCAAGCCGGTCGGCAAGGATTCATCGCTCAAGACCTGGACCGGCGACCAGTGGAAGATCGGCGGCGGCAGCGCCTGGGGGTGGTACTCCTACGACCCGGAGACCAATCTCTTCTATTACGGCACCGCCAACCCCTCGACCTGGAACCCGGTGCAGCGGGCCAGTGCCGACGGCAAGCCGATCGACCAGAAATGGACGATGTCGATCATCGCCCGTGACGCTGACACCGGCGTGGCGCGGTGGGCCTATCAAATGACGCCGTTCGACGAGTGGGACTACGACGGCATCAACGAGATGATTCTGGCCGACATCGACGTCAAGGGACAAAAGCGCAAAGCCCTGGTCCACTTCGATCGCAACGGCCTTGGCTACACCCTCGACCGCGTCACCGGCGAATTGCTGGTGGCCGAGAAGTACGACCCGGCCGTCAATTGGACCAGCGGCGTGGTCATGGACAAGAACAGCCCGCAGTATGGCCGTCCCCAGGTCGTCAAGCAGTACTCGACCTTCCAGACCGGCCAGGACAAGAACACCAAGGGTGTGTGCCCGGCGGCGCTTGGCACCAAGGACCAGCAGCCGGCGGCGTTCTCGCCACGGACCAATCTGTTCTATGTGCCGACCAACCACGTGTGCATGGACTATGAACCGTTCCGGGTCTCCTACACGGCGGGCCAGCCTTACGTTGGCGCCACCTTGTCGATGTTCCCGGCCCCCGGTAGCCACGGCGGCATGGGCAATTTCATTGCCTGGGATGCCGGTCAAGGCAAGATCGCCTGGTCGAAGCCCGAGCAGTTCTCGGTCTGGTCAGGCGCGCTGGCAACCGCCGGCGGCGTGGTCTTCTATGGCACGCTCGAAGGCTACATCAAGGCGGTCGATGAGAAGGACGGCAAGGACTTGTTCAAGTTCAAGACCCCGTCCGGCATCATCGGCAACGTGATGACCTATACCCACGGCGGCAAGCAGTACGTCGCCGTGCTGTCCGGGGTCGGCGGCCGGGCCGGTATCGGGCTGGCGGCAGGCCTGACCAATCCGACCGACGGTCTGGGTGCGGTCGGTGGCTATGCCGGCCTGCGCGACTACACGGCCCTTGGCGGCACGTTGACCGTCTTCACGCTGCCATAGCTCGCGAATTGACGATGGGAGACCGGCACAGCGCCGGTCTCCCTTTTTTAGCGCCACGGCGCTCCCTCCATCACGCATGGGGTTGCTTGTGAAGCAGATTGGCTTTGTCCTGGTGCTGCTCGCCGCCTTGACCGCGCTCGCGATCTCGCAAACGGTGGCGCAGACCGAGAAAAAAGAGGCCGCGCAGACGGACAAGAAAGAAAAGGACGGCAAATGGGAGACCGCCGATGGTACGCCGACCTACAACATCGGCAGCGACGGCACCGTCGATTGGTACACCTTTTCGGGATTTCGCCGGTATCACTCCGAATGCCATGTCTGCCACGGCCCTGATGGCGAAGGCTCCAGCTACGCGCCCGGACTGATCCAGTCGCTGAAGACCATGAGCTATGCCGATTTCATGGCGGTCGTCGCCAGCGGCCGCGAAGTGATCCGCGCCGACAAGCAAAGCAAGATGCCGGCGTTGGGCGATAACCCCAACGTCATGTGCTATATCGACGACATCTACGTTTATCTAAAGGCGCGCGCCGACGGCGTGCTGCCGCGCGGTCGTCCCGCCAAACGTATTGAAAAGCCGGCAACCGCGGAGCAAACCGAGAAGGCCTGTTTTGGTGCCAGGTAACAGCCTCATTGCCCTCGTACTGGTGTTGATGGCGAGCGTCACCGAGCCGGCGTGGGCGCAGGAACGCCAGCGCGCCGACCTCGTTAGCCACGCGGCACTAAGGGTGTGCGCGGATCCTGCCAACCTGCCGTTTTCGAACGAGAAGAGCGAGGGTTTCGAGAACAAGATCGCCGAGCTCGTGGCCGCCGATCTCAAGCTGCCGGTCGAATACACCTGGTTTCCGCAGGCGACCGGCTTCATCCGCAACACCTTGTTTGCCAAGCGCTGCGACGTGGTGATGGGCTATGCCCAGGGCGATGACATGGTGCTCAACACCAACCCCTACTACCGCTCCACCTACGCGCTCGTCTTTCGCCACGGCAGCGGGCTCGACGGCATCGATCATCTGGCCGATCCGCGCTTGAGCGACAAGCGCCTCGGCATTATTGCCGGCACGCCGCCAAGCGGTCTGATGTTGCGCCTCGGCCTCATGCAGCGCGCCAAGCCCTACCCCTTGATGGTGGATCGGCGCTACGATTCGCCAGGCGAACGCATGATCGCCGATATTCGCGCCGGCGACATCGATGCCGGCATCCTGTGGGGACCGATCGCGGGATACTATGCCGCCAGAGGCGGCGAGGCGCTCGAGCTGGTGCCCCTGCTGAAGGAGACTTTGGAACCGCGGCTCGCCTATCGCATCACCTTCGGCGTGCGCAATCTCGAGGACGAATGGAAGCATCAGCTCAATGACATCATCGCCAAGCGGCAAGGCGAGATCGATGCGATCCTGTTGCAATACGGCGTGCCGCTGATCGACGAACAGTCCAATCTGATCACCGCCCCGAGGCGCTGAGGTGTTCGTCAATCCTGCATATGGGTGCGGATTTCGCGGCCGAGCGCAAACAGCCGTTGCTCGATCAGCGTCGGCACCTCGCAGGCCAGCGGCAACGACTGCTGGCGTTCGGTGAACACCCGCACATCCCAGTTATACTTGTCCTCGGCGACCCGCAGGGCGGCCCGCGCCGCCTCGTCGGTCGCCGCCCGCTCCTTCAGCTGATGCATCTCGACCCCCTGGCGCTCGATCTCGTGTGCCCGTGCCCGCTGCCGCTGCTGAAAGCGCTCGATGCCGTTGATGACGACGTTGCGGTCGTTGTTGACGGTCTGCAGCACGCCGGCAAACAGCAGCTTTAGGGCCTCGTCGCGCTTTTGCTGCGGTTGGGCCGCGGCAAATTGGTCAATGGCGGCCGCCGCCTCCTCGACCGTAACCCGGCGACTGGTCAGCACTGGGATCAGCTTGGCGATCGCCTCGTTGTCGTGCCATTGCGTCAGACCTTCGACCTGCGGCCCATCCCAGAACTGCGCCGAGGTCAGGGTCGCGACCTTGCGTTGCACGCACGGCCACTCCTGGCCTTTGGCCTCGGTGCCGAGCACCGTGGCGGCAACAACAGCGAGCCCAACGAGGCCGATGATGCTGTGGGGATGCGGCATGGGTGAAATCCTCAACCGGCTTCGCCGCGTCGCTGCAATAGTCCCTTGGACGGGTTATAGGCGTAGATGGCCGCCGCCAGAAACACGGTGGTGAAGGCCAGCACGATGGCGAGCGAGACCGGCTCCAACTGGCCATAGAGCGCAAAGCGGATGAGCTCGACGGCGTGCGTGAAGGGATTGGCGCGGCAGATCTCGTAGAGCAGCGGGTTTGCCTCTCTGATGCGCCACAGCGGGTAGAGGGCCGAGGACGCAAAGAACATGGGGAAGATCACGAAATTCATGACGCCGGCGAAATTCTCGAGCTGCCTGATCACCGATGACATGAAGAGTGCGATCGCTCCGAGCATCAGGCCGCAGATGAGAAGCGCGGGCAGCACCGTGAGGTAGCCCACCAGCGGCGGTTCGATTTCCCAGAAGTAGGCGATGAACAGAAATACGTACACCTGCAGTAGCGACACCATCACGCCGCCGGCGAGCTTGGAGACCAACAGAAAGGCGCGGGGAAAGGGGCTGAGCAGGAGCGTTCGCATCACTCCGGTCTCGCGGTCGTGGACCATGGAAAGGGAGGTCTGCATGGCGTTGAACAGTTGGATCATGCCGATCAGCCCCGGCGTCACGAACACTTCGTAGAGGACGTAGGTCTGATAGGGTGGAATGATCGACACCCCGAGCGCCTGGCGAAAGCCGGCGGCGAAAATGAACAGCCACACCAGTGGCCGCACCAGCGCCGCAAGGAAGCGCTCGCGTTGATGCAGAAAGCGTAACACCTCGCGCCAGGCAATGCCGGCAAAGCAAGTGGCGTAGGCGGCAATGCCCAAGTGGCGCGGCGCCACGTCCACGCTCATGACGCATCCCCTTTGCTGATGCCGACGAGATGCAGGAAGGCGCTGCGCAAATTGTTGGTTTGCGCCTGCTCGAGCAGCGCCGGGCCGTCCCCCGTGAACAGCACCTTGCCCTTGTGCAACAACACGATGGTGTCATCGAGTTTGACCTCGTCGACCAGGTGCGTCGCCCACAACACACCGACCGCCTGCGTCTCCACCAGGCCCCGCACCATGCCGAGCACGGCTTCGCGCGAGGCAACATCGAGACCGGTGGTCGCCTCATCGAGCAACAGGCAGGTCGGCTCGTGCAGCAGCGCGCGAGCGATCTCAACGCGGCGGGCCTGGCCGCCGGACAGCGCTCGCACCTTGTCCCCGGCGCGATCGGCCAGCCCGACCTTGGTGAGCGCGCGCGCCGCCAGCGCGGCGGCCCGTTTGCCGCCGATGCCGTGCAGCGCCGCGTGATAGACGAGGTTCTGTTTGAGGCTCAGGTCATTGTCGAGGCTGCGGCTTTGGAACACGACACCCAGATTCTGCAGGGCGGCCATTGGTCGGCGTCGCACGTCGTGCCCCAGGATCTTAATTTCACCGCTGGTATTGTCGTAGAGCCGGGTGGCGAGCGCGAACAAGGTCGATTTCCCCGCCCCGTTCGGCCCCAACAGCACGACGAAGGCGCCACGCGGTACCACCAGCGATACGTCGTCGAGCGCGCGGACTTGCCCGAAACGATGACTGACGCCGCGAATTTGCAGGGCATAGGGACCTGCCGCGGTTGCTGCTGGAGGCGCGGGCGTCATCACGTTAGGACAAGCTTTCCGGTCATCAACGTGGCTGCGGCTGAACCTTTCGGCCGGCGGCGGTTTGCGAATGTTGGCGCGATTGCAACCATGAACTCCGGGTTAGGCGCGTGGCAAGCACTGGCACCATGTTCTCCTCCTGCGGCGCGGAGGCCAGGGCGCAAATTGGCACGGGGGGCGGTGGCGCGCGGGCGCACGTGTTAACGGCGCGCGACGACCACGCCCCAGGGATAGCGCCCGACCCGGATCGAGCGCACCACCCGGAGCTTGTCGACGTCGATCACCGACACGTCGTTGGAGGCACCATTGGTGGTGAACAGCAGCTTGTCGTCGGGCGTAAAACCCAGTTGCCACACGCGCTGGCCAACCAGGAGATACTTCTCGACTTTGAAGGTGGCGGTATCAACGACTGCGACGCGGTTGGCCGGACCCAGCGCGACGAACGCCAGTTTACCGTTGCGGGTGATGCGCACGCCCACCGGCTGGATGGCGTCGGCATTGACCCCTGGGATCTCGAAGCCGATTTTGGCCAAGATTTTGCGCGTGTTCGGATCGATGACGGTGACCTTGCCGCCGATTTCGGCGCTGACCCACACCTGCGACCCGTCGGGCGTGAACTCGGCCACCCGCGGTCGACTGTCGACCAGCACGTTGTCGATGATGTTGTGGCTGGTGGTGTCGATGAAGTGCGCCATGTTGGTGGTTTCGGAGGTTGCCACCAGCAGCTTGCCGTCGGGGCTGACCCCCAGCCCTTCCGGCTCCACGCCGACCGCGATCTCAGCCACCACCGTGTCCTTGTCAACGTCGACCACCGTGATCAGGTTGTCGTCCTCGTTGGCAATGTAGAGCGGATTGCCGCTTGGGTGCAGGATGAACAGCTCCGGATCGGGCCCCGATGGCAGGCTCTTGGCCAACTCCATGGTCTCGGTGTCGTAGACCTGCACGCTGTTGTCATCGCTGGCGCAGATGAACAGCCATTTTTCGTCCTTCGATAGCGTGACGCCGCGCGGCCGCTGGCCGACCTTGATGGTCTTCACCACCTCGAGCTTGTTGCTATCGATAACGCTGACGGTATTGTCCTTTTCATTGGTGACATAGACCGTATAGGCCTGCAGCAGGCTGGGAACGAGCACGCCCGCCGCAAACACCAAAGCTGCCACGCCGCTCAACTGCCCGGTGCGCATGAAACTCTGCCCGCCTCCGACCGATTGCCGCCCGGGTAGGGCTTATTGGGACGCATAGGCCTTGCAAGTGGATTCTGGCTTATCGGGACCGAGCGTATCGAGCTCGGAGGATTGATGCAAGAATCCCGGCTGCGGCGAGACGGTGACGGGCAGCTTGGCGGTGGCGAGCAGGATTGGCTGGCGCAATTGGCCGTTCCAGGCGCGATAGCTGAGCTTGCGGCCTTTGAAGGCGGCGAGCTCGAACTCCGCCGAGCGCAGGTAGGCAATGATGTCGCCGGTGTTCACCGTCTTGGCGCGCGTTGCCGCCTCGCCGATCGACCGGATCGCCACCCAGACATTGTAATCGAGCGCCCGCATCGGCCGATGGGCAAGGCGCACGAAGCGGTTCTGAAATTGCGTGGCGCCCATTGCTCGAGCGCCGGGTGCCAGCTGGTTGGCACCAAGCCCTGGGTGCCCGCCACCGGCCGGGCGTCCCACGTACGATAGGCCAAATAATCGCCGAACTGACCGCTTTCGTCGGCAACCACCAGCACATCGTAGTCGGGCACATTCTGGCTGAAGGCTGGAATCTGCTCCTGGATCTGTTCGTAGCCACCGTCCGCGCGCCGGCTGCCGGTATCGAGGTTGAAGGTACGCTCGTGCACGATCTTGGCGCCGAAGCGTTTGGCGCTGTGCCGGACGGCGGCGGCATAGGCCTGATCGTCGGGTTGCGGCCCGGCCACCAGAAACCAGCGCCGCCAGCGCTTCCAGACCAGATACTGGGCAAGCGCGTCGGTGAGCATGCCGCGCGAGGGGGCCGTGTGCACGACGTTCTTCCGGCACGCCTCCTCCCGCAATGGGTCGTCGCTCGAGCCGGCGTTGAAGATCAAGACGTTCACGTCCTTGAGCGCATCGGCCAGCGCCAGCACCGTCGCGGGACTGCCATCGATGACGACGAAGGCCACGCCTTGGCGCACGCGTTGACCGACCGCGGCGATCAGCTCCTCAGCGCCGCCGTCAACCACCTCGAGAACGAACTCCTGCTTGAGGAAGCGGCCGGTGGTGTTGTTGTCGTTGATGGCGAGGCGGCCACCGGCGACGGCGTCATCGGCGGCGGGCATGTCGAGGAGCGAAAGGGGTGGCGGCAGGTCGCGCCGCTCGCGGGCAAGGATAATGGTGATCTTTTCCACCGTCCCCGCCGGTGACTGCGCAGACTGCTCACTGGCGGCGAGCGCCGCGGCCGCGAACGCCAGCATCACCACCGCGCCCATCAGCAGGGGGGCAGCGCCAAGGCGCGGCCGGAAGCCCCTCGACGGCCCAAGGAGAAAGCGTTGCATGTGCGTACTCCATGCACGGGATCGCCAGCATGTGGTCAACGCCGGCCCCTGGCAATGGCCGGGAGCCCAAGCGTTGGGACGCTGCCCGTCGTGGGCTCCGCGCCCGCTTCGTTGACGCCAGACCCCTGGCCTTTAAGACAAATCGATTAGGTCCCAGAATGGTTGCGCGCAATACCATGATGCTGCAACGCGCGCGGCGGTCACGGCGATCGGTATCGCCAATGCGCTCACAGCTGCCGTGAGGCGCGATGAGACAAAATAGCGTTTGCGCTTGGCGCACATCTGCCAGATACTTCGCGCGGTACTTGGCTGGGCGCGCGCGACCCGGTCGCAATATCCATGTCGCAGGTTTATTGAGATTGAAGAGCCCGCTCGGAGCGCTGAACATGAAACAAGCCTGGAGCAAGCCTCAGGTCGATGAGCAGCAGGTTGGAATGGAAGTGAGTAGTTATTTGCCGGCCGAACTCGACGCGCGTTGACGCCGACGCCGGCGGGCATGAGGGTCGGCGCGGCGGTTAAGCCCCGATCTCGTGCCCCTTCCTTTCGTCGTTTACAGGTGAACGGGGTATCTGGCTGGAACGGGTTCGCAGCGCGCGGCCTTTTCGCCGGTAGAACATGGGCGACACGCTAGCATGCCATATCGAGACGTCCAGGACGTGGGACTGCGGCCGCTGCGGGCAAGATTGCTCTTGCTCGCCGGCCTGATCGTTGCGTTGCCGACGGTTGCGGCCGCGCAAAGCGCCGATGATGGCAAAGTCATCTTCAACAAATGCCGTGCCTGTCACCAGATCGGCCCCGGCGCCAAGAATTTGGTGGGACCGGTGCTCAACGGATTGATTGGCCGCAAGGCGGGCTCCGTCGAGGGGTTCAACTATTCGGAGGCCAATAAGAGTTCCGGGATTACCTGGGATGAGGCGACGTTCCGCGAGTACATCAAAAATCCAAGGGCCAAAATTCCCAATACCAAAATGGTGTTCCCGGGCTTGAGCGACGAAAAAGACATCAACGATCTGCTGGCGTACCTCGAGCAATATTCGGCGGACGGCAAGACCAAATAGACCGCCAAACCCCTGGACGGATCGGGCCACACCCACGCCGTGAAGACACGGGGGGGCGGCGCGCGGGACGTGCTGGGCCGGTGTCCACGCTTTGCGCCACCCTTTGCGGCAGCGCGCCGGGGCGACGGCAGCGCGCCGGGGCGGCGAGGTAGCCCCTAACCGACGCCGGCAGGCAAGGAGGGCGGCGATGGCGACCCTCCTCTCCCCGCCGACCCCGCTAATAGATCACGACGCTCCTGATGCTCTTGCCGGCATGCATCAGGTCGAACCCCTTATTGATGTCGGTCAGCGGCATGGTGTGGGTGATCATCGGGTCGATCTCGATCTTCTTTTCCATGTACCAATCGACGATCTTGGGAACGTCGGTGCGGCCGCGCGCGCCGCCGAAGGCGGTGCCCTTCCAAACGCGACCGGTGACCAGCTGGAACGGCCGGGTCGCGATTTCGGCGCCGGCTGGTGCCACGCCGATGATGATCGATTGTCCCCAACCGCGGTGGCAGGCCTCGAGCGCCTGGCGCATGACCGTCACATTGCCCGTGCAATCAAAGGTATAGTCGGCGCCGCCGATCTGGTCGGCGCCACGCTTTGTCATGTTGACGAGGTGCGCCACCAGCTCCTTGCCGACCTCGGTCGGATTGACGAAATGCGTCATGCCGAAGCGCTCACCCCACGACTTCTTGTCGGAATTGACATCGACGCCGATGATCATGTCGGCGCCGGCGAGCCGTAGGCCCTGGATGACGTTGAGCCCGATGCCACCGAGGCCAAACACCACCGCCTTGGCACCCGGTTCGACCTTGGCGGTGTTAAGCACGGCACCGACGCCGGTGGTGACGCCGCAGCCGATGTAGCAAATCTTGTCGAACGGGGCGTCCTCGCGGACCTTGGCGACGGCAATTTCCGGCAACACCGTGAAATTCGAGAAGGTCGAGGTGCCCATGTAGTGGAACAGCCGGTTACCCCCGAGCGAGAACCGCGAGCTGCCGTCCGGCATCAAGCCCTGGCCCTGGGTGGCGCGGATCGCCGTGCACAGATTGGTTTTGCGCGACAGGCAGGAGGGACATTGCCGGCATTCGGGCGTGTAAAGTGGGATGACGTGGTCGCCCTTTTTCACGCTGCTGACCCCAGGGCCGGTGTCGACCACGATACCCGCCCCTTCATGGCCGAGGATGGCCGGAAACAGCCCCTCGGGATCGGCCCCCGACAGCGTGAATTCGTCGGTGTGGCAAATGCCGGTGGCCTTGACTTCGACCAGCACCTCACCCGCCTTGGGCCCGTCCAGGTCAACATCCATGACCTCGAGCGGTTTTCCCTTCTCGACCGCGACCGCAGCACGGGTTTTCATGACGGCTTCCTCCTAATCGAAATATTTGGGCCTCGCAGGCCCGGAGACTACCACGAACCGGGCGCAGCGTTATTGGCGGACGGGTGCGGGGGAGCAAAAAAACCTGCCTCGAAGTGGGACGAGCTGCCCACCGGCTCATGCGATGTTGAAGGCTTTTTGTGTGATTGCAAGTTTCCAAGACAGAAAGACAGGGCTAAGCTTTGCTGCGAAAGCATGACATCGAGGCCAACATGAAACCTTGGAACAGCTTTCTAAATCTCATTGGCCTGTCACGGTCACGAGACAGCGGTCAACCGCCCCGGCGCGATCTGGCGTCGTCGGCACCAAAGGGAGGACCTAGCATGGCGCAAGTCTCCATTCATCCGGCAGTCGACAACGGGGTAAAACCCGGGGCCTCGAACTTTGCCGGCGGCACCTTGGTGTGCCAATGCTCGAGCAATCCCGTTGAGGTCAGCGTCGGGACGCAGTCCGCGCATAATCACGTCTGCGGTTGCACCAAGTGCTGGAAACCGGCCGGCGCCCAGTTCTCTCAGGTGGCGGTTGTGCCGCGCGATAAGCTCAACGTCACCAAGGGGGCCGATAAACTGAAGGTCGTGGATGCCAATGCGGCGATCCAGCGCCACGCCTGCACCGGCTGCGGTGTGCACATGTATGGCCGCATCGAGAATAGCAAGCATCCCTTCTACGGGCTGGATTTCATTCACACCGAGCTGTCGCCGCAATCGGGCTGGTCGGCGCCAGAGTTCGCTGCCTTCGTGTCCTCGATCATCGAGTCGGGGGCCAAGCCGGACCAGATGTCGGCCGTTCGCAGTCGGTTGCGGGAGCTGCGCCTTGAGCCCTACGATTGCCTGTCGCCGCCGCTGATGGATGCCATCGCCACCCACATCGCCAAGGCCTCGGGGGTCCTCAAGGCCTGAGGCGACTGTTCGCGGTCGGACAAATCCTGGCAAGCGGGCTGGCGCCACCGGCGCCGGCCCGCTCCGCCCGATAGCCCCGCCGCAAGCCCGCGCCCCCAGGGTGCTCCGCCAGGCCGGCCCCCCCCGTCACTCCCGTTCAATCCTGCGTCGGCCAAGGGCCTCGGGCTGTGGCGGGCCGCAACCGCGATCCCTTATGGCGACCGGCTCGGCTGCCAGGGCGCGCGCGCTTGCGGCACGGCGGCCATCAGCCGGGCCAGCGCCCGCGCCAGCGCGCCGGTGCCGAGCGCCTCGCCCTTGTCATGGCCAAGGCGCACGACCACGAGGTCGTGGGTGGGGATAATAATGGTGTACTGACCGCCGGATCCAGCCATGTAGTAGGCATCTTCGGGCACCGGCCATTGCCTGGTTCTGTTCAGCCAAAACATGCCACCATAAACCGGCTGCTGCCACGCCGGTGCCGGGGTTCGCACAAAATCGGTCCAGCCTTCCGGCAGAAGGCGCTCACCGTTCCAGATCCCGTCTTGGAGGTAGAGAAGACCAAGGCGCACCCAGTCGCGCGCCGGTGCCAGTTCGTAGCCCTGCAGCAGAAAATTGCCATAGGGGTCGGTCTCGAGCACGAACCCGCGGATGCCCAGCCGATCGAATAGGCGGCGTTGCGGATAGGACAGATAATCCTCGCCGCGTTTGAGCACCGCTTGTTTGATCAGGGCGTTGAGCACCAACGGATCGGAGTTGCGATAGCGGCCGACGCGATTGGGCGGCCACTGCGGTGGCCGACTGATCGCCCATTGGTAGGCGTCGATGGCGCCGGTGTAGACGTAGACATGATCGGGGTAGCCCCGCGCCGGGTCGAAATCGGGATCTTGCGGTGCTACGAAGCGCAACCCGCTCGACATGCGCAAGAGATCGGCGATCCGGATGGCGCCCCGAGGGTCTTTGGGCTGCTGCCACTCGGTGATCGGCGCCGGCGACCACAGCTGGTAGGTGCCATCGTGCACGAGCTGGCCCATCAGCGTCGCCGTCAGGCTCTTGCCCATGGACCAGCCCGGGAGCGGCGTGGCGACATCGACGCCAGCTTGGTAGCGCTCGGCAACAATGCGGCCCCGGTGGGCGACGACGAAGGCCGCGGTCAGCGCCTCGGGGGGCGTGAAGGCGGTGGCGACGGCGCGCGCGAGCTCAACGGGATCGAGGTCGGGGGCGACGGCCCGGTCCGGGAGCACGTCGCCCATCGGCCAAGGTTGCATCGCTGCCGCGGGCAAGGTCGAGGCGACGGCCGTGGGCGTGAAGGACACCGAACGCGCCCCTGGCGGCAGGCTGACGCAGCCCTGATCGGCAAAGCGCTGGGCGCTCCGCGTCACTCCGTTCGCCAGGCGCACGTGGACCGCCTGCTGGTCGCGATCGACCGAGGGCGTGAGCCCGCTTCGCTCGGCGCGCGGCGCCACAAAGAAGCCGTCCTCTTCGATCGCCGGTGCCAGGTCGCGGCCGGTGATGAAGAGCGCCGAACAGAGAATTTTCGCAAACCCGGCGGCGGCATGTTCGAGTGGGCTACCGGGCGGCACCTGCCAGCGCGTGGGGAGCTCTTCGCCGGGAGCTGCAACGTTGAGGGCCAACAGGGCAAGCGCGCCTGCGAGCACGCGGGCAACACCTGAGGGACGCTGCATCGCAAACCTCGTCATCGCCGGCCCGGGTCAAGCGCGCGCCGACACAGGGTGTGCGCGCGCGCCCACAGACTATAGCGCGGATCGCACGAGGGCGCGGGCCGCGCTGGCCTTGACGCGCCAGCCAAACCAGCCCACGCTCGCACGGGACCATCCGCCCGCAGCGCAAGCCATAAGGAAAGTCGCGCGCCCGTGAGCCAGCGGTTCCTGTTCTATTTCCTCATTACCGGTTGCCTTGCGCTCGCCGCGGCGGCGCGGGGTGAACAGACGGTCGACCTCGAGCCGGGGCGCTATGAGGTTGCCATCCGGCTCGATCTTCCCAATATCGAGGGAGCCGCCGCCGCCCGGCTGGTGACGCTTTGCCTGCCGCCGACCGACGACAGTGACCACTTGGGCCTGTTGCCCCTGAGCGAGAACAATCCGCTGTCGCGCTGTCCGGTCCTTAATGTGCACCATGACGGCGGCGCCCTCACGTTCAACATCGTCTGCCCGGGTGGCAATGCCGCGATGGCGGCCGCCAGCTACGTGCTCACGCCAACGACGTTTGAGGGCCGCATCACCATGAAACTGGGCGGCAAGAACATGACCATGACGGAGCGGCAGAGCGGCCGCCGCACCGGGCCGTGCGCGCCGTGATAGCGCCAGCTTCGGCATCGCCCATGCCGGCCGGGCCCAGCTCGTGACCGTCGCTGACACCTCACCCGCTCTCACGCCCGCCCCGCGCGGCCGGATCCGTGGTCGCGGGGGGCGCGGTAGTGCCGCCGTCAGCTGGCGCGGCGCGTGATTGCCGGCGCCGCTGGTTGGCCGCCGAACACGTCAATGAGATCGTCGAGGTCATCGCCACCGGAGCGACCGTGATGACGGCCGACACGCTCGGCGAAGGCGGCCGTGCGCTCAAGCACGATGTGGCGCTGCCGGTCCACGGTGACGACGTGATAGCTGTCATCGAGCACGCAGGTCTCGACCGGCCCGCCCAGTGCAGCTTGCAGATAGGCGGCGTTGCCGAGGCTGGCGCGATCATCGTGGCGCGGGTGTACGATCAAGGTCGGCTGCCGAATCCGGCGTAATTCGCGCCGCACGATGGCGACCAGCCGGCGCATCTCGAGCATCACCCGCCCCGGATTGGAAAGCTGCCCGGCTTGCGAACTGTCGCCGCTGTTGATCGCCGTGGTGATGAGCGCGCGCAGGCGCGGATCCTTGATGCCATAGGGATCACGCTCGGAGAAGCGCACCAGATTGGCGCCCCACTCGCTGCGCACCAGATTGAAGAACACGCTGTACCAGGGCACGCCCCAGCCATCGAGTTTGAGGGTCGGCGCAAACAGCGCCGTGGCATCGACATCCATCGGGTATTCGGCCGCCAAGTGCAGGGCCAGGATTGCCCCCATCGACAGCCCGCCAACGATCACCCGCTTGCACGTCTGCCTCAGCTGCGCGTGCGCCATCCGCACCGTGGCGTACCAATCCTGCCAACCGGTGGCGCGCAGATCCTCGAAACTGCCGCAGTGGCCGGCGAGCTGCGGGCAGTAAACGCTGAAGCCGCGTCGCGCCAGCCCGCGCGCGACAAAGCGCATTTCAACCGGCGTGCCACCGAGGCCGTGGATCAAGAGAACGCCGACCGGTCCGCCGGCAAAGGTCTCGCTGTAGTTTGCACTAGTCATCGGGTCTCGTTGTTTGCCTCATAGCCAATTTGCGGGAAATGCGTTCGGCGAGGCCGACGCCGGTTGTTCTGGGACCGGGTGGCATGGGCCCGGTGCGGAGCAGCAGTCGTCGGGGATCGCGCTGGTGCGCCGGCGCGAAGGCGATCGGCGTCGCGGTTATCCCGACAGGCGCGATGCCGCGGCGGCAAGGCGGCCCCGGTCGCGGACGTGCGCGCCGCGGGCGCTTATGCGGCATTGCCGTGGCGCAAAACAGTCCAATAACGCAGCGTCTTATCACACTATTTTGACTTTGTGCGTCAACATAGCGCTGGGCTCGACGCTGCGCCGCGCGCCCGGCGCAAGGTCAGGCAGACTCATTATCGGCGTGCGACAGCGGTTGGGCGATCTCCTCGAGCTGGTCGAGGCGATCGAGCAGGTGTTTGACGTTGCTCGACAGGTCCTCGCGCGCCACGCCCTGCGTCGCCCAGCGCAGCGACGAGCCGATGCGGGAAAGAAAGTAGATGTTGTCGACGCGGGCGGCGAACTTCGGCTTTTCGATGTTACTCACGGATCACATGCTCATTGGACGTCGTTTGACGCGGCGGTCGCGCTATGATGCCTGGCGGATAGAGCGGGTTATGGATTGGTGGTGAGGCGGAACGACGACCGTCGGCGCAACGGCCGCTCGCAGCTATACCCCCGTTCCCCTCGATGCCCTTGAAAGCTGGCGCACCAAAGATGCCGCCGCGCGAACCGCCCACCATCGGTTTGCCCGTCACATGACCGATCTTGCGGCCGCGCCATATCCCCGCTTCGGGGGAGATCACGCTTGGGGCATCGCCGCGCAAAATCCGCCGCACCTCGGGACGCCTCGGCCCCAGCCGGACCCATGGGCCCGCCGTGTGGCCCGCTGGGCCGATGCCTACACCGCCCGCTTCTGCGGCACGTCGATCGGCAAAAACTCGACGCCCGAGCGCTGCACCGGCTGGGGATAGAGCTTCATCAGCTCGAGCACCTCGGCGGGCATGCCGACGGTGACGGGAAGGCCGAGTTCGGCCGCCTCGTGCGCGGTCAAGGCATAGTCGTGCGTCCAGTGGCCGCCGGCTAGCTTCTCCGCCAGCAACTCGGCCGCCGCCTCAGGCAGGCGCGGGGTGAGCAATTCGACGGCGCCACGCTTCACCTGCGCCAGCGCCTTTTCGCCCATGTCGGCCAGCACCAGGGTCAAATCGAAGATGTGCTCGACCGGCTTCGATTGGCGGACACGGACGATGCTGGCGGCCGGAAAGCCGGCAATTTGCGGATCGATCGGGCCCAGGACCGAGAACTCGCCGAGCACGATCTCGTCGGCCGCCAACGCAATGAGGGTGCCGCCCGACATGGCGTAGACCGGCACGAACACCGTCACCTTGGCGGCATGCGCCTCAACCGCGCGCGCGATCTGCATCGCCGCCAGCACCAAGCCGCCGGGTGTGTGCAAGATGAGGTCGATCGGTCGATCGCGCGGGGTCTCCTTGATGGCCGCGATGATGGTCTGGGCGTCCTCAAGGTCAATGTGGCGGGCCACGTTGAAGCCGAACAGACTGCGCTTCTCCTGGCGATGGATCATGGTAATCACCCGGCTACCGCGGCTCTTTTCGATGGCCTGGATCGCTCTTAGGCGGTTGTAGGCGGACCATCGGCCGGTGATCAGCGGCTGCAGCGCCAGGATCGCGAACAAGATCCAAATCAAGGTCGAGAAATCGACGGACATGATGGGCTCCAGGACGACGGGCGCTCAGTGCGGCATGCCTAGGCCTAACCGAGGCCGACGGCGCCGGGCAACCCCCGAATTTGTCCGAATATGGCGGCCCGGCCACCGCTCGACCTCATTTCGCCCAGCGAATCATCTAGCAAGACCCTAGCCCCGCCCCGCGAGCGGTCGCGGGGCCAGCGTTGCGGGGTCGGCAGTTGCTGGGTGAGCACCATGCACAACGCGTACGTGGCGTCGGATGTGTTGCCTGCTATCGCCTTCTGGCTGGTGGCGTTGTTGGCCGCAATACCGGCCTTCTCCCTGATGCGGCACAGGAAACGCGGCCGCGCCCGCAGTGCCATCGCCTATCTGGCGGGCTTGTTCTTGGGCCTGATGCTGACCATCGTGATGGCCATTGTCGCGGCCGCCGTATTGGCGATCGATAGTCCGATCTTCTCGGCCGGCGCCGCCGCGGCGTTCTTGGGGCCCTTCACCGGCATCGTGCACGCCAAGTTGCGCCGACCGGCACGACGGCGGGTGAAGTTCGCGGAGGCCTGAGGCTTTCGCGGCGCACCCTGCGAGGGCTCGGCGCCGGCGGAGCCGTTGTTCAAGGCTTGGGCTCTGCCCGGGCGTTGGCCGCCGCGCGCCGCCGCGGTCCAGCCGCCTCGGCGCCGCATTTTTCCATCGGCGGCGCCGTCGTCAACCAACCGTCCTTGACCACGGTTACGACGTAGCGGCGGCAACTGGGGGCGGCGCCGACAACGAAGCGGACCCGGAACAGCGCCAGCTCCGGTTTGCGCTGCCGTGGCCACACGAACACGCCATCGTCGGGGGTTTCGTTGAGCGCGCTTCGAATGGCGAATTCGGCGTTGCGGTAGTCGGCGGCGGACATCCGCTGCAGCAGCACGCGCGACACCTCCGGGTGAAGTCCGATCGCGGCGGCGCGAACTTGCAGGGGATCGGAGGGATCGGGGGTGGCGGGGCGCAGCGGCTCGGCCGGTGACGGTGGGGGAGGCTCGGACGGCAGCGCGCCCGTGGTCATGGGCGGCGGTTCGGGCTTGGCCTCGGGAACGGGCGCGGGCGACGCCAGGCTGTGCGGCGGCGGCTCGAGCGGCGGCAGCTTCACCGCCAGTTGCCGCGGCGCGTCCGCCAGGGGGGCCAAGGTCGGCGTCGCTGTCCGCTCCAGCCGCGGCGGCTGGGCCTCGATCCAACGCGACACCTCGGCCCAATTCCTGGGCAGCCAGGTGGGCCACGCCACGGCGCCGGTCCAGAGCGACCAGCCACCCCCGGCGAGGAGGGCGAGGAGGGCGCCGCGCCTCAGGATCTTGCGGCCAACGCCGGCCAGCGGCGGACCAATGCGCTCGCCCGGCACGAGCCCGTAGTCTGCGTCGAAATCGGTGTAGGCGGAACGCCTGGTGCGGAACATGGCTTCATCCCTCCCTCACCGTCTTACGGTCCCGCGACTCAATAGGCGTCAGCAATTCCTGGCGAAATGAGGGCGAGCCGGCAAAAAACGCTCAACCCCAGAAACGCCGCCGCCGCGCCGGGCGGCCGTCCAGAACAGCGGGAGGTCCTTGGCCTTCGTCCGACCGGGGTGATATATCGCGTTGCCGGCAAATCCAGTCGAGGGACAGGTGAGCAGCTTCGAAGGCAAGCGGACCATTGACGGGCTGGTGGTGACCGTCGATGGTCGCCGCCTCGATGAGCACTACGAGGCCAAGCAGTTTACGTCCTGGGGGTTTGAGTGGACCTACGAGGGCGACAGTCCCCAGCAGCTCGCGCTGGCGGTGCTGATCGAGCACCTGGGCGACCGTGAGCGTGCCATCCGCCTCAGTGGCCCGTTCATGCGCAAGGTCGTGGCCAATCTCGACAATGACTGGGTGTTGTCCGCCGCCGACATCGATCGGGCGATTGCCGAGATCGAAGCGGGACAGTGAGGGGTGGCGTGCCTGGCGGTGCCTGGACGCCGGAGGCCAAGGCCGGGCCGGCCTCGATAGGCCGCAGGCGCGGCTTCGGCCGGCATGGTAGAGAAGGATAAGCTTATTGCCATCGCGCAGCGATCTGGCGGGCCGAGTCCGAGGGCGCCAGCCGAGGTTTCTGCCCCCGCCATTGAGGCTGTGCCCGCTCCATGACGCGCGTGCTGCTCAAGACGCAACCGGCAGCGGCGCGCCCGCGACCGGTCAGGCCCGAGACATTGACCGAGCGGGCCTACAATCGGCTTGAGGAAATGATCGTGACCTTGAACCTGGCGCCGGGTGCGGTGCTGTCGGAACCGGCGTTGTCGGCGGCCCTGGGCATCGGTCGCACGCCGATTCGCGAGGCGCTGCAGCGGCTGAGCCACGAAGGCCTGGTCCGGGTGCTGCCGCGCAAAGCCATTATCGTCACCGACACCGATCCGAGGCGTCAGTTGTTGGTGCTGGAGGTGCGGCGCGAACTCGAGCGGTTGCTGGCGCGGGCGAGCGCCGAGCGCGCCACCGAGCTCGAGCGTCGCCGCTTCCAGGCGATCGCCGAGGGCATGGAGGGGGCCGCGCGCACCAGCGACGATCTTGCCTTCATGCGCTTGGATCGCGAGCTCAACGGCTTGCTCGCTCACGCCGCCCACAATGAGTACGCCTCGCGATCCATGCACTTCTTGAACGGTCACTCGCGGCGTTTTTGGTATCTGCACTACAAGCAGGCGGCGGACCTGCCCAAATGCGCCAGGCTGCACGCCGACGAAGCCCGTGCCGTTGCCCGCGGCTCTCCGACGCGGGCGATGGCCGCCTGCGATCGGCTGATCGACTACGTCGAGGCGTTCACGCGCGCGACCGTGCAGGGGCAGCGTTGGTGAACGCCTGCGCCGGGCGCGCGCCGCGGCTTACGCGTTCAAGCCCAGCAATTTGGCGGCGTTGCCGCCAAGGATGGCGATCTTGTCGTCGTCGCTCAGCTCCGGCGTATCGAGAATGAGGTCGACGGCGGTCTTGGTCCACGGGTAGGGAAAGTCGGTGCCGACCATCAGTCGGCTGGCACCCACCTCGGCCACCAGGTGCCGGACGCCTTCGGGGCGAAACACCATGGTGTCGTAGTAAAGCCCCTTGAGATATTCGGACGGCGTTTTTTTGATGTTGCCATGGGTGCCGCCGGGGCACAGATCCGGCCGCGTCGGACAGCCCTGGTCGAAGCGGCCGACATAGGACGGCAGATAGCCGCCGGCGTGGGCGGCGCAAATTTTAAGACCGGGATAGCGGTCGAGAGTTCCCTCGAAAATGAGATGCGAAAGCGCAATCGTGGTCTCGAGCGGGTTACCGATCACATTGATCAAATAGCCATTGCCCTTGAAGCGTTGCTGCAATTGCTGGGAGGCGCCATCGGCTTGCGGATGGATAAAGACCAGCACCCCCAGCTCCTCGGCCTTGGCCCAGAACGGGTTGAACTTCGGGTCGCTGAGCTCGACGCCGGCGACGTTGCCGCCAATGCCCACCCCGCGCAGGCCGAACTTCTTCACCCCCTCCTCGAGCTGCGCCACCGCCAGGTCGGGAAATTGCAGGGCGACGGTGGCAAAGGCCACGAACCGCTCCGGCTCTTTACCGCAGACTTCGGCAAGTTTTTCATTCTGGACGCTGATGACCTTTTGCGCGAGGTCGCGATCCTGGCCATACCAATTCGGGTTGATGCTCAGCGCCTCGATGTCGATGCCCTGTTGGTCCATGGCTTGCAGCCGCACCGCCAGCGCGCCGACCATGTCGAGATCGGGACGCAGTGACGGTCCCGCGAGCTTCAGGTTCATCAGCGCCAGGGCCTCGGGCACCGCACAGTGCGCGTGGATGTCGACCGTGCGTACGCGCTTGCCGTTGACGACGACCTCGCGCCGGCGGGTCTGGGCCTGGGCGGCGGGCGCCAGCCGCAGATGGCAGTCGGTGAAAACGAGGCCGGAGACGGCTCCAGCCGTGGCTTTGAGAAAGTCCCTGCGGGTGGCCATGATGGGGTCCTTCCTTGACCTGGTGATTGGCTGCACACCGGCAGGCGCTGCAGCGAACTGCAAAGCCTCAAGCCTGCCGCATTACCCGCACGCCCTCTATCGTTGGTAGGCGGGCCAAGATAGCAAGACCGGCGATGCCGCTGAAGAGCACGAGAACGCAATTGCAGCAAAGGGCGCCGCGTGCTCACGGGGCTCGCGCCGGCGTGCGCCAGCCGTTGGTGCCGTCGCCGAGGCGGCGCCTCAGTGGCGGCCGAGGCGGCTGCCGCCATCCGGGCCGCTCGGGGACGCGCTGGCGACCCAGTCGGCCGGGATCTCCAGGCGACACGTGAGCCCGGCCGGCGCGAAGGTGAGATCGACGGCACCGCCCAGTTCGAACGGGATGAGTTCGCGGACCACATGCATGCCATAGCCGGGCCGGGGCGCCGGCACTGGCGCCGGGCCGCCGGTTTCTTGCCAGTCGATGGCCAAGCGGCAGGCCGAACCGTTGGCTCGCCAGCGCCAGCGCACTCTGACGCTGCCGCCGCGGCTGGAGAAGGCCCCGAACTTTGCGGCATTGGTGGTGAGTTCATGCAGGACGATCGCCACCGCTTGCGTCGATTCGGCTTTGAGGACGACGTCGGGACCCTCGAACCCCGCGCACCGTGCCCCAAACGGCGCCAGCTCGCGGCGCACCAGCTCGGCCAGCGGCACGCCGCGCCAGTTGCTCTGGCTCAGCAACTCATGCGTCCGCGCCAGCGACCTGATGCGGCCATCGAGGGCCGTCACGAAGTCGGCGTGCGAGCTGCTGGTTTCCTGGGTCTGCACGATGATGGCGCTGATCGTCGCCAGCACGTTCTTGACGCGATGGTCGAGCTCGGCATTCATCGCCCGCTGCTGCTGCTCGGCGCGCTTGCGCTCGGTGACATCAATGTTGACCCCGACCACGCGCTGCGGGCGGCCATCGCTGGTGTAGGATACGAAGCAGCGGGCGTCGATCCACCTGAGCTCGCCGCCTGGGCGAATAATCCGGTAGTCGGCGCCATACTCGACCAGGCGCTGGCGAAAGGCGGCGCGGCGCAGCTCCACTAGGCGCCGCACATCCTCAGGGTGCACGCCGCGTTGCCATTGGCTGCACATCACTTCGCTGGTGCCGTCGGGGTAGCCGTGAATGGCGGCATAGCCGTCGGATATCTGCATCCGCTCGGCATCGGTGGCGTAGGCGAAACTGCCGACCAGCGCGGCCTTGCCGGCAAGCGTCAGCTGCAAGGTGCGCTCGGCGATCGCCAGCTCGGCACGCTTGCGTTCGCTGATGTCGCGCGTCAGGCCTTTGACCCGCAACAGCCGCCCGTCGCCGTCAAACTCTGCCCTTGCCGTTTCCTCCAGCCACAGCTCGCGCCCATCGTGGCGGCAATAGCGAAAACACAGGGCATAGTCGGGATTGTTGCGGCTGAGCTCGCCGATCAACCGCCGGAAGCCGTGACGATCGTCGGGGTGAACCCGGCGCAAGAAATCGTTGCGCCCCCCGCTCGCCGGCTGCGGTTCGGCGCCGAGCATGCCGGCGGCATTGGCGCTGCGCTGCGATTGTCCGCTCAGCGCATTCCATTCGAAGGCTATCACCTGGCCAGCGATCAGCGCATCGGCCAGCCGGGCTTGGCTCTCCTCCAGCGCTGCCTGGGTTCGCTTGCGCTCGGTGACATCGATGTTGGTGCCGACCATGCGCTGGGCGACGCCGTCACGGTCGTAGGCGATCAGACTGCGCGATTCGATCCAGCGCACTTCGCCATTCTTGCGCACGATGCGATACTCGCAGTGGTGATCGCGCCGGTACTGTGCAATCGCCTGTTCCAGGTGATGATCGAATCTGACCAGATCCGCTGGATGCACGCGGGTGCGCCAGGCGCTGCGGCTCGTCTCCACGCTGGCTTCGGGCAGGTCGTGGATCGCCGCATAACCCTGCGAGACCTGCATCATGCCGGTGGCTAGGTCGTAGCTGAAGCTGCCGACCAGCGCCACCTTACCGGCCAGAGCGAGCTGTGCGTCGCGCTCGGCGAGGGCGCGCTCTGCCTGCTTGCGATGACTGATATCACGGGTAACGCCCAGCCATCGCAACGGCTCGCCGTTGACAGCGTGCACCACCGTTCCCTCAACCGCGACCCAGCGCTCCTGGCCGAGAGGGCCGGTGGCCGCCAAGCGGTATTCCATCTTGCAACTGCCGCCGGACCGCCGCGAGGCGGCAAAGGCGGCATCGAGCTTGGGCAGGTCCTCGGGGTGGATCAGGGGCCGGGCTTTGGCCAGGGTGAGTGCGGCATCTGGCGCGTGACCGTGAATGCGCCGGTCGCGCGCATCGGTCTCGAAGCGGCCGGATTTTGCATCGAGGCTCCAGACCCCGAGCTCGGCGGCATCAAGGGCCAGTTGCAACCGCTCGTTGCTGTCCTTGAGTGCCGCCTCGTTGCGCCGCCGCTCGGCGAACAGCGCGGCGAGCAGCAACAGGCAGGTGGCGATCGCCAGCAAGGTCGCCCGCGCCGCCTGCGCCCGATCATGAAAGTTTGGGAGCTGGTCGAGCTCGCCGGCCCCGAACGTGACCGCCCAAGTCACCGCACCGCCGAGAACCAGTACCGCACCCGCCGCGAACACCGGACGGCAGTGGCCGACCAGCAGCACAGGCAACAGCAGGCCGAGCGGTACAACCAGATACCAGTACTGCGCCGGCGAGCCGAAGGCTAAGGCGCTGACGGCGGCCAGCGCCACCAAGGTGAGAATGCCTTCCGCCAGCTCGCGTGCTGGTGGCGGATCGTGCCGGAGGCTTGCTACCCCAATCACCAGCGGCGCTACCATGATGACGCCCAAGGCGTCGGCGGCAAACCAGCTGAGCCACGTGGTCAGGATCGGTGCCCCCGGACTGTGGAACAGAACAAAACCGCCGGTTGCCACCAGGCCGGCGAGGGCAGCGGCAATCGCCGCCGCGGCAAACAGACCGAACACGCTGCCGATGGATTCCAGTCGGAAGTCCTCACCCCAGCGGCTTTTGACCAACCACGCCAGCAAAAACGCCTCCCCGCCATTGCACAGGGCAAACACCACGGCGGCTGCAAGGCTGCGCGCGTTCATTAGGCTGGCGGCGGCGCTAGCGGCGGCGATTGCCAAGGTGGTCGGCACCTGCCCGGCTGGTCCCAGCACAATCAGGGCACCCGAGGCGATGCCGGCGGCCGGCCAGACCACCGCCACCCAATCCGGCTTGCACAACAAGGTCAACGTCAGGTGGGCGATAAGGCCGTAGGCAATGCCGACGACCAGGGCGATGCCAAGGGGACCAAACCACGGCGGCGCGGCGGTGCGCTGGTAGCCGGAACGGTACCATCGCAGCCGAAGGATGTTCTCCATCTCGGTCATTCCCGCACACACCGGGTGGCTCGGCTCAATGGCAAGATAGTCGGCGCTTGGGCGAGGAATCCCCGCCGCATCGGTAGGCGTTGCTTGGGATGAGTGGACATCAGGAGGTACACCGAGATTGAGCGGAAAAGAGTCCGCAGCCGCAAGCAAGGTTAATGCGATGTGCCGGTTCGGCGCTCTGCCGCCGGCCGTCAACCGCCCCGGTTGCTGCGCAAGGTGCTGGCGCTATTCCGCAGCCATCGGACGCTGGGGTATGGCGTCGAGCGGTGCGTTGAGTGGAACGATGCCGTGGACGATGGTGCCGCTGGGCTTGCTGCGAATGTGCAATCTGCCCCCGAGCTGCCTTAGGCGCGCGGTCATGCCGGCAATGCCGAGACCGGTCGCAAGCCGCCCATCCTGCTCCAGGTGGGTGCTGGCGCTGAGACCCAGCCCATCATCGCTGATGACAATGTGCAGGCGATTGCCCATGCGCCGCAGATGGACCCGGGCGCGGGTGGCGGCGGCGTGGCGATGCACATTGGCCAGTGCCTCCTGCACGACACGCAGGATCGATTCTTGCGCCTGCCGCGAGAGTTCATCGATCGAGCCGCCGGAACGCAGCTCCACGCCCAGTCGGGTCCGCCGCTTAAAGCCCTCGATGTAGCGAGCCAAGGTTTCGATCAGGCCGTCGTCGGCGAGCGCGGGCGGATGCAAGAGATAGGTGAAGGTGCGCAGTTCCTTGGATGCCTCCTCGAGCAAGCACTCGATATCGTCCATCACGCTGCAGCCGCCCTTGGCTCCCTTGAGGGCGATGAGATTGAGGCCAATGGCGGCCAGATGCTGCGAGGTCGAATCATGCAGATCTTGCGCGATGCGCTGGCGCTCGTCGTCTTGGATGCTGAGCACGCGCTGCGATAACTGTTTGGCTTCCAGCTGCGCAATTTTGTAGTTGGTCACGTCGCGAAAAATGCCGCTGGCGCGCATCGGCGCGCCGCTGTCGTCGACATCGGTTCGCCCTCTCGCCTGCAGCCAGCGGGTCTCGCCGCTCGGCCACACGACACGAAATTCGCTCTCGCCATCCAACAAGGCGCCGTAGGTGGCGGCGCGAATCGCCGCCCTGGCGACGTGCCGGTCGTCGGGGTGCACGGTTCCAATCAGGGCGGCCGCCGTCAGCGGCTCCTGCACGGGAAGGCCGAGCATGGCGCGGCAGTGTTTCGACGACCACAGACGCTTGCCCTGAATATCGTACTGCCACAGGCCGATGTCGGCGGCAGCGGCAGCAAAGCGCATGCGGCTCTCGCTGTCCTTGAGATTGGCTTCGGCGAGCTTGCGCCTGCCGATTTGCACCAACAGGGCCATCAACACCAGCGCCATCGCCGAGAACATGGCGATCGTCGCCGTTACAATTCTGGGATGGCTCTCCCACAAGCTCGACGGCTTGAATGCCAGCACCGTGCCGGTGGGCAGGCTTTGCGCCGACAGACCCCAGCGGTCGAGCTGCCGGGCGTCGACGCGATAGGCCTGGCTAGCGCTCTTGCGCGTTCCGATCGCCGCGGTCGGCTCGCCCTTGAGAATGCCAACCACCAGGTCGGCGGTTTGCGCACCCATGTCCTCGAAGGTATCCATAAAGCCGCCAACGATGCCGCGACCGAAATAGGTGCTATAGGGTGCGTAGACCGGGGCATTGGCGGCGTTGGCAAGGGCCGCAACGTCGGCGGCAACGGCGGTGCGTCCCGGCCCCTCGGTCAGCTTCGACAGCAGAATAATGATGGTGTTTGGCGAGACGCTGGCGAGCTCTCGCTGCAAGGCCGCGTCGGCAGCGCCGATCAGATAGCGCGTGTGCAACTCTTTTTCGATGCCGGCCAGCTGCTCCCGCGCCACGTGCGCGGTCTTAAGGTCGAAGGCGGCAGACCCGGCCACGACCACGAGGTCGTGCGCCTTGGGCTGCAATTGCCGCGCCAGCGCCACGGTTTTGGTGACATCGAACTCGCTGACAATGCCGGCCATGTTGGGTTCGAGGCTGACGCCGACGCCGGCCGGTGGCAGGACGCAGAACACGATCGGAATATCGTTCTCGAGCAGTTTGCGGTAATTAAGCACGGCCTCCAGCGAGTCGGCGCCAAAAGCCAAAACCGCATCTGGCTTGCTGCCGGCATATTTGTCCGTGAGATAGCGAACGAACCGGTCCTTGTGCTCTTGGCCTGGAAATTGGGTGCGATCCAGAAACTCGGTATGCGTTTGCACCTGCAGTTCAGTTTGCAGCTGGGAAAAGCGGCCGCGCACGGCTTCGCCGGCCACCACCGCCGCATGATTTTCGCTGCTGTCGGGGTAGACGATCAGCAGCTTTTTGACGGGTGCCTGCGCCATTGCCTCTGCGCCAAGGCATGACAGCATGGCAAAGGCCAGCGCCAACGTTCGCCACCAGCACGTCAATCGGCTGAGACGCGAATTCGCTTCGGGCTGCATATCGCCCGCTCCTCGCTCGAGTTTGTGGTTACTGGGACCCAGTACCGAATAGATTTCCACCTCAAAGGTTATGACATCCGGGATTATACCGAGGCGGCCTTCATAAGCTGTGTAGTCGCGTGCGCTCAGTTAACGTGACATTTGGATTTGGGACGGGAGCCGGATCGCCGCAGGACTATTTGGCGTTCAAGAATTCAGAATTACCACCGTTGCGGAGGCGTTCGCCCGGCTGGCTGGCCCAAAAGCCGCTGGTTTCCGTTATTGCGCCCGCGCATCCCTTTTGATTGGTAGGCGCCTCTTTACGACAGGCGGCCGCCCGAGCCAAGCGCGGCGCGAGCTCAGTCGGGACGGTGCGGCGGCGCCCGGTTGGGCGTCGTCAGGATGTCGGCGGCCGTTCCCCGATCGGGACCTTGGCCGCCTCCACGGCGGGTCTAAGCGAAAAGCAACCTACTAGTGCTTCAACTCGGGGGGCACCTTGCCGCCATTTTCGGCGAGCTTGACCATCACCTCTTTATGCAGCCAGATGTTCATCGCCGCGGAGTCTTGCATGTTGCCCGAGAACTTGAGCTCTTTAGCGAGCTGTCGCCGGGTTGTGAGACTGCTATCGAGTTTGAGAAGCTTCATCAGATCGACGATCGACTTTCGCCAGTCGAGATCCTCCGATGAGGCGGCGGCGAGCTTATCCATGACGGCGGCGACATCGACCGGCGTGGGCGCGGCCGGCGCCGCTTTTGCGGTTGTACTCGATGCAGGTGGCGTCGACGCGGGTGCGGGCGCAGCCTTGGCTGCGGCGCCGGGGCTTGCGCCGGCGGGCGGGCCTGCCGGCGCTGAACTGGCAGCAGCGCTGGGCCTTGCGCCGGCGGGTGGTACCGCCGACGCCGAACTGGTTGCGGTGGCGCCTCCAAGAATCGATGACATGATGTTTCCGAACACCGACATTCTTCTTCGCTCCGATTGCTTGTGACCTGCCGGTCGACGGCGATCGCCGCCGAACGCGGGCGCCCCGGCTCATGCTCGCCTCGTTTTGGCCCAACGCGACCATCCCAGCCCCATCAGGATGGGCCCGACGGAGCCGGGATGGTGAGGATGAAGTGAGGGCATTGGCGCCGTCCATCGGTGCGACACCCGAGCCCGCAATGGGGTTCGCGCCGGCGGCAACACGCTCAGCCAATCTGTCGGAACCACCGGCGGCGATTGGCATTGTTCTATTTGGTTTCGGCGCTCCAGCTGGTGTCGGCGACCCGCGCGTGCGTCTCCGTTCCCCAGCGGGCAAGCCACACGAGCCGGAGGCGTCGACGTTGGCCGGGGCGCAGGTGAGGGCGCCTGTCTCGCGCGGCCCGGCCGGTAACCCGTCACCTCCGCCCCTCGACAAGGAGCCTCTCTCATGTCTCGCTCAGATCAGGGCTTTGCGCTGTTCCTGGTGGTGGTGCTGGTGGCCATTGCCACCCTGTTCTATCAGATCTTTCCCCGGCACGACGAAGGTCAGGCGGCGCCAACCGGTGCCGGCAGCGCGCCGAGCCCGACCGCGGCGTCGCCGCCAGCCAAATAACGCGAAGCG
>Ga0126384_10000084_pt1 | contig 38600 bp, 36 predicted proteins | sample PanSoiMetPlot_36_FD_92543 | JGI IMG/M metagenome (GOLD analysis project Ga0126384, IMG submission 92543) | Tropical forest soil microbial communities from Panama - MetaG Plot_36 | ecosystem: Environmental > Terrestrial > Soil > Tropical forest > Bulk soil | place: Panama | collected 2016-02-17 | reverse complement strand
GCGGTCAGCGTTCCGGTCATCGCGCGGGACCTGTTCCTAGGGCCGGAACAGATTTACCAAGCTCGACTGTTTGGCGCCGACGCCGTTTTGCTGGTCGCGGAGGCCGTTCGCCCCGACGAGCTTCTCCGAATGATGGAGATTGCCGCCAGCCTCCACATGACCGCCGCGGTGGAGGTCCGCTCCGAGGCGGAGCTGTCGCTCGCGGTTGGCGCCACCGCCCGCGTGGTTGTCCTGCCGGCGTTCGACGAAGAAAAACGCGCGCTGGCCGCCCCCACCGCGCTCTTGAGCAAGGTGCCCCGGTCCGTGACTCCGATCGTGCGCGGCCCATTTGCCAGTGCCGGGGATTTCGAATGTCTCCGAGGGCAAGCAGATGCCATCTGGATTGCAAAACCGATCCTGGAAGCGGAGAACCCGCAAGCTTTTCTAGCGTCCTTGGTGGAGGCCGCGGAAAATGGATAAAAACCCGAAGAATCGCGAAACACCGGGAACGTACATGGACGCGTGGGTCAAGGACATCGAGGACCTGTTTGAGCAAATGATTCAACAACAACGAGCCAAAGTGCTCAGGTTGGCGCGCGAAGCGCTCCCGTTCCTAAGCCCAGAGGATGTGTTGAATCCGGACGGCCATCCCGAGCTGAAGGCGCACCCCACCTTCGACTACGAAGACGGAATCCTGGCCGGGCTGATCGCCGCGCAGATTGCCTTTCGCGCGGAGATTCGCGGTCGCGCCGCCGCCTCGCCTGGATTAGAAAGTCAGGGCCGATGATCGAACGGCTGGACAGCTTCTGGTGTGCGCAGGTGGTCTGGGCCCTCAAAGCCCGGCCCGAGCGGTTGGACCACGCGGCCCTGGCGATCGCGAAAATCGAGCACCCGAACCTGGTTCCATTTCGTTATTGCCAGATCCTCGATCGGTACGCTGCTCGAATCAAAGTTCGCGGCCTGCGAAAGGACCATGCCACGCGCCTTCAGCGACTTCGTCGGGTGCTCGCCGATGAAGAGGGGTTCCGAGGAAACACCCAGGAGTACGACGCCCCGCAAAACAGCTTCATCAATGTGGTGATGGACAGCCGACGCGGCCTGCCGATAACGCTGTCGATCATTTACATGGAGGTGGCTCGGCGGGCGGGTATTCCCCTCTATGGCGTTGCCTTTCCCGGGCACTTCTTGGTGGCCTGCGACCTGCCCGGTCGCAAGCTGGTGATGGACCCATTCAACGCCGGTTCAATCCTCGATGACGCCGGCTGTGCCGAGCTTTTGCGCAGGATGGACCCGAAAGCTCAGTTCTCGCCGAGCATGATTGCTCCCGCGACGCCGCTGAGCATCGTTCAACGACTGCTCACCAACCTCAAGGGCAGTTACCTGAAGCGAGGAGACGGCGGCGGCATTCTCAAAGTGGTGGACATCCTTTTGGCGCTCTCACCGAACGATCCCAATGAGTTGCGGATGCGGGCGGCGCTGTTCTCGCTGCTCGGGGCATTCCGCGCCGCCCTCGCCGACGTCGAGCGCTGCATTCAGCTCTCCCCCACCAGCCCGGACCACGCCACCTTGGTGATGACCGCCAAGAGCCTCAGAGACCGGGCCAAATATGTCAACTGAGCGGGGCAGGAGTGGCGAAGGAGCGAGTCCTCGGCGAGTGGAAGACGGTCCGCACCGATCGGCAACTCGACTTCACCATCCTCAAGGTCCGCGAAGACCAAGTCGTTGACCCGCGCGACGGAACCGTACATCGCAGGGTGGTGATCGACGCCCCGGACTGGGCGAACGTGGTCCCGCTTACCCCTGACGGTCAGGTGGTGATGATCCGTCAGTTCCGGTTCGGGATCGCTGCCCAGACGCTGGAGATTCCAGGCGGGATGGTGGAACCGGGCGAGGATCCGCAAGCGGCGGCGCTGCGCGAGCTCGAAGAGGAAACCGGATACCGAGCGGATCGGATCGTGCCATTGGGAGTCTGTCACCCCAATCCGGGAATCCAGAGCAACCGGTGCCATTCGTTCCTCGCGCTGGGGTGCCGCCAGGCTCATCAGGGAACGCCCGACCGCGGCGAAGACATCCGCGTCGAGCTCTACCCCAGAGCAAGCGTCGGCACCCTGATCCGAAAGCAACAAATCACCCACGCGCTGGTGCTGGTGGCTTTTCTGTTCCTGGACTTGCTCGACCCTGAGCAAGCGCACGCCCCGGGGTAAGCCTCAGTGGCTCCGGGCGTCGGGAGCGCTGTCTCGAAGCACCCCTGACGAGCGCAAGCTGCGGATCTCTTCCATGATTGCCCGGCACTCGTCGTCGGTGTTGTAGAAGTGCGGCGAAATCCGGATCCCTCCACTCGGGCGCCAGTCGATGATGAAGCCGCGCGCGATCAGCTCCTGGCTGGCGTGTTCCGACCCCCTGAAATCGACGCAAACGGTTCCGCCGCGTCGCTCGGGGTCGCGAGGCGTATTCGCCCGCAACCCCTGCGAGTCAGCGAGCTCAATCAGCAATTGGGTTTGGCGTCGGGATTTTTCGCGCACTGCCTCGACACCCACCTGCTGGATGACTTGATAACCCGCCTTCGCCGAATACAGCGCTGGCACCGAAGGCGTGCCGCCCATGAAGCGGTGCGCATCATCGGCGGGATCCACTTCGCCAAAACGAAAGTCAAACGGGCGCTTGTCAGAAAACCAGCCGGTCATCGAAGGATGGAACTCGGCGATCAAGTCTTTTCGCGCGTAGAGATAAGCGGCCCCCGGCCCGCCGCACAGCCACTTCACGGAGCCGCCGATCGCAAAATCCACTCCCAGCTTCTGAACATCGATCGGCACCGCCCCGATCCCCTGGTACACGTCCAAAATCACGTAGGCACCGTGGCGATGCGCGGCTTCGATCACCGGCTGGACCTCGAGGATGCCGGAGGATCTGAAGAGCACCAGGTCGATGGCTACCGCAATCGTCGAGTCGTCAATCGCCCGCGTCAGATCGCCGGTGTCGATGGTGAGTCCGTCCCGCGATTTGACCACCTCGACTCTTGCTCCCCGATGCCGCTGGGCCATCCAGTTGTAGACGACCGAGGGAAAGTTCAGCTCGGTCACCACCACCTTCGCCTTGCTAGGCTTGAACTCGAGCCCGGAAATTAGAATCGAGGTCAGCGTGGAGACGTTTTGATGCATCATTACCGTGCCCGCCGGCGCGTTGAGGATCCGGCCCAGCTGGTCAGCAACCTCGGTCACCATCGGGAGCCATCGGTGCCAAGCGACCACGCCTTCGGTGGACCACAGGTCGGCGAATTCCTTCAAATTCGCGTAGACCTGACGCGGCATCGCCCCCAAGGAGTTGTTGATCAAATACGCTGCCTTGCGCTCGAGGATCGGAAATTCCGAGCGCCACTTCAAGAGAGGATCCACCGATACGGCCATGTGCATTCGCCTCCGTCAGGCGGCGGAGGCTCCGCGCCGCTCCCAGGTCCCGCTGCGTCCACCGCTCTTGTGCTCCAGCTGCACTCGCTCCACCTGCATCCCGCGATCCACCCCTTTGAGCATGTCATAAACGGTGAGCGCCGCGGCGCAGGCCGCGGTCAGCGCTTCCATCTCCACGCCGGTGCGATCCACGGTCTTCACTTCGGAGCGTATCTCCACTCCTTCCTTGGAGAGCGCCAGCTCCACCGACACCGCAGACAGCGAAATCGGATGGCAGAGCGGGATCAGGTCCGGGGTTCGCTTCGCGGCCATCACGCCCGCCAGGCGGGCGGCGGCCAACACGTCCCCCTTCTCCACCCTGCCTTCACGGATCCGACGCAGGGTCGCCGGCAGCATCCGCACCCGGGCGGTGGCCACGGCAGTACGAGCGGTCTTCTCCTTGCCGCCCACGTCGATCATCTTCATTCGGTGCTCCTTCGCTGGGGTTTCTTCGAGGGCACGGTCGACCTTTCTTCAGGCGCTGCCCTGCTCGGTCATCCAGCGCTCGGCATCCATTGCCGCCATGCATCCGGTTCCCGCAGCCGTCACTGCCTGACGGTAGTAGTGGTCTTGAACGTCGCCGCAGGCGAAAACCCCGGGAAGGCTGGTGCGAGTCGTTCCGGGAATGGTTTTGAGGTAGCCGTTGGGATTCATTTCCAGCATTCCCTTGAAGAGGTCGCTGTTGGGGCGGTGCCCAATTGCAACGAACAGGCCGTTCGCCTTGATCTGGGTGCGCTCGCCCGTCTTGAGGTTGCGGATCAGCCCCGCGGTCATACCGTTGTCATCGCCGAGGATCTCGTCGATGACGGAGCTCCAAACGAAGCTGATCTTGGGGTTTTTCATCGCCCGTTCCTGCATGATCTTCGACGCGCGCAGGGTATCGCGGCGGTGAACCAACGACACGTGCTTGACGATCTTGGTCAGGTAGGTCGCCTCCTCCATCGCGGTATCCCCTCCGCCCACCACAATCACATCCTGGCCTTTGAAAAAGAAGCCGTCGCAGGTTGCACAAGCGGAGACCCCGCGATTCTTGAAACGGTCCTCTCCCTTCACCCCGAGCCACATCGCCGATGCGCCGGTCGCGATGATCACCGTTTCCGAATGGCAACTGTGGGTTTCGCCCTGCAAGAAGAACGGCCGCTTCGAGAAATCCACTTTCACCACGTTTTCCATCAAGATTTTGGTGCCAAACCGCTCCGCTTGGCGCTTGAAGAAGTCCATCAGCTCCGGGCCGGTCACGCTTTCCGGAAACCCGGGATAGTTTTCAACATCGTTGGTGATCATCAATTGGCCGCCCGGCACTCGCTGCGGATCGTCCTCCGCGGGACCCCCTGCAAACACCACCGGAGCGAGGTTGGCGCGGGCCGCGTAGATCGCGGCCGTGTAGCCCGCCGGACCAGAGCCGATGATGGTCACCTTATTGACCTGATTTGCCAAGAAGAAGCTCCTTTCCGCAGACGATCAATCTAACTGGGAGTGAGCCCTTTTGCGCGCCGGCCCCAGCTGTTCGATTACTTGGAAATCCGACGTGGCGCCAGGAATCTCGCCACCGCCTGGGCAAAGCGCGCCACCAATAGCCCGACCGCGTCAAGCAGCCGGGCCCGAAAACCCGGCATCGCGGAATCGCGCACGGTGATTTCCTTCGAGCCGAGGCAGTGGTTCGTGATCCAGGATTCCCCTTTGGCGGCTACCGCGGGGTCGTCCACATCGACCAGGACTTCCAGGTTCACCAGCGAGAGCGGGTCGAGATTGAAGCTTCCGAGTAGCATCCGGCGCTCGTCGACCACCAGCGCCTTGGCGTGCAGAACCGAGTCGTTCCATTCGTAGATTTGGATCCCCGCTGCGAGCAGCTTTCGGTAGAGACGGCGGGTGGCCGCTCGGGCGAAGGGAACGTCGCTGCGGCCGGCCAGCAGCAACAACACTCGCACCCCGCGCCGCGCCGCCGCCGTCAGGGAGCGCACCAGGCGGGGGTCGGGCAGAAAGTAGGCATGCGCCAAGCTCACCGATTTCCTGGCCCGGCCGATGGCCTTCACGTACCGCCTGCGGAGGCGCCGGCCTCCGCCGAGCCCGGGGATGAGCACCCGCACGTCGGTTCGAGCCGGCAGGGTCAGGCGATCTCCCCAGATCCGCCCCACCAATGCGGTGCAGGCCGCTCCGCGAATTTCAACCACGAGGTCCGCCCATCCGAGGCGCGCCTCCTGATCCGCATACTCCTCGCCGATGTTGAGCCCACCGACGTAGGCAAGCTGATCATCGACCAAGAGAATCTTTCGGTGGTTCCTCCACCCTCGACCGAGGAAGAGATTCACCAACGGGTTGTAGATCCGCGCCTCGCAGCCAGCGCTGCGCAGGGCGCGAACGATCTGACCGGCGTCGAGGATTGAGCCCCATCCGTCGATCACCACCCTGACGCGAACGCCGCGGCGAGCCGCCGACTGCAGCGCGCCGAGAAACTGAACCCCGACCTCGTCCCGCTCGAAGGTGTAGACCTCGAGGTGAATCCGCTGCTGGGCGCGGGCGATGGCCTCCAGCATCTTGGGAAAGGCTTCCGCACCGCCATTGAGCAGGTCCAGCGAGCGGGACGGAGCCTCGCGTTGGGGCATCGGTGGTTGCGTGGAGGAGCCGCTGGGATGTTGTGGGCGTATGAGCATGTCTTACCCCGGCGTGCGCCGATGGCTGGCGCTGGCAATATATGCCGTGCGAGCGGTTCTGGCCCGGGGAGCAGAGCTTTCGGTTCCGCGAACACCCAGCCATCGTCGCCGCGGGTCCCACATCGAGGTTTGAATCCTTGCGGCGATCACCTCCCCCTAAGCTCGTGGTCGTTTGTCCTCCTTGTTGTTCCTCGAATCACTGGCCGAAAATATGGCTGGAAAATTTTTCTCAGGTGTTTCAGTCCGACACAAAAATGCTACTGGCAGCGTCCACGCTGCGGTGGATCCCAATTCACGGTCAGAGCATGTGGCCCTCGCTGCGGCCGCATGACCTTGCCGGAGTAATGAGACTGAGAGTCCATCCCCAAGAAGGACAGGTGGTGGTGGCGCGGCAGGGAAATCGATTCATCGTGCACCGCGTGCTGCGAACGTCAGAGCATTCCATGACTTGCTTCGGCGACAACTGCGCAGCTCCTGACGCGCCAATACCGGTGAGCCATCTTTATGGGGTGGTGATGCTGGTTCGAAGGCGTGGCCGCGTTCTTGTCTCCGGGGAATGGGACCGAGGGCGCACCGCCCTTGGTTCAGTTCGCCGACGGCTGATTCAAGGCGCGCGGCGATTGAAGGCGGTTCTTGGATGACCCTGTCGACGACGTTCATCCCTCACCGGACGCAGGGCTGCGAGTCCTCGCGTCTGGGCAACGAGTTCATCCTCCTCGATGCGACCGGTCGAGTTCTGCGCGGACTCAATCCCACCGGGGCCCGAATCTGGGAGCTGATCGACGGTCGCCGGACCGCCGCGGAAATCTCCGACCGCGTGGCTCTCGAGTTCGAGGCTTCCGGGCAGCGAGTGCTGCAAGACGTGCTGAGCTTTCTGTCCAAGCTGGGCGAAGCCGGGCTGTTGGCAATCGTCGGACAAGGGGAGCGGCGATGAGGATCCGCAACCTGCTGCTGGCCGTACTCTGGGTCGCCGGATCGCATTGCGCGAAGACGCCCGCGCCCGGGGACAACAACGGCGGACCGCCTCCACCTCCGCTGGCGGCCACCGGAACGATTTCGGTCGATCCTCCGGACGCGCGCTCGCCTTCCATGGTGCGGTCTGTCACCGCGAGGTTCTCCGTGATTGGGGTCACCGCGCCTTCCAACCTGGACGTCGAATTCACCATGCCGGGCGGGACGCCTTACGAGAAGCGCACCGCGACTCTCGACGCAGATCCCTTCAATCCGCAGCAAATGCAGTTCGTGCTGCCGGTGGCGGGAACCTTCATCGATACCAACGATCTCACTGGAAGCTGGCAGGTCAACCTGCGGCTCGGTGCAAACGTTCTCTCAACCCAAACGTTTGAGCTGGCCCGCTGATGACGCACAGAACCAAAGACCGATCGGCGTTTTCGTCGCAGGCGTGCGCGGCGCTGCTGGCGATCAATCTTTGCATCGGCGTCGGATGCGAGCCGTCTCGGCTCGAGGCTTGGAACCGCAACCTCGCCACCGGGAGCAGCGCTCAGGCCCTGGTGCCAGCGCTGGACGTTGCCACTACTTGCGAAACCCTGCCTCCCAGCACCGCCACCTATCTCTATGTCAGCGGCAGCACTGGAAATAACTCGACGGCCATTGCCAGTGATCGAACGCGACCTTGGGCGACGATCAATGGCGCGCTTGGTCAGGTGCCTGCGACGCTTAACAACACCTACGCAATCGAGATCATCGATTCTTCCACTTACAACGAAACGCTGAATATTTCCGGAAAGACCACCAGCGCGACCAACACCCTCATCTTTCGGACCGCGGTTGGAGCAGCGCCGGTGGTTAACAATGGAGGCACCGCTACCCCCGTTACCATCTCGACAAACTACACCACCCTTCTTGGCCTGACGATCACCGGATCGACCTCCTTCGACGGGGTCGTTCTCAGCGCAGCCACCGCTGGGAACTCGGTGCTTTGCAACACCATCACCGGAAACAAGCGGGCGATCGTCGCCAGCGCCGGAACCCAGACGTCGCTCACCATCGAGGGAAATCGGATCGAATCGAATGACCAGGGCGGAATCTCACTCGCAACCGGAACCAGCTCACTGGTGGTTCGCAGAAACGTGATCGACAACAACGGCACCACGAATGCTTCGACTGGGCCGGCGCTGAATCTCACCACTGCAACCTCTCCGCTGATCGTCAACAACACCTTTTACAACAATGGAGGCGCGTCCGGGGACCCGACCACTTCCCCGGACCTAAACATTACGACCTCGTCAGCGGTGCAGATCAAGAACAACATTTTCAGCAGTCCCACGAGCTCCGTGAACAAGCGAAGCATCTCGGTGGACACCGGGGCCAGCATCTCCAGCAGCTCGCAATACAACATCTACTGGTATCCAAACGTTTGCACCGGGTTACAGACTTGTCCCAACTGCGGCGACAACTTCTCGGTAGGCGGCTTGTGCAACTGCTGGAAGCCGAACGGGGGAGCGTGCGGCGGTAGCTGCTCATGGCAATGCAACACTGGAGCCGACACCACCGGGTCCAATCGTGCCGACCCCAGGTTCGTCGCCGCCGACGCTACGCCGCCGGATCTTCATGAGCAGAGCACCGGTGGTCACTGGACCGCCGGAGGATACGTGGTCGATTCCGTCTTGAGCCCGGCGGTGGATACTGGAAACCCAGCCGACTCGGTGGGCAGCGAGCCAACGCCGAATGGACCCCCCACCGGACCACGGATCAACTGTGGCGCCTACGGGGGAGGCCCACAGGCTTCCAAGTCGCCGGGGACGCGTGTGATGGTGCTTCGCTCATCGGGTACCGCGGGAACACCTCTGACTGTCCAAATTCAGGTTCAGGATGCATCCGGGAACCTGGTCACCACCCACCCGACCTTTACTGCCAACGTGGTTCTCTCCAGCGGCACCGCGACGCCAACCCCTAGCTCGATCGTCATTCGAAACCACACCTCGCAGACCACAATCCAGGTCAGCGATACCGTTGCAGAAGACGTGGTGGTCTCGCTCGACGAAACCCCGGCTCCCGGGACCACTGGACTCGTCCCCGCTCCCGGAACCATAACCTTTGCGCCCACCGCGCTGGTGGAAGTTTCAGTGTTGACCGCAGTTTCCGGGCCTAACACCAACAGCTTGTTGTGGAACAACCCCGGGGTCCACGATGGAGTGCTAGTGCTCCGCTCAACGGCAGGGGTACCCAACACCGTCCCTACAAACGGAGTCAACTACGCGGTCGGAGCAGTGCTCGGCAACGCAACCGTCCTCTACAACGACAGCCAAAGCTTTGCGCCGCGGATCACCGACCAGGGTCTGACCAATGGCACCCGGTACTACTATCGCGTTTTCAATCACGACAAATATTTCGTCTATTCCGCCGGCAATGTTCCGTCCTCGTCCGGCGTCTTTTCTGAGCCCACCAGCCGCGTTTCCCCCGCCCCCTTGTACTGCTACAGCGTGGGGTTTCCGACGCTGATCCAGCCGGTCACCGAGTTGAACACCGCGGTCTACAGCGCCAGCAACTCGTACGGGATCTCAGCGAACAACACCTCCAGTACGGTTTCCCTGGACGGACAGGAACGTTGGAGGCCCAGCATCCTCTCCGGAGCCGCCCAGGCCAGGTTCCCGGTGGTCGCGCTCCAAGGCCGCGCCGGCAATTACATCCTGGTGGGAGATCAAGCCGGCAAGGCTTACGCGCTCAACTCCTCAACCGGTGCGCGGATCTGGACGGCCAATGGGGGCACCGCCCTCGGCGATGCGATCCAGGCCCAAGTGGGTGTGCAGCTTTACGCGTTTGCCAACGCGGCCTTCCAAGCGGCCAATCCGAATCGAGACTTGGTCTTCGTGCCCACCCGCAACAACAGCTCCACCAACAACAAGTTGTACGCTCTCTCGAGCGTGGACGGCAGCGTCGTCTGGACCTATGCGCCGCCCACGATGGACATCGCCAGCGGCGGCGTTCTCGTCGACTACACCAACAACCGGCTCTGGCTCGGGGTCCGCGCCGGCGGCTCCAATCAGCCTTCGCTGCACGTCATCAACAGCCTCACCGGGGCAGCGGTAACCACTTTCCAACTCGGAGACATTGATCTACCGATCAATCGGGATTCTCAATCCAATCAGGCTTATGTGACCACGAACGCCGGCGTCGCTTATGGCTATGATCTCGACAGCATGTCACAGAAGTGGAGCTTCAACACCGGCACTTTGAACGCCTACGTCTTCCCGGTTGGAAACGGCTTCATCGCCAGCATCAAAGGCCCTCCCGGGCAGGTCCAATGGTACGCGGTGAATCCCTCGAGCGGACAAGTCACCCCGGTGTGGTCAGCGGCGGTCCCGATCGCCGGACCGACGGGCGTCCGCATCGATTACGTCAATCAAAAAATATTCGTGGGGAGCTCTGACGGGAAGATTCACCAGATCGACGTGACGACCGGCGTGGACGAAAAACAGCTCACGGTCTCAACCCAGCAACTCGGCACGCCAACGATCGACACCACCGCCAATCGGTTAGCCGTGGGAGGGATGGATGGACGCCTCTGTGCGTTTCAGCTGCCGTTGCCCTGATTGCACAGCGCAGCCCTCCGAGGATGGCAAACCGCGCTACGCGGCGCCGGAGATCCTTTGGGAGCAGGAATTCGTGGCCTTTGCTCAGATTTCACAGCCCATTTGCATCCCAGGTTCTGATCCGAGGTGCACGCCCTAGCCTGGACGGGCATTCGCTGAGAGCCGATGGCCGCAACTGCGTCGCAAATCTATTGCGTCGGGGGGCTCCGCCTTGCCCTCAATCTGCCGGATGGGCCGTTGGCCGCTGGCTTTGCTTCCTCCTGGAAGGAGTTCGCGGCCGAGGGCGAGGCGTCGATGGAAGTTGACGCAAGCCGGGCCGAATTTTGTGTCGGAGAGCCCCTGTGGGTCTTTCCCCTACCAGAGCGCCTCCGCGATGGAACGCTGCGGCTTCGGGGACCCGAATATTCCGCGGAGGCGGGCCCGGACCGGCGGCGCATCGTTATCAGCGGCTTTGCGCACCGACTGGCGATTGAAAACGTATTTAAACTGTTACTTGCCGACTGGCTCTTGGAACAAGGTGGCTTATTGCTTCACTCCGCGGCTGTGAGTCTGGCCAGCCGAGCCTGCCTGTTCGTGGGACCCTCGGGGGCAGGAAAGACTACCCTGGCGAAGCTGTGCGCGAGCGCCGGGTGGCAGGTCTTGGCCGATGAATTGGTCGCGGTCCGTCCGACTGGCAGGACATATCAATGCAGCGGCACTCCCTGGAACGTGGGGGCACCCGGTCCTGCACGCCTCAAGCTCATCGGCGAGTTGGCGTTTGCGGGTGAAAACCGGCTCGAACCCGTTCACGCCGCTGACCTGGTGCGGCTGATGCTCGCGAACGCCTTGATGCCGGACCCTTCTGCCTCTGGACGCGCCAAAATGTTTCGCAATGCTTCGCGGCTTCTCGAACGAGTGCCGTCCGCGCGATTACACTTCTCGTCAACTCTTTCACCCACCTCGGCCCTCAAAGCACGGCTGGACTCGCCCGCGGCCGTTTAGATGCGTTGGCATCTTTTCGTGCTAGAACCCTGGTGTGCTCGGCCCCCAGGCACATCGATCGAGGGCAACGATCTAGGTGGCCAGACAAATGCGAACCCCTCTCGGGGATGAGCTCGTCGCCTCACGCACCGGCGCCGATGGGCAGCCGTTGCGCCAGCGCCTGGAATCGGAGCGCGCCGCGCGCCTGACTGCCGAGGCCGAATTGGCCGAGTGCCGCGACGAGCTGGCGCAAGCTCGGGCAGAGCTGAAGAACGCACGGCAGGGCGCCGAAGCGGCGTTGCGGAACAGTGAACTGCAGTATCGGAGGATCGTCGAGACCGCCTGCGAAGGGATCTGGACCATTGACGCCGAGGGCCTAACCACCTTCGTCAATGGGCGAATGGCCGAGATGCTCGGCTACCTGCCGGACGAAATGATCGGGCGATCGCTTTTCGATTTCCTCGACGAGGAAGGTCGGATCAATGCCAGAAAGGGCCTCCAGAAGAGGCGCGAAGGTCACGCTGGCCACTACGATCTCCGGTTCACCCGCAAGGACGGATCCCATCTGTGGGCTTTCCTTTCCACCGCGCCGATCCTGGACGACGCCGGCCGTTATGAAGGCTCTCTCGCGATGATCGCGGACATCAGCGATCGAAAATACCTCGAGCAGCAGGTCCGCCACGCCCAGAAAATGGAGGCGATCGGCCGACTGGCGGGCGGAATCGCGCACGACTTCAACAACCTGCTCTCGGTGGTGCTGAGCTACAGCAGCCTGTTGCTTGCGGACCTCCGCTCCGGAGATCCGATGCGCTCGGACCTGGAAGAGATTCAGACCGCGGGCGAGCGGGCTCGCAACCTCACCCGCCAACTGCTCACCTTCAGTCGTCAGCAAGTGGTTCAGCCCGAGATTCTCGACCTCAATCAGGTGATCGCGGGACTGGATCGAATGCTGCGCCGCCTGATCCGGGAAGACCTGGAGCTGATCACCATTCCGGGCGCCAACCTCGGCACCATCCGAGCCGACCGGGGCCAGCTTGAACAGATCGTGATGAACCTGGTGCTCAATGCGCGCGATGCGATCGCCGAGGAAGGCCGGATCACCATCGAGACCGCCGGGGTGGAGCTGGATGTGGTCTTTGCTCGAGATCACCTGGGCGTCACCCCAGGGCCCTACGTGCTGCTCAGCATTGCTGACAACGGCTCCGGGATGGACCAGGCGACCCGTTCCCGCATCTTCGAGCCCTTCTTCACCACCAAGGGGAACGGCAGGGGCACGGGGCTAGGGTTGTCGATGGTATTTGGAATCGTTCAGCAGTGCGGCGGCAGCATCTGGGTCGACAGCCAGCCCGGCAAGGGTTCGGTATTTCGGATTTATCTGCCCGAAGCGCAGAAGGAGCTTCCCCTGGAAGCCGCCCGATCGCTCCCGGAACCGGCTTTGCGCGGATCGGAAACCATCTTGCTGGTGGAAGACGAGGATCAGGTCCGCAGCTTGGCTCGCGAAATTCTGCAGCGAAACGGCTACCGAGTCCTGGGGCTGCGAAGTGCGGGAGAGGCGCTGCTGACCAGCGAGCAGTATCCCGGCGAGATCCAGTTGCTGCTCTCGGACGTGGTGATGCCCCAGATGAGCGGACGTCAGCTCGCGAATCGGCTTCGCGCACAGCGGCCTTCGATGAAAGTGTTGTTGATGTCCGGCTACGGAGATGATGCCCTGCCCGCAGGCGAGGTGCGCGAGGCCGGCCTGGCGCGGATTGCGAAGCCCCTCACCCCTTTCACCCTCAGCCACAAGGTTCGCGAGGTGCTCGATTCGAGAGCCGCACCAGTGTAGCTAACCGGAATGTTCGAGCTGTGCCGGGTCGCCAAGAGGTTTGGAGAACGCTGGGCGCTGACTCCCACCGACTTGGTGGTCCCCTCGGGGCGTACCCTGGCACTGATCGGCCCCAGCGGTAGCGGAAAGTCCACTCTCCTTCGGCTGATGGTCGGCCTGCTGCGGCCCGATCAAGGAGAGGTTCGGTTCGTCGGGACCGAGCTCACCCCCGAGCGCGCGGAGGCGCTGCGCCGACGCATGGGCTTCGTGGTGCAGGGCGGCGGCCTGTTTCCTCACCTCGACGCGCGCGAAAACGCCGCAATCATGGCGAAATATCTCAAGTGGGATGCGAAAAGAATTCAGCAGCGGATCGACCTTCTCGTTGAACTGACGAAATTGCCGAGCGATCGACTCGGCAAATATCCCGTTCAGCTCTCCGGCGGAGAAAAGCAGCGCGTGAGCCTGATTCGAGCGCTGATGCTGGATCCGGACGTCTTGCTGCTCGATGAACCCCTGGGCGCGCTCGATCCGATGACTCGGTTCGAGCTGCAGAGGGACCTCCAACGCATCTTCGCCCAATTGCGAAAAACCGTGGTCCTGGTCACCCACGATCTGAGCGAGGCCGCGTTCTTCGCCGACGAGATCGTCCTCCTGCGCGGGGGGCGGATCATTCAGAGGGGAACACTGGAGGACCTGTTGCGCTCTCCTGCCGATCCGTTCGTCACCCAGTTCATCAACGCCCAGCGTCCGCCACCCTCGCTCGGATCCATCGCTCGATGAGCCGCCGAACTCGCCGAACGACGTTCTGTCACCCCAAATGGTGGATCCTCCTGCGCCGTGTCCTTAGGGGTTGTGTTGTCGGACTGGTGGTTTCCGCCTGTCCGGCGACGCAAAAGTCCATCGCGGTGGGCTCGAAGGCGTTCACCGAATCGGTGATTCTTGGGGAAATCACCACCCAACTGCTGCAAGCCCGCGGCGTCCCGGCCACCCATCGCCAGCAGCTCGGGGGCACTCGGATCCTCTGGGATGCACTGCTCAAGGGAGAAATCGACATCTACCCGGAGTACACCGGCACCATCGCTGAGGAGCTGCTGGGGGCAGAGAGGGGACTCGACCCTGCCGATCTCGAGCGCCAGCTCCGGCAACGCGGCATCGGCCTCGGACCCTCCCTGGGCTTCGATAACAGTTACGCCATCGCAGTGCGTCGGGACGTCGCTGCCCGGCTCAAACTTCGACGCCTCTCCGATCTCGCCAACCATCCGGAGCTGAGACTGGGCTTCAGCCACGAATTCATGGATCGCGCCGATGGGTGGCCGGCGCTGCGAGAGCGGTATCGCTTGCCACAGCGCGATGTCCGGGGGCTCGACCATGAAGTCGCTTACCGCGCCTTGGCCAGCAATTCGATTCAGGCCACCGACCTGTACTCCACCGATCCGGAGATTCTCCAGCAGGATCTGTTGCTCCTCGAAGACGACCTGCGGCACTTCCCGCGCTACGACGCGGTGCTGCTCTACCGCGCCGAGTTGGAGCAACGGGTGCCCAAGGCGCCGCTGGTTTTGAACCGCCTCGCCGGCCGAATTTCTCCGAACGACATGATTCAAATGAACGCCAAGGCCAAGCGAGATCGAATTCCGGAAAGCGAGGTGGCGGCGGATTTCCTGCGCCGCACGTTGAACCTGGAAACAGAGGCACCGCGCGTCGGGTGGGCTACACGGCTGCGCCAACACACCGAGGAGCATCTGTCGCTGGTCTTGGTGTCGCTCGCGGCGGCGGTGGTGATCTCGATTCCGTTGGGAATCCTCGCCGCCAAGCGCCGGCGTCTCGGCCAAGTGATTTTGGCGGTTGCGGGGACGATCCAGACGATTCCTTCGCTGGCGCTTCTGGTCTTCATGATCCCGGTACTCGGAATAGGACCGCGACCGGCGATTGCCGCGCTCTTTCTTTACAGCTTGCTCCCGATCGTGCGGAACACCTACGCGGGTCTGACCGGAATTGCCGCTGAGATCCGCGAGTCCGCTGAGGCGCTGGGACTTCCGTCTGCCGCGCGCCTGCGGTTGATCGAGCTGCCCCTGGCTTCGCCCACGATCCTCGCCGGGATCAAGACTTCCGCGGTGATCAACGTGGGGACCGCCACCCTCGGCGCACTGATCGGCGCCGGCGGCTATGGGCAACCGATTCTCACCGGAATCCGTCTCGCCAACGTCGGCCTGATCCTCGAGGGAGCGGTGCCCGCGGCTTTGCTGGCGCTGGGCGCACAGGCCGCCTTCGAGCTGCTCGAACCGGTGCTGGTACCCCGGGGCCTGCGGCTCAGGTGACTTCAGCGAGACGTGGCCACCGCGGCAACGCTCGCTGCGTTTACCGGAGAGACTTCGCCGGCATCGGTGAAGATTCCGCGAATCAACTCCGCTGGCGTCACGTCGAAGGCCGGATTGTAGACCTTGGTTTCTTCCGGGCAGATCCGTTCGTCGCCGAGGCCTGTCACCTCGGCAGGGGCCCTCTCCTCGATCGGTATCTGGCTGCCGTTACCGAGCGACAGATCGAACGTCGAGAGCGGCGCGGCCACGTAGAACGGAATTCGATGGTGGTTGGCGTTCACCGCCGCGGCGTAAGTACCAACTTTGTTGGCGACGTCGCCATTGGCCGCGATTCGGTCCGCTCCGACAACGCATGCCTGAATCCGGCCCTTGGCCATCAGCGTCGCGGACATCCCATCGCAGATCAGGGTGTGCGGGATGCCCAGCCTCGAAAGCTCCCAAGCGGTCAGTTTTGCTCCCTGCAGACGCGGCCTGGTCTCATCCACGAACACCTGGATGACCTTGCCTTGTCGGTGAGCGGCGGCGATCACCCCAAGCGCGGTGCCCACGCCGCCGGTGGCGAGGGCGCCGGCGTTGCAGTGGGTGAGAACGCCGATTCCGGCTGCGAGCCGCTTTGCGCCGACCTCAGCCATGCGCCGGTTGCCCGCAATGTCTTGTTCGTGGATGGACTTGGCCAGCCGGAGCATCGCCTCCGGAGAAGGGTCCCGCTCGAACAGCTCGCGACACCGCTCCAGCGCCCAAAACAGGTTCACCGCGGTCGGGCGCGTCGCCGCCAACATCGCGCGAGCTTCTTCGGTGCTTCGACGTCCCGACTGTGCATCCCTCGCGGCGAGCACCATGGCATAGGCTGCGGTGATCCCGATGGCCGGAGCCCCCCTGACCACCATATCCCGAATCGCTCCGGCGACCTCGTCCACGCTGCGCAGCACCAGCCAACGCTCCTCGCCGGGCAGCAGCCGTTGGTTAAGCAACCGCAAGACGCCGTCGAGAGCATCGCCCTCCCACGACATTGGGCGCAAATCGTCGCCTCGGATGTTCATGAGGTGTACGTCACCAGCGCGTGCACTTTGTCGGGACGCAATCGCCGCGCTCCGTTCAAAAAAGCCAATTCCACCAGGAACGAATAACCCACCACCGTGCCGCGCTGCCGCCTCACCAGCTTTCCAGCGGCTTCGGCGGTACCTCCGGTGGCGAGCAGGTCGTCCACGACCAATACCCGCTCGCCCGGTGCGATCGCATCGGTACGGATTTCCAAAGCGCTGGTTCCATACTCGAGCGCGTAGCTCTCTTGCACCGTCAGTGGCGGCAGCTTTCCAATCTTGCGCACCACCACCAAGCCGACTCCCAGCGCGTAGGCGAGCGGCGCGCCGACAATGAAGCCCCGGGACTCGATTCCCAAGATCTTGTCGATCGACTCCGCACGCCACTCCTCGACGAAGGCGTCGATCACGTCTCTGAGCAGCTCTCCATTGGCGAGAACTGGGGTGATGTCCTTGAACACAATTCCCTTTTTTGGAAAATCGGGAACATCACGAATGGTTGCACGCACCTTCTCCATAGGGTCTTCTCCCTATCGCCAGCGGGGGCGGAAGAGCAACTTGATTGGACGGACCCGGGGGTTTGAATGAAACAAGCACTGATTGGAATCATTGGAGGCACCGGGCTAGGCCAGGCGCTTGGGGCCCTCGGAGAGGGCGAGACCCTGGCGGTGGAAACGCCGTTCGGGCCGCCCTCCGGCCCGATCGTCCGAACCGAAGTCCAGGGTGTGCAGGTCGCGCTCCTTTCCCGGCACGGCGAGGGACACTTGTTCAACCCCTCTCGGGTCCCATACCGGGCGAACATCTTCGCGCTCAAATCGATCGGAGTAACCCACATCCTGGCCAGTGCCGCGGTGGGAAGCCTGCGCGAGGAAATCGCCCCTGGCCACTTGGTGATTCCGGACCAGGTGATCGACAAGACCACCAGCCGCCCGCGGACCTTTTTCGACGAGCTGGCGGTTCACGTTGAATTCGCCGCGCCGTTCTGCTCCTCGCTTCGCGCCTTGCTGCTCGGCGCCGGCCAATACGCCTCGACCGTGGTTCATCCACGCGGCACCTACGTGTGCATGGAGGGCCCACAGTTCTCGTCGCGTGCGGAATCGGACCTGCATCGTTCCTGGGGAGCGGAGCTGATCGGAATGACCGCTCTGCCCGAGGCCAAGCTCGCCCGCGAAGCCGAGATTTGCTACGCGCTGGTGGCGCTGGCCACCGACTACGACTGTTGGCGTCCTCACCCGGCGGAGGTGGACAAGGCGGCGCTCCTCCAGGAGATCATCGCCAATCTTCAAACCGCGACCCGCCACGCGCTGGATTTGATCCGGCGGGCGCTGCCTCAGGTGGCAGGACGGCAGGAAAGTTGCCCTTGCCAGTCGGCGCTCGAGCTCGCCATCTGGTCGGACCGGAAGGCGATCCCGAAGGAGGTGCGAAAGCGGTTGGCCACCCTGCTCGGCAAGTACCTACCGGTCGACTAGCCCCGGTCGCGGGAGGGCGCGGCCTTGTCCCAATTGTGGTTCAGGAAATCGACCTCCAGAGGGGAGAGGTCAAAACGTATCGCTGCCTCTTCAATAAGCTTTCGAAACCCCGCGCCCGGGTTGTCGCGGTATTGGTCGGCAATCCAGCGCACCGCACGGCGCACTGACTCACCTTCCGGCATCAGATCTGAATTGGCCACGCTCAATTCGAGTACGCGGGTGGCTGGCAATTGTCAATCGGAGGCCGTTTCGAATAACGCCACTGAGCGAAGGGCACAATTCTCGCCGGACGGTGTGGGGCGCAAGGTGATGATCTGAATCGGCTTGTCGACATCGAAGCGATGTCTCACCATCCGGGCTCCGCGTTCTGGCCTTTCGAGGCGGATGCTGAGCCCGGCCTGCGTTTGGCCCCACGCCTCAACCGCGGGTCCGCCAGACTCTTCGAACCAGTAGACCAGTTCAGCGCGCTCGGTAGGCTGAAACGTCAAGGACAATGATTGCAGCCCACAGCCGTCCCACCGATTTGGAGGCATCGATGGATAAACGTGGAGCGAGCGCTTGGTTTCGTTTCGATAGAGCCAGAAGGTGATCGCTCCTCGGGCGAATGCGACAGCTTGCCCCCGGGAGAGAAACTCGCCTCTTTCGGTGATCCAACGATCCGGCTGGTCGGCCCTCCCAAACCGTGCGCTTCGATACCGGCTTACGTAGAGTTGCGGCACTTGATGAATCGCTTCCGGTGTCCAGGGAGTCCTCAGATCCCCCTCGACGGGAATGGGCACCACGCCCCTTGGCACCGCCAGTCCGGAGAATACATAGGTTCCCCAGTAGCTACCCAGCACCACCGGAGCGTGCTGATCGGCGAGCCAGCTTGCTGCAGCTTTGAGATCACCATAGGAGGGATTCGTCCCCGCTGAGGGAAACACTGTCGCGACACACGAGGTGACGGCCAACATCGACCCGAGGGATGAAATCGGGTGCGCGTTCAGTTGCCACCGGTGCCGAGCGATCGCGGCGACGGCGGCGGCCGTCCCCAACAGAGCGAAGAAGTGCGCAAGGCTGACGTAGCGCGGGTGATAATAGTTCTGTCGGACATGTGAAACGAGCCCCGCGATGAGAAAAGTTGCGAGGCAAATGAACCCGCTCGCAATCGCCAGTGCACGCCAGTCATCCTGGTGCTGATCAGAGGCAGGGGTGGCTCGGTGCCGCAATCGAGCCATCCAGTCCATCAGAACAACCACCGCCGAGAGCACGGCGGCAATCTGCAAAGGCCACCACGGCGAACCGAGCAGCTGTTTCCAGAGTGCCGCAAAATTCTCGACCAGGTGCCCTCGGTCCAGCCGCAGCGGGGTGACAAAGGCCATCTGAAACTTCGCATCGCTATAACGATGATGCCAGGAGCGCAGCGACGCCTCGAAGGCGAGCCCCACCATGGACGGGAACAGCAGCGTGAACAAGTAGGCCCCGCGAACTCGCTCCGAAACCGGTCGCAACCGCGCATATCCAAATTCAACGAACGCCAGCAGGGCCAAGTAGACAACACTCGTGGAGGACATCCAGGTCGCGAGCGCTCCGCCCAGAAACGCGGCTGCCAACCAACGGCCGGGGTAGGCACTCAAGGTTACCCGGCGCAGGAACCACCAGGTCCAGATCAGGGTGGAAGCTTGCCAGCCATAAGGGTTGACGACGTTGAGAACATCGACCCGTAAGGCTCCCTCCAGCAAGAAAGCGCCCTGGTAGGCGGGCACGATCCAGTCACGCTTGAGGGCCAGCGCCCGCAACGGCCAAGCGGCACTGAAGGTGAAGGCGACAAGCCACGCCGAAAGCAGCTCTGGAGACCAAGCGAAATGGAATATTCGCCCTAGCAGATGTCCCAAGAGAAACGGCCAGGCGCCAAAGCGATCCTGGCCGAAGTAGAAGAGGCAAAAGGGCGTGGTGCACGAGTCATGGGTCATCAGCAGGGGGATCGCCGAGTCCGAATCGTAGAGCGGCAGTAGCGTCGACTCCGGCCGAACCAGTCGGATCCCCTGCCAGAGCAGAAACACCCAGGCCACCAGGCAGGCCAGTAAACTCACCCGAGCGAGCCGCAGCTGTGCCCCAGCCGAACCTATAGCGAAACGCCCCCGGCCAGGCGCCCGATGGCCGCGGTGAGCGCCATCGCCAAACCGCCGCCAACCGTCACCCTCAATGCGGCTCGAGCCGGGGGCGCCCCGCCCAGCTTGCCGCCCAAGGCACCGAGTGTGGCCAGCAGCAAAATTGCGGTTGTCGCGGTGAGCGGGATGCCAAGGGGTGCAGGCGCGAGCATCATCACCAATAGCCCGGGTACCGCGCCCAGTGCGAAGCTGGCGGCGGAAACCAAGGCTGCCTGGAGAGGTCTCGCGCGAGTGGCTTCCGACATGCCCAGCTCGTCGCGCAGGTGTGAGCCCAAGGGGTCCACGCGCATCAATTCCTTCGCTACGGTACGGGCGAGCTCACGGTTCAGGCCGCGTCGAGCGTAGATCCCCGCGAGCTCCTCCAGCTCCATCTCTGGGGAGGAAACCTGCTCTTGCCGCTCCCGCTCGGTATCGGCCTTTTCGGCATCCAACAGAGAGCTGACGGAAACGTACTCACCGGCCGCCATGGACATCGCACCGGCGACCAAGCCGGCGAGCCCCGCGAGGACCGTTTGCCCACGGGATGCCGACGAAGCCGCGACGCCGATCATCAAGCTGCAAGAGGAAACAATTCCATCATCCGCGCCAAGCACCGCCGCGCGGAGCCATCCAACTCGGCCGCTTCGATGAATCTCTGAATGGAACCTCAATCGGATCTCCCTAAACGGACTCTCCTATCCCGAGCGGACCCAAGCCACAATTTCCCTATGCCTCACCGCTTGAGACCGGACCAGTGCGCTCCCACGGGTTGTTTTGAGGCTTTGCGCGAAGGCGCGGTATGGTGGTCCGGCGGTGCACGCCCACTGAAACGAGGTGCAGAGATGGAGCCTCCACAAGAAGTTTTGCCGCCGGGTTCGAACGGGCTTCCGGTCCTCGGTGAGACCTTGACGTTTCTGAAGGACGGCTTCGCCTTCGTCGAGGAGCGGGCCCAGAAGCTCGGGCCGGTCTTTCGAACTCGGATTCTCGGCCGACCCACGGTGGTGATCGTCGGACCCGATGCGAGCGGCGAATTCATCAACAACGTCCACGTCCAGCGCGCCGGGGCAATGCCGCCTCACATCCAGACCCTGTTCGGAGGCCAGGCGCTGCCGATACTCGATGGCGAGCAGCACCTGGAACGCAAGCGCTTCATCCTCGCCGCGTTCACCCGCGAGGCCCTGACCGGGTATTTGCCGACGATGCAGGGAGTCATCGATCGGTACTGTGAGAGCTGGGTCAATGGCGGGGAGGTGGGGTGGCTCGAGCAGTTCAAGCGACTGTCGATCGAGGTGATCTGTGAAACCATGCTCGGGCTCAAGCCGGGACCGGTGCTCGATCGGCTGCGAGCCGATTACGATTTGGTCGGCGGCGGTTTTGCGAACCTGCCCATCCCGCTGCCCGGGACGGCCTACACGCGGGCAAAGCAGGCCTTGAAACGAATTCTCGACGTCTTCGAGCGAGTCACCCGCGAGCACTTGGTCCAGCCGAAAACCGACGGGTTGGCCAGAATCCTCGCCAGCCGCTCACCAACCACCGGCGGAGGTATCTCGATCGAGGACGTCAAGGTGGAGCTGCACCACATCGTCGTCGCTGGGTTCATCGTCTGGGCCTGGTTCTCTACCGCGGTGTTGGAGCTCGAGTGCAACCCCGAGCTGCGCCAGCGCCTGCGTCTGGAAATCGACCGCGAGCTGGGCGACGGACCGCTCAACATCGAGGGCTTGGTCAAGCTCGCCGAGGTTCATAACTTTGCGATGGAGGTGCGCAGGACCAGCCCGGTGGTGCACGTATTCTTCGGAAAGGCGCGCCAAACCTTCGAATTCAAGGGTTACACCATCCCCGCCGGTTGGATGGTGCTCTGGGGCCACCGCGCCTCGCACATGCGGCCGGAGATTTACCAGCGGCCGGAGAAATTCGACCCCTCGAGATTCGCTCCTCCCCGCGCCGAGCATCTTCGCCATGAGTACGCCTTCGTGCCCAACGGCGCTGGGCCTGCCACGGGCCACAAGTGCGCGGGTTACGAGTTCGCTCCCCTGCTGCTCCAGGTGTTCACCGCCGACCTGCTCCGCGGCTATGAGTGGCAATGGGTTTTGCCCCAAGACTTCAGCTACGACTGGGTGAAGCTTCCGCCCGAGCCAAAGGGCGGCCTCAAGGTCCGGCTGCGGCGGCGACTCGCGGTGGAAGGGGCGCCGCTGCGCTCCGCCAGCCCTGCCGCGTAGCTCAGAAAGGATTGATGAAGCGGTAGTAGTGAAGATCGGCGTACAGCCGCAGAAGGAAAACCGCCAGAAGCAACGCCACCAACAGGTAGGGCAGTCGGCGGCCGTGCTCCTCGAGCAGTCGCGCCAGCCGGGAGGAGCGATTCCACGCCGATTCCGCCCCCATCAGTTGGGTCAGGGCGTGAAGCGGAAAAATGTAGCGCACCGCGCGGCGGGTCATGGTGGAGATCAGCAGGAGGTTGACGCCCCCTGAACCGGTCACGAGTCGGGCCGCCCGAGACAGGTTCCTCCGTCGCCAGCCGCGGTAGGCCGATGAGGCGGCGAAGACCGAGCCCGGGAGCGCGAACCAAAAGAGGTTGATCAGGTAATAGGGGAGATTCCACAGGCGGCGAAACGGGCCGCCGCGCTCTGCGGCGGCGATGTACTGAAATTGCGTCGCCACGTAGCGAACGAAGAAGCTCTCACCGGTGACATGGCGGAATGCGAGCTCCTGCAAAGCGACGGTCGCCAGCACTCCGCCGATCGCGATCACGAAGAAGAGCAGGTCGCGATTTCGGCGAGGGCCGAGCCACCACCAGGTCAGTGCGACCGGAAATGCGATCAGGCCGAGAACACCCTTGATCGCGAACGCGAAGGTCAGCGAGACCACCAGGCCGACCGCGAACCTGGTTCCCGTCCGCAGCTCGGTCACGCAGTAGAGGGCAGCCAGCAGACCCAGGCTCCAGGCGTTTTCATGGTTGAATCGGAGCAAGTACTGAACGCCGAGAGGAGAAATGACGTAGAAAGCGGCAGTCAGCCACGCCGCCCCCCGACCGCAAAGGCGGGCCGCCAGACCGAAGAGTACCCACAGCGAGGCAAGAAAGAAGATCAGGTTGGTCAGCAGCGCCGCTTGGGCGACGCCCACCCGGTAAAGGAGCGCCGCGGGCCAAAAGAAGAACGGCAGGTGCTCCAGGAAGAGTCCCTCCTTCGATCGACCGGCCGGCCAAAGCGGCGCAACCCAGCGCGAGAAGGGAAGGTCCTTGAGCGATACCGCAATCGCCTCATACAGCGTGGAATCGGCGTCCCTGAGCGGATAATGCAACTCCGCGAGCGCTGCGTACATCAGCAGCACGCAGAGGACCCAAGCGCCCCCAGTCGCCAAGCGGGACGTGAACGACCGCGATCCGACCGGCGAGTGTTCCGCTAGCAAGGTGCAGCCTACTTAGCTCACCCGAGCGTCGAGGAGCGAGAGCGCCCTGCTTCAGACGGTCATCGAAAACGTTCGCGCTGCCTGCTGCTGCCGCAGGTGCGCGTCGAACACCATCGCCACGTTCCGCACAAAGACCCGTCCCAGCGGCGTGAGCTTCAGGCGGACGCCGTTCAGCTCGAGCAGACCCGCGTCCTGCAGGCGGCTCAAGTCTTCCAGCTCAGCCCGGAAGTACTCGCGCCCGTCCGGCCCGAGGTCGACCAGGAAATGGCACATCAGCTGAGTGATCAGGCCGCGCCGACGCTGGTCGTCCGCGCTTAGCCTCAGACCGCGCTCGGTGGCAAACCGTCCGGCCGCGACCGATTCGCAGTAGCGGGCAATCGATTTGGTGTTTTGCATGTAAGCGCCCTGAAGATCGCCGATCGCGGTGGTGCCAAATGCGACGACTTCGCTCGCTGCCTTGACGGTATAGCCTTGAAAGTTCCGGGAGAGCTTCCCCGAAGCCTGGGCAAGGCTCAGCTCGTCATCGGGAAGGGCGAAGTGGTCCATTCCAATGGGCCGATAGCCCTCCGCCAGCAGAGTGTTGTAGGCGGAGCGGAAGAGCTTCAGCTTCGCGATTCCCTCCGGGCGTCGCGCTGGCAGCTTTCGCTGATGTGGCCGAAGGTTGGGCAAGAACGCGAATGAATAGACCGCCAGCCGATCTGGACGAATCGCCAGCACTTGCCGCAAGGTGTCTTCCCAGCTGCTGTCGCGCTGAAGCGGCAAGCCGTAGATCAGGTCGAGGTTGATTCCGCGGAAGCCCAGCTTTCGCGCTGCCGCCACCAGGTTGCTGGTCTGCTCGAAAGTCTGTTCGCGGCGGATCGCCTGCTGTACCTCGGGGTCGAAGTCCTGCACGCCCATCGAGATCCGATTGAACCCAAACTCTCGCAGCAGCGCGATCTGCTCGACCGTGGTGAAGACCGGATTGACTTCGATCGCCAGCTCGGCGTCGGCGAGAGGAGTGAAGTGCTCGCGAAAGGTTCTCCAGAGACGAGTCAGCTGCTGCAGGTCCAAGAAGGTCGGAGTTCCACCGCCGAGGTGCAGCTGGGAAACCCCGCGACGCTGGCCGAGCAAGCCCGCCGCCAGCCGAATTTCCTCGCCGACGTGCGTCACGTACCGATCTGCCCGGGAGTTGTCTCGGGCGATTACCACGTTGCAGCCGCAGAAGGTACACATCCGGCGACAGAACGGAATGTGGATGTAGATCGACAGCGGCTCTGCGGGTGCTTGTCCCGCCTGAACCAGGCTGGTCGCGTAGTCCGAGGGACCGTAAGCAGGCGTCCATTCTGGAGCTGTCGGATAGCTGGTGTAGCGCGGTCCAGGCTGCTCATAGCGGGCGACCGTATCCGCGGTGATTTCTGGAAAGCCGATCAATTCGCCAGCCATGGTTCAGTCAACCTGCGTCCTTGTCCCGAGAGGTGCCGAGCAGATTCAAAGCAAGAACGCAGCCACCCGAAGTCGGCGGAAAGATCGATCGAGGGCGCGCACTTGTTGCGTGTGCGAGCCGCACCACCGCAAAGATTGCGCCGACTTTTTCTGGAAGAAAATCGCTCCCCTTCCTACACCAAATTCACCGACAAGCACGTCGAGATGGACGGATACGATCTCACTCCAGAGCAGCTGGATTCGACTGGTGGCGCTGATCCGTTCATTTGGCGGCTGACCCACCGACCTGGCCTCCGGCGCAGCACCGGCTGAAGTTTGGCTTTGCACTTCCCCGGGCAACCGAAGATTATCGCCCCACCGCGCTCAGTGGCGTGCTCCGGAGGTGAACCATGGCCGAAGAGAAGCCCAAGGAAAAGGAAGCGATCGCGATTCTCAACGAGATCCTCGAGTTGGAGTTGGCCGGGGTGGTTCGGTATCTACACTATTCGCTGATGGTCTTTGGGCACGCTCGGATCCCGATCGTCGCCTGGATGCGGCAACAGGCCAACGAGGCGATGAACCACGCCGCTCAAGCGGGCGAGTACATCACCACTTTGAGTGGGCACCCTTCACTCAAAATCGGAAAGCTGCTTGAAACCCACCGGCACGACATCGACGAAATCCTCAAAGAGACGATAGAGCACGAGCTGGAAGGGGTGCAGGTCTACCGTCGACTGCTGAAGCTCGTGGAAGGCCAAAACCTGATGCTCGAGGAGTACGCGCGAAAGATGGTCCACGACGAAGAGGTACACCTTTCGGAGGTGCGAAAGATGCTCCGTCGACCGGGCAAATTGGACGAGACCCGCTAGGCTTCCCTCCGCAGTGCCGCCGGGCGATGCGCGGCAGCTGCCGAGGCCGCCGGTTTCTCTTCCTCCTCCCAGCCGAAGATCATCGCCTTCAAATAGGCCAGCGGAGTCGGTCCGGTGGTGGACAGATAGATGTGATGGCCCCCGATCCCGGACTGGAAGCGCCTGGATTCATGGATGGAGCAGTTGAAGGATTTCCGGATCCTTTTCCTCCGTGGCCAAGACTTGGTGACACAGGTCGCAACTTTTCGAGATCTTCTCCCCGCCTTCGGTCTGGTGCTCTTTGTCGTGACAGCGGAAGCATCCGTCGTGCTGGAGAAAGACCGGATAGGTTCCCCAGGTGATGTTCATCTGAGGGAAAACGTTTTGGCTGTAGATGTCGAACAGCGCCTTGGCGGCACCTTCGATGCGTTTGGAGTCGCTCTTGAGCAGGTCCGGGTAGTCTTTCTGGTAGAATTCAAAAACCGCCTTCTGGATCCCAACTTGCGCGTCGGACTGGGAAGCGAACTTCGCTTCGATTGCGCGCATGCCTTCGCGCTTGATGAACGGCAGCGAGGGGTCGATCTGCTTGGACTCCAGCGCCGCGTCCACCTCGTCGCCCGGTTGCCGATAAATGTGGGTAGGTCGATTGTGGCAGTCCACGCAATCCATGGTGCGCCAGCCCGGCTCGACTTGTTCGGGCTTGGGGGTCGCCGAGCCTTTGAAGACCTTCACCTTCCCATCCGCCCCGGTCAACTCGACCTCATAGATGTGCTGCCGGGCGCTGTCCGAGCGGTAGCGGATTCGATTGCGGGGATCTACGTGCCAATGGATGCCTGGCGGTTTGCCAGGGGCAATGCCGCCGATGTTCAGCAGAACCACCGTCTTCTTCTCGGTCTGCTTCTCGTCGGTCGCGAATTGGCTGTGAACTCGAAGTCGCTCACCGACAAACTTGGTCGGCCAGTGACACTGTTCACAGGTCTCGTGCGCCGGGCGTAGGCTGTGGACCGGGGTCGGTATCGGCCGCGGGTAGAGATTGAAGAGCACTGATACGAGCTGCCAGGAGCCAGAGAGCTTGGATTTGACGAACCAGTTCGCCCCCGGCCCGATGTGGCACTCGGTGCATCTCACCCGCGCGTGGGGAGAACGTTGATAGGTGGTGAACTCGGGGCTCATCACCGCGTGGCATGCGCCCCCGCAGAACTCGGTCGAGTCCATCACTTCAACGCCCTTGTAGGTGGCGGCGCCGAGGATCACCACGTTGATCACGGTAAGGGCCAGAACGAGGAACGCGATCTGACGGGTCCGGGGTCGATTGAAGTCGATCACCGGCGCGGCGGCAGCCGCCTCACCCGCGGCCGCTCGTCTACGTTCTCGCCAGATCCCGATCGGGATCAGCACCAGACCCAGCACGAACAAAGCCGGGATGATCAAATACGCGAGAATGCCCAGGTATGGAGCAGTGTGAAAGCCGACCAGCTCCACGGCAAACAGCGTGAGAAACAGTACCGCGCTGACGGTGGTGATGAGGGCCCCGATCAAGCTGATACGGCTTCGCATAAATGCGACAAATGGGCGCACGGATTTGGGCTCCTTGGAGCATTCGGGCGTTGCGGAAAGTCGCTAAGCCATGGGAGCAACCTGTATGCCAGGACGGCCAGAGTGAGCGTGTTACTTAGGATTACCTAGCCGCTCCGCATCACTTGGCGCAAAGCCTGCGCTGTCACCCGACGAGTTGCGCCGGTCGAATCCGTGGCACGCGGCATGAAACGGCTGCGTTGAGAGCACCCCCGCCGGCGCCCAAGAGGTATCGCAATGAAACCTAGCGAAGTTCGATGTCTGGTCCTGGCCGAGCACGTGGAACTGCGCAAGCGCTTGGTCGAAATCGACGCGGTCACCTCGCGCATTCTCGCCGGACATGAAGGCGGAGAACGGATTCTCCGAGAGAAGGTCCGTCAGCTCTGTGCGCTGCTCGAGGGTCACCTGGCTCTCGAGGAGACCACGCTGTTGCCGGCGATCTGTGAAGTCGACGGGTGGGGACCCGTCCGAGCAGATCACCTACGGCAGGAGCATCAGGCGCAGCGGGCTGCCTTGGCCCGGCTGGACCGGATCTGCACCCAGGCCGCAGGCGTCGAGCTGGCCCGCACCGCGCAGGCCTTCGGTCGATGCTTGCTTGAAGACATGAATCTGGAAGAGCGGGAGCTGCTCAATCCAAACTTGCTCCGAGACGATCTCATTAGCATCGACCAGTTTCTCGGATAAATCGGCGCACAGATTTCGCGCGCCCACACCGCCGGAAATTCTTGCGCTAAGCTGTATCGGCTTGCCTGGGCATCAGCCGATGACCAACACCGTGCACGACCGGGGTCCCTGGGCTCCAATCACCAGGGCCTGTTCGATGTCCGCCGTCTTCGACGGCCCAGAGATGAAGGTTCCAAACCCGCGGGACTTGGCATCGATGCGCTCGTAGGCCTGGTGCAGGTCATGAACGATGGATTCTCCCGGCAGCACCAGAACCATGTGCTGGGCCAAGAACCAACCGGCCCGGTTTCCCGCAACTCCCTCGCGGATCCAGACTGCGCCATTCTCCGCGACTCCCAGCTCACCCAGCAGAACACAGACGTCGAGATCGTGCAGCTCGTGCGGATCCTTGACATCCGCCAGGTCCACGTTGGCTTTGTCCACACCCGCTACCAGCGACGCCACCCGTTTCGCTTGGGAATATTCCGAAAAACCGGAGAGTGCTTCCTCGAGCACGCCTTCGGCCGACAACAGCACGCATCGCCCGCCGACCTCGCCCACCGCCTTGGCGAATTCTTGCCGAAGGTCCGGGTAACGGGCGCCGATCCCGCGGGGCTCGGGAATCGGGAGCGGGGTCGGCGCAGCGCTGCGCAGGGCGCTCAAGATGATCTCTCGGCTACTGGCCACGGCGCCTCCGGTAAATCTCGCGAAAGCTCTCTCGCGGAGGGGCTGGGAGCTCGCGCTGACGGCCCCAGGCGTTCCAGCGGTTGTAGATCACCGCCCGCGGCACCCTTGCCAATAGCCAACGACCAAGCCTTCCGAAGAAGCGATAGGCCCAGGTGCGCGCCAGTATCCATCCGCCCAGTTTGGATGCGACTCGCTTGCTCAACGGGAGCAAACCAGCTCGACCGAGCTCACCTCTCCAGACCAGCAGCTGATGGTGCAGGTCGACTTTCACCGGGCACACGTCGGAGCAGGAGCCGCACAGGGTCGAAGCAAAGGGCAGGCTCGAGTGGGCGGCGGGGTTGATGTGGGGAGCGAGCACCGATCCAATCGGACCGGGCACGGTGACGCCGTAGCTGTGCCCGCCGCTGCGGCGGTAAACCGGGCAGGTGTTCATGCAAGCGCCGCAGCGGATGCAGTGCAACGACCGGCGGTACTCCTCCCGGCGAAGAATTCCGCTTCGCCCATGGTCCACGATCACCACGTGCAGCTCCGCGCCGCGCCGAGGCCCGAGAAAATGCGAGGTGTAAGAGGTGATCGGCTGGCCGGTCGCGGAACGCGCCAACAGCCGTAGGAACACCGCGAGGTCCTTGAGCCGAGGGACGACCTTCTCCACCCCCATGCAGGCGATGTGAAGCGGGGGCAACGAAGTCCCCAGGTCCGCGTTTCCTTCGTTGGTGCAAACCACAAAGCCGCCGGTCTCGGCGATGGCGAAATTCACACCGCTGATCGTCGCCTGAGCCGCGAGAAACTTTTGACGCAAGTGTTGGCGAGCGATTTCCGTGAGCACCTTGGGGTCGGAAAGTCCTTCCTCGGAACCTAGCTGCTGGTGAAACAGCTCGCCGATTTCCTCCTTCTTGAGGTGGACGGCGGGCATCACGATGTGGCTGGGCGGCTCGCGCCGAAGCTGGACGATCCGCTCGCCGAGATCGGTATCCACCACCTCGATCCCCCGCTCCTCGAGGTAGGGGTTAAGGTGGCACTCCTCGGTCAACATCGACTTGCTCTTCACCACCCGCTGAACCCCGCGCTCGGCGAGCAGCCCGTGCACGATTCGGTTGTGCTCCTCGGCATCTTTTGCCCAGTGCACCCGGGCTCCGAGTTGGATGGCATTCCTCTCGAACTGCTCGAGGTACTCGGCGAGCCGCGACAGGGTGTGTGCCTTGATCTGCTCGCCCGCGCTTCGCAACTGCTCCCAGTCCGGAACCGCGCTGGAGACGCGATCGCGCTTGCCGCGCAAGAACCAGATCGCCTGGTCGTGCCAGTGCAGCCGAGCATCGTTGGCCACGAAGGCGGCAGCCTTGTGGGCGTGCTCGTGTGGTCGCGAACGAGTCGCCCCTGCGCCGGTCGGCGCTTGCTCACGTGCAGCCGGCCTCGAAGTCTCGGCGGTGCCGCTTGCCGCCTGGCGCAACGCGCGGGTGGAGCTCATGCCGTTGCCTCCTCCAGCAGCTCGGCCACGTGCATCACCCGAATCGGTTTCTTCTGCCGCTGCAATAGGCCGGACAGGTGCATCAGACAGCTCATGTCGGCTCCGGCGATGATCTCCGCGCCCGCGCGCTCGTGGTCCGCGATCCGATCCTTGCCCATCGCGCAGGAGATGGCTTCCTCGTATACCGCGAACGTTCCGCCAAAGCCGCAGCAGTCGTCGGGTCGAGCCAGCTGCACCAACTCGAGTCCTTCAAGCCCCGAGAGCAGATCTCGGATCTTGTCGAAACCGGAAATTCGCCGCTCGCTGCCTGCGCCCAGCCGCAGCTCCCGCAAGCCGTGGCAACTCTGGTGAAGACCGACCCGATGCGGAAACCGCCCGCGAGGCTGCACCTTGAGCACGTCGTGAAGAAACTCGCAAAGCTCGTAGACCTTGCCGCGCATCTCGTCGAGCTCGGAAGAGTCGGGCAAAAGGTTGCGGTAGTGGTTTCGGACCATCGAGGCGCAACTTCCGGAGGGACACACCACGTACTGGTAGCGAGAGAAGACCGAGAGGAACTTCCTCGCCAGCGGAGCCGCTTCCGAGAAGCAGCCCGAGTTGGCCATCGGCTGGCCGCAGCAAGTCTGCTCCTGGGGAAAGTCGACCTTGACGCCCTGTCGCTCCAACAGCTCCACGGTCGACAGGCCAACCCGAGGGTAGAACTGGTCTACGTAGCAAGGAATGAACAGGCCAACTTCAACCACGACATCTCCCTTGCATCAGAGCCCGATGCGGCGGCGTCCCCCGCTTTCAGTGAGGCACCATGCCCGGTAAGACGTAGGCCTGCAAGCACACCAGCAGACCGACCAGAGCGGCGAGCGCGATGCTGTGGAAGAAAACAAAGCGGAGGATCGAGCCCTCTTGGCCCACCTGTCCAGTGGCCACTCCCGCCACCACGATGCTCTGAGCGTCGATCATTTTTCCCATCACTCCGCCGGAGCTGTTGGTGGCGGCGGCCAGAACCGGGGAGATGCCGACCTGTTGCGCGGTGACTTGCTGGAGGTTGCCAAACAGCACGTTCGAGGACGTATCGCTTCCCGTCAGGGCCACCCCGAGCCAACCGAGCAAAGCCGAGAAGAAGGGGAAGGCGTGACCCGTCGATGCGAAGGCCAAGCCCATGGTGGCATCGGAACCCGCGTAGCGGGTGGTGAAGCCCAAGGCCAACATCGCGGCAATCGTCAGGAGCGAGAACCGAACCCGCTTCAACGTGCCCAAGTAAATTTGGACCAGCTGGCGAACGCCTACCCCCAACAACAACCCCGAGACGACGCCAGCCAGCAACAAACCGGTCCCGGTCGCGGACAGATAGTTGAGGCTGAAGGTCGCGGGCTCAGGGGTTGGCTTCAGCACCACCGGCGGCGCCCGCAAAACCAGGTTGTGGAGGAAAGGAATTTTCCAGGTAGGGTTGTGGATGCCGTTCAGCCATCCCTTGATCTGGGGCAGGCCCCACGCGAAGACGAAGACCGAGAGAACAATCCACGGCATCCAGGCGATCCATGCTTCCCGGGTGCTCGGGCCGCGCGTCGCCGACCGTGCCGCGGCGGCGCCCAGCGATCGGGGCATCGCGGCGCCGTGAATCAGCCCGCGCTGGGCATCGGCGGCGCGCTCGTCTGCAAACCGCCACACCGTCTTCGGCTGCCAAAACCGCAACAGCACGACGATCGAGGCGATCGACACCCCGGAAGCCACGATGTCCACCACCCAAGGACCGTGAAAGTTGCTGACCAGAAATTGCGGGACCGCGAAGCTCACTCCGGCCACCAGGCACGCCGGCCAGACTTCCTTCATGCCCTTGTACCCGGCCATCGCCCAAACCAGCCAGAACGGCACCAGGACCGAGAAGAAGGGCAACTGCCGCCCCACCATGGCGGAAAGGTGCTCCAGCGGAAGGTTGGTGACCTTGGCGAGCACTAGAATCGGAGTTCCCAGCGCTCCATAGGCCACCGGAGCGGTGTTGCCGATCAGCGCCAAACCGGCCGCCTGGAGTGGTTTGAATCCAAGCCCGATCAGCATCGCCGCCGAGATCGCGACCGGGGTGCCGAAACCGGCGGCTCCCTCGATGAACGCGCCGAAGCTAAAGCCGATCAGCAGGACCTGAATCCGCCGATCGCTGGCTAGTCCAGCGATCGTTTCCTTCACCACCTCGAATTTTCCGGTCTTGACGGTGATGTCGTAGACGAAGATCGCGTTGAGCACGATCCAGCCGATCGGGAAAAGGCCATACGCCGCACCATTGAGGGCGGTGGCGGCCGCCATCGAACCGGGCATCCCATACACCACGACCGCGGTGAACAACGCGACCGTGAGGCCAAGAAGCGCGGCCCAGTGCGCTTTGACGTGGAAAAACGCCAGGGCGCCGAGAAGCACGATCACTGGCAGGGCTGCCACCAGCGCGGAGAGGTACAGATTGCCGAGCGGCAAATACGACTGGGTCCATGCCATGATCGTGCTCCTTCAGCGGGGAGGAAACTCTTTTTTTCGCTCGCGTGTTACAAGGCGCGTGCCACCCCGCAATCGCTGCGCACTGCCAACACGCACGCTAAGGATCTCCGCATTCCGTGCGCGACCGGTTTGCTCTTCCGCACGATTTGCACTCATCAAGCCCGGGCCCCGCCGCGCCGCCCTTGCGCTGGGCGCTAAATCGACAGCGCGCGGCCTGTTACGCTTCGTACGGCGCGTTTTGCTTGCGTTCGCCTCGATGCCTGCTGCAAAAGCGGTTCAATGATCGTCAAAAAGTATGGCAACCGGCGTCTCTACGACACTGATGAAAGTCGTTACATCACTCTCGAGGAGGTCGCCGCGAAGGTCCGAAAGGGTGCCGAGCTCCGGGTGGTCGACGCCAAGAGTGGGGAGGACCTCACCGGCGCCACGCTGACCCAGATCCTGGTCGAGGGCCGTGGGGCAGCGAGGCTTCTGCCGACGCCTTTGTTGATCCAGCTGGTGCGCCTTGGGGACGACGCACTCGCGGAGTTCTTCGGCCAATACGTGCGCTGGGCCTTGGACATCTATCTGAACGCCAAGCACGGGGCCCAGCAATTGTCGCCCTACAACCCGCTGGCGATGGCGCCCTTCGGCGCCGCCGATGCGTTCCTCCGCCTGCTCGGGGGATCGTCTGCCCGCTCTGAGGGGCAGCCGGCGACCCCGCCTGGCGCTGCGAACGAAATTGCGGAGTTGCGCCGCGAGTTGGCGGAGTTGAAGAACAGTCTGAAAAAGAAACGGCGCGGTTAGCGCAACTTCTTTGTTGCATTGCAACATTTTTTATTGACAACCGGCCCGAGCGCCGTAGGATACCTGACATGAAACGGTCCAATTCGACTCACATACAAGCCAAGCGAGGCCATCAGATCATGGAAAACCAAATCAATTCGCAGGTGCAGCAATTCTATCGCTTCTGGAAGTCGGCGGCCGCGGATCAAGCGGCATTTTTGGAGTCCTTCTATCAGGAGCTCGGCAAGCTTCAGTCCAACGCGGTCGAGCAGTTCACCGCGGGTTTCGACGAGGCGGTTCGCCTGGGCAAGCAGGCCCTGGAGCAGAGCCAGCAAATCGTCACCCAGTGGAGGAAGTTGGCGGTCGACACCGCTCGCAAGGCCGCTGACGTTGCCGCAAACGGCAAGGCGTAATACGAACAGGTCAGGGTAAAGTTGGAGGCGAGCCGGGCGCGACCAGGGCTCGCCTCTTTTTTTTCCCTTGAGCCGGTATGCCTGTTGCATCTTCGTCGCGCGCTCGCTTTATTGCTCAATGACAGGAGGCATTATGGGGCGTCTCGACGGAAAAATTGCGTTGGTAACCGGAGCATCTCGCGGCATCGGCCGGGCGATCGCGTTGCAGTTGGCAAATGACGGCGCGAAAGTCGCGCTCAACTATCGCTCCGGCGAAGCTGAGGCTCACGGCGTGGCCAAGGAGATCAACGGCCTCGGTGGGGAAGCCCTGTTGCTGCGCGCGAACGTAAGCGACCCCAAGGAGGCCCGGGCGCTGGTCAATCAGGTGATCGAAAAGTGGGGCCGGTTGGACATCCTGGTCAACAACGCGGGGATTACCCGCGACAAGTCGCTGAAGAAACTGAGCGATGAGGAATGGGCCGAGGTGATCAGTACCAACCTCAACAGCGTCTACTACTGCTGCAGCGCCGCGCTCAAACCGATGAGCGACCAGAAATTCGGCCGGATCATCAACATCAGCTCTTTCGTTGGTCAGGCCGGAAATTTTGGACAGGCGAACTATTCTGCCAGCAAGGGAGGAATCATCGCCTTCACCAAGACCGCGGCGCTCGAATACGCGAAGTACAACGTCACCGTGAACGCATTGGCGCCCGGTTTCACGCTGACCGACATGCTGGCCAAGGTTCCCGGCAACGTGCAGGAGCAAATCAAGGCTCGAATCCCAATGGGTCGTTTCGGGCTGCCGGAAGAGGTGGCCAAGGCAGTGGCTTTCCTCGCCGCCGAGGCCGATTACATCACCGGCCAGCAGATCAACGTCAACGGCGGCGTTTACATGTAGCGCAAAACCCAACCCCGCGGCCTATCCGCCGGCCGTGACTCCGATGGGGTCACTTGTTCCGGCAGGTAACGAGGCAACAGAACTGACGACGGATGAACGACTTCAACGAATCACCAGAACCATCGAAGGGGCCAGTCCAACGGGTCGCTCAAGACGTGCTGGACAAGGTTGATCCACTTTCATTTGGACGTTCCTTGGCGGCGACGGCTGTTGGGTTGGCGCGGCACCCGCTCTCGGTTCTCTCCGCCTATCAGCACTTCGCGGTGAACGCGATGGGCGCCGCGCAGGCGGTGGCGAGCCGACTGATCGGCTCCAAGGGCAACAGTCCGCTGGCGCCCGGCAGTAGAGACAAGAGATTTTCGGATCCGGCTTGGGAGGACAATCCGCTGTTTTACGCCCTTTTGCAGGCGCACTTTTTGCGGGAGCGCTTCGTGAGGGACTTGCTCAGCGCGGCAAACCTGGATCCGCAAATGGAGCGCAAGGCGCGTTTTGTCGGTCAACTGATCGTCGATGCCCTGGCTCCCACCAACTATTTATGGACCAACCCCACGGCGCTGCGCCGCGCTTTCGAAACCGGAGGTGGAAGTCTGCTGCGCGGGCTACGCCTCTTTGGACAGGACCTGCGCGAGCGCGGCGGATGGCCCAAACAAGTCGACACCTCCAGCTTCCAAGTGGGAAGGAATTTGGCCGTCACCCACGGCAAGGTGGTTTACCAGAACGACTTGATGGAGTTGATTCAGTACTCGCCGCAGACGCCGGACGTCCACGAGCTCCCGCTGCTGTGCAGCCCGCCTTGGATCAACAAGTACTACATCATGGACCTTGCTCCGGGCCGGAGCTTCGTCGAGTGGGCGATTCAGCATGGCCACAGCACTTTCATGATCAGCTACCGCAATCCGGACGACTCGATGCGGAACCTGACGCTCGACGACTATCTGCTTCGAGGTCCCTACCAGACGGTCCAGGTCGTCCAGGAAATCACCAAATCCCCGAAGGTCAACGTCGTGGGGCTCTGCCTCGGCGGAACCTTGACCACGATGCTGCTCGCGTACCTGGTGGAGATTGGAGAAGAACAGCGGATCAACTGCACGACCCTCCTCAACACCCTGGTGGACTTCAGCGATCCCGGTCCGATTGGCGCTTTTTTGGATCCCGACAGCGTCGCGGCAATTTCCCGGCGGGTTCAGAAGCGCGGCTACCTCGATGACAAGGAGATGGCCTACACCTTCAGCCTCTTGCGAGCCAACGATCTGGTCTTTAACTACGTGGCCAAGAATTGGCTGATGGGAGAGGAGCCCCCGGCGTTCGACATCCTCGCCTGGAACGGCGACAGCACTCGATTGCCGGCCAAGATGTACACCTCCTACTTAAAGGGGCTGTACCAGGAGAACCGCCTGGCTCGCAGCGAACTGGTGAGCCAAGGCAAGAAGCTGGTTCTTTCGAAGATTAAACAGGACGTGTACATTTTGGCAGCGATCGAGGATCACATCGCGCCTTGGCGTAGCTCGTATAAGTCCACTCAGCTATTTTCCGGGCGCACCAAGTTCGTGCTCAGCAGCTCGGGACACATCGCCGGGATTGTCAATCCCCCGAGCAAGACCGCGGTCCACTGGACCAACCCCAAGCTGCCGGCGGACCCCGAAGCCTGGCTGCTCGGGGCGACCAAACACCAAGAGACTTGGTGGGAGGATTGGGCGCGGTGGATGAGCGAGCGCGCGGGTCCCCGGCGGGATCCGCCGGCGATCGGTAGCAAGGCCCACCCACCGATTTCCGATGCTCCGGGAACCTACGTGTTCGCCAAGTAGCTCCGTCTACACGTAACTTCGATATTCGGGCTGATACATGGTGGCGCGAATCGTTCCGACCAAATCGCTCGGTCGTGGTTTGTCGGTAAGGCCGCGCCGGTAGGCAACCTCGGCAACCGCGGCGGCGATCGCCACGGAGACGTCGCGGATTCGGCTCAGCGGCGGGTAGATCCGCCCCTGGGACAAATCCTCCTTGGAAACCTCGTCGGCAAGTACCTTTGACGACTCGAAGAACATCTCATCGGTGACCAAACGCGCTTCGCTGGCCACCACGCCCAGGCCGACGCCCGGGAAGATGTACGAGTTGTTCCCCTGGCCGGGGAGGAAGGTCTCTCCATTCCAGTGTACCGGGGGGAAGGGGCTCCCGCTGGCGAAGATCGCCCGACCCTCGGACCAACGATAGGCCTCGTCCGCGGTGCACTCCGACTTCGAAGTGGGATTGGAGAGCGCGAAGATGATCGGCCGCTTGTTCAACCGGGCCATTGCCTCGATCACCGGCTTGGTGAAGGTTCCACCGACGCCGGCCACTCCGATCAGCGCGGTAGGCCGCTGGGCGGAGATCGCCGAGAGCAGGTCGGCAACGAACGGAACCGGCTGAGCGAAGTGGCGCTTGTGCTCGGTCAGGTCGGTTCGGCTGGTCACGATTAGTCCTTTGGAATCGAGGAACCAGCAGTTGCGGCGCGCCACCTCCTCGGCGACGCCTTGACTGACCAGGGCGGAAACGATCAGATTCCCGATCCCGATGCCCGCTTCTCCGCCGCCGAGGAACAAGAACCGCTGGTCCCGCAACTTTTGATCGGTGATCCGCAGCGCCGAGAGGATCCCGCCCAAAGTCACCGCGGCGGTTCCCTGAATGTCGTCATCGAAAGTTCGAATTCGATCCTTGTATTTGGCAAGCAGGCGGAAGGCGTTGGCGTTTCCAAAATCTTCCAATTGGATCAGTGCCTTGGGAAATAGCTTTTCGACCGCGGTCACGAACTCCTCGACCAGCGCATCGTACGGCTCTCCACGAAGACGTTTCTCGGGGATGCCGATGTACAGCGGGTCGCTGAGAAACGCCTCGTTGTTGGTCCCCACGTCGAGCGTGATCGGCAAACACTGCGAGGGGGGAATGCCCGCGCAGGCGGTGTAGAGGGACAACTTGCCCACCGGAATTCCCATTCCGTTGGCCCCGAGGTCACCCAGCCCGAGGATCCGCTCTCCGTCGGTAACCACGATCACCCGCACGTCCCGGTTCGGCCAATTCCCGAGCACCTCGGCGACGCGCCCGCGGTCGTGCGCGGAAATGAAGATGCCGTGGGGGCGGCGCAAAATGTGCCCGTACTCTTGGCACGCTTGACCCACGGTGGGCGTGTAAACGATTGGCATCATCTCTTCGACGTAATCGATGAGCACCCGATAAAAGAGCGACTCATTGCGCTCTTGCAGCGCGGTCAGTTGGATGTACCTTTCGATATCACTCGGCTTTCGGCGAAAATTCTCCAGGATGCGGCCGATTTGCTGCTCCATCGAAAGAACGCGCGCCGGCAAAAGGCCACGCAATCCGAAAGCATCGCGCTCCGCCTCGGTAAACGCGGTCCCCTTGTTCAGGGAGGGGTCCTGCAACAGGGCGATCCCGCGACGGCCGAGGTCCGCGGGCGAAGGCCCCTTCTTTCGCTGCTTGGAAGCCGATTCACCCGGTGCAACGTTTGCGTCTGGTCTCATTGGTTGAATCTCCTGCGCAAGATCTGCGTTTTTCCACAAATGGTTTGGTCGTGCAGTCCATGTGGCATGCAACTTTCATGTGCGCCTCGCATGGCATCCAACAGATGGCTGACTATTGACGGCAACGAAGCGGTGGCATCGGTCGCTCACCGAGTCACTGAAACAATCGCGATC